>Ga0194055_10001612_pt1 | contig 18339 bp, 21 predicted proteins | sample SepL449m_MetaG_FD_155482 | JGI IMG/M metagenome (GOLD analysis project Ga0194055, IMG submission 155482) | Anoxic zone freshwater microbial communities from boreal shield lake in IISD Experimental Lakes Area, Ontario, Canada - Sep2016-L442-9m | ecosystem: Environmental > Aquatic > Freshwater >...
TCGCAGCCGAGCTAGGTCGTAGGTTAGAACTGTGGCCGGACTTCGATATCGAGTAGATGCGACCACGGGTGGTTTGGTGCTCACCGTGCTGGCGATCTGCGCCATTCAGATGGCGCTTCCCGGCACTGTCACCATCGGCCCCACCGACTTCCTCCCTTTTGTAGAACTCGCCGGTATTCCGATTGTGGCTGTGTTGATGGTGGTAGCCCCCGAGCGCGAGGCTTTCATCCGCGGTGCGATGAACTTCTTCCTCGCACTTCTTGTGGCTGCCACCGTCATGAACGCATTGCTACTTCTATGGTCGCTCCTCAGCGGTACCAACGAGTCAGGTGTCGTGCTGCTGTTCTCCGGATTCGGAGTGCTGATCATCAACGTGCTGAGCTTCGGGCTGGTGTATTGGTGGCTCGACGCGCGCAACGCCGGCCACGACGAAGAGCGTGACTCCGGGCGACGCGAGCTTCTGTACCCACAGGAGGGCCTAGATGAGCACCCTCACTGGCAGCCATCCCTGATGGACTACCTCTACACCGCCTACACGAACATCATTGCTTTCAGTCCCACTGACACAATGCCCCTGTCGCACCGCATGAAGGGTCTGTTCACGGTGCAATCGGCCACTGCGTTGCTCACGATCGTCGTGACGCTTAGCCGTGCCATCAACCTCATCCCGGGGGGCGCGAGTTGAGATCGGCGATTAGCGTGCACCCACGAGGGGACCGAGCACACACACGTCAGTGAGTTCGCCGACAATCCCGTGCTGAGCGTCGGCGAAGCGAATCACGGTGGCATTGCGGCCCGAAGCTTCGTAGAGCCACTGGTGAACGTCGTAGCCAAAGTCGGTGAACACCAATGATCCGTCAGAGCTGAACGGGTTACCGTGCCACTCAGGTTCGGCCAGGTGGTCGACCGTGCCGTCATCGCTCATGACGGCTCGAGCGATCACTGGCTCAACTTGATGCTTACGGATGGGAAAGGTGAGGAACGCGAATCCATTCGGCGTCACGACCCGACTGATTTCGCGCACTGCAGTTTCCGGGTGCGGAACGTGTTCGAGCACGTCAAGCGAGACGAATACGTCGAAGGATGAGTCGGCGAATGACATCGCCTCGAGGTCTTCGTTGCGGACGCTGTTCACGACGGCGCCCAGCGGTTTATCGGGGAACAGGTTGATCGCTTGGTAGTGGCGTGCAGTGCGCATTAACTCAACGGAAATACCTCGTGGGGCGGGGGAGCATTCAAGGATGCGCTGCACACGCCACTCGGGAGCGTAGTCGCGTAGGGCGAGGGCCACGGCTCGTTCGCGCGGCACCGAACCGTTGTGACACCCGGTGCACGTGAGGTCGTCGCGCGACCATTCGCTGAGAGCGACGAAGGAGTCGTAGGTGCCGCAGATGGGGCAAACAGTTCGGGCGTCGTCGACGTTGGCTAGGTTTCGGCGGCTCAACCACCGGCGCGACAGTCTCACTGAGGCCTCCTCGCTAGGTGCGTCACGGACTTGAGCCTATGCCGGGTGACAGGTGTCCATTTGGCCCGGAAGGAATTCGTAAAGCCGAGAGTGCTGTGAAAGTGTGACGTGGATGGCTAGTAGTCGCGGTCCCGAGGCTTCCGACCGGTTCGAGTGGGCAATGGCCAACTCGGCCGTTGGCATGATGTTGGTAGCCCCCGACGGGGCCTTCCTCGGTGTCAATGCGGCGCTGTGTCGGATGCTGGGGCTCGATGAGCCGAGTCTGATGCGGTCGACGTGGCAGCAGTTGACCCACGCTGACGATCTTGGCATCGACGTCGCGCTCACAAACGAGATCCTCGCGGGCAAGCGCGACACGTATCGGCTGCTGAAGAGATATCTGCACGCTGATGGTTCGGTGATCTGGGGCGATCTCTTCGTCGCGTGTGTTCGAACGAGCGACGGTGCTGTCGACTACTTCGTCTCGCAGATCGTCGACATGACCGCACACGTGCAACTACGTGAACACTATGAACTCCTGGCTGACAACGGTACCGACGTGGTGTACCTCATGGCGCCTGATCGCACCCTGAGGTGGATGTCACCGAATGCTGAGAGCGGTCTGGGATGGACCGCTGACGATCTGCTCGGCACGGCGTTGATCGATCTGGTCCACCCAGACGACCGCGACTCGATTCAGCGAGCTCGCGACGAGGTGTACACCCCACAGGGCGAGCCCAACCCAGTTGGCGGCACCATCACCAGAATTCGATGCAAAGACGGAACCTACGTGTGGATGTCGGTGAAGTCGACCACCGTGATCAACGACAAGGGACAGATGACGTCGGCCGTGGTCGTCATGCGCAATGTCGACGATCTCGTCACCGCACGACTCCGCGCGGAAAACGACGAGGAACTGCTGCGCGTGACCATGGGTGCGGTCCTTGACCCGTTGGTGCTCGTGACCTCGGTTCGTGATGCCGCGGGCAGCGTGGTCGACTTCGTGTACACCGAGGTGAACGACGCCGCGTGTGAGTACTTGACGATGAGCCGCGAGCAATTGATGGGTTCTCGGATGCTTGACACCCTGCCGGGAATCGATACGTCAGGACTGCTGGCTATCTACGCCCAGGCCGTTGATCAAGAAGAGCCGACAGTGGTTGACGATTTCCGGTACAACAATGAATTGTTGGGAGAGCCGCGGTACTACGACATTCGGGCGCGAGGTGCTTCCAACGATCGACTCAGTTTGACCTGGCGCGATGTCACCGATCGACATTCCGCCGCCGCCACTGTCGCTACCTCGGAGCGTCAGTTCCGAACCTTGGCCGAAAACGCGTCGGATGTGGTGCTGCGCGCCACCGGCGACCGCATGGATTGGGTCTCTCCTTCGCTCACGCGCATGCTGGGCTGGTCGTTCGAGCAGTGGGTGGGACGCTCACTTGAGGAGTTCATGCATCCTGACGACATTGCACAAGCTCACAACCACCTGCTTCAGGTCGTTAACGGATCCACGGTCATCACGCGCATGCGCTTGCGCGACAGTGACGGAGACTTCCACTGGGTGGAGATCCATGCGGGACCGGCAGCCGATGAGAAAGGACCGACGCAGGAGTTCGTTGCCTCGTTCCGCACGATTGACAACGTGGTGGAGTTCGAATCGGAGTTGTTGCGTCGAGCGCGGTACGACGACCTCACCGGCGCGCTCAAACGCGACGAAGTACTGAGGCGATTGGTCGAAACCGGAGGTTCACGCCGGCACCCGGGGCCCCACTCAGCGGTGTTGTTCTGTGATCTTGATGGCTTTAAGGCCATCAATGATCGGCTGGGTCACGCAGCGGGTGATGCCGTGCTGAAATCTGTCGTCGATCGCATTCGCGTCACGGTGCGAGAAGGCGACTCGGTGGGGCGAACGGGTGGCGACGAGTTCCTCGTCATTCTTGACGGAGTACATGATCTCGGCGACGCTTTCTCGGTAGCGGACAAGGTGCGTCGGGCAGTGGTCGCGCCGCTTTACGTCGAAAGTGAAATCGTGAAGGTCGGTATGAGTATCGGCGTGACGTTGCGGTCGCCGGGCGAAGATGCGGATGTTCTTATTGCCCGCGCTGACCGAGCGATGTACGACGCCAAACGCAAGGGCCGCGGCAACGTTGTAACGGTTCCGCCACCGACCTAACAATCGGTCGGTGCGAGTGCCTATGCTGACGTTTAGGCGACTGGTTACCTCCCGAAAGAGGCCATGGTGGAGATCAAGGAACTAGGGCACTTGGTGCTCTACGTGCGCAACCTTGAAACGTCGGTGCACTTCTACCGTGATGTGCTCGGCTGGCACCCCATTCTCGAGGTTGGCACCGAAGCACTGCCGCTGCGCGCATTCGCTTTCAGTGCGCCGTCGAACCGCACGCACCACGAACTGTTGTTGATCGAGGTAGGACCCGATGCAGCGCCCATTCCCATGGGCCGGCGGTTGGGCATGTATCACTTCGGGCTGAAAGTGGGCGACAGCGACGACGAACTGCGCGAGGTTCTCGCGGTGTTGCAGGAGAACGGCGTGATGATTCTCGGAGCGAGCGATCACACCGTGACGCACAGCGTCTACATCGCCGATCCTGATGGCAACGAAATCGAGTTGTACATCGATGTTCCCGGCGTCAACTGGCGTGACGATCCGTCGTTGATTGCGGCGCCCATTAAACCGCTGCATTTGTAGGGAAGGTTCGGCCGCGTGTGACTACCTCCTAGTCTTAGTGCGTGACCACCCTCTCGTTTCTTGATCTCGCACATATCAGTGAAGGTTCAAACGCCGGTCAGGCGCTGCGCAATAGTCGCGATCTGGCCGTGCATGCCGAGCGCCTCGGTTTCAAGCGTTTCTGGCTCGCCGAACACCACAACATGCCTGGAATCGCGAGCGCGGCGACTTCGGTGGCCATCGGGTACGTCGCCGAAGGCACGAGCACGATTCGAGTCGGCGCGGGTGGTGTGATGCTGCCGAATCACGCGCCCCTGATTATCGCTGAGCAGTTCGGAACGCTCGCGAGTCTGTATCCCGATCGCATCGACCTTGGCTTGGGTCGCGCTCCCGGAACCGACCAGATGACGTCTCGGGCACTGCGGCGCACGTTGGCCGGCGACATCGATGAGTATCCGCAAGACGTGCTCGAACTCATGGCCTATCTTGGTGACCCCGCCCCTGGGCAACGGGTTCATGCCGTGCCGGGCGAGGGAACCAAGGTACCGATTTATATCCTCGGCTCGTCGACGTACGGTGCGCAACTTGCCGCGGCCTTTGGTCTTCCCTACGCATTCGCTTCGCATTTCGCCCCGGCTGATCTCGACATCGCCCTGCGGATCTATCGCGACAGGTTCAAGCCGTCTGCATCCTTGCAACAGCCCTACGTCATCGTGGGGCTCAACGTGACGGCAGCACCGACTGATGAGGAAGCGCGGTATCTCTTTACATCTACGCAGCAGTCGTTCGTGAACATGCGAAGTGGAAGTGCCGGACAACTTCCTCCGCCAGTCGACGACATTCGTTCGCTCTACCCGAGCGACTGGCAGCCACTTGTTGATGAAGTGGCGGATCGATCGGTTGTTGGTTCGCTCGACACCGTCGCAGCAGGAATCGCCGCATTCGCAGAGCGCACATCTGCCGACGAGATCATCGTGACCAGCCAGGTATTTGATCACGCGCGCCGAGTGCGATCGCTGGAAATCACCGCAGAGGCTGGCGCTAGGCTTCGCGACGAATCACTCGTGGCAAGTTCCAGGGGGTAGTACACGCTCGATGCTCTGCCCACCCATGAAAGGTATTCTTCAGTGACGAATCTTGACGCAGTCTCTGCATGGCGCGCTTCCAACTCTTCATGGGGTGTGTGGTGCACCGACGCGGGCGCGTGGTCGGCGGACTTTGAGCGCAAATACGCGCGCGAGGTTGAGCGACTGGGTTATTCGTCGTTGTGGATTCCGGAGAATCCGTCAAGCAAAGAGTCACTCGTTCACGCCGGACTGCTGCTGAGCATGACCGAAACGCTCAGTATCGGAACAGGCATCACGAGTGTGTGGGCACGCGATGCGGTCGCCGCGCACAACGGAGCGCAGGCCCTTGCCGAGGCGTACGACGGCCGATTTGTTCTCGGTCTGGGGGTAAGTCATCGCGTGCTCAACGCAGCGCGCGGCTACGAGTACGCCACTCCGTACACAACCATGAGCGAGTATCTGTCGGCGCTGTCAACTGCGACGTATGACGCACCTCAGGCCACAACTGCGATGCCGGTCGTCATTGGCGCACTGCGCGACAAGATGATGGCGCTGGGGGCCGAGAAGGCGGATGGTGCGCACACTTACATGGTGACGACCGAGCACACCGCGCACGCGCGTTCGGTGCTTGGGGCGCAACCACTTCTCATCGTCGAGCAGAGTTATGTTCTGGCCGATGACGAGGGAGAGGCGCGACGTCTGGCACGCGCACACCTGTCGTGGTACCTCGGCCAGCCCAACTACCAGTCGTCGCTGCAAGCGCAGGGCTTCAGTGAGAGCGACATTGCCAATGGTGGCTCCGATCACCTCGTCGACTCGCTCGTCGCGTGGGGTTCGGCCGATGAGGTGGAGGCGCGGGTGAGTGCACACCTGGCCGCGGGCGCCGATCAGGTGTTACTGCACCCGGTGTTCGGAACTCCCGACGAGCAGATCGACGCGCTGCGCACGATGGCCACTCGCCTCTCGCTCACACCTCGCTAACCCTTCGCGCGAGTGAGTGGTGTCCCCCGATTGCGCGCGGGCCACCGCCCACTCCACGCCATTGGCGTAGCGTGAGAGATGCAGTTGTGGCGTCCTAGCCGCTTGCACATGATGGTCATCCGAAGCGGGTGGTTGTGGTGTCGAATTCGACAAGCCAGGGACCAGTTACACCCACGACTCACACACGCAACCCGTGGCGCATCGCTGTCATCGTGATTCTGTCGCTGGCATTGCTCGGAGTCGCGATCGGCGGTGGCATCTGGTGGGGTGGGCGCAACTCTGGCAATAACGCCTCGGGAGTAGCTGGTCCCGCGATTGGTAGCGGCACGGCTTCCGGAAACACCGACATCATCGCGGTGCCGATCAACACCGCCGATAATCCATTTACTCCTGCGGCCGGCAGTGACGTGAAGATCACCCCTGCGAAGGTCGATGCGCCGACTGTCGTTCCTGGTGGCCAGGTTGGGCTTTACGGTGGCTCCCTCAACATTGCCTCGTGTGACCGAGAGCAACTGATCGGCTTCCTTGCGACCAACCCTGAGAAGGCGACCGCCTGGGCCGGCGTCGTTGGAATCGCGGTAGCAGACATCGCGCCGTTTGTGCGCCGCCTCACTTCAGTGATACTGCGAGCTGACACCATCGTGGTGAATCACGGTTACGCGAACGGCGCCGTCACATCGTTCCTTTCGGTGCTACAGGCCGGTACCGCTGTTCTTGTCAACGATCGCGGCCAACCGGTGGTGCGTTGCTTCTGCGGAAACCCATTGACCGCACCGCCCACGCGCATTTCGTCGCCCGTCTATTCCGGACCAACATGGCCTGAATGGAATCCGGCCGCGGTGACGATCATCATCAACAACACCACGGTCATTACCGACTTCACCATCATCAACATCACCACCGGTGACGCATTCACACGACCTGCAGGTACGGATGGAACGAGCGATAGTGCGGCAGGCGCAAGTCCCGCTCCGACGACGCCCGCTCCTACGACTCCCGCTCCCACGGAGCCCGTTCCTACGACTCCCGCTCCCACGGAGCCCGTTCCTACTGACGAACCCACGGCACTCCCCACCGGCCCCGTAGAAAAGGTCTTCTCGGTCGAGTCGATTGCTGGAATTTCAAGCGGTCCGAGCAAGCCATCGAAATTCACGATCGAGACGCGCTTGTTCGTCACCTCGATCGTGACGTATCACTACGACAACGGCGGTGCAGCCCCCGGCCAAATATCGCTGAAGTCTGCAGACGGAACCGTCTACGGCCCCTGGCCTACGGTCGGCAGTGATGGTCAGGGCGGAGTTCCTAATGCCTACTGGACTGCCACGCCCAATGTGTCGCTCGAACCGGGCACCTACACGGTTGTCGACTCGAGCCCAAGCACGTGGTCGTGGGCGCCCGATACGGGTGGTCGCGGCATCGTGATCGTGTCGGGAATCTGGACTGCTCTTCCTGGCTAGACCTCACGCGCGCCGTGAGGTGTGCAGGTCATCGATCCACTCAATCGGTTGAGGTGAGTGCTCAACGTCGATGTCGTCGAGGTTGACCACGACTGGATCCTGCCCTGATCTCACAAGCACACACGACAGCGTCTCGTCATCGCTCGCGTTGATTTCCTGATGTGGAACGTACGGCGGCACGTGGATGAAGTCGCCGGGACCGGCTTCCGCGATGAACTCGAGTCGGTCACCCCATCTCATCCGTGCGTTTCCGCTCACGACGTAGATGACACTTTCGACCGGTCCGTGATGGTGAGCTCCGGTTGCTGCGCCCGCGTGAATGTCGACGGTTCCGGCCCAGAGAAACTGCGCGCCGTGCTGAGCGGCGGTGATCGCGGCGGCTCTGTTCATTCCCAGAGTCTGCGCAGTATTGGTGTCGAGGTCGTTGGCGCGAACGACGTGTACGCCGTTGGTGCGCCAGTCGTGGGTCGACGCACCTCGAGGAACGGCGTTATCGGATTCGGTCATGTCATCACAATGCCGCATCAGTGACGCACGGCTTCGCGACGGTGAGTCTTCGCAGCGGGTCGATGTGGTGCCCAGACGCCTGGGATGGCTCCCGTTGATCTTCGCGCCCGCCAATGCTCGCCGGCTCCACCGTATGTGTGAGGCTCGCGGGAGGCACCCTTCTGACCCGGCGGCCGACCGGTATGCGGTGGCAGGATCACGTGGTGTCCAGCAATTCGACAGATGCCGGTGAGGTGGCGAGGTCTCACCAAGCAGGCTGACGAGAAACGAACAACCACGACCGTGAGAGTCGTGGCCATCGTGAGAGGCGGGGGATCGTGGCGTCGGATTTCGCGGGCAAGATTGAGTTGGACATCCGGGATTCCGTTCCGGACTGGGAGCCGTTCCTCGCTCCGAGGGCAACAAAGGGTGCGCCCAACATCCTGTTCGTGGTCTGGGACGACGTGGGCTACGGAACGATGGACTGCTTCGGCGGTCCGGTGCGCACGCCCACGATGAGCCGGATTGCGGACCTCGGGGTCAAGTACTCGAACTTCCACACGACGGCGTTGTGCTCGCCGACACGTGCCTCGTTGCTGACCGGCCGCAACGCGACGTCGAATGGCATGGCGACCATCGCCGAGTTCTCCTCGGGCTTCCCGGGAATCTCGACCCGGATCCCGTTCGAGAACGGGTTCATTTCCGAGGTCCTGGTAGAGAACGGCTACAACACGTACTGCGTCGGCAAGTGGCACCTCACCCCGGGAGAGGAGACCGGGATGGCGGCCTGGAAGAAGCGCTGGCCCCTCGGGCGCGGCTTCGAGCGTTTCTACGGCTTCCTCGGCGGCGAGTCCAGCGGCTCGCGGAGACCGGGTGGGGCGGACGGCCCGGGCCACGACCGCTCTACCGACAGGAGGGTGACCTCGTCACACATCGCACGGTGGGCGCGACGCAGTATGGGCGATTCCTTATCGACGTGTTCGGGGAATGGGCCCGCCACGACGTCGGCGATGTCTTTGTATCGATGTTCGACACGGCGCTCGCGCACTGGATGGGCATGGACCAGGTAGGGCTGTGCGTACACGCGCGAACCTGCGGCGACGCGGTCGCCCTCGAGCACAACGGCGACCTCTACTCCTGCGACCACTACGTCGAGCCCGACTACTTGCTGGGCAACATCGCGGACGGCCGCACCCTGCTGCAACTCGTTGACTCCTCGCAGCAGCGCGCCTTCGGGTCGGCGAAGCTCGACACGCTGCCCGCGTACTGCCTGTCGTGCGACGTTCGGTTCGCCTGCAACGGCGGATGCCCCAAGGACCGCTTCCTCACCACCCCCGATGGCAAGCCCGGACTGCATTACCTTTGCGAGGGCTATCAACTCTTCTTCCGCCACGTCGACCAGTCGATGCAGGTCATGGCCAACCTGATTCGCAACGGACGCGACGCAACCGGGGTGCGCCACTGGTACGCAGCCGCTGACGCCAAGCGAGGCGCGATGGGCGCGGGCGACTGAGCGCCGCGGCCTTCGCCCGCAATAAGTAATTCATCGTGACAACTCACTGGACTTGGTACGCGAACGAATGCCCTCGTGCCTTCTCATCACCCCGCCGATATGCTGCCAGCGCAGGATGCGGGGCCATTTCTCCAAGGAAATGTCCGTGTCCCCGGGCCGTTGGGGCACCGGGGAAACTCCGTAGCCGCAGGCCAGGGCCAGGTGCGACTCGAGGCTGGTAACACGAATCTTCGATTCTGGTGACGCACTGTCCAGCGCAGGCCCAACCACGACTCGACGCGCTGATGTCCCCACTGATTCTGTTGATGGTGGGTGACCGCCGACAGGGCTGGTGACAGACAGGCTGAGCAGCCGACGAGGCGTTATGCACTGGCAGTTCGGAGATTGCGCTCTCGGAATCCGTGGAGGTACGTGAGGATCACCCCGACTGTGCGAGGACAACACTCTCGGTGGTTGCCGCGTCGCGGTGATGTACGCCCAACAAAAAGCATTTGCCTCGCATTTGATGCTGACGATTGACCTGCCTTGTCGGCAGTCAGATAGCGGTGGCTGTCAGATCGATAACGGCACCTATCGCCTGTCAGGGCGTTGGCGCGACCGACTGGACCGAGGCGGGTGGGACCGGTCCGAGCGGGTCGATGAGGTTGTTGCCGGGCCGCTCGTGGGCAGGCGCTCCTGGCACGGCCTCGGGTGCTTGGCCGGGCCGCCTGATCTCGACGACCACACCCTTGATCGGCGTTGGCGGGAGGGGTTGCCAGTTCCTGGAGTCGCTCGATTCGGCACGGTTGTCTCCAAGGAGGAACAGTCGGTCGGCGGGCACCTTCGTGGCAGGGAACGGCTTCGTCGTGAGCGCCGCCAGGTAGGCATCGTCGATGCGAATGCCGTTGACTTCGACTCCGTCGCAACTGCCCTCCGGAGTGGCAGGGCACGCGACGGTGTCGCCAGGCAGGCCGATCACACGCTTGAGCGCGTCGAAGGGGGCTCCGTCTGCGGTGACCGTGACCAGGACGAGGTCGTCGCGCTGCGGGGTCAGTGTCTTGTCGAGGACGGCGGTATCGCCGGCGTTGATCGTCGGGGCCATCGTGGCGCTGGGCTCGTAGTAGCCGAAGTACCGGCTGTGCCCGACCCACGTGCCCGCAGCGAGTGACCCAGCGACCAGGGTGAGCGCGCCCGCCACCACCAGTCGCCGCCGAACACGGGTACGGCGACGCCGCGCTAGGACTCGGCTGGCCATGTCCTGCGGGCACTTCGTGGCAGGTGCGGCGGTAGCGGCGAGGTCGCGCAGTAGGGCTGCCGCATCATCGGGCGTCAGTGTGGGGGTGCTCATGCCGATCCCTCCTCGGGTGCGGTCAGCGTTGCGGGGAGGTTCTCTCGAACTTTGTCCAGGCCACGGGCCAGGTTCGACTTCACGGTGCCCGGCGAGCAGCCGAGCACTTTGGCTGTCTCAGCCTCGGATAGCCCGTCCACTATGCGAAGCACGACAGTGGCGCGCTGCTTGGGCGGCAGCGCCGCCAACAGGGTATCCAGCCGTTCTCGGGCCGCAATGGCCTCGGCCATGTCAGAGTCCGGCTCCGGCCGGTTTGGCTCGATGACCGCGACAGGGCGAGGCACAAGATGGCGACGGCGGGCACCGTCCTTCGCGAGATTCACCAGGGTGGTCCGCATATACGCGACCGGAGAATCCAGGCCGTCGGACCACCGACGCGACAGCCGAAGCAAGGCGGTCTGGATGAGGTCCTCGGCCTCGACCGCATCGGGCACTAGAAGCCGCGCATAACGCAGCAGACCATCGCCGTGCTCACGAACGAACGCCGTGAACTCGACCTCCTCGGATGCCTTCACGAGACCCAAGACGAGATCGAGTCCACATCGGTTGCATCACCAGCCGAGAACCCCGCCCTCACGCGAGCGATAGTGCCGGATATTTCTTGCTTCTGCACATTGTCCACGCGAGACACGGTCCGGATTCGAAGGACGAAGACAAGCCAATGCCAACGGCCGGCTGTAGCGCAACGGGTGGTCACCCCCAAATGCGAGGCAAGCAACCAGCGACGCTCGCCGGCGGATGGCAACCGAGTCCTCACTTCGTGCCGCGGACAACCTCGGCGATCGTGGGTCCTGAGACGTCGCCCGGTGCGGCGGGAATCCACTTCCCGCAGCCGCTGTCATTGGTCAGGTCGTCTGCCAAAGTTGTCACCTGGCCGTGGCGGATGTGCTCGCCGTAGAACTGGTAGAGCATCTGAAGGTCGCCGTACGACGGCTCCAGCGGGTGGTCAGGCCTCACGATCGCCAACTCCTGCACGGGAGGGGCCCCGGTCTTCGGCCACTTCGTGTACACGTCGAGCAACTGGCGGCACATCACGAAGTTGCCGACCATTCCCTGCCACATGCTGTCGCGGTCATCAGCCGGCAGGGGCATGTCGATGTTCGCCTGCGCGGCGGGGTTGTTCAGCACTTCCACCACGACGTCGACGGGGAGTCCGTCGAAGATGCGATCGCTTGGGCTCGGCCGAAGGCGGCTGTCCTGCGGGACGAAGCCGGCCTGCGCGGTCGTTCCGCTCTCACGGGGGGACTGCGGCCAGCCAGTGGTCGAGACGATGACGACGCTGGCTGCCACGACGACAGAGGCGGCAGCACCGAGAGCGATGGAGCGACGGCGCGTGCGGCGGCGGCCGGCTCGGATGGCCGCCTCGACATCGATCAAGTCCTCGTGCGGCCGTGTGTAGGAGGTAAGGAAGACCTGCTTGGCCTGTGTCTCAGTCATGTGGGCTCCGTTAGGTCGGTGTGAAGGTCGGTGAGGCCCCGAGCGAGGAGCGCGCTTCGCAGAGCAGCGAGTCCTCGGCTCGACTGGCTCTTCACGTTCCCCTCGCTGGTGTTGAGCACGCGTGCTGTCTGCTCGACGGAGAGGTCCTCCCAGAACCGCAGCACGAGCACGGCTCGCTGGCCGGGCGGCACGTCTGCCAGCGCGGCGATGACGTCCGCCCTCACACCATCCGCCGGGTGAGCGTCCTCAAGGGGGTCGGGCTCTGGGGGAACTGCCGTCGGCTCCTCCCGTCGCCATGGTCGGCGACGGTGATCGAGGTACAGGTTGACCACGACGCGACGGGCATAGGCCCCAGGATCGCCGCCTGCCCTGACACGGGGCCAAGCCGCGAACAGGCGCGAGAGGGCCTCCTGCACCAGGTCGTCCGACAGGTGCCAGTCGCTGCACAACATGTACGCGGTGGTTCGGAGAGCCTGCCGGTCGCGCATGACCCAGTCACGGAACTCGGTCTCGCTGGCGTGCGTCACTGGGGATCACCTCCGACAAGTGGGCCTCATTCTCTACACGAGATTCGGGGGCCGCGAGGTTGCACGCGTGGTTCCATCGTCCACGTTATAGGCCCACAAGGGACGTGAGGGGGTCAGCGGCAGCCCGTCACGGGCGCCGCGACCCATCATCTGCATCTCGTTGACACAGTGGAGATCGGCCAGAAATGCGGACCGTCGGAGCAAGAAGATGGTCGGTTGTACAAGTCGCCGAGAGAGCGATAACGGCACATCTGCCTTACTGGGCCGGGGTTGGCTTCCAGAGCCGCCGAGCGACCACGGCGAGTCCAACGCCCACGGCGACGCCCAGCACGTTCGCGGCCACGTCCATGACGTCACAGCCGCGATTCATCGCGACGATAAGGCCCTGCGCGGATTCGATCAGGAACGGAGCGACAACGGCGAGTCCCACCCAGAACCAGCGGGATGTCGCGAACCAGGACACGAGACCGAGAGGCACGAACAGAAGTACATTTGCGAGTCGCTCCTTCGGCACTTCCCCCAGCGTGAACGCGAACTTGCATGTGACTTGAGGATCGAAGGCCGCGTACGGCGACGGTGTTAGCGTGGCAGCAATCACGACACCCCAAGCCACGACCAGCATCGCCGCTACCGTCGCCCCCCGTCGGCGCTTACCGACGAGCCAGACGATCAATCCGGCGATCACTGCGACCGCCATCACGAGCGGCGCATATGGCGTCGGACTCGGCACTCAGATCCCCCTTGTCCCGCTCGCAGCATGCTCGGCGCGGTCCTCGCATCCTGTCGCGTGGACCGAGTGACCCGGGTCAGAATGCCAGAGAATCCTGGCCTCTGCGCATTGTCCACGCGAAACACCGTCCAGATTAGAAGGATGAAGGCAAGGCAACGGCAACAGAAGCCGTAGCGCAAATGGGATCGCCTTCAGACGCGAGGCAGTCCCGAAAACACCAAGGGGGCTGACCAGTAGGGCTCCGAAAAAGTCACTGGCGAACAAGGAACGATCTCCACTGTGTCAACGAGATGCAGATGTTGGCCGCGACCGGGCGCCGGACCCAACCACCGGTCAGCGAGCCACGTGGCACCACGACTGTGCTTCCTTGGCTCAGGGGAGGACTTGTTGCCTTCCCCCAGCCTCGGACTGGAGGGGCTTCCATTCCGAGGATCACAGGCTCAATGCGGGCTGGCCCGAAGTTGCCTTGATTTGCAGTGAAATCGCGAAAACCGTTGGTATAGATGGGATATACGCCGCTTCCCGCGACTCGCCGAAGGCCTGTGAATGTCGATTCTGAGGCTCTGAGGCCGGGAGAATGGGGCGCGTCCACTGATGGCGGGGAAGGGGAAGTTCTCGCCGCTGCGGACAGGGTGACGCCCCGCCACTGTTGGGTTAACGAGACGTCACCTTTGCACCTCACTGGATTGGAGCCAGGAGGCCACTCGTGACGCTACCAGCGTCAAAGGGCAGTTTCGTGCTGCCCACTGTCCGGCTCAGCGACGTGTCGCCACGCCGGCGGTTCGCCGTTGGGCCGGACGGCTGGAACCGTCCGAGGCTCAGAGTCCGCCTAACGTCCCTGTGGAGTGGGCGCGACCTGGTGCCCCATTGCTCCGGGGCGGGTGCGTGTCCGAAAAGAGCGGTGCCAAGCCTCGCGGTGCCCGTGGCCGCAAGGCGCTTCAACGGGATGACGCGGTGACCCGTCGCAGGGCGGGGGAACCGCGTGCGCGGGGACGGCTACTCGTCCCCTCGGGTCCGATCACTCTGCGCCCGGACCTGGACGCGTCCGGGCAAGTAGACCTCGTTCACGCACTCCGGTTGGTGCACGAGGACTGGGACGCGCAGGTGGCTAGGGGAACGGTCAGCCCTGCAGTGATCTCGATGTATCGGCAGGCGAGCGGGGCGATGGTGTCATTCGCGGCAGCGATGGGTGTGAACACAGTCGGGCAGGTTCGCCCGAACCTGCTGGTGCGTTGGGTTCACACGCCTCGACCCGATGGTGACCCGGTGACCTTGAACACGAGGCTGGCACGCCGGTCTGCAGCCCGCGCGTTCTTTTTGACTGCGATGCGTTTGGGCTTGACCGACCAGAACCCTGCCGACGCGGTGGTGGAGACCAAGCGGCAGTCCCGCTACGTGCACAGCCTCACCGACGCGCAGGTGCGCCGGCTTCAGCAATGCGCACCTCACACGTTGACCGAGACGAAGACTCCCGCGGCGCTGGCATTGTTGCTCCTCGGCGCGGGCACTCGCGAGGCCGGACATGTGGAGTTCCGCGACGTGGACCTGCTGCACGAAAGAGTGTGGGTGCACCATGGCGGCGAACGGTTCCGCGACCGGTGGCTTCCGATCGACTCGCAGTGGGCGGCGGAAGCGATCACCGGTCGCATGAAGGCGCTGCTGATGAACGCGACCGACACTCGAACCTTGATGGGCACCGCCCTGGTCTACGAGTCACAACGCGTTGAGCCCACTGCGGTGCGCCGGCAGGCTGCGGTGTCTGGGGCGGTGCTGGCACTGATGAAGCGGGCCCGCGTGTATGAGGCCGGGGTGACCCGTCCGGAGTCGATCCGTGAATGGGTCGCCGCACGCGTATTCGCCGAGACCGAGTCAGTGGCAGCGGTCGCTGAACGCTTGGGCATGGCCAGCCTTGACGGTGCAGCCCACATCGTGGGCTACGACTGGGTCAGCGAGTGGTCCATCGACGTTCCCGCGCCTGAGGGCCGAAGCCGTAGGCGGGGCCAGTGACGCGTCGTCATGCAGCATTGCGCCATGATCCTGTCACCGGTAGGGCAGGGCGTGGTCCCGCCGACTTGGTCGACGACTTTGGTGGGCTGGCTGTCGTTGCGGAAGAGCGATTAGCCGCGGTCCTTGCGCCCAGACCTGACCCCATACGTTTCCCGACGGTGCAGACCCGAGAGGGGGAGTTCCGTCGGACAGCGAGCATTTTCCAACAGTTTCGCGCCATCTACTCCTCCCAATGGTTCTGGCAGGTGGTGGACGTGTTCCCCCGCAATGCCGTCCCGGAGGGTATCCCCGGGCGCCGCCAATCTTTCCCCGACTACCTGCTGGCTCTGGTTGTGGTCTGCGGAGGAGTGAAGGGGTTGGGCACCACCTCGGCGGCATTGAGACAACTGTCTGACCCGCACCTGTGGGCGCAGTTCATCAGTGACCTTGAGCGCTTCGTGCCTGAGGGGTGGACGCGGGTGAGTGAACTCAACCCTGACCAGCGAGCGTGGGATCGGGCCTTGTCCTGTCGCGTCACCGCATCAGCAAGCAAGCCCGAGGGGACGCTCGCTTTGAAGCCAGTGCGGCACGCATCACCGACCCCCGCGACACTGCCTCCTGTGCCGTGGCCCAGCCCAGACCATGTCCGCTACTTCGAAGCCAAGGTCCGTGGCCATCGCAAGCAGGACAACCGTTGGGTGCCCACCCAGGCCGGCGACGAGTACTACATGATCCTCGCCCGACTCAACATCGCCTTCGAACGGGCGAGCATCGAGCAGGTGCAAGCCATGGGCCTGGCAGGCGCCCATGAATCGTTCCACTTTCAGCGCCCTTGGCCGGGCCAGTACCTGCTCGCCGATGGCACCGTCTTCGGGCTAAAACACCTTCGCTCGCTCAAGAATGTGACCTCCTGCGAGGAGCACTCAGTGGGTGGTCAAACCAGGACCGTGTACGGGACCAAGTTCGACATCATCTCCACCCGAGTGCCCCTGCAACCGCAGTCCCGAGTCATCCTTGCCGTCGCCCACGTCGGACACGATCCACTGTCGCATTCAAGCAGTGAGGCCCGCACCACCGTGGACCTCGCACTGCGCCTGCGTGACCTATCAGGGGGCGGCATCAAAGGCGTCATTTGCGACTCCGCAGTGCGCGGAGCCCAGGTCACCGAGTTGCAGCGTGCCGGGCTGGTCTGCGTCAACTATCCCCACGCGCTGAGCAACCCAGAAGGTGGCGCGGGCCATCGTCTGGCACCGGGACGCGTCGATAAGAACCACTTGGCAAAGGTCATCACCCACGAGACCAACGGCCAACCCTGCCACCACTTCCTCTACTGGCTCGGAGGACTACTGATCGAGAAGTATCAAACCTTTGACGGCACCTGGGATGTGCGCGCGGTGCAGGTGACCGGCTACAAGAAACACCTCAACCGGGGTGCGAGCAACGCCACGTGCCGCGAATACTTGCGCATCGAAATCAACTGCACCTTCGCAGGCAGCATCACTGCCCGGGTGCCCCTCTTCCACCTCGACGGCACCGACGACTCCCTCGCCCACAACTTCGGTGAGGTCGTGCGCGTCTTCGCCCCGTCCTCGCCTGAGTTCCTCGGGCTCTACCCGTCGCGTAACGACACTGAAGCCCGACACAGCGACCTCAAGCAACGCATCAAGTACATGCCTAGGGACGTTGCCGGCCAACACCTCAAAGTGCTCGCAGCATCCCTCGCGGTCAACGCCCTGTCTTGGCAGTTCCACCTACAGGCGCACCACGAAGCGAACGTCTTCAACAACACCGCTTAGCACCCCTATACCCCAGCCAAGCGCCTCAGCCATCCGGCTCTCGGCGCAGACAAGCAGTGCTACCGCCCGAAAACACATCTGTCGAAGGCCGGGCAAAGAGCGTGACCGACGTCTGTGGCGTCAATACATCTGCGTAGACTCCCTGTCGGGCGTGCAGCACGAGTTTTCCCAGAAGATTTCTCTGTGCCCCCGGGCCGTTAGCTCAAATGGTAGAGCAGCGGACTTTTAATCCGCGGGTTCCGGGTTCGAGCCCCGGACGGCCCACCGCTTGCGAAGGTTTTGCTAGACAACTACGAAAGCGACGGGGGCGACTGGTCATCAGCCATCCAGAATCTCTGCGCTCCTAGGCTGGTGCATGTTCATCATGGGGAAGGCTGGCTCTGCTGCTTCTCGCTCGACGGACCCGGGGGTTGGCTGACGCTCTACACCGAGATCAAGGAGCCGACCATCACCGACGCGGAGACCGAGCGCTGGCTCAGGTCATTGCCCGGTTGGTCGAATTCGGAGTAGTCGAGCAGGCCTGACGGTCGGCATGTGCTGCGCCGATATTCGCCGGCTCTCGCCGTCGTTATGCCACCTGAACGCCGTCCTTCAACCGCGCGGGCGGGCTCTCAGGGAACGAGATGACCAGGTGTCGACCGAGTGCGGTGGCTACGCGAGCAAGAGTCTCAACACGATTTCCGCCGCCGCCGCCTTCTTCCAGCCGTGAGATCGCCGACTGAGTCGTTCCGATTCGATCGGCAAGCTCGCGTTGTGTGATCCCTGCCTGAGTCCGCAGGTCGAAGATCATTTGAGCGAGCGTCATCTCCTGTTCGAGCACCGAGCGTGTGGCCGCTGGAATCGGAGCGCGTTTGGCGGTGATGTCCTCCCACCGCGAGTGATTCGCCATGTCTATCCCC
>Ga0194055_10001618_pt1 | contig 18286 bp, 16 predicted proteins | sample SepL449m_MetaG_FD_155482 | JGI IMG/M metagenome (GOLD analysis project Ga0194055, IMG submission 155482) | Anoxic zone freshwater microbial communities from boreal shield lake in IISD Experimental Lakes Area, Ontario, Canada - Sep2016-L442-9m | ecosystem: Environmental > Aquatic > Freshwater >...
GGTGGAATAGTTGTATGCCGCAACATGCACGTGCTCCTTGTGATACCGCGTCGGCTAGTCATCGCCGTGATCGAATTGTTGGATTCCCATTTGGTCTCGGATTGTCACTACTGGTGGATTTGTGAGCGAACGACGTTGCCAGTTTGCGCCATCAACTACAAAGGTATGGCCAGTAACGAAACGAGCATATGGCGACGCCAAGAACGTTGCTGCCCACCCAAGTTCGCGTAGCCGTCCCACCCGCAAAGCAGGCTGGCACCTATCTTTATCAGTCGTACGAATGAGATTTCCTTGAATGTCGGCTGTCATGTCGTCGTGGGGAAAGAGACCAGGCACCAGCCCATTCACCTGGATGCCATATGGCGCCCATTCAACGGCGAGCGTTTCAACCATATTTTTAACCCCAGCCTTGGCCGCGGATGAATGAGCAAACCCGGGTCCACCTGTCCAGGCATACGAGGCGCCGACGTTGATGATCGAGCCAGGCGTCGCCGAAGTCAGATGCCGTCGGGCGAAATCTCTGGAGCAATTGAACGTGCCATTCAGCGTGATGTCGACGACGGTCCGCCACGCGTTTGGCGAAAGCTCCTCGGCCGGAGCGGGAAAGTTTGCTGCCGCGTTGTTGACCAACACGTCGGGAAGCCCAAATGCTTGCTCGGCGGCATCAAATGCACCAGCGACTGAATCAGGATCGCGAATGTCACAAGCCACGACCGCAACGCGCGCTCCTAGGGCTTCGATCGCAACACGTCCAGCTTCGAGATGCTCGGGCTTACGGCTAGCAATGAAGATGTTGGCCCCGAGTCGAGCGAACTCACAGGCAATTGCGCGACCGAGTCCTGTCCCGCCGCCGGTGACGAAAACCGTGGTGTCGGCGTAGGTCCCCGCAGGCAGCGCGGCGGTGCCTATCGGTGGTGGCTCCGGTAACCCGGGCAGTGAACGAACGTTGGGATCAGCGGGAGGCGATGTCGAGTCAGTCATGTCAACTTCCGGTGTAATGAGGGTCGCGATTCTCGGCTCTAGCGGCGCGGAACTCGGCGTAGTCATGGGAACTATTGAGAAACGTTTGGCCGATGAGTTCCTCGGCCATTGACGCGCGCACCTCGGGCTCGGTGAGGTGTGTGATGACTCGTCGCGCGAGTTTCACCGTTACCGCTGGGGCGGCAGCGATACGTTCGGCCATTTGGTGAACTGTGGCGTCAAGTTCGCCGTTCGGTACGACTCGACTCACGATGCCGTGGCCGAGCGCTTCGGTCGCGTCCATGACCCGGCCCGTGAGCACGAGATCGCTTACGACCCCTGGTCCGCAAATTTGTACCAGTCGAGCGACCCCTCCAGTGTCTGGAATAACCCCGTGGCCGACTTCGGGCAACATGAATCGAGCATCTTGTGATGCGACTCGAATGTCGCAGAGCAGTGCGCGTTGAAAGCTTCCACCGATTGACCAACCTTGCATCGCGACCAAGATTGGCGCGTCAAGATCAAAGATCTGCAAAATGCCGTGGTGGCCTCGGGTCATGAGTTCGTGGTGGGTCAAGTCACCTTGTTTGACCCCGATGGCCGAAACGTCTCGTCCTGAAGAAAATGAGTGACCGTTGCCACGCCAAATGACCGCGCGCAAGTCTCGACGCTGGCGCAATTCAGCGAATATCTGGAACAGCAGCTGATCCATGTCATCAGTGAATGCATTTCGCTTGTCTGGATTATTGTTGGTGATCGTGGCGATTGCGCCGTCAATTTCGAGCTGGACTAGTTCGGCCGTCATGGCGCCCTCCGAGAGTTCTGACTTGCTGTCAGACGCTAATAGGAAGGTTGGTCCATCCGCGTACCGTGCTGGTATGCAGTCGCCGAGCACGTTGGTGATCGACTTGCCATTTGGGGTAGCGCTTGAGTGTTTCTTCGATCCCTATTCGGCCCTCCATGCGAGCTAAAGCCGCTCCGAGGCAGAAGTGAACGCCGTAACCGAACGAAACGTGGTGGTCGAATGACCGAAAGATGTCGAAGGTGTCAGCACCAGGATATTTGCGCTCGTCGCGGCCAGCCGAACCGGTAAGCAGCAGCAGTTTCGATCCGATTTCGAGCGTTTCGCCGTGCAATTCGACGGGGGCGGTTGTCCAACGACCCTGCACCGGCGATGGCGCTTCGAAGCGGAGAAGTTCCTCAACGGCGTTGGCAATCAGCGAATGATTCTCGGCCAACGCCGTGCGTTGAGATGGATGAGCGTCAAGGACCACTCCGGCCCAGCCAAGAAGTCGTGCCACGGTTTCGGTGCCGGCGCCAACGAGGAGCAGCACGAATTCGGTGGCCTCTTGCTCGGTGAGCCGACGGTGTGAACCGGATGGTTCGGTGATCTCGGCATCGACAAGATCGGTGATCATGTCGTCTTCGGGGTGATGACGTCGACGCTCGACCAATTCGCGCAGATACTCGAACAAGGCGATACGTGCGGCGAATGCAATGTCGTTGATCATTCCGACATCGGGTTCGATATGGAAAAGGGTGTCAATGAGTTGATGGACCTGTTCTCGATCGCCGTCGGGCACGCCAATGAGCGAAGAGATAACCATTGACGGCAGTGGCGCGGCGAAATCCTGGACATAATCGAACGAGGTGCGTCCCGATTGTGCATCGAGCAAGTTCGCGGCGCACTCGCGCACACGGGGCTCAAGCTCAGCCATTCGCTTTGGGGTGAACGCACGCGACACCAAACTCCTCATCGCCGTATGTTCGGGTGGATCCATGAAGATCATCTGGCCACCAAGCATCGGCGTCTCGGCCATGATCTCGAGCACAGTCCCGTGGGCGGAACTGAAAAGGGCTGGGTTGCGGCTAGCCGCTTCAACATCTTCGAATCGACTTAGTGCCCAAAAGTCGTGGCGGTCATTTCGATACAGCGGAGCGTCGTTGCGCAGCCGTCGCCAGATGTCGTAAGGGTTGGCATCGATCGCTTTATCGAATGGGTCCCAATACGGTTCAGAGGGCGATGAGGTCACTCGTAAACTTCGCCGTACATCTCACGCAATGGGCTCTTGAGGAGCTCTAGATGTTCGCCATCAGGACCCAAGAAATAGAGCGAGTCTTGGCTGTGAATTTGATGAGCGATGTCGGCAGCCTCGAGTTTGGCTTTGAGGTAAAACCACTTTTCTTCGGTGACCGAGATGGCGAAATGATGATGACCACCAAGAACTTCACGGTAGGTATCTAGGTCGAGACCGGGAAAGTCAAAAAAACCGATCATGTTCTCGTGACCAAGATCAAAGAAGAAGTGGGTCGATCCTTGATAGTCACGATTCTCAAAGATGGTCAAAAGCGGGAACTCAAGGAGACCTTGGTAAAAAATGATGGTTTGTTCGACATCGCTTGACACGAATGCGGCGTGGTGGAGCCCACGGGCAGAAGACGGGGGCCGTTGATCCGGAGGGATCAAGTACTTCTCGCGCAGAGAGTCCCATTCGGCGGTGCGATCAATGTCTACGCCATGTCGAGTCATGCGTGTGAATGTATCGCGGGCAAGAATGATTTTGGCTGTGTACCTTTTGGCATGCTTCAGTCCTCGGATCTCAAAGAAATCAGCCAGGCAGTCGGCCTTGACGTGACCCTGCTGTCAGGCACGATCGGGGCCGAAATACGAAGCATTGACTTACGAACCGATCTCGATGATTCGACGGTCGCAGCTATTCGACAGATTTGGCTGGATCGCAAGGTGGTGTTCTTCCCGGGCCAAGACCTTGATCCAGCGCAGCACGTGGCGTTCGCGAAACGATTCGGTGAGCCGACCGACGGTCACCCGATCATTCCGGGTATTGCTGAACAGCCCGAAGTGTTCGAAATTGATTACACGAAATCGGCCCAATTGGGCGCGGCATATGGTGGCGTCGCGAAACGATCCCGAGGCCTTGATTGGCACACCGACGTGACCTTCATGAAGCGGCCGCCGCTCGGGTCAATATTGCGGGCAGTGGAAGTGCCGGATGCTGGTGGGGACACCATGTTTTCCGATCAGCAGGCGGCATTCGATGGCCTGAGTTCGGCGATGCAGGATTTTCTCGCGGGCTTGACCGCGGTGCATGACGGAAGGACGCAATTCAAGGGACTGTTGGCCCACGTCGGCGAAGGCCGTTGGGATGGTGAGCCGTTGCGCGATCTCGTGCCGGTCGAACACCCACTGGTGCGAACCCATCCTGAAACAGGCCGGCGAGGCCTATTCGTGAACAAAGGATTCACCTCACACATCTCGCAACTTCGACGAAGCGAAAGTGACGCGTTGTTACGGTTCCTCTACGAACACTCGGTCAAATCCGATTACACGGTTCGCTATCACTGGCGGGCTGGCGACGTCGGATTTTGGGATAACCGATCGACCCAGCATTCCGTGGTGGGCGACTTCGGTGAACAACATCGCGTGATTCAGCGGGTGACGCTGCGAGGAGATATCCCGGCGTAACCGACAATGGTAGGAACTAGTTTTCGTTCCAGCCGAGCTGTAATTCGAGATCACGCAACGACTTCTGGAGCTCAAACATGACGACCATCGCATCTGAAATAGCGGGATCACCGATCGGTCGGTGAGTTTCGGAAAAAACCGCGTAACCCTCAACTATGAAGGTGACGATTTCGGCCCAGGCAATTGCCATTCGGGGACTTGCCCCAGTCAGTCGTTGCTGGCGTTCGGCGATGTAATTCGAGCGTGATTCGCCGACCGGCCGAAACGCAACGGGGTCGCCGCCTTGGCCGATGATCCACGCGATGAGGCGAGTTCGAAGCACGACGTCGGGGTTTGAAAGCACATCGAGCGCGGTGTACTCGGCGTGGGCGGAGGTGAAGTTATCCAACAGCGCCTTTGCAACCGCATCGAACAGTCCATAGAGCGAGCCAAAATTGCGCGAGAGGGCCGAAAGCGGCAAACCGGCTTGCTTGGTGATTCGGCGAGTTGTCACTTCGGAAAATGGCTGCACGCGGAGCATGGCGATGGTTGTGTCGATTAGTCGTTTGCGGGCATCGACCGAACGTACTCGGGGCCGCCGGCGAATCGGTGCAGCTGGGGGCGTGCTGGCGCTCGTGGACATACGACGTACTCCTAGTTTTCGGAGGGGTTGCGGCGGTCAGAATTGGTCGATACTTTCGCGGAAATCATTGAGGTGGGCGAAGACGACCAACGTTGGTAGACCAGTTTGTTGGAGTACTTTTGGTACCGTTCCAAATGGTATCAGCGATCGCTAACATCGGCGAGTTGGGTTTCTCCGTGTTTCTCGCACGTCGGAGTTGCCCCTGAGTAACTGGCGGACAAACGAATGCACTGCCCCCATTCGACCTAGGTTGTCGTCATGACAGAACTCATTGCGGTGACAAATCGGGTCATGGATCGCTTTAGTGAAGGTGTTCAACTGGTCGGCGGGCAGCAGTGGCATAACTCGACGCCATGTGGCCACTGGGATGTTCGCGAAGTCATCAATCACGTGACCGTTGAACAACTTTGGGTGCCGCCGCTGTTACAGGGAGCGACGGTCGATGAAATCGGCGACCGGTTCAACGGTGACCAACTCGGAACTGATCCGATCGCCGCATGGTCGGCGGCGTCGACCGAGGCACTGGCGTGTTTCTCGGCGCCTGGAGCCCTTGACGGCGAGGTATCGCTGTCGGCTGGGATAACGGCGACAAAAAGTTATTGCTGGGAGATGACGGTGGACGCGTTCATCCATGCGTGGGATGTCCTTCGTGGCATTGGCGCCGATGAAGTCTTAGACCCAGAACTCGTTGATGTGATTTCTGAACGTTTATTCGCGAAAGCTGATGCCGCGGGTGATGCCGAGGTACCGACCGCCGGCGATGCGCCATCGAAACAAACTCGGTTACTGGCCAAGTTCGGGCGCGAGGGCTAACGGCGAGACCACATGCGCTGGCATCAGGTGGTCATCAGATGCGGATGATCTGACCGCCATCTACTGCAACAACTTGACCGGTCATCCATCGGGCTTCGTCAGACAATAAAAATAAGCACGCGCCGACGAGATCGTCTGGGGTCCCTATCCTTTTAATCATCAGCGATTGCACGATTGGTTCGAGGAACATTTCGGGAACGACTGTGCGCGTCGCATCAGTATCGGTTGGGCCGGGAGCGATCGCATTTACCCGAATGTCGTAATGGGCCAACTCGGCCGCGAGATTTACCGTGAGGCTATTGATGCCCGCCTTGGCGACCGAATAAAAGCCGCCCGCCATCCATGCGGCAGTCGACGACTGATTCACGATCGATGCGCCGCGCCGAGACATCGCCCGGTAGCACGCTCGAGTCATGATCAACGCGCCATTGAGGTTCACTTCCATGAAGCGGTGGTAATAGTCGAGATCAACCTTCATCAGTGACTCGATCTTCATACCGGCGTAAATCGCCGCGTTATTTACCAAACAATCGATCGCCCCAAATGCCGCAACGGTCGATGCTGCTAGTGCTTCAGCACTGGTGGGATCGGCAACATCAACTTCGATCGCTAATGCAGTGCCGCCGTCATTGACGATCTCGTTAGCGACTCGCTGCGATTGCGCAACATTGAGATCGGCGACAACGACGCTGGCCCCTTCTTGGGCCAATCCTTTGGCGTATGCCTCGCCGATTCCTTGTCCGGATCCGGTCACGACCGCGACCTTGCCATCAAATCTCACTGGTCAGCACCTCTACTTTCGTTCCATCGTGGTCGAGTCAGTCCGGTGTTTGCCGGATCTGATTCACGCTTCACGTAACCTCGACACTATGACCCAGAGCTGGAGCGGGATGGAACGATGACGAATCATCTTGGCGCCGATGACCTGTGGCATGAAGAACGGATGCTGATCGACGGCGAATTAGCGAGTGCACGCAGCGGCGCGGTTTACGACAACATCAATCCGGCCACCGAACAAATAATCGGCGTAGCGGCAAACGGATCCGTATCCGACATGGATGCTGCCATCGGAGCAGCGCGCGTCGCGTTCGACGAGACGTCGTGGTCGCGCGACCTGAGTTTTCGTGTTCGCTGTTTACGTCAACTCGCTGACGCCATGACTGGACACGTCGAAGCATTTCGGGCGACAACAGTCGCCGAGGTAGGAGCACCAATTTCACTGACTTCAGGTCCGCAACTCGAAACGCCGATCGAAGGCATCAAGTGGGTAGCCGACTTAGCCGAGTCCTATGCGTGGACCGAAGACCTCGGGGTCGCGCGCCCGTTCGGCATTGCGAGCAAGCGCACGGTTTTTCATGAAGCAGCCGGGGTCGTCGGCGCAATCACACCTTGGAACTTTCCGACCCAAATTAACTTGGCCAAATTGGCACCCGCACTTGCCGCCGGGTGCACCGTGGTGCTCAAACCGGCTCCGGATACTCCCTGGATGGCATCGCTCCTTGGGCGACTGGCCGCGGAAGAAACCGATATCCCGCCCGGAGTATTCAACGTCGTCACATCGGCGGGTCACGAGGTTGGTCAGATGCTGTCTGACGATCCGCGAGTCGACCTCGTTTCATTCACCGGATCAACGGCAACAGGCCGGACCGTCATGGCATCAGCGGCCGCAACCTTGAAACGTGTGTTCTTAGAACTTGGGGGTAAGTCTGCCGCCGTTGTTCTTGCCGACGCCGATGTAGCGGAGGCCGCGGGCGCAACGGCGTTTCAATTAATGACTCATGCCGGACAAGGTTGCGCAATCACCACGAGACTCGTGTTGCCTCGCGAGCGACTCGATGAAGGCATTGAGGCGGCGATCGCGATGATGCAGGCGCTGACCTATGGCGACCCCACGGACCCAGGCAACATGATGGGTCCGCTCATTAGCGAACGCCAGCGAAAAAGCGTGCTCGGCTTTATCGACACCGGAGTGCGTGAGGGCGCGAGTGTGGTGCTTGGTGGGGGCATTCCGAAGGATTTGCCGGTTGGATATTTTGTAGAGCCGACCATCCTCGTTGTCGCCGATACTGGAGCAACGGTGGCACAGTGCGAAATTTTCGGACCAGTTTTGGTGGTGTTGGCTCATGACGGTGACGACGACGCAGTGGCCATTGCCAATAACTCGATGTTCGGACTCTCGGGTGCAGTATTTGGTTCCCCTGATCGCGCCCACGCGGTCGCTCGTCGCATTCGTACCGGAACCGTGTCAGTGAACGGTGGACTTTGGTACGGGCCTGACGTGCCATTTGGCGGATTTAAACAAAGTGGCATCGGCCGCGAAATGGGCCGGCAGGGGTTCGAGGAATATCTCGAGACGAAATCGGTGGCCGAACCGGCATGACCACAACGAACCACAAGGTCTATATCCATGAGTTCATCGACATCGTCGGTCATAACCGGTCGCGTTACATGCACCACATGACCGCGAACTGGTGTCCACTAGCTATGGCCGAACGAAATCAACGGTGTTTTGGCGTATGGGGAACGGTTGGTTCAACCGGGCGATGGCCTGAAGTGGTGAACATGTGGGAACTCGAAGGGTGGGACGGAATGGTTGCGAACTTCACCCACGAGTTCAGTGGCGGGGGGATGCAAGATCCATCGTTGGCGCAATGGTGGGCTACCGCCGCGTCGATGCGGCGTGGTGGAATCGACCGGGTGGTGGTGCCCGAGCCTTGGACCCGGTCGATCGATGACCTCGTTGCTCAAGGCGTTCGTGGCGAGGTCTACGCTCACGAACTCGTTACGTTGCCGATTGGAACAGCACGGTTGTTTCTTGACGCGGTGCGTGATGTCGCGGTTGAGAGTCACGCCGAACTGGGTATTGCGAGTATCGGAGCATTTCGGGTTGCCATGGTGAACGATTCGGAATGCTTGTTGATCTGGGCGATTCCAGATTGGTCGACTTGGGCGCAACTAGAACAGGCGTGGTTGACGGCTGGCGACGATGGCACCGGACCCCTTGCTGATTGGCGGCAGTTGGCTGGCGAACTTGCGGCGGATTGGCGGCGAACACTGTTGGTGGACGCTCCGCTTAGCCCGATGCGGATTGGCCGGCAGCCCCAAATCAGCGATCGACTTCCTCTGGATCAACTTGATTTCGCAGGGCCGGTCAGTTTCGTTCCACTTGGTGAAACAGGATCGCTTAATGGACCTGGGACATCGACATGACTTCGATCGAAGGTAAACGCGTACTCGTTGTCGGAGCATCATCAGGTGTCGGACGAGCATTCGCGATCCAAGCGATCAAGTCCGGTGCCGATGTTGTTGTGTCGGCCCGCCGATCGGATCGCCTGAATGAGTTGCTAACGGGCGTGGCGATTGGTGACAGCGGCGCGGGAAATGCGCCGCGGGCAATTGCCGGCGATATACGCATCGCCGAAGACCGGCAGCGAATCGTTGAGGTCGCGATCGAACATCTCGGAGCGATCGACCTGTTGTTTTATGCCGTTGGCTATGCCCCTCTGCGACATTTGGTCGAGATGACCGATGACGAGTGGCGCAATGTGTTTGAAACCAATGTCATTGGCCTTCAACAGCTGTTGGCAAGCCTCGTCACGATGTTTGCGCCGGGCGGGATCGCCGCGGTGTTGTCATCGGAGACCGCCGGGAAAGCGCGTCATAGTTTGGGTGCGTATGGGGCAAGCAAAGCGGCGCTGACCGAATCGCTTCGAGCCTGGCAACTTGAACATCCCGAGATGCGGTTTTCATGCATTGCTTTAGGCGAAACCCAACCTACGGAATTTGCTGACGCGTTTGATCATCGTGCCCTTGGGCCAGTGGTGGCGACGTGGTTGCGACACGGTCTGATGCAGCGGGAATCCATGGCGACTGACGATGTGGCTCGATTACTGGTCGACTTGTTCGCATCCGCGTTGGCATTCCCGGGAATCGGCATTGAACAGATCGTGCTCCGGTCGCCGTCAGCGGTGGTCGGTAGCGACGGTTCCTAGCGGGGCAAGTCGGCGAACCCAGTACCCGTCGCTTAAACCGAGGTGCGAGTGCGACCGAGCGAAACCGGCGCCCACGAATGATCTGACGTACCGGAAACCGGGACTATCGCTACCGCGGTACCGGCTAAGGCATCCTCGCCAAATCCTTTGACACATTCGGGATCAGGACCGTCGAGTGGCAGACCGGTGAAGAACTTCGTTGCCATGCATCCGCCTTGGCAGGCGTCATAGGCACCGCAGGAAGCGCAGGCTCCGGCCGACTGCGGTTCGCGCAAGCCGGCAAACAATGTTGAGTTCGTCCATACCTCGCCGAAACCGCCGGCATCTCGGACCGAGCCGGCCTTGAAATCGTCATGCAACACAAATGGACAGGCATAGACGTCGCCGACCGGATCAATGAGACACACCACCCGGCCGGCGCCACACAAGTTGAGCCCCGGAAGCGCTTCGCCCAAAGCCGACAGGTGAAAGAACGAGTCGCCGGTCAAAACGTGGGGTCGCTCAAGGAGCCAGGTGTAAAGCGTTCGTTGTTGAGTCTGCGTTGGGTGGAGGGCGTTCCAGGATTCAGCACCGCGTCCCGATGGGCGAAAACGGGTCAGTCGCAACTCGGCCCCGTAGTGCTCCGCGAGTTGTTCGAAACCATCAAGTTGTTCGATGTTGTCTCGGGTCATGACGACGCTGATTTTAAACTGACCAAAGTCGGCATCGCGCAGGTGATCCATCGCTCGCCGAGCCTTGGCATGGCTGCCTGAACCACGCACCGCGTCGTTGGTGACTTCGTCGATTCCGTCAAGACTTATTTGCACATCGACATAGTCCATCGACGCCAATCGCTGAGCTTTCTCGGCCGTCATCAAACCGCCGTTGGTCGAAAACTTCACGCCCACACCACGCGACACGCAATATTCAACAACCTCAAAAAAATCAGGCCGCAGCATCGGCTCGCCGCCACCGATGTTGACATAAAAGACGCCAAGATCATGGAGGTCATCGACGATCCGCTTCATCTGGTCAGTGGTTAGTTCGTCAGGGTCCCGGGTGCCCGACGAACTGAGACAATGAACGCATTGTAAATTGCATGCATACGTCCATTCCCAGGTCAAACAAATCGGCGCATTGAGGCCGGTCTTCAGTTGGTCAGCCATGGTCGTTCCCCGCGTTGGAGGAGCATCCAAAGTCGAGTCAATCCACGACGGAAAATCTGGGTGTATGGCAGTTGGACTTTGCTCATCGGTTGCACGCGAAACTGGGATGGCGTCGTCGCGTTCAGCGAGAAAACCTGAACGCTCAAGCGACGTAATCGCTTTTTCGAACGCCGGCCAACGAGTGCTGCTTATGCCGATGTCAGTGAATGCGTCGCGCACGGTGGCGAACTGGTCGACTGAGCGAACCAGCGCTGCTAACTCGGGCGCGCGAAGCAAGGTGAGGCGACGGTTCCCATAGTGATACGCGAGCGCCCCGAATGTTTCGGGGCGCAACGCAACCCGTGGGTCTAGACGGTATGGCTTAGTGGCGTCGAAAGTCATCGATTACCTGCGGTCTCGGTCGGGAGAACGACTGGACTAGTAAACGCCGCACATGCCGTCGATCGAGACTTCTTCAACGAGCAGTTCCTCTTCGAGAAGCTCGGAGTCATCACGTTCGTCTGCTTCGATCGTAGCGGTCGTTGCTGCGTCGTCCATCGGGAAACCTTTCGGGTAGTTCAAAGTTGTTCGCACCACATGCAGACAACGATTCATCGCCATCCCTTGCGAACCGTCACCCTAGTAGCTGGGCCTCGGCACCAAGATCGTTGTGGCGACTTTCTTGGCGCGGATTCAGGTTCTTACCGGTCAGAATCGGGACCGTTTAAGCTGGTGAAGTCAAGTAATTCACCGGCGGCAGCAAGTGCGACGGCGACGCCGGCGGCTTTGTCGAACGCCGCGTTCAAATAATGCTCGCCCGGACCAGCCAGCGTCCCGAGCGGGGGTGGCCCAAGTGATCGGATCATTGCAGTCGGATCGTGCGACGGGACTATGAGTGTCGAAGGCTCGATGAGTCCGTCTCGACCCCAAAACTTTGGACCTGCTCCGGCAGCAGCGCGGGCGCCGACCGGTTTTTTACGACGTCGGCTCATGATTGCTCACCGTTCAATGATGTTGGTTCGGCTTCGTCCACGATCAGTTCGTCGGAAGCGAGTCCAAGCGCCTGGCGAAGTTGGGAAGCATCGAGGTCAGAGATTGAACTGCTCTTGGGTAGCACTAGGTCAGCGATCTGGCGCTTTCCGGCCACGACCTCTTCGACCCGTTCATCGACGGTGCCAGGACACACCAATCGGTGTGCGACCACGGTATGGGTTTGACCGATCCGCCACACGCGGTCGCGTGCTTGATCCTCAACAGCCGGATTCCACCATCGGTCATATAACACCACGTGATTCGCCGATGTGAGGTTGAGGCCGGTACCGCCCGCTTTCAACGACAGCACCAAGGCGCCCGCGCCGGTACCAGCTTGGAAATCGGCGATGATTTTGTCGCGCGCCGGCCGTGAAAGTCCGCCGTGATAACACTCGACGGTAGTACCGGTTCTTTCGGAAAGGTGACCGGCAAGTTTCACGCCCCACTTTGCGAAGTGCGTGAAGACCAACACGCGTTCGTTGGCCGCAAACACAGCGTCAACAATTTCATCTAAGCGATTGAGCTTGCCGGATCGGCCAGCGAGCGGCTCGCCGTCATCTTGGTATGCGGCCGGGTGGTTACAAATCTGTTTCAGCGCGGTGATCGCCGCGAGTACTGCACCTTTTTTGGCGGGTCCACCGTCGCTACTGGCATCAAGGACTAACTGATCGAGGACTGCCTGGTACAAGCCGATCTGCATCGGAGTCATGGAGCAGTGGTCGAGCTGATCAATGCGCTCGGGTAGCTCTGCGGCAATTGCCGGCTCTGCTTTGGTGCGGCGGAACACTAGGAGGCCGTTCAGCGCCCGCAGTGCGCTTTCACCGGCGTCGCGGCTAGCTGGCGCCGCGCCGTCGTCGGACTCAGCGATCGCCGAACGATCGTGGGAAAGCTGAGAAATGAACTGGGGTCGCGGTCCGACGAGGCCGGGGTTGGTGAAGTCAAGAATCGACCAAAGATCACCGAGGCCGTTTTCGATCGGCGTGCCAGTTAGTGCGATCCGGCTGTGGGCCGACAATCGCCGAAGTTGTTGAGCGGTCTCGCTAGCCGGGTTTTTGATCGTCTGCGCTTCATCAAGAACGACATGGTGCCAGTCGATTTCGGCGAGGGCATCAATGTCGCGCACGGCGGTGCCGTAGGTCGTGAGCACGACATCAGCGCGAGCGATTTCGCGGGCGAGCGCCGCTGAAGCTTTGCGGCCGGCACCGTGATGAACAACAACACGAAGATCAGATGTAAAGCGTTTTGCTTCCGCTGCCCAGTTGCCGACAACCGCCGGCGGTGCCACGACGAGGCTTGGCCCGTTTCCACGAAATGCCAACAGGTGGGCAAGCAACGTCGGGGTCTTGCCCAAACCCATGTCGAGCGCGAGGCATCCGCCAAGGCCTGCGCCTTCGAGAAAGCCAAGCCATGCCAGCGCTTCAGCCTGATAACTCCGTAGGTCGCCAGCGAATCCCTTGGGCGCGCCCATGGGTTCGGTTCGGATTTCCTCGGCGCGCCGCATGAGGTCTGCAGCCCAGTTGCTACCAACAATGCTGAGACCACCCGCGAGAGGATTTCCTTGCAAGCCGAGGGCATGACGCAGCAACTCGGCGCCAGTGAGTTGCGTTTGTGATCCGCGTTCGTTGAGCGCGGCAGCAGCAGCAGCGAGATCGGCGTGGTCGAGTGCGATCCACTGGCCGCGGGAACGAACTAATGGTCGGGCTTCGGCGGCGAGTCGTTTGATATCAGCGGCGTCGAGTTCGACGTCATCGAATAGCACTGACCAACGCACGTCAGCGAGTTGGTTGGCACCCACGACCGAAGGCGTTGATTGATCAGCTTCGAGCCGCAGTTTCGGCGACGGACGGCGACGGGCCAGCAGAGGAACGCGCACATCGAAACCGGCAGATCGCAATTGGAGGCCAGTATCGGCCATGAGTTCCCATGCTTCGTCCTGACTCAGAATGACTTCGCCGCGTCGATGTCCGCCGGGCCGACCGAGAACTGGCAGCAATCGCTCAAGCCGCTCGAGTTCGGTCTCTACTTGGCGACGTTTGGCCACCGGCGCCGTAACTAATGCTTGGTCAAGTAAGGCGGGATGGCGATCGATCCCATCGGCGAGAACCGATAAGTGCCACGCATTGGATTCGTCAGGGGGGTCGAGTTGCACGATCAGTCGAACGGTTCCCGGCTTCGCGAGTGGTCGAGCCCACCGCTCAAGTCGTCCGGCCAACTCAGACGCGGCGCGTTTCGACGGATAAAAACGGGTGCCATCGAGGCGGGACAAGAATGCCTCGGCAGTCTCATGTGCGGTCCCGGGCCGATCGGGGCTCGCTGGAACTTCAAGGCGCTCGATGCCCAAGCGACAGATGGTATCGACCATGGTGGTCAATACGGCGTGGGCGATCTCGTGACCCGGTCGCGGAACGTCGAGTGCAAAGACCGAACCCGGAAGTCGATCGGCGGTGAGAGCGAGGCGTTTCGGATCGACCAACGCTGGAGTCCACTCGACGGCGTAACCCGATTTTTCGCCCGGGGTCCGACCCCCGGGCTGCAGCGTGAGTTGGGGCACCATGTGGCCGTAGGCGACGAGCTCGACGGCCCACGCAGCCACCATTGCAAGCCACTTCAGACCAGGAGCGAGGGGGGTGGTTGCCGATTGCTCGGCGTTGGGTGCAATGGCATTGCCTTGCGCGGCAAGCGAGACCAACCAACCGATGACGTCACGCACCGATGCCGCAACCGCGGGTGCTCGGCCTCCGCCTGGCATTGGTACGCCCTGATGGGTTGCCCAAGTCGACGTCGCTTTGGTTTCAGCGAGCAGTTCGCGAACTTGATCGGCACTCAATGGGTGACATCCCGCGCCTCCCGCCCAGGCAATAAGTTCACCGTTCGACCAAGTGGCCTGTAATTGAATGACACCTTGAACTGACTCACGGACGACAGGGGTTGGAAGTGGGATACCGGTCAATATTGCGAGCGAGATTTCGAGACGGTCGCGTTCGGCTTCGAAATCGCTGACGATTTGAGCGCGCCCTTCACCTGGAATTCGACGAACTCGCATGAGGCTGTCCTCGGTGAGTTCGATCAGGTCTTCGAGCACGAAGCGCCACCGGTCTTGATTTGCCTCCAGAATCGCTCGATCCTCGGGCGCGGCCTCACCCGCTGCATCAGCGACGACGAGTGATTCAAATGACCAGGACGGTCCCGACGTTTGGAACGCCGAGGACGAGTCCACTAACTGGGAACTCAATGCTTCCTCCGCCAAGTTGGGGCGGGGCCATCAACCACAATGGGACGGCGCCAACACTCAGCGTAGGAGTTCCGGGCGAGTTCCGCCAGTCAGCCGCAGCAATCGACTCGTTTTTTGGTCCCAAGCGACCTGGGCGAGGCTAGAGCCGCGCTCGTCGCGTACAATTTGGAACTCGTGTAGATCGTGTAGATCGTGTAGATCGTGCAGATTGGCCAGGGAAGCGCCGCGGAAGGCGGGGAGTTTGAGGTCAGTGCTGATGAACTATCCCAAGTCTCGAACCAAGTGCAATGGCTGAACTTCTCGGTGAGTTGGGTTTTTATACCCTGGCTGGTCATTCGGGTTCGCCGCGCGACCTGGTGGCTGAGGTGCGGGCCGCCGAATCACTGGGGTTGGGATCGGCGTTTATTTCCGAGCGATTCAACACGAAGGACGCGGCGATTCTTTCGGGCGCAACGGGTGCGCTGAGCGAGACCATAGGCATTGCAACCGCAGCAACGAACCACAACACCCGCCACCCGATGGTGACCGCGAACATGGGATCCACCATGCATCTGCTGACCGGCGGTCGCTTCGCTCTCGGCCTTGGTCGCGGATTCGACGCGTTATTTGATGTCATGGGGCTGCCGCGGATCACCATGGCGCAACTCGAAGACAGCATCGATGTGCTGCGAAGACTATGGCATGGCGAGACGATCTTCGGTCACGACGGACCGGCTGGAACGTTCCCGATGTTGTTTCTTGATCCGGAATTCGACATGGATATCCCGATCATGATCACTGCCTTGGCGGAGCACACCCTTGAGTTCGCGGGTCGGGTTGCCAACGGCGTTGTCCTTCATACGTTCTTCACCGATGAAACCCTTGTGCGAAGTGTCGCCGCGGTGCGTCGAGGTGCTGAACAAGCGGGACGAGATCCATCCGAGGTACGAATTTGGTCCGTGTTGGCAACCGTCGGTGACCATGTTGATGAGCAAGCACGCTTGCAGAAGTTGGTGGGACGCCTCGCGACGTACCTGCAGGGATACGGCGACCTGCTGGTTCGGGTCAACCACTGGGACCCGCAGGTACTGAAGCGATTCCGTGAAGACGACTTGGTCGGCTCATTTGCTGGAGCATTCGATGCGAAAGCGACCAGTGATGAACTTCGACACCTTGAGACGCTTCTGCCCGCGGAATGGCTTGCCGCGTCAGCGACCGGATCGCCGCGCGCTTGTGTGGATCGGGTGCTTGACCAATTCGATGCGGGCGCCGACGCAGTGATTTTGCACGGCGCAACTCCGACAGAACTCACGCCAATTGTCGAATCGTACCGATTGGTGCGTCGCTTCGATGTTGCTCAGCGTGCTGATGCCAACCCTGGTCGTTTCTCGTCGTGAGGGTTCAAGGAACAGATGCGAACGCCTTCGGTCGGCCCGTGATGGTCATTCCATGATGGTCATGTCGTGCTCCCACGATTGGGCCATTGATCTAGGGCATGTGAAACTCAGACCGTGAGGGTGCTCGAACCGCTGAATCTGCGAGACCGCGTGGCACCCAACCGCGTCTTGTTCGGTCCTCACGAAACCAATTTGGGATTCGGGCGCGGCATTTCCGAACGGCATCTCGCCTATTACGAGCGGCGTGCCGCCGGCGGAGCTGGCCTAGTCGTGTGTGAAGAAGCGTCAGTTCATGACTCCGATTGGCCCTATGAACGATGCCCATTGGCTCAGGAATGCGGCCCGGGTTGGACGGCGTTTGCTTCGCGGGTCCAAGCCCTCGGATCGCTAGCGATCGCGGCGATTGGTCATACCGGTGGTCAGGGGTCGTCGGCTTATAGCCAACTACCGCTTTGGGCACCGAGCGGCATACCCGAAGTCAACACGCGCGAAATGCCAAAGTCGATGGAGATCGAAGACATCGACGCGGTGGTGCGCGGATTTGGCGACGCGGCTGAGCGAGCCATGCGCAGCGGACTTGATGGCGTAGAGGTCAATGCAGGTCAGAACAGCCTCATAAGGCAGTTTCTGTCTGGCCTTACCAATGTACGTGACGATGACTACGGATCGGACCGGATGCGCTTTGCCCGCGAGGTGTTGCATGCGGTGCGAGTTGGGGCTGGCAACGGCATCGTGGGCCTTCGATTGTCATGTGATGAACTCGCACCATGGGCTGGCATCGTCCCAGAAGCCGCCGCGGACATTGCCGAAGCGTTGTCGCCGTGGATCGATTATTTGGTCGTGGTGCGGGGAGGCATATTTTCGGTTGGGGCAACTCGCCCTGACGGGCACGATGAACCGGGATTCAATCTGGATTTGGTGGGCGCGATTCGAGCTTCGGTCAACGAACGCGTTGCGGTGTTTGGGCAAGGTTCCATTGTTGACATCGGCCAGGCGGAATGGGCAATTGGCGACGGGCGGTGTGATGGCGTTGAAATGACTCGGGCGCAAATTGCCGATGCAGCGATGATGAACAAGGTTGCGAACGGCCAAGCCGATCAGATTCGGCCCTGCATTCTTTGCAATCAGACGTGCAAGGTGCGCGACGCCCGCAATCCGATCATCAGCTGCGTGGTTGATCCTCGATCTGGCCATGAATTGGACGATGCTGACCCCGAGCCCAGCGGTACGAGTTCGAGTAGCGAGCCAACCGGTGCCGACGTGATGATTATTGGTGGAGGGGTCGCCGGACTTGAATGCGCTCGAGTTGCGGCGGGTCGTGGCCATCGAGTTGAGATTCGTGAACGGTCAAGTGAACTTGGCGGCATGGTTGTCACCGCCGCTCAAGGTGCGGGGCGAGCACGTCTGTTGCACTTTGTCGAGTGGCTCGCTGGCGAATGTGAGCGGTTGAATGTCAACATCAAACTCGGTATTGACGTCGGAATCGACGCTATTGCGACGGCCGAATCTGCTGGGTGCTCAATCGTGTTTTGCACTGGCGGGCGCCGGGGTGACGCAACCTATGACGTTGCTGCCGGCAGCACAGTTCTGAGTGCTGACGAGTTCCTTGCTGGCGGGCGAGACCAGCTTCGAACCGCACCGGTTGCCGCAT
>Ga0194055_10001619_pt1 | contig 18284 bp, 23 predicted proteins | sample SepL449m_MetaG_FD_155482 | JGI IMG/M metagenome (GOLD analysis project Ga0194055, IMG submission 155482) | Anoxic zone freshwater microbial communities from boreal shield lake in IISD Experimental Lakes Area, Ontario, Canada - Sep2016-L442-9m | ecosystem: Environmental > Aquatic > Freshwater >...
TCCGCTCGCAGTACTGGATGCTGCTGGTGATGGTCACATTCACCTGCCTTGGCCTCTGGTTCCTCTCGGCGGCTGCGTCGTGACCATTCCACTGGCTCATCTAGGGCACTGGTACCACGTCGTGCTTTACCTCGCGCCGATTATTCTGATCGGCGCTGGACTTTGGTGGAGTAGCAGGCGTGAGGCGCGACGCGAGCTTGACGAGAACGAGGAGCAGGATCTGCCGTAGCCGCTATTGGGCTGCGCTCTGCGACGCGGCTTCGCGCTGAAGTACCCGTACATCGTGAGCGATCGCTTCGGGCGTGAGCTCACTTAGCGGGAAGCCGATCCTCTGGTGGCCGCTGGCATCGAGCAGAACAACGATCGCCGTGTGCTCGCGGCCCGTCCGTTGAGGTTCGATGCCAAATGCGCGCCAGGTCGGCTGGAGCTTCTGATCGCTGCCGAGCAAGAAGTTCATCCTCCCGCCAAGGTGCTGCGCCGCGAGGAAGCGGTGCGCGCTTGCCTGCGTGTCGTTGGCCGGGTCAACGCTGATCGCGACTACTGGAACGTCACTGCCTAGTCGGTCGAGCGCGCCGCGGATCTGCTGCGCCATCGTCGGGCAATCGTTCTGGCAGGTCGAGTACATGAAGGCGACGATCACCGGTTGGCCGCGCAGCGAAGCGGCCGTGATCATTTTTCCGTCTTGGTTGATCAGCGAAAATCGCGCTGGGGGAGAGTCGGGCCGCAGCGCACCTGCAAAACGTGTTGCCGGTAGCCGAGTGCTGTTGGCGTTCGGATCGCTGAGCAGCAGGAAGGCGAGGATCGCGAGCAGCACGATCGTGGCGCCGGCCATCATTGTCAGCCGCAGGCGAGGGTTCATCGAGTAACAAGCGTACGCGGCAGCGGCCGTTGCAGGCCCCGCACCCTCGGCAGCGGCGGCGCTATCCTTTCTGAAGTGAAGTCGACTCCAACAGCCCGGGCGGTAAAGCGATGAGCCAGTCAGGTAGTGAACTTCTGCGCCAAGTGAAGGGGCAGATCAAAGAGGTTGACCCATCCGAAGTGGTGCAGCTGCTCGGTGAGGGCGTCGTTGTGATCGACTGCCGCGAGACCGAAGAGCTGGCGGCAGGGATCCTCCCGGGAGCGTTTCACATTCCGCGAAGCTTCCTAGAGATGCGCATCGAAGGCGTCGTTCCGGACCGCTCGCAGCGCGTAATTCTCTACTGCTCTGCCGGTAGTCGTTCGGCTCTCGGGGCCCACACGCTGATGGACGGGATGGGTTACGAGGACGTCGAGTCGATGGCCGGTGGGTTCACGCTCTGGAAGGACCGCGGCTACGAGGTAGAGATTCCACGCAGCTTCAGCGCTGAGCAGCGCGAGCGTTACAGCAGACACCTCCTTGTTCCGGAAGTCGGCGCAGATGGGCAGCAGAAGTTGCTCGATGCGCGCGTGCTCTTGCTCGGTGCTGGCGGACTAGGCTCGCCAACGGCGCTCTACCTCGCTGCTGCAGGCGTCGGCACGCTCGGGATCGTTGACGACGATGTCGTCGACCTTTCCAACCTCCAGCGCCAAGTGATCCATACGACAGACCGGATCGGCACCCCGAAGGTGGAGTCAGCTACCGCGACGATCAAGGCGCTAAACCCAGACGTCACCGTCGTTGGCTACCCAACCCGGCTCGATGCTTCGAACATCATGGAGATCATCGAGGGCTGGGACATCATCGTTGACGGCGTCGATAACTTCCCGACGCGCTACCTGCTCAACGATGCAAGCGTTCGGCTAGGTATTCCTGTCGTGTCAGCGGCGATTCTTGGCTTCGAGGGCCAGCTCAGCGTCTTCGCCCCCGGCCACGGCCCGTGCTACCGCTGCCTGTTCCGCCAGCCGCCTCCGGCCGACATGGCACCGTCCTGCGGCGCCAATGGCGTTATCGGCGTGCTGCCGGGAACGATGGGGCTGCTGCAGGCAACCGAGGTAATCAAGTTGATCGTCGGCGCTGGAGATCCGCTAATCGGGCGGCTGCTGATGTACGACGCGCTCGCGACGACCTTTACCGAACTGAAGGTCCGGCAGGACCCTGATTGCCCGATCTGCTCACGCGACCCGCAAGAGATTGGCGACGATGAACTCGGAGTCTTCCCTGACTACGAAGCGTTCTGCGCCGCCTCTGGGTAGGCTGCCAAGCAATGGCCACAATTCGAATCCCACCAGTGCTGCGACCTTCGGTCGGCGGCGAACGCGAAGTAGATGCCGACGGCGAGACCGTTGGCGATGTGCTCTCGAACCTCGTTGAGGCTCACCCGGCAACGCGCGATCAGCTTTTTGGCGAGGACGGGGATCTGAACCGTTACGTCAACGTCTATCTCAACGACGAGGACGTCCGCGTTCTCGATGGTCTAGCCACCGTTGTAACGGCAGCCGATTCGCTGGTGATCTTGCCAGCAATGGCCGGCGGCGCCCAAGCTTCGTAACGAAGCCGATTACCCGCTATCCTTTGTGAAGTATGGCCGTTCCCCCGATTGAACGTCGGCCTTGCGCCGGCCGCTACACCGATCTGGTCGACTCGATCGGCAACACGCCGCTGATCGAGCTCAAGCGCCTCTCGCCGAAGCCCGGCGTCCGCATCTGGGCCAAGCTGGAGTCGATGAACCCGACCGGTTCGATCAAGGATCGCGTCGCCAAGTCGCTGATCGAGAATGCCGAAGAGAACGGTTTGATCTCACCCGGCCAGACGATCCTCGAGCCAACGTCGGGTAACACCGGAATCTCGCTAGCGATGATCTGCGCCCGGAAGGGCTATCCGCTCAAGGTCGTTATGCCCGACAACGTCACTCCAGAGCGCACCGAGCTGCTGAAAATGTACGGAGCCGAGATCGTCTACTCGCCCGGCGACCAAGGCTCCAACGGTGCTGTCGCGATGGCGCTCGAGATGGCCGCCAATGATGCTTCCTATTACATGCCCTACCAGTACGGCAACGAGGCCAACCCGCGCGCCCACTACGAAGGCACCGCGGTCGAGATTCTCGATGAGCTCGACGGCAACGTTGACGCTTTCGTAGCCGGCCTCGGTACCGGCGGGACGCTGATGGGGGTAGCACGTCGCTTCAAGGAAGAGCTAGGGGACCGCGTCACGATCGTTGCGGCCGAGCCGATGCAAGGCGAACCGGTTCAAGGGCTGCGCTCGCTGGATGATGGCTTCATTCCACCGATCATTGACCTCTCACTGCTTGACCGCAAAATCTTCGTGACCAATCGCGACGCGATTGTTTGGACTCGCCGCCTGCTCGACGAGGAGGGCCTCTTCGCAGGAGTCTCGTCAGGCGCGATTGCTCGCGTGGCCGTTCGCATTGCAAGTGAAATGGACGAAGGAAACGTTGTCTTCATCGTCTGCGACGACGGCTGGAAATACCTCTCCAGTGGTCTATACACACTGCCGGTTGACGAGGTCGAAAACCTCGAGTCGACCGTCTGGTGGTAACAAGCTTCACTTTTCGCGGCGCGACCGCGTAGAATAAAAAGATGCCAAGCATTGGACCTATGGAACTGATCATCGTCCTGGTGATCGCGCTCGTTGTACTCGGCCCGAAGAAGCTGCCAGAAGTTGGCCGCTCGGTCGGCAAGGGTATGCGCGAATTCAAGGACTCGATCTCAGGCGAGAGCAAGCCGGACGTTGCTGCCGCTGAGATCGACGAAAAGCCGGTCATCAAGACCGACTGATCAGCTCTCCCCGCTCATAGCTCGCTACGCTCGGGCAACGATGATCATCGCTTCTGCGTTGCTTGAGCAGGTATTCGCGCACGCTCGGCGTGAAGCGCCGAACGAGTGCTGCGGCTTGGTGGCGCTCGAAGACGGGCATGCCGTCGCCACATATGAATTCGAAAATCTTGCGGCCAGTCCACTGCGCTTCGAGGTCGACGGGGCGAAGTTGGCGCCGCTTCTTCTCGAGATTGAGGACGCCGGCCGGCAAGCCGCGATCTACCACTCACACACTCGCTCAGAGCCCTACCCGTCGCAGACCGACGTCAACTTCGCTCGCTGGTGGCCGGGCTATGAGTGGCTAATCGTCGGCCTGGCAAGCGGCGCAGAGGCGCTGGCGCGGTCATTCATGATTAGTGAGGGCGGCGTGATCGAAGAGGTCGGTGTCGAAGTCGATGGCTGAACGAACCGCGTCGGCGCGTGAGCAGCTGCGCGAGCAAGCGTCGAAGGTTGACCCGCGCTACACCAAGGGCGAGCCGCACGTAGTCGCGACGGGACGAAACCAGAGCGAAGCTGAACTGATCGCAAACCTCTTGCTTGAAGAAGGTATCCCGAGCATTACGCGCCGCACGCGCGGCTTCGATGTGCCGGATATGTTGGCTGCTGGCCCGCGCGATCTATTGGTTGCGGCATCGGCTGTAACGGCAGCCCAAGAGGTCTTACTCCAGACCGAGATGGACGATGGCGACGAGCGCTACCGCCCGTCGCCGCTGAAGCTGCTTGCGGGCCTTTTAAGCACCGTTGTAGTCGTTGGGGTCGTAGTTGCCGCTGGCGCTCTGATCGGGCGCTAACAAGCGCTTAGACGCCGCCGAGACGGGCTAGGTGTGCTCGCCAAACACCTTCGGTGTCACCAAACGACCGGCCAGGGAAGCATCGCGATATGACTTCGCGCTCGTTTAGCGGCGCGATCGTGGCCAGTTCGATCGCAGCCGCTTCTCCCGACTCGGTTGCGAGCAGGTCGAAGACCGAGCCTCCGAGGAGCTGTGCATCGCGCAGCGTCGGCGGGAAGCTCGGTTGGTTTCCTTCGCGCAAGCGCCGAGCGATCGCCGGCCGGGCATGCGCGGTCTGGCCCGAGAACCACTGCCCCGCGCCGGCTGCCAGCCAAGCCCAGTTTGGAGAGTGAAGCCATGAGCGCAGCGTGAACGGTGGTGGTAGTCCAGGGTTGCTGAGCCCGGCAACAAGCTGCGCGTAAAGCGCAGCGGGCGTCAACATCAGCATCTCCAGCGAGCCTGGGACGCTTGAGGCGCGCGCGCTCAGCAACCTGGGCGCAAGGACGTGGACTTCGTCCCGTGAGTACCAGCCGGCGACGTAGCGGCGGCTGGCTGGAGAGGTCACGAGCTGCAGCGCGGCCGCTACAGGTTGCGCCAGTGCGAGCTGGAGCGGATTGGAGTGGATTACAGCGGTCACGCCGTCGGGAGTGACCGGAAAGACATCGATTAGTTGCTCGCGGGTCCCCTCCAGCAGCTCGAGCACCTCATCAGCATCTTGCTCGTCGCCGTCACCCTCAGCGTGCCTTGCGACGAAGTGAGGTGATTGGGTCTCGATCCAAGCCATCGGCGAAGGTCGCAGACGATGCTCAACTGCGACTGCAGTCGACTCTAGGGGCTAGGTCGGTCTAAACGAGCGACGCGATGCGGCGGCCGGAGACGATCGATTCGATCTCGTCTTGGACGCGGCCAAACTCGATGTCAGAGAGGACTGGAGTTCCTTCAAACGGGAGCTCGCGAGTGATCTCCAGCCAGTTGGGGCCGAAATCGTGCTCGGGACGGACGCGGATCGTGACCGGCCGTGGGATGCGGTGAGTGCGAAGCAGCGTTACCCGTAGCGGGGTGCCGCGGCGCCAGCCAAGTCGCTTCTGCGCGTAGTCGGGGGTCCAGATGTAGAACGGCGAGAGTTCGCTGATCGCACGCTGGTTGGTGACCGTGTACTCGCCGGCGACCTCTGCCCAGGCGCGGACTCGCACGCGGTCCGGCTGCTCAATGCCACCCGGTTGTGTCAGCGCGCTGATCGGCGGATCGCCGTCGGGCCAGACGCCTTCCTCGAGCGCGCGACGCAACTCTGGAACATGGGCGCCACGAACTACGTCGTTGTTGGCATGTTCGAAGGTGGGGAAGAGGAAGAAGCGGTCGTGCTCGAGAGCAGCGTCAGTGCTGCCATCGTCGGTGCGGAAGATCAGCAGCTGTTCACCTTCCGACAGTGCTCGGACGGTGACGGCCCACTCTTTGATTGCGATTGGCATCTGAGATATCTAACGAAAACCTCGGTGTTTGCGGCCCAATTGCCGCAAAACAGCGGTATTCGTTGACTGCAGTGTCGCAAATCTCAGCCGAAATCGCAAATTTCCCTGCTAATTAGGGGTTTTTTGCCATACTCGCGATAAGGCACACCGGCGTAAATGCCGTGTTAATGGGCTTTTTCGGATTTCGTGATGGGCACTGCGCGCCGTCACATAGCTGCTGTGTGCGCGATCACACACAGCAGCAAATCGGCGCTACCGGAATCTGTGAGCCCTAATTGAGCGGCGATTAAGCAGCTGAAGCGAGATCGATGTCTTCAGTGATCGCGAGGTGCTGGTGCGACGGGCAGTAGCCGTTGGCGTTGCTCGGTGCCCTGCGGCACGAGCTGCCTCGGCGGGTTGTCGCACGGCAGTTCAGGCGGTTACCGAAGACGTCGCGGCCATGCGTCGTGAGTTGCGCGATCGCCCCATCAGCTGCCGCCATGTAGTCGCGTACCACTGCCCAGACGTGAGCCTGGGCCTGGATCGGGAAGTGAACGCGGATCTCGCGAAACAAGCTGCGAGCCGGAGCTGCAAAGTAGTGGCGGTCTGTTGCGAGACGCTCAATTGCTTGCTCGCTGGCCCGCAGTACTGCTTCGTGACCGTCACGTCCTGTGACGATCTCTGGTGACAGTTCGCGGTAGATCCCTCTGCTTACTTGATACATATGGGTTTGTCGCTCCTGAGTGGGTTTGGGGCGCGATCCTTCGCAATTACCCCCGCTCCTGCGTCATCGCTGATCGCAGGAGACGAGTATTCGACCTCCATGTGAAGGTTGAAACACCCGCTCTATGTAGTTCGTGTTAAGACGACGAACTACGCCGGTTCTACTGCCAGTGCTCAAACGCTGGATCAGTGCCGCTAATCACTGCGTGCATTGAGTCAAGACCGCTATCGAGGCTCGGAAAGTCGCTGCGCCAATGGGCTCCGCGGCTCTCCTCGCGCGCAAGCGCGCAGCGCGCCACGAGCGCTGCGAGCGGGTACGGGTCCTCGAGCAGCTGTTCTAGGCCTGAACGGTCGCGAACGAGTCCGGCATTGCGCCACATCGCCTCGCGCGTTTCGCGTGACGGAAGCTGTAGCGGAACGCTGGAAGGCGGCTCGCCACTAGAGACCGTTGGCTCGTCGAGTGCAGATCTCGCGGCTCGCGCACCGAAAACGATGCACTCGGAGAGTGAATTGGAAGCCAGGCGGTTTGCTCCGTGCAATCCGCTGCAGGCGCTCTCGCCAATCACATAGAGGCCGGCGACCGTGGTTGCGCCATTGAGATCGCTGACAACACCACCCATCAAGTAGTGAGCGGCAGGCGCGACTGGGATTAGTTCTTTGCTGGGGTCGATGCCGGCCTGCATTAGCGCGTCGTTGATGTTGGGAAAGCGCTCGGCATCAACGCTGGTCATGTCAAGCCCGACCGACTCGACGGCGTGTTGATCGAGCATCGCCCAGATCTCGCGTGCAACCTCGTCACGAGGTGCCAGCTCGTCGACAAATCGCTCTCCGTCTGGCCCAACCAGCGTTGCCCCCTCTCCGCGGATCGCTTCGCTGATCAGGAAACCTTCGCGGCCGGGGACGCCTACGACTGCCGTTGGATGAAACTGCACGAACTCGAGATCGGCCACAGCGGCGCCCGCGCTCCGCGCCAGCATTATTCCGATCCCGATCGAACCGGGCGGATTAGTTGTGCGGTTCCAGAGCGCGGCCGCGCCCCCGGTGGCGATAACCGTGGCCCGCGCTCTAACTGCGCGGTCGTCTTCGCAGACGACGCCGACCACTCGCCCATCTTCGGTCCAGAGATTGCTGGCGCGAGCGCCTTCGAGGATCGTCACCTTTGCCTCGCGCACAAGTGCCGCGGATAGCTGGCGGGCAAGGCGTCTGCCGGTGGAGCTGCCGCCGGCGTGCACTATTCGGCGGCGAGAATGGCCACCTTCGAGGCCGAGCGCGAGATCACCACTGCTGTCGGCGTCGAATCGCATCCGGATCTCTTGGAGCCGACCGATCATCTCCGGGGCCTCGTTGACGAGTACCTCGGCCGCCGAGCGGCGGACTAGCCCTCGGCCGGCGCGCTCCGTGTCGGCCAGATGCAGCTCCGGTGAATCGTCCGCGCCGAGGGCGGCGGCTAGCCCGCCTTGGGCCCAGTAGCTAGCCGTCTGGGCGAGCGGCGTCGCGCTGATTACGGTGACGCTTGCTCCGAGACTGGCCGCCGTAAGCGCCGAATAGAGGCCAGCGGCGCCGGCCCCGACTACCACCAAGTCCGAATCGATCCGCTCATTCCTCGGCATCCACTCAGTACGGTACCCGGAGGTGAAGGGAATCATCTACCGCAGCGCGAGTTCGCTCGCGCACGACACCGGCCCGCACCCGGAATCGGCGCAGCGGATCGTCGCGATCGAAGCCGAGTTAGAGCGGCTCGACTGGTGTGGCTACGAGCGCTGCGACTCGCCCGCGGCTGGCGAGCAGATGCTCTTGCGCGCGCACCCGCTTTCTTATGTAGACGCCGTTCGCGCAGCCTGTGCGCGGTCGGCTCCGCTTGATGCCGACACGATTGTGGTCCCGGCCTCGCTCGACGCAGCGCTGCACGCCGCTGGCGGCGCGGCTTCTCTAGCCGAGGCACTTTGTGATCGGACCGCAGACGTAGGAGCGTCGCTTCACCGTCCGCCGGGCCATCACGCTGAGGCCGATCGCGCGATGGGCTTTTGTCTCTTCAATAACGTCGCCATCGCTGCCCTCCACTCGATCGAACACTGCGGGCTCGAACGGGTTCTGATTCTCGATTGGGACGTCCACCACGGGAACGGAACCGAAGCGATTTTCGCTGCCGATCCGCGCGTCTGTTTTGTCTCGCTCCACGAGTACCCCTGCTATCCGGGGACCGGCCCTGCATCCGAGCAAGGCGTCGGCGATGGCCTTGGATACACAGTCAACTGTCCGCTACCCGGAGGATCTGGTGACGGGGCCTTCGTTGGACTCGTCGAGCAGCTTGTAGTGCCGCTGATCGAAGCCTTCAGCCCTCAGCTGATCCTCATCTCGGCGGGCTTTGATGCCCATCGCGATGACCCGCTCGCCAGCTGCGTGGTGAGCGACGGTGGATTTGCGGAGATGGCGCGGGCGGTTCATCGTGCAGCGATAGCGGTTGATGTTCCGATTGGATTGGTTTTGGAGGGTGGCTACGACGTCGACGCTCTGGCTCGATCTCTCGCGATCGTGCTCAGCGAATTGATCGGCGAATCCACCAACCTTGGGGCCGACGAGCGGGACGCGCCGCAGGTTGCCGCGATCGCCGCAGCAGTCCTCGAGCGCCCAGTCTTTCGCGCGGGCGCTTAAGGGGTTGTCACTGGCGGCGTCGTGGTCACGACCGTCGGTGGGGCCGGACTCGTCGTTGTCGGCGCCGGTGTCACACCGGGTGCGAGCGCTTCGCCCGGTTGGACGGTGATCGTCTGGGTTGTGGTTCGCGCCGGCAGAGGGTCGTCGTCGGTGACGGCGACGAAGGCGCCCACGAGTACGCCGAGCGTCACAGCGAGCAGGGCGACGAGTGCGTAGATCGGACGGCGCCAGCGCGGCGTTGGCGCAATGACGGTTCGTGCAGGGTCGCCGCAGTTAAGGCACCAGTCCTGCTGAGCGTGGAGCCACTCGCCGCAATGCTGGCACGGAAGCGACCCATACGCCCACTGCGGGTTAACGACCGAAGTCATTGGGGATCAGCCCGTCGGGTCGCCGCCTGGCGCCCGGTTGAACGGATCGTTAGACGTTGGGGCTGGGGGAGGCTGCTGGCCGACGTCGTAGATGCTGTTGGCACCGACCGAGCCGAGTCCCGCGACCGAGGTGGGACCGCCGAAGGCGAGGCCGCAATGCGGGCAGAAGTGGGCGTCGCTGCCGTGAAGGGTGCCGCAGCGCGCGCAGGCAGTGACACCGGGAATGAACAGTTCGGCATAGGGCGTCTGCATCTGCAGTACCTCTTCGATCACGCGAATCTCGCGGTCGAGCGTTTCGATCGCTAACACCTTGCCTTCTATCAGTGCCTCGTCGCCGCGTTCAAAGCGGTGCTGGTCGAAAACAAGCCCGCCGAGGTCTCGGTAGCCCAGCTCGCGAACCTGCTTTAGGTAGCGCAGGCGTCGGCGCAGTCTGCCGCGCTCACGAAATCCTGGGCGCTGGGGTGCCGATGGCTGCGCGGCCTCAGCCGGTGCGGGTTCGGTTGCCTGGCCGGCTTGAAGATTGCCGGGGGCTGCAACCGGCTGCTGTTCCCACCGGGCTGGCGTCTGTTCCTTGAGCGGCGGCGGAGGTGGGAACTGGCTCGCTTCGGTCTGTGGCGGCGCAGGCGCCGGCACAATCATTGTCTGCGGTTCGCCTGCTGGAGGCGGGACGATGACTGTCGCGTCAGGAATCTCAGCCGGGGGCGTATCGAGGGTCTGCTCGGTGCCCGTTGCAGCGCTCGGTTGAGCCGATTTCCGGCGGAAGATGCGGTCGCTCAATCCCATGGTGTGCTCTTGCCGTTCTCCTCGTTGCGCGCAGCGGCCGAGTCTAGCGGGACGTCTAGCTTCGCTCGCCAGGCGGCCAGTAAGCGCTCGGCCATCTGCGTCGCGCTGAACTCCTCGGCGCGCGACCGCGACTGGATTCTAGGATCCGGCTGATCAAGACTGGCGAGTAGCTGATCACGCCAGCTGAGCTCGTCGTAGGGCTGGCAGTACGCGCCGTCGACCCCGCGCGTTGCTGCCTCATGTATCCCTGTCGGCGTGCAGCAGACCGGTACCTCACAAGCGAGCGCTTCGAGCACCGCAAGCCCAAAGCCCTCGCGGTCGGATGGGACGATCACGGCGTTCGCTGCGTTGATCCAAAGCGGAACCTGCTCTGGATCGATACCACCGAGCGACAAGATCTCAGCGTCACAACTAGTCGCGACGGCCTCGGCGCGGTCGAAACGCTTCGCCGGTCGCGCTGGATCGGCCGGGAAGAGTAGATAGCGACCGTCACTCCTCAGTCCCAGCTCGGCGCGCGCCTCCTGACGGTCGAGCGGGCGAAATCGGTCCGTGGCGACCCCGCAAGGGAGAATTTCGACCTTGCGCTCGGGGTAGCCAGGGACGGCCTGTGCGAGGTCAGGGCTGGCCGCGCCGACTAGATCGATGAACGGCAACGCTGCGTGAGTGATGATCCGCGATCGCCGGTGCCGCAAGTCGGTGCCGTGAAGGGTGAGCCCGTGAACCTCTGCGCTAACCACTAGTGACGGCCATGCCGTCAGGCCGAAGTGGGCGTGAACAACGTCGAAGCGCTGCCCCGCGTAGGTGCGGCGAAGTTCGCGCGCGGCAGCTGCGTAGCCGCCCGGGGGAAATGCAAAGCAGTCGAGCTCGAGATCTCCGTCATCGATCGCGCGCAGCGCTTCGAGCTGATCGCGCACGAAGCTGCCGAGCTCCGGCCTTTCGGCCGAAGGCCACATGTTGGTGACGATCAGAACACGCATCTGTTGCTGATTGTCCACGTAGTGGCGGTGGATTCGCTCAGCGACCCCCTGCAGGCTGCAGTCCGTGCCGTCCTCAAACAGTTAGGAGCATCGATGCCATACCGAATCCAGGGCCGTATCCATTCAACTTTTCACCACGCACTTTCACGAATCAACGGTGCCGCCGGCCAAGGAACGGTCGAATACGTCGCGCTAATTTTGCTTGTCGCGGGCGTGCTTGCCGGAGTGATCGTGGCAGGTAAGTCGCTCAAGGGTGGTGGCATCGCGCAGACGGTCGTCGCCAAGCTAAAGGAGTCGATTGACAGCGTTGGCAGCGCGAAGCCCTAATCCGGTTGCACGCAGCCCTATGCTCAGACGATGGCCACGATCAGCGACCCGCGCGAGCGGCCGATTGCCGTGTTCGACTCCGGCGTCGGCGGTCTCACCGTGCTGCACGAACTGCTGGTTCACCTTCCGGCAGAGGACTACATCTACCTAGGCGATACGGCTCGGTTCCCTTATGGAGAGAGGACGCCTGAGGAGCTCGCAGAGTTCAGCCTTGAGATCGCGGAAGAGCTTCTCGCACGCAATGCCAAGCTGCTCGTTGTTGCTTGTAACTCCGCCACCGCCGCTGCGCTGCCTTCTTTGCAGCGGCGGATGCGCCAGACGACAATTGGAGTAGAGGTCCTTGGCGTTGTCCGGCCTGAAGCGATCCAAGCTGTAGCGACTACCAATAACGGGAGGATCGGCCTCCTGGCGACAAACGCGACTGTTGCCAGCGGTGCCTACGAAGCTGCCGTGCACGCCGCCGACCCGCACGTGACGCTGGTCGCGGTGGCAGCCCAGGAGCTAGCGCCGCTGATCCAATCTGACTCAACGTTTGATGACGAGGTAGTCGAACTGGTGCGCGGGTACATCGAGCCGCTGCGAGAGGCCCGTGTCGACACCGTGATCCTCGGCTGCACTCACTACCCGCTGCTCAGTCCAATGTTGCAGCGGATGCTCGGCCGCGACGTGCGGATCGTCACCTCTGGGGTCGCGCTTGCCCGCCAGGTCGAGCACGTGCTTGGGGCCCGTGACCTTGCAAATCCAGACCAATCGGAAGGGAGCTACCGGTTCCTTTCAACCGGTGATCCAGGCGAGTTTGCCGCGATCGGAACACGCTTCCTTCAGTTGCCGCTCGGCCCCGTCGAGCAGGTCGTTCTCCAGAAAGGTGCAATAGCGTGAGCAATTATCAACGTCCTGACGGCCGCCAGCCCGATCAGCTGCGACCTGTTGTGATTGAGCCCGGGTTCGTCAGCACGGCCACCGGGTCGGCGCTAATTAGCTGCGGCGGTACCCGAGTTATCTGCACCGCCTCGATTGAAGAAGGCGTTCCACGCTGGCGGGCCGGCAAGGGGATCGGTTGGCTGACGGCTGAGTACGGCATGCTGCCCGCCTCGACCGGTGAGCGCAAACCACGTGACATCAACAAAGGCAGGCTCGACGGGCGCACCGTTGAGATCCAGCGATTGATCGGGCGGTCGGTGCGCGGCGTAATTGACTACGAAGCGCTCGGAGAGATGACGATCCACCTTGACTGCGACGTTCTCGAGGCCGACGGTGGAACTCGCTGCGCATCGATAACCGGCGCATACGTTGCGCTCGCGCTCGGCGTGCAGCGGCTCGTTGCTGAAGGGCGCCTTGCCAGCATCCCGCTTAGCGGCGAGGTGGCAGCCGTCTCCTGCGGGATCGTCGGCGAGACGCCTCTATTGGACCTCAACTACATCGAAGATTCCAGCGCCGAGGTTGACGCAAACGTAGTAATGACAGGCGATGGCGGGCTGATCGAAGTCCAGGCTACGGCCGAGAAGACGGCTCTGCAGCGGACCCACCTTGACGACCTGCTGGTGTTGGCCGCAGCCGGTATCGATCAGTTGCGCGCTGCGCAGGACGCAGCAATTGCGGCTGGCAGCCGCTGAGCGCGATGCGACTCACGGTCGCCACGCATAATGAGCACAAGCTGGCCGAGTTCGCTCGCTTGATGCCGGGGTACGAGCTCGATCTGCTGCCAGCCGGGAGCGAGGCACCGATCGAAGACGGCGATAGCTTCGAAGCGAACGCGTTGATCAAGGCCCGCGCAGGTGCTCAGCTGAGCGGCGCTGCCACGATCGCCGATGACTCAGGGATCTGCGTAGAGGCACTCGGTGGCGAGCCGGGGATCCACTCCGCCCGCTGGGCCGGCGAGGGCAGCGACGATGCAGCAAACCTTCAGTTGCTGATCGAACGGACGACGGCGGGCGATCGGCTCGAATACGTTTGTGTGATCGCCTACGTCGACCCAGTTAGCGGCAGCGAGCATCTCGTTGAAGGTCGATGCGCTGGGATTCGCGCCACCGAGCCACGCGGGAGTGATGGTTTCGGTTACGACCCGGCCTTCGAACCGCTCGATCTGCCGGGCCGCACAATGGCGCAGCTGACTGGACCAGAAAAGGACAGCATTAGCCATCGCGGTAATGCGGTCAGGGCGCTAGAGAGCTGGCTGGCGACCAAATGAGCGCGCATGCTCATGGGCCGGCAACGCCGCAGCAGAGAACCGCGCTGGCATCTGTCGCCGCTGCCGGGTTCCTTGTAGTTCTGAAGCTCGGGGCCGGACTGGCGAGCGGTTCTCTTGGACTTCTAGCCGAGGCGGCCCATTCGGCGACCGACTTTGGATCGGCGCTCCTGACATTCTTCGCGATCCGTGTGGCCGACAGGCCTGCCGACAGCGGGCATCCCTACGGGCACCGCAAAGCCGAGCATCTCGCAGCGCTTGGCGAGGGCAGCTTCTTGATCGTGATGAGCGGCGTGATCATCTTCGAGTCGATCAGTCGAATCACCAGTTCGCAGCCACACACTGTTGAGACCAACTGGTGGGTGTTCGCCGTGATTGCAATCGTCCTGATCGTCGACGTCACGAGGACCACAATCTCCTGGCGCGCCGCGCGGGCCTATTCGAGCGCTGCACTCGGAGCTAATGCACTCCACTTTGCCTCCGACTTCGCTGGTACGTTGGCGGTGTTGGTGGGGCTCGTGCTGGTCCGCTCCGGCGTTGCTCAAGCCGACTCGATCGCGGCGCTTGTCGTGGCCGTCCTAGTGGTCGGTGCTGCCGTCACGTTGATCCGCAGCAATGTTGGTGCATTGATGGACCAGGCGCCGGCTGGGCTTGTAGAGCTCGCACAGGAAGCGATCGACGCGGTCGAACCGCCGGTTGAGATTCGCCAGCTCCGGGTTCGCGAAGCTGGTGGTCAAACGTTCGTAGATGGAGTGCTTGAGGTCGAGGCAGACGCGCCGGTGCAGCAAGGGCACGAGCTTGCGGACCGGATCGAGGCAGCGCTCCATCAGCGAATCCCGCAGAGCGACGTGACGATCCACATCGAGCCGCGCGAAGGCTTTGAACTGCGTGAGCGCGTGACGGGGGCTGCGCTTTCCGCTCAGAACGTGCGCGAAGTCCACAACGTTCGGATTGTCAAGATCGATGGTCGATCGGACCTAAGCCTTCATGTCAAATTGCCGGCCGGTCAGTCTTTGGCCGAGGCTCACGCGTCGATAGACGATGTCGAGGCAGCAATACGGCGCGCAGCGCCGGAGGTCGATTCCGTCCATGTGCACATCGAACCGCTCGAGCTGTCGCTCCGAGCACCGGTCGTTGCGAGTGAGGGGCCTGCCGAGCTACATGACGCGGTTTCCGCAATTGTCCTCGACCTGACCGGGCACGAGCCACTGGAGCTTCGTGTTCATCGCGAGCCGCGCGGCGTCGTTGCGCTTGTAACTGTCGCGCTTGACGGGAGCCAGACATTGGCGCAGGCGCACGCCACTGCCACCACGATCGAGGCCGCGATCCGCGAGCACAACCGCGAGATCGTTGACGTCGTCGTCCACACCGAACCGGTGCCGCCGGTCAGGCCAGATTAATCGCAGCCGCGAACGCCACCGCCGCCGAGAGGACCGCGTAGCCCTCATAGCCAGCCAAGAAGAGGAGAAGCACTCCGATCAGGCAGATCAGGACGACAATTCCCCAGCTGATTCGCGCGAGTGGCATCGGTTTATCCTGCCAGTTCGATCCGACAACTGCGACTCGCGGGCCGCTGCGGGCGACGTCCAACTGCGTTGGTAGCGTCAGCCAACTGTCCGATTAGTTTGAAGGGATCGAAAGTGACCGAGCTGGACTTGAAGTCAAACAAGCCACAGAAGGTTGAGATGGCTCAGGCGGTAGACCGCTGACCGGCGAGCAGCCTCGGCCTCAATCCAGCTCGAACGACGGTTTCGCCGTCAGGGTTTCGGCGGCAGTAGCTCAGCGCGAATCGCAGATCGTGCTCGGACTTGACCCAGACCCAGCACGGCTCTGGCCCGAGGCAGCCAGCCAGGCGTCCGGCTCGAGCGCGGCCGAGAAAGCTGCCAGCGCGGTTGAGGCGCATTGCCGTGCGCTGATTGACGCCGCAGGCCCAGCATGCGTAATGGTTAAGCCGCAGTTGGCCTGTTTTGAGCGCCTTGGAGCGCACGGCCGCAGTGCGCTCGGCGCCGTTGTTGCGCACGCCAAGGAATCTGGCTTGCTTGTGCTCGCCGATGGAAAGCGAGGGGACATTGACGTAAGTGCTGCCGCCTACGGCCAGGCTCTCGTAGGCACTACAGATACGCCGTTCGGGGTAGTTAACGGCCTCGGTGCCGACGCGTTGACGGCCAACCCATATATGGGTCGCGACACGCTCGACGTGCTCGTTGGAGGTGCTCGTACAGCCGGCGCAGGTGTCTTCGTGCTGGTTCGGACCTCTAATCCTGGGGCGAGCGATTTCGAGGATCTTGAGTTGGTCCGTGGTGGTCTGCTTTGGGAACAGGTCGCTCGGGTCGTGGACGAGCTTGGCGAAGTTGGCGAGCTCTCGGACGTCGGTGCGGTTGTTGGCGCCACAGCTCCAGAGCACGTCGGCCGGATGCGGGAGTTGATGCCGCGAACGATCTTTCTCCTGCCTGGCGTTGGCGCGCAGGGTGGTCGGGTCGAGGAGCTTGCTCCCGCATTTGCTCCGGGCCGCGCTGCCGGGCTCGTGAGTGCATCGCGGTCGATCGTTTTCGCTTATGAGGAGCAGGGCGGATCGCCTGCGGCAGCGGCCCGTGAGCAGGCCGAGTCGCTGCGCGCAGCGGCTTGGGTGCTGGGAAACTAAAGCTGCACGCTGCAAGTTTGCGCCCGTTATCGCGAATCGATTGCGCCTCCGCTGTGCAGGCGTATCCTTCCACCTCTGATGGCGGCAAACTCACAATCGTCGCGCTGGTTGGCGCCTGTTGCGCTGCTGCTCGCTGCGCTCATCACGGTCATCATCATCGCTTCATCTGGGGGATCGGTGGGCGGTGCTTCGGGCGGCAGCCCGGCTCCTAGCTCGGTCGCCGCGCCGCAGGCGAAAACCTCTGGGCCGACCTTCTACATCGTCAAGTCTGGCGACACGTTGAGTGCAATCTCAGTTAGCGCTGGCGTCCCGATCAGCACGATCCAAGCGCTCAACCCTGGTCTTGATACTCAAGCCCTTCAGCCGGGGCAGCGGCTACGGCTGCGCCAGTGACGAAGCGAATCGGGCTCGGCGCGGTGGTTCTGGCGTCGGTGGCTCTAGCGGCTCCTGGCACCGCCAGTGCTAAACAGTGGCCGTCTCTCTCCGCCGCATCGGCGATTCTGATCGAACCATCTAGTGGCGACGTGATCTATTCACGCAACCCATACAGCCGCCACGAGATCGCCTCGACGACGAAGATGATGACTGCGCTGCTGGTGCTTGAGAAGCGTTCGCTTCAGCATCACATCAGGGTTACTAACTACCACCCGAGCCCGGCCGAGTCGACGGCAGGTCTGAAGCCTGGCGAAAGACTTACCACCGCCGACATGGTGCGAGCTCTACTTCTTGCCAGTGCCAACGAGGCGGCGGCTTCGATTGCCGTCGATGTCGGCGGCTCTCAGGACGGGTTTGTTCGGATGATGAACGCGCGCGCAAGGCGTGCCGGTTTGCGGCGAACACACTTCTCGAACGCGATCGGCCTCGATTCGGCGAGCAACTATTCGACCGCTCGGGACCTCGCGTCGCTCGGCATCTTGCTGCGCCGCAACTGGTTCGCGCGGCTTGTAATGGCGCGCTCAAAAGCAACTCTTGAGAGCGGAAGTCACAAGCGGGTGGTACAGAATCGCGACAACCTGATCGGGTCGGTCCCGTGGATGAACGGAATCAAGACGGGTCACACGTCGGCCGCCGGTTACCTCCTAGTAGGGGGCGCGAGTCGTGACGGAGCGGAGCTGATCAGCGTTGTCACGGGAGAGCGCAGTGAGGCGGCGCGGAACGCCGACACGTTGAAGCTGATGCGTTTTGGGTTCGGCCGCTACCACCTCGTGCGGGCAGTCTCTAAGGGTCAGCGATTGGCAACCGTGGCGGTTACTGGGGAGAGTTCGAAAATCAGTCTCGTGGCGGCCAGCGGCGTGGATGTCGTAATGCGCGTGGGTCATAAGCCTCAGGTCTTCCTGTCGTCTGTGCCAGCCGAGCTGGCGGGGCCAATCGCAAAAGGTGCCCACATCGGCTACGCACTCGTGCGCCGGGAGGGCAAGGTTGTTGATCGGGTCACACTCGTCGCGGCCACGGCGGTTGCCGCTCCATCTGTGCTGGCTCTCGGCGGGAGCTGGCGCGGGCCGATAGCCGGGCTGTTCGGCATTGGGATGGTTTTATTGCTGTTCGCTAATCTCAAGCGCCGGCGGTCCCACGTGCGGCGCGCAGCGACTACCTTTAACGGACCAGCATGATTCTTACCGTAACTCTCAATGCCGCGATCGATAAATCGCTCTCGGTGCCCAGCTTCCGCCTCGGAAGG
>Ga0194055_10001622_pt1 | contig 18278 bp, 13 predicted proteins | sample SepL449m_MetaG_FD_155482 | JGI IMG/M metagenome (GOLD analysis project Ga0194055, IMG submission 155482) | Anoxic zone freshwater microbial communities from boreal shield lake in IISD Experimental Lakes Area, Ontario, Canada - Sep2016-L442-9m | ecosystem: Environmental > Aquatic > Freshwater >...
CGGTTCGATTGTCCAAAGATGGAAATGATCGAGCGATCGCCGGGTCGAGCAGTGGGGCCATTTGTGCATTTACGGTCGCCTGGGAGCGCCCCGATTCTTTTCGTCGCGTCTTTAGCGCGATCGGAACCTACGTTGGCCTGCGAGGTGGTCAGAACTACTCGACTCTGATTCGCAAATACGAGCCTAAGCCGCTACGAATCTATCTGGAAGACGGCAGTAAGGATCAAAATATTTACGGTGGTGACTGGTGGATTGCCAACCTGGCAATGGAGCGATCTCTGGCGTTCGCCGGATATGAAGTAACCCATAACTGGGGTGAAGGGGGACACAGCAACCAGCACGCGACAGAGCTGTTTCCCGACGCCATGCGATGGCTTTGGAAGGATTGGCCGAAGCCAATCAGCGTCGGCAAAGGATCTCCTCAGATCCAGGACATCCTGATTCCCGGCGAAGACTGGAAACTTGTCGGTGAAGGCTACAAGTTCACCGAAGGCCCGTCAGTGAACGCCAAGGGCGAAGTCTTCTACAACGATGTTGGAGCCAGCAAGACGTATAAGCTGGGACTCGATGGCAAAGTGACAGAATTTCTGGCGGATTCGCAGCGTGGCGATGGTCAGGCATTCGGACCCGATGGTCGACTGTACGCAAATGCCGGTGCAACCTCACAGGTTCTGGCCTGGGACGCCGAAGGGAAGTCGACCGTCATTGCCGATGGATTCAAGGGGAATGACCTGGTCGTTCGGCACGATGGCAGCCTGTTCGCCACGGCCCCGTTTGCTCCGCCAGACAGCAAGGTCTGGTACATCTCGCCCAAGGGAGAAAAGAAGATCGTCGACGAAGGACTGAAGTTCGCCAACGGGCTGTGCTGTTCGCCCGATCAGTCATTGCTGTATGTCGCTGATAGCAGGACGCACTGGGTCTACTGCTACCAGATTCAGCCGGACGGCTCGCTGGCTCACAAGCAAAAGTACTTCCATCTGCATGAGCCCGATACTGCCGAAGATTCTGGTCCAGATGGCATTCGTACCGATCGCGATGGGCGGGTCTGGGTGGCGACCCGAATGGGATTACAGGTCTGCGATCAACCAGGTCGCGTGAATTGTATCATTCCGACTCCCAACGGAAAGGTGTCGAACCTGACATTCGGCGGCCCGAATTTTGATCTGCTGGTTTGCACGTGTGGTGATCGAGTTTACACACGGAAGGTTAAGGTCAAAGGGGCCAACGGCTGGGACGCACCTCACAAACCCGGCAATCCTCGGCTGTAGGCCAGGACTCGTATCAGCCCAACACTAACGAACCAGGACAACTGTATTGATGCCGTCGGGAAAGTCTGGACCAGATTTTCTCGGCGGCATCATTCTATTGGCCAACTTCTCAATTGGAGGCGAAGTTCCTGGCACAGGTCACTCTGTTGAGCTCATTTCGCTGTCGCATCCGGCGCGACCAGACTTCGCAGGAATGTCACGAGTAATGATTGTTCCTGCGGCGGAAGCCGAAAGAAGCGATTGGCTGACAACTGGGCTTCGCCGCCATGGGCGGCGATCGCCTGTTCAATGGTGGCAGCGCGTCCGTCATGGATGTACGGTGCAGAATCGCGAACTCCCCAGAGTGGCGGTGTTCGCCACTCCTGACGCCCCGCTCCGATCATCTTTTCCGGAAGACGTTCTTCGACTTTCAGAGTTCGTGCCGATGCGTCGACTGGCGACTCGAACGGATCATTCCCCCCAAGAACCGGTTCATTTAACAGTCCTGCCAGCGGATCCTCCGAATCATTGCCCGACGACTGCGGTTGAAAAACGCCATAGCTTCCCGAATCGCCCGTTTCAGGCCCCATGTCATGTAACAGAAGATCACTGTAGATCCCAACGACGTCACCCAGTTTCTCTGTATGGCAAGCGGCACAACCAATTTTGGCGAAGAGTTGTTCACCCTTCTTCAATTCGTTTGAAATGACCGTAGATTCTTCCACGCGCCGAACGGGTGCTGGCAGCTCTTTCAGGAATTGAACAAGATCCCGGCATTCTTCCCGATTCAGATCGAAGCCAGCTGGAACGTATTCTGGCTTTAGTGGAACACCCGCTTGAGGGTGGTCCGGAACATGTAGTCCCAGTTCGACGGCGCAAGCTGTCATTGTGAAATCATAGAGCGTGGCCTTTTGAGCCTTCCACCCAAAACGACCGATGCGACCATCTTTCAATCGTGCCACTCGGCCAGAGATTTCCGGGAAGTCTGTGATCGTCCGCGCCGCGGTGGCTTCGATGGCAGCGTCAGAAATGGAATCAATCAAACCGATTCCAAACAGTGCTGTCGAATTCCGCTGGGCGAGAACAGCGACCACACCAAGGTTGTCTTTGCGGGCCTGCGGATTCTGATTCTGGATTGTGAGCAAACTCACGCTGGTCATCAGTCCACGAACTCTGGCCGCCTGCAATTCAACGGGCGGCAGTTTTTCCAGCATCTCCTGGTGCTGCGATTCGGCAATCAGCCTTGCAAAGAATCCGGCATCGTCGGGCAATTTCGGTGCTGGAGCCATTGATGGTGCGCGGTTGAACGGCGGTCCAATCGAGGTCATATCGATGCCAAGGACCCAATCCCGCCATGCGGTATACTTCGGATCGGTACCCGAGTTATGCAGCACGACACTGCGAGCCGTTGCCAGGCCGGGATGTAACTTGCGCAGGTCGGCCAGCAGTTGTGTCCGTTGGTCGTCTTCCCGACTGGTATCGGATTGAGGTGTGGGACTGGCTTGTGGAACCGGCCTTGGTCGTGCCGATGTGTTCCGCGGATCTGCTGGCGCGGGAACGGCCTGAAGAACGTTTCGTGGCTGAGAATTCGCGACTCGCACGGCCGAGATCACGTTGACATTCTTCGCTTCCGAGCCACCACCACCGACACCGCCCTGATTGTGACAACTGACACAGGACGATTCATTGAACACCGGACCAAGGCCGTCACCACCATGGCTGCGGGGATCGTTGGGAATCCATTCTCGCAGAAAGATCTCTCGTCCCGACGCGCGAATCACTTCCGGTGTCCGAGCTTCGTTCTCCCTGAGTTTGTTCGCGCCGTTTGCTGGCGGTGGATCCGCAGCGTCCGCAACCACGGTCAGGCTGACCGCCGCCAGACAACACACGACGAATGGACGATATGATGACGCCATGATTGCCTCGCGCTTTGAGAAATTGCCGACGGGACAAGCCACTGATGCAGGATTGGAATCGAACTAAACGTTCCCAGTATATCGCGAACACTCTGATGTGATACCCCATCGTGAATGATTATTAATTGCCACCTGTTGCGGACGTCAGACATGATAGGTAGCCTCTGAGTGAGTTTGAGTACGCCGCAGACTCTTTCGCGAGGCAGCTTCATGATGAAACCACTTACAGGCTGGAAGCAGGCTTGTCTGCTGACCGCCGTCTCCCTGACAGTCTTCGCTGCGGTTTTCTTATTGCAACCCGTGGACCCCGTGATGGGGCAGTTGGCAAATTCCTCGAAGTCCTTGACTGCTGCCAAGTCAGACCTGCCGGGCGATATTAAACTCGCGATTCAATTGATCGAGAAAAAAGACTTTAGAACATTTTTGGAATTGTACTGTCCGGTCGAAATGCTGCGGAAATTGCGTCAACAGGATCTGGTCGATCGCGCTGCAACCGTGCTTGCCAGTCAGCCGAAAACGAAGGCGTATCTGCTGGCTCTGTTCAACTCGTTGCAGGTGCAAACTGCTAAGTTTGACAAGTCGGGTGGAATCGCGACACTCGAGATGGACCCGAAGTCGCCCATTCCCGATGAGATCCCTGGTGAACTCAATATCGCTGAAATATTCGAACTGAAACTGACGGGTCTGGGAAGCGATCTTTCACGTGTGATCACTGAAGCGACCAAACTGCTCGAAGAACCAAATGTCACCGAGTTTGTTGATCGCGTTTTTCCTGCATCAGAATTGGCGAGACTTCAAACGCCCGATTCCAGGCAGACTCTGTTGTTGCAGTTTAAAGAGACGCCGGAAATGGCGAAGTCCATCGTTGCCGATTTGAAAATTCTGGCAACCATCAAGCCCGAGATTTCCAAGGACGGGAAAGAAGCAACATTTTCGGTCCTCGGCGGCGAACCGAGCATCAAGCGTGAGATCAAATTTCAGAAAGTTGGCAATGACTGGAGATTGTTCGATGATTCGCCTCGCATTGCCACGGAATTGACGCGGCAGGCCAAACTGGTCCCCGGGGCGACCAGCAAAGTGGTCCAGATGGAGCGGATTGGCGGCAACTGGCGGTTTATCGAACTCCCCGCGCTCAGGATGGATGGTCCATAGAACTACGGTCGCCGGCCGGTGAATAAACGATCCACCGCACGATGAGTCGCAACACTCGCCATCAAATTACAAACTCACGGACTGAAAATTATGAGGAAACGCGGTTTCACGTTTGTCGAGGTTCTGGTGGTGATTGGGCTGACCGCCGTTGCCATTGCGGTACTTTTGCCCGCGATCCAGCAGGCGCGTCAGGATCAACGACGCGCACAGTGTAAGAACAACCTTAAGCAGCTTGGGCTGGCGCTACACAACTACCACGACACCTTTCAGGTTTTCCCGCCCGGCTGGGTGTCGAAAAGTGGTGAATGTGGATTAGGGCCCCGTTTTGGGTGGCAAGCATTCATTTTGCCCTACGTTGAGCAGGCTGCTCTTTACAATCGCATCAATTTTAATGAACCGCCCCCACCAGCCACCACGAAGCAGATCTTCACGACCTCCATTCGAACTTATCGCTGTCCAATCGATCCGGCCCCAGACGTGAACCCGCTCCGCAAGGATTACGCGACGTCAAACTATTCAGGCAATTACGGTCGCCTGGCGGCGCCGAGACTACGACCTCTGGGAACCAGTGATTTCTGGCCGGGGGCCGTCACCGCTCCGATGAGATCCAATGGCATTTTTGCCCGCAATTCATCCGTTCGAATCGCACACATTACGGATGGAACATCCAACACTTTTGCCGTTGCCGAAAAAGGGTTCGCCAGCGGCGCCGGGATCTGGGTTGGAGTGACAGATAATGGTCATGAAGACGACACTCTGTTTGATGCCAGTCATCGGTCACGCATCAACCAGTCATGGTCTTCAGCATCCAGCCGTCACGGCGGGGGAGCCCATTTTCTGATGTGTGATGGCGTTGTTCGTTTCATCTCGGAGAACGTGGATTCGAAACCGGGTTCGGGAGGCGAATCAGGAGCCTACCAGCGACTATCCGACAAGAGTGACGGTCTGGTCATTGGCGATTTCTGAAACGCGAACGATCAGAATCGCGGTCGCAACCCATGTAGCCGGCACAATCGCTACCACCGCAACAGTCTTCGTATTCACTGGTGCGGTTGTTTCTTTGCAACGTCAAAGCATGACCTATGTTTACGGCGGACAGCGCGGACAGTGTGTACGCGCCGAACTGGAGTCGCACGGTATTGGTATTCGAACTACTGCGTTCACAGGAATCTATGGCAGATCTCTTGTGGTACGCGGATGGTACCGAATGCGAATTCCGGCTGACCCCAGGCCTTTAGACAAGGTCTGTTTGGATGACTACTTCGACGCTCGTGACAAGTTCGCACTTGTCCATGCACCGAACAAGCGCGGAGACTCAGAAATTAAAACTGAGGATGCTCCCGGCATCGTCACGGGCCATCGCACTTTCCGAATGGCGACTGCTGGAAGTCGAACTCTCGAACACACGCTTGACCTGTTCATCACTCTGGACAGAAATCTGGCTGAATCATTACGGCACCATTGTCCCTCATCAATTCGCCATCGCATCTCGAGGGGGAACAACATGCGGGATTGCCGTGCTGACACAGGGAGTTGATCAGCACACGGGTCCGATTTCGCTCAAGACATGGCACGTCGGAACGGCCGGGGAACCGGAGCCCGATTCCGTTTTTGTCGAATATAACTCCCTGCTCGCCCGCCCGGACGATCAGGTCGATTTTGGTTGCTCGCTTTGGAACTGGGTCCGCGAACACACGAACTGCGACGAGTTTCGACTGGATGGATTTGACCCTCTTTCAATCCAATGGATGCTGGATCGCCATCCGCAGATATCGGTCGAACGAAAGTCGTCACGATTCTTTGATCTCGCGGTCGCACGCGAAGCTGATGTTGAGCCGATCTCGCTACTCGGATCACACACGCGAGCGAATATCCGTAAGTCGATTCGACAACTCGGAAACCCGACCGGGGAATGGGCCGACACTCCCCAGCGTGCGGAAGAGATGTTTCATCATATGGTGACGTTGCACCAGGCGCGCTGGAACGCTGTTGGCCTCCCCGGAGTCTATTCCAGCCGGCGGTTTTGCGACTTCCATCTCGAATTACTCCATCGAGCTGTACCACTCGGTATGACCTCGATTTTTGGCGTCAAATCGTCCAGCCAGGTCATCGGTTATTGCCACGTCATGATCGATCTCCATCGAGTCCTGATTTATCAGTATGGACGGAATGCTTCCATCGAGAAGGCGAGTCCGGGGATAATCATCGATTACCTGTGCATCGCCGAAGCACTACGTCGTGGATACAGCGCCGTCGACTTCCTCGCCGGTGAATCTGAACACAAACGCCGATTGACCACGAATCGGGCCGAGTTGGCCTGGGTCGTCTGGCAACGTCGCAATATCAAGAACGCCGCTATCAATGCAGTCCGCAACATTAAACGAATCGGGCTGAACCTGCTGAGCACCAACTTTGCCCCACTTCGGCCACTGACGACCGATAAAGTTCAATCTCCCAAAGAAGAAGGGTGATTTCCAAGATGAGTCTCGCTGAAATCACCACCGACGTCCTGCCAACAGTTGCTGCCAGCTGCCGCCGGCTGCGCGTCTGTCATGTCAGTTTGACACTGAAAACAGGTGGGCTGGAACGACTGCTCGCCGACATTGCCCGACACCATGACGAAGGATGTACTCCTGAATTCCTGGCACTGACCGAAGTGGGCCGATTTGCCGAGATCATCCGCGACGCTGGCTGTACCGTACATCGCCTGAATCCCTCGGGACGATTCGGGCAATTGAAACAAATGGTCCAGTTGTTTCGACGCGGCCAGTACGATGTGGTCCACACGCATAATACGTATCCGCATCTGTACGCCAGCATTGCAGCGAGACTTGCCGGTGTCCCTGTAGTTGTCAACACGCGGCACGGACAACGAGCCGGGCACGGTTGGAAATCGCGAACACAATTCCGCTGGGCCAGTCATCTGGTCGACCGGATCATTGCAGTCTCAGACGATGCTGCTCGGCTATGCGTCGATGCTGATGGCGTGAAGCCTCGCAAGGTGATTCGGATCTGGAACGGAATCGACATTGATGACTTCCAGTTCACCGGACCGATCACAACCCCGGTTGCGATTTCCGTCGCCCGCCTTTCCGCCGAAAAAGATTTCCCATCGCTGCTCCAGGCGATGGCGATTGCTGTTCGTGAAGTTCCTGACTTGAAATTGAAACTTGTGGGTGACGGTCCTGAACGACCTCGACTGGAACAACTGACAGACGAATTGGGGTTGCGTGCCCACGTCGAGTTTCTCGGTGAACGAAAAGACGTGCCGGAACTGCTGTCTCAAGCGGGCTTCTTTGTGACCGCGTCGCTGACCGAAGGAATCTCGTTAACACTTCTGGAAGCGATGGCTGTCGGATTACCGGTCGTCGCTACAAGTGTTGGGGGAAATTCCGAGATTGTCGATGCTCCGCAAACTGGTCGACTGGTACCACCAGCAGATCCAGACAAACTCGCTGCAGCAATGGTGGCAATGTGCCATGAGAAAACCCAATGGCCAGCGATGGGCCAGGCGGGACGAAGACGTGTCGAAGAGCATTTCGAAGTTCGACGGATGGTTTCGGACTACGAAGACTTGTATCGGCAACTGTTGAAAGACGTTTCTCGCATATCGAAGTCATAAACGAAACCAACGCTTGAAGGTTGCAGCATGTACGGACAACTTTATCGACATCTTCTGCTCCCGTTGTTTGACGGTGTGGTCAAGGGACGTCGTACGATGTCTCTTTGGCATGATGCCGAAGAGAGCCAGTGGTGGTCGCGTGAACGACTGGAAGGTCTGCAGTTGGAATCACTGCAAGGGCTGCTTCAGCACGCGTACAAAACTTGTTCGTATTACACCGAAGATTGGAACGCCCGAGGGCTGGATGTCTCTCAAGTCAAAACACTCGCAGACTTCTCGGCGTGGCCGTTGTTGACCCGCGATGTGATTCGACGTCATCGTTTGAAAATGCGAACGACGGCTGAAGTCAAGCGGATGACCAAGGCGACCGGTGGATCCAGCGGCGAGCCATTGCAGTTCGACCTCGACAGCGGCAGCAATGACCGTCGCACGGCCATGACGTATCGCGGGTATGGTTGGGCCGGAGCCGCTCCAGGAACAAAGCAGCTCTACATCTGGGGAACTGCAGTCGGAAAAGTTCCGGGCTGGAAGCGTCTGAAGATGGACCTGCATCACCGGTTCGATCGGCACCTGATCCTGAGTTGCTTCGAATTCACCCCGGAACGGATGCGACAGCACTTCGAACGGATGAATCGCTATCGGGCGGATGTGATCGTGGCTTATACCAACCCGCTTTATGAATTCGCCAGGTTTCTGAAGCGAGAATCGCTGAAACCCGTAAGACCGAACGCGATCGTTGTCGGGGCAGAAAAGCTGCACGACTTCCAGCGCGAAGTGATCGAAGAAGTCTTCGGGGCACCCATTTTCGAAACCTACGGTTCGCGCGAGTTCATGCTGATCGGTGCGGAATGCGAACACCATACCGGACTGCATCTGAGCATAGAAAATCTGCTGGTTGAGATCCTGAACGACGATGGCTCTCCCACACCACATGGTCAGGAAGGGAATGTTGTCATCACGGATCTGTTCAATTACGGAATGCCGTTCATCCGTTACGTGAACGGTGATCGGGCTGTCGCCGGGTTTGACATGTGTCCCTGTGGACGTGGTCTGCCATTACTGAAAAAAGTTGTCGGCCGACAACTGGATACGCTTGAAACTCCCGACGGACGGAAGATTCCAGGTGAATTCTTCCCGCACCTGATCAAGGAATTTCCCGCAATCCGCCGGTTCCAGATTGTTCAGGAGAAACTGGAATTGATCACGTTGAAGCTGGTTGTCGATGGCGGGCTGACTCTCGCCGAACGCGAACAACTGTTGGGTGAAGTCCGCAAATGTACCGGAACGCAGGTCGACATCCGTCTGCAGATGGTTGACGACATCCCGTTGACCAATGCCGGCAAGTTGAAAGTTGTCGTCCACGCCGTTTGATCAAAACGATATTGGTGGACAGCCACCGAGACTCTGCATGACAGGTCGACTGATGAGTGAACTTTTCGACACACCACGAAAGCCGGAATCCACACCCGTGACAAATGGTCCAGTTGTGGTACCGATTGACGAAGCGGTGTCACAACATCTGTCTCAGGTGTACTGGGACTGGCGAGCGGCGTTTGACCACGATCCGCAGGCAAGTCCGCTTCAGCACGCTGACTTCGTTCTGTCCGAGCTTGCCACAGGACGAACCGTGTCGCGTCTGGATGCGGTATTGATTCGTGAAGGAACCGATAAGGGCCCCAGTGCGTTTGGTATTCTGGTTCCCAAGAGAATTCGAACATCACAGGCAGGCGGAATCGGTCCAGGATGGTCTCTGCAAGGTCTGCGATTGGCTGGTGGGCGGTTTCTAGGCAAAGATGGCTCATGGCAACTGCAGTACCGGATGCTGCAATGTGCCGTGCGACATGCCATCAACGTCGGGGCCGATTTTCTACTCATCGAAGATCTGGATGAAACATCGTTATTGTTTCAAACAGTACAAGACCGAGTGGCTCACGGGTGCCAGGTCTTTGCGACCCATGACTTTCAGCCGCGGCGTTACATCGATTTCCCGGCAACCGAAGCAGAGTACTGGAGCACCTTCTCCAGTCGCAGTCTGAGCAAGTTTCGTCGCAATTTGAAGAAGTTCGGAGAGACGCGACTGGAACGAGTGACCGAGATTGAACAGATCCCCGACTTCCTGCGGGCAGCACACGAGATTTCGCGCCAAAGCTGGCAGTCGCGGCAGTTCGGTTTGCGGATTCGCAATGACGATGCAGAACTGCACCAGATGTCGGTACTGGCGCATCACGGAATGCTGCGCAGCTATCTGTGGTGGATTGAAGGAAAACCCGCCGCCTTCGCGATCTGTAATCAGAACACCGGCTGTTTCCGCTACGAAGAAATCGCCTATTGTGCTGAGTTTGGCCAGTTCTCGCCCGGCCGCACGATGTTGCAGCAGATCGTCGAAGACCTGCTTCGGCACAACTCGCCAAAGTCGCTGGATTTCGGTGGCGGGGATGCAGAGTACAAGCAGCAGTTCGCCAATCGTGAATCACGCAGCGGAACGGTCTGGCTGGTCCCGCCAACCTGGCGCGCCAACTGGTCGCTCACGTACTTAAAAGCGTGTCGTAAAGTTCGATCAACTGTCCGCAACCTGATCAAGCAGTCAGGCCTGGGAGCACGAGCCCGCCAGTGGGTTCGATCGACCGGCGCGACCGCTTCAACCATGCCTGCTACCGACGAAGCGAGTACAGCTTCGCCAACATCAAAGCAATCATCGTCGACGCAATCTCGTATCGGAGAAGTGCCATGAAAATCCTGTTTTACTCTTACGCGTATCCCAATCCGGTGCAGACCGGACTGGGAACGTTCAACCGTACGATGATCGCTGGACTCTCTGCGGAACATGACGTTCGCGTACTCTCTCCTGTGTCGTTCGTCGAAGCATGGCGAGCACAACTGAAAGGCCGATTGCCGAACGGACTGAACGATCCGCAGTTCTCGGCGGTTCCAAATGTTCCTGCAGAATATGTCACCCATTACTACACACCGAAGGTCTTACGGTCACAGTACGGACGCTGGATGCGCTGGTCGGTTCAGAAACGATTTCATCAGACGATGAAAGAATTTCAGCCGGACCTCGTGCTTTCGTATTGGGCTCATCCCGATGGCGAAGTTGCCGTTCGACTGGCACATCAACACGGGGTTCCTTCCGTTGTCATGGTCGGTGGAAGCGATGTCTTGTTGTTGGGACGAAGCGGAGGTCGCCAGCAGAAGATTCTCGATGTGATGTATAACGCTGATGCCGTTGTGGCGGTGAGCGAACACATCGCGCGAACACTGGTGAACGACGGCGTTGATGCTCGTAAACTGCGAGTCATCCGTCGCGGAGTGGATCGTTCGGTGTTTGCTCCAGGCGAAAAAGCCATCTCGCGACGTGGACTAGGTATCCCCGAAAACCAGACGGTCCTGGTATCCGTGGGCCGGCTGGTCCCGGTAAAGGGCCACTGCCACCTGTTGCAAGCCTGTCGATTACTGGCCGCACGTCAACTTCCGTTCCGTTGTTACCTGCTGGGTGGTGGCCCGCTGAAACTGGATCTGCAACGCCAGATCACTCAAATGGGTTTAAGTGCATTCGTGGAAATGCGAGGACCGCAGACACAAAACCAGTTGGCGGAATGGTACCGCGCTGCGGATCTCACGGTCCTGCCGAGTCTGTCCGAAGGGGTTCCCAACGTCCTCATGGAATCGATCGCCTGTGGAACTCCGTTTGTGGCATCGGATGTGGGGGGAGTGAGCGAAATCGCCGATTCCCGCTACGACCGGTTGGTCCCGGTAGCTAGCCCCGTCGCGCTGGCAGACGCCATTGAATGGCAACTGACGGTTCGACGCAGCAATCTTGCGCCGCGCAACTTCGAGCCCCTGGCTCTGAAAGCGGCCGCAAATCGACTGACACAGGTTCTTAACAACGTTTGTGGAACTCAGGTCTCAGCCAAATGGTTCAGCTTTGGCCAACACGACCAGCCGTCAATGACTCGTACAACTCAACCTGTGGAATCCGCACGGAGTGTTCAGAATTCGCTCCCAGCAGCTTCGACCGCTCTGACGCAGCCTGTGGAGGCGATTGCAGACGACACGACGAGCGACCCACGCTGGTGCGAGGATCTGGCACTCCCCACGACAAACTTTTTTGCGAGCGAACTGGGGCGAACAGGAGAAGAGTTCGTCCTCCCCAAACGCTGACAACCAACACGTTCGTACAGACCCCACCGGGCATGCCCGGATGGTTAACGGGCCTGTGCACTACGTCGCAGCCAAACACCATGATTGCGTAGTGCACTGGTCCGACTCACCGGAATCGCTCCGGTGGTCCAGATGGGATGACATCATGAGTTTCCTGCGACAATTCTCGAAGCGACTCCTGACCGCGTGCCTGCCGCCTCAACGGTTGCTGACACGCGGAGGAAGATCTGCGGCACACGAGCGGCCCAGACTGGCTTTGACATTCGATGATGGCCCACACCCGATTCACACTCCTCAACTGCTGGATGTGCTTCGCTCAACGCACGTCTGTGCGACGTTCTTTGTTGTTGGGAAAGATGCGGAACAGCATCCAGATCTGATTCGAAGAATCGTTAAAGAAGGTCATGAGCTCGGGAATCATACCTGGTCACACAGCGAACCGTCACAGACATCACCGCAACATTTCCTTGAGGAAACTCGACGGACAGATTCGTTGCTGCAAGAGCTGACGGGAACGATTCCGACCGCCATGCGACCTCCTAAAGGGGAATTGAACTGGACGAAGCTGACACGTCTATGGCGTCAGCAGAAGACGGTGGCGCTGTGGAGTGCTGATCCACGCGACTACAAGATGACCAGTTTTGAGGAAATGAGAGCTTGGTCGTCAATGTTCCTGCCTGCTGACGGTGATGTCCTGCTGTTTCACGACAATCATCCGTGGGCAGCAACGGCGATTGAAACAATGTTCAGGCGGGGCTTGTTTGAAAAATATCAGCCTGTCACGGTGTCAGTTTTGACGCGCCGAAAAGCGATCGCGTAAGCCAGATCCGAAACGTCGCCAATCAAACGATTGCCATCACTCAAAGCGATGATCGGGCAAATCGTGAACTACACTTACAAATGGTGTGCTTTCATCACCAGTACTTTATATCAGGCTTGCTCCGATGACCGTTGCCACACTCGAACCACCACAGCTTGAAACTTCGCCCGCGAGTCAGCGCAGGAAGCGTTTACTGCTGGTGGCTTACAATTTTCCGCCTGTTGGAGGGGCCGGAGTGCAACGGCCGGTCAAATGGGCCAAGTACCTCGGCAACTTCGGATGGGATGTAACGGTTCTAACGACACTCAATCCGTCCGTTCCTGTTCGAGATGAAAGTCTGCTGGCAGACCTGCCTCGCGATGTCGAAGTCGTTCGAGCTCGCACCTGGGAACCCGACTACAGCGTCAAACAGAACCTGATCGCGGCGGAATCCACCGCTCGAAAGGGGATCGCGCGACGATTGAAAGAGACCGTGAGGGGGGTGGCCAGGCGATGTATCAAACTTGCTTTGCAGCCCGATCCTCAAGTTTTATGGAACTACCACGCCATTCGCGCGGGGGCTGCGGCACTGCGCGACCAGCAGCACGATGCTATTCTTGTGACCGCGCCTGCTTACTCCAGTTTCTATATCGGGGCAGCTCTGAAACGCCGATTTGGACTGCCGCTGATTCTCGATTATCGCGACGAATGGGATTTGAGCGGCAAGTACCTGGAAAATGCCCAGCGCGACTGGATCTCGCGTGTCGTACAGTCTCGCATGCAACAGCAACTGCTGCGAACATCCGATGCCGTCGTCGCGACCACCCGGCGCAGCACGGAAGCACTCGCGGAAAAGCTGAACCTTCTGAAACACACGGCTGCTTCCCACTGTATCTACAACGGGTTCGATGCAGAGGATTTCGTTAACCAGCTTCCGGATTCTGCCGCTTCGCACAACGGATGTGACGTTTTGAAGCCAGAACGCGGAACGTTTCGACTGGTCTATACCGGGACGCTCTGGAATCTGACGGATATTGAACCGCTCGTGCGAGGGATCGAGCATCTCGACAATGCCAGACCTGATCTGTCGCGACATCTGGAACTGGTCTGTGTCGGACGCAAGACCGCTGAACAGTCTGCCGTTCTGAACAGAATTCAAAACACTGCTGCGCGGCTGGTCTCGATCGACTACTGCGAGCATTCGACAGCATTACAGTGGCTCCGTTCCGCCAGTGGCGTCTGTTTGTTGCTGAGTGACGTGCCTGGATCTGATCGAGTCGTCCCGGCCAAGCTCTTTGAATACCTGGCAATTCGAAAAGAAATGCTGGCAATTTCTCCCGCAGGAGAAACGGCGGAAATCGTTCAGCAGTTCTTTCCACAGGGACATTTCACGCCGGGCCAGGTTTCGGCGATCAGCGACTGGCTGCAGCACCAAATTTCGGCAGCAGATGTTCCGACGCACGAATTGTCCGTGAACGAAAACGCACTGCGTGAATTTAGCCGTGAATCTCAAACCGAACGTCTTGCCGAAATCTTGAACAGTCTCGTCACTCAACGCTGATTGACCGTGAAGTTGCATCGCAGAAACTGAGTTATGACAACCATCATTGGACTACAACTGGCTTTCTGGGCCTGCATCGCGGTGCTGGCGTACATCTACGCCGGGTATCCCGTACTGGTCTGGGTCCGCTCTCGGGGAAAGCGATCTGACGTCGCGCCTGCCGTTGAACAATCAAAACGCGATGTGTCGATTGTCATCGTGGCCCATAACGAAGCTCGGACCTTGCCTCGCAAAATCCAGAGTCTGCTCGCATCAGAAGGTGCTGCGCAAATCCGCGAGATCCTGATCGGATCAGATGGTTCGACCGACAACACAGCTATCGTCCTGGCCGAACTGGGTGATCCTCGAGTCAAGTTGTTCGCGTTTGCTGATCGATGCGGCAAGCCATCGGTTCTGAATGATCTGGTCCCACAATGTCAGGCTCAGATTGTCTTACTGGCGGATGCTCGTCAGATCTTCGATCCGAAGTGTATTCAAAACCTGCTGGCGCATTTTGACGATCCGACCGTGGGAGTTGTCTCCGGGGAACTCGTTCTGCGGAGTGATGCCTCGCAATCGACGGCCGCAGCAGGAATCGGTTTCTACTGGCGTTACGAAAAATTCATTCGACGTTCGGAAAGCCGCGGACGCGGTGTTCCCGGAGCGACGGGTGCTTGTTACGCAATCCGAAAGGAACTGTTTCAGCCAATTCCACCAGCCACGATTCTGGACGATGTTGCCATTCCCATGCAGGCGGTAGCCAGGGGCTATCGGTGTCTGTTCGAGCCTGCGGCTCTGGTCTTTGATGAACCTTCCAAGTCCACTCGGCAGGAATCGATCCGAAAACGCCGGACAATTGCCGGGGTGGCTCAACTGGTACGGCTGTTCCCGGAATGGACGCTGCCATGGCGAAACCCTCTCTGGTTCGAATACGTTTCACACAAACTGCTTCGGCTGGTCTCGCCCTTGCTGATGGTGCTGGCGCTTATCGCGAATCTCTGCCTGCTGAATCTGCCTGCTTATCGCGTGCTGTTGATCGTGCAGGGAGCCTTTTATGTGTCGGCTGGGATTGGCTGGTGTTACCAGTTGTCCGGTCGAGGCTCGCGTCTGTTTGGTCCGCCTTTAATGTTTGTAACGCTGAACCTCACGACAGCGGCAGCACTTTGGGATGCACTCTTTGCGAAGTATCGCGTCACGTGGCAAAAGACGGCGTAGAGTCTCATGTGGAGTTTTCTCCACATGGGGATCTGTGCGGCACAGCGTGCCACACACACACACACACCGATCTTTTCGGACGTGAGGGCTGCTGTGATTGTCGTGACAACGATTGCCGTTTGCGGTGCCATGCTGGTTCGGGCTGTGAAGTCTGTGATTGCCCGATTCTGGGGCCCGGTTCGCGAACGTGGCTTGGATCAGTGGGTTCCCGCGTATCTGTTCCCCAAAGATCCAGTTCCGGAAGTCGCGATCGATCAAGAACCTGTCGATGTCTTTCTGGCAGTCTGTGACCACTACGAACCCGAATGGGGAAGTCCCAGTCGCGACGAAGCGTTACGCCGGGTCCATCAATGGTGCGAGGATTACCCGCGCCTGTTTGGCGAGTTTCGTGACGTTGACGGTCGGAATCCGCGTCATTCGTTCTTCTTCCCACAGGATCAATATCGACCTGAGTACATTGATCCTCTGGCCGATCTTTGCCGTGATGGATTCGGGGAGTTCGACATTCACCTGCATCACGCCGATGACACTCCGGAAGGATTGGAAGAGAAGCTCTCGTCATTTCGCGATGCCTTGTTCCATGAGCATGGTGTCTTGCGACGTGATCCGGTGACGGGTGAAATTGTTTATGGATTCATCCATGGCAACTGGGCACTCTGCAATTCTCGGCCCGACCGTCAGTGGTGTGGTGTCGATCATGAGATTCCGATCCTGCTGAAGACCGGCTGCTACGCCGATTTCACGATGCCATCGGCCCCCAGCGATACCCAGACACGCACGATCAACAGCATCTACTACGCGTCAGATATCCCCGGCCAGTGCAAATCGCACGATCATGGGATCAGGGCGAGCGTCGGAAAGGCTCAGCCTGATGACAGTCTGCTGATGATCCAAGGACCTCTTCTGTTCGATTGGTCGCGCCGCAAGCTGGGCTTGCTACCACGCGTGGAAAATGGAGACCTGCTGGGAAATCATCCCCCATCGCTGCAACGACTGAAACTGTGGTTGAAGGCGGGTGTGACGGTCCAAGGACGACCAAACTGGCGTTTTGTCAAATTGCACACTCACGGTTGCAAGACCGCAAACATGGAGATGTTACTCGGTGAACGTATGCAGAAGTTCCATCAGGGACTGGCCGAACTGCATGCTTCACAACCGAACTTCCGATACCACTATGTTTCAGCATGGGAAATGGCTCAACTGGTCCATCAGGCAGAACGAGGTGCCAAAGAACCGCTTTCTCAAGCTGTTCTCGTTTAACGGCATCCGGCTGCTGGACTGCTCAACAAATTACGGATTGCCGCACGGCAGCGTCGACGACTCAAAGACGTGGCAACAATAAATGTACAAGTATCATTGCTGATTTCGCAGCACTGTCAGTTTCTCCCAGAACCGCGATTGCCGGGAACCGAATTTTGTCGTACATCCTCAACGAGTTTGAAGAGATTCCCGCGAGTGTGTATGCCATGCCTTCCACCACTGTCAGCCCCGTCACGCCATCATTCGCCGCGCGCTGGGTATCGCGGCTGTCATGGATGAATCTCGGTTTGATGATGGCAATCAGTTGGTTACTGTTCGCCATCTCCGAAAACTGGTGGTTCAGTTCGGCAATGACGTACGCGCCGCGCATTCCCTATCTGGTGCCTGCAATTGTCCTGCTGCTCGCTTCGTGCCTGTGGCACCGGTCATCAATCATCATCAATTTGATCTCTGTAGCCGTTGTGGCAGTCCCGATCATGGGACTGGCATTGCCAGTCGGCCAATGGATGGGTTCGACTCCGGCTGCTGCGTCGCCATCCACCGGCACAGTCTTAAGAGTCGTCAGTTGTAACGTTCAGGACTTTCGCCCCGATTTCGATGCGGTCATTACCGAGATCGGCAAGTTCAATCCCGATGTCGTGGCCTTTCAGGATGCCCGTAGCCAATCCAAGCTGCTGTCGAAGTTCTTCACGAAATGGCACACGGTTCACGAGGGGGAATACTTTGTCGCCTCACGCTATCCCGTGACGCTGGTGAAACTCGGTCACTTCGATTCCTTTGATCGCGATGCGATCATGCAGTGTGAGCTGGAACTCCCCACGACCAGGGTCAGTTTCTTTAACGTCCATCAGATGACGCCCAGGCACGGACTGCGGGAACTGGATCTTTCCTCACCGATTACACAACGTGGTAGTACCCGACTGACTCATTATCTGGAACTGCGAGCCGAAGAGGCGGGAGCCGTCCGCGCTTTTGTTGAAGAGAATCGAGGGACGCTTCCCACGATTCTTGTCGGCGATTTTAACATGCCTTGCGAAAGCAGCCTGTACCAGCGTCACTGGTTTGGCTACCAGAATGCTTTCAATGTCGCGGGAACCGGCTACGGATATTCGTTCCCCTGCACTCGCCAATACTGCTGGCCTGCCGGTCTGCCCTGGATGCGCCTCGACCATATCCTGGCTGACGATGCCTGGAACGTCCGGTCGTGTAAGGTCGGTCAATCCAACGGTTCGGATCATCGACCGATCACAGCAACAATCGAGCTGCGTTAGTCCTTAAACAAGCGAGTTCCGTTGCGGATTTGTAGCGATTATTGGCGCGCACGGCGAGCGTTGCCGCGGATGTCGGCTGGTGGTTTGAACGAAGA
>Ga0194055_10001623_pt1 | contig 18277 bp, 15 predicted proteins | sample SepL449m_MetaG_FD_155482 | JGI IMG/M metagenome (GOLD analysis project Ga0194055, IMG submission 155482) | Anoxic zone freshwater microbial communities from boreal shield lake in IISD Experimental Lakes Area, Ontario, Canada - Sep2016-L442-9m | ecosystem: Environmental > Aquatic > Freshwater >...
CCCGTATTCCTCGTACATCGAACCGACCGAACTCAAGCAGTTCAACGAAACGGTTGAACAGGAATTTGGCGGGATCGGTATTCAAGTGACGATCGAGCCCAAGACGCGTCAACTGATGGTGATGACCCCCATTCCTGGAACACCAGCCTACAAAGCCGGAATTCGAGCGGGCGATCACATCCTCGAAATCGATGAAAAGCCCACCGCAGATTTCGTGGCAGGCCGCGAAATGGATACCGCCGTCAAGTTAATGCGTGGCAAGCCGGGTGTGGTTGTCAAAGTCAAGATTCAGCATGCGGGCGCCGCCGAAGCGGAAATCCTGGACATCGTACGAGCGGTCATCAAGACCCCGACGGTGCTTGGAGACCACTACGACTCCATGGGGAACTGGTCGTTTCTGATGGAGGGAGAGGACAAGATTGGCTACATCCGTCTGACCAGCTTCGGACGTAACAGCACCGAAGAAGTTCGCGACGCTCTCGAATCCTTGAAGAAGGATGGGATGAAAGGGCTGATTCTGGATCTGCGGTTCAATCCTGGCGGACTTTTGACAGCCGCCACCGCGATTTCCGACTTCTTCGTGGAAAGTGGCGTGATCGTCAGCACGAAGGGACGCAACACGGAAGAACAAGTCGTCAAAGCCAAGCGAGCCGGAACGTACTCGGGATTTCCCATGGTTGTTCTCGTGAATCGATTCAGTGCATCAGCGAGTGAAATCGTCAGTGCCTGCCTGCAGGATCACAAGCGAGCGATCATCGTTGGCGAACGAACCTGGGGAAAAGGGAGCGTTCAGAACGTCATCGAACTGGAAGGTGGCAAAAGTGCCCTGAAGCTGACAACAGCTAGTTACCATCGTCCGAGCGGGAAGAATATCCATCGGTTGCCGAAAGCGACCGAAAAGGACGAGTGGGGTGTCATGCCGGACGAAGGTTTCGAAGTAAAAATGTCGACCGAAGAAGTTGGCAAGCTGTTTGACGCCCGCCGCGAACGGGAAGTCCTGCGAAATGGCGAGGCCCCGAAATCCACATTTGTCGATCCGCAGTTAAACAAGGGACTGGGTTGGCTGAAGGAGCAACTGGCCGAAAAGAAGCCTGATGCCGAAAAGCCAGACAATGACAAAAAGGAAGAGAAGCCAGAAGCCAAGAAAGAAGGTGCGGCTCTCGACGTAAATCCCGGTCGTTTTTTTGTCGACGCGTTGCTCGAATGGTTCGCAGTACAACCCGGACGAGTGGTCCGAACCCTCTAATTTATGTGTGGGATCTCGGTGGGAAGCGATTGAGCGACGTGGTCGAGTCGATCTGCAGCTCGCATGACGAAACAAACTCATTAGTTCTGTGAGTGGCATTTGAGCAGCGATAGACCACGACAACTTTTGCTGGCCTTGGAGTCGTCGTGCGATGAAACTGCCGCGGCGGTCGTTGATCGCCAGCGAAAGGTCTTGTCCAGCGTCGTCGCCACGCAGCATGAACTGCATGAGCGGTTTGGGGGTGTTGTTCCCGAAATTGCGTCTCGAGCCCACGTTGAGCGAATTCTGCCCGTCATTGATGAAGCGATTCGCCGGGCGGGAGCGAAACTGGCCGATATCGATGCCATTGCGGTAGCGACTAACCCGGGACTTGTCGGATCGCTGCTGGTCGGCTTGACTGCGGCAAAGACGCTGGCCATGGTGCTTGATGTTCCGTTGCTGGCGGTGAATCATATCGAAGCTCATCTTTACGCCTGCCAGATTGCCGCCGGTCGAAATGTCTTTCCGGCCGTGGGACTGGTCGTCAGCGGTGGTCACACCAACCTGTACGACTGCCGATCGCCCGTTGAATTTGAATTGTTAGGCTCAACGACGGATGACGCCGCCGGAGAAGCGTTTGACAAGGTGGCCCAGGTTTTGGGACTGGATTATCCAGGTGGCCCGCTGATTGAAAAAATCGCGGCGAAGGGCGACCCCAAGGCCATTGCATTCCCACGCACGTTCTTAAAGGACGAGCGACTCGATTTCAGTTTCAGTGGTTTAAAGACTGCAGTGCTGTACGCCGCACGCGGAACCCCAGGTTCGCGAACACCACCGGTACCGCTGACAGAACAGCGGATCGCGGATCTGGCCGCGAGCTTCCAGGCGGCGGTGATTGATGTGCTCGTTGGCAAGTGTGAGCAGGCACTGCTCAAGGCAAATCGCTCAACATTGCTGGTCGGCGGTGGTGTTGCTGCTAACTCCGTATTTCGCAATCGCCTGACCGAGATGGCTGATCGATCCGGTGTGGAATTGATTATCGCTCCGCGGGAATACTGTACTGACAACGCTGCCATGGGAGCGATTGGATGGGAACTTCTGGACCGGGGAGTCTATTCGCCACTCGATGTCGATGTCACTCCAGGACTCGTGCGGAAGCAGCGATAAGCCACGTTCAAACGGGTGGCTTCAAACCACGATAACTCAGATCGAAAATCTCCATTGGATGAGCCACCCAGATCGGGCTTTGGGCTTGCCTGAGCGCCGCTTGAATCTGTAGCGAACATCCGGCGTTCCCATTGATGACCGCCTGAGCCCCGGTGGACAGAATGTTTTTCAACTTGCGATCTGCCAGCCGATCCGCCATCTCAGGCTCGGTCAGGTTGTAACTTCCTGCGGCCCCACAACAGATTTCCGATTCGGGAAGCGGAACAATTTTTAGACCGGGAACGAGCGATAACAGATCGCGAGGCTGTTCGCGAATCTTCTGGGCATGACATAGATGGCAGGCATCGTGATAGGTCGCTGTCAGTGGAATCTCGCCCTTGGGGGCGATCGGCCCAAGTTCCGCCAGGAACTCAGACACATCTTTGACTTTGCCCGCAAACTGATCGAGGGACTTTCGCAATAACTGGTCCTGCATCGCCAGTTCTTCACCCATATGGCCGTAGTCTTTCAACATCGAACCACATCCGGCAACATTGATGATGACAGCATCGATGTCACTGGACGCGAATGCGGTTGCATTCGCCCTGGCCAGATCGAGCGCCGGATCCCCTGCGCCGCTATGGTAGTGAATCGCTCCACAGCAGACCTGTTGACGGGGGGTGATGACTTCACACCCGTTTTGCTGGAGCACTCGAGCAGTGGCCCAGTTCACATGGTGAAACATGGCGTCTGCAACGCACCCCGTGAAGAGTGCCACTCGAGCCCGTTTTGGACCGATGGCGGGAAGGATTTCGGGAATACGGGGTTCACGACTTCGCAGTGGCGGCAGCAGGCGATGCATCCGCTGCAATTTTTGTGGAAGGATTCGCAGCAGACCGAGGTTTTCGGCAAGACGATCCAGCCCCGTCATCTGAGCCAGTCGAGCAGGCCAGAGAGCCCAGCGCAATCGCCGGGGGTATGGAAACATCCCGTAGAGGATCCAGGATTGGAACCAGCCGGGCCGGTGCTTGTTTTCGGCCGCATCCCGCTGCTGGGTTTCAATACGGAACGGTTCGATCAGCCGACCGTATTGCACCCCCGAAGGACATGCCGACTCACAACTGCGACAATCGAGGCAAAGATCGAGATGCCGTTTGACGGTGTCATTCAACTCCAGCCGTCCGTCAGTCACGGCACGCATCAGGTAGATGCGTCCACGCGGGCTGTTGTTTTCGTCACCAGTTTCCAGGTACGTCGGGCAAGAGGCCGTACACAAACCGCAGTGAACACAGTCCAGGAATTTCTCGTAATCAATCCCGCTGCCAACAGGCGGGCGAGAGCCGACTGGATCAGCAGGCGGAGATGCAACCGTATCAGTCATGAATATACCTACTCTCGTTCAAACCGAAACAATGACTGCGCTATCGTCGCTGATTTTTGTGCGCTCCTCAAGTTCGACGAGAAATCCGAAATTCCGCCGGTAACGTATGGAACCAATCATCAAGTTGATTCGCGTTGCTCCACGTACTTTTTAAAAACTGCAACTCAGGCGCCAGACCTCGATGTTCGGGACTCGAATCTGCTGCCGACATGCCTCTTTACTGGACATCCACTTTCGTATTGTGTATCGTCATTTCCGCATAGCAACTGCGGACTCATGGATAACGGCGATTTTGCATCGCGCGTCACAACGGCGAGCATTTTTATGCCATCGCTTAAAGACATTATCGAACTTTTCGCCAAGCTGTGGGACTGGTTTGCGAAAGCTGACTTCACAGATCCGCGCACGCCAGCTCGAGTTTTTTCTCTGCTGGCGGTTACATTCTGGGTTACGTTTGCCGGGTTGCTGTATGCCCACTTAGGTTCGCTTCCTCCTGTTGGTGTAATTCCAATCGTTGGAATTGGAACAGTCGCGTTGGCCTTATCGATGGGAACCGCGATTTTTTGCTTTGCGACTCCAAAGTCTCAAGCAAACATCCAGTCCTGCGCAAAGTCGCGGTTGCGGCTAACTGTTACGGCCGTTACTTCATCAGCGAATAACCAAGCTGAAATCCGAATTGGCTGTTCGTTTTCCGTGAAAAACACGGGAACTCAGACTGTTGAATTCCCAATTGTGGCGACGTTTGACACGGGCGTGTCATCGCGACGGCAGCAACGGGGCCATCTTAAGTGCATGGAAGCAGTCACGCGAAGGCAGCTGCTCGCAATGCCCGTTTTGTTCAGAAGCCGTGCACTGAATCGAATCCACTGCTATTCCGAAATCGTGTCGATTTCCCCCGGACAGGAATTAGAGATTTACTGGGATACAGAGCCCTTTAACACGCGAATTCCCTATACCGATTATTTTGCGACGGATTCCGACATTCTCGGAATGGAACTTCAATTCGACAAAGGACCCACAAAATTGAGTTGTATTTCTCAACCGTTCATGGCGACCCGAGATCCGAACGCCGCCGAAGATGATTATGTGACAGTGCAACCAGAGGGCCAAACGTTCGTCGGGAAATTTACTCGTGGTAACGGTATTCTTTTCGTAATCGACAATTGAGTAACACCAATGAAAAGTCAAACAGTTGCAAAATTGTCTCTTTTGGGATTCGCTTTCCTTTCCGCTGGCCGGGACCTTTCGGCAGCGTTTTTATTTGCGCGTTCGGATTGGAAGATCGAACCTGTGGCATTCACATGGCTATTGTGCGTGGCGAGTATCTTCACTTTCTATGCGATTGCGTGTATTCGCACGAAAAGCTTCTATTTGTTTCACGATTTTAAGGAATGCACCCCGAGAACGCGATCGCGACTACTCCTGCTAAATGTCATGACTCTTGTTGCATATTTGACTACTTTTCTGGCTATTCAAAAGGTTGACGCGTACATCAACGCCATTATTGATTATGGCGCAAGTCCGGTGGTGACAGCCGCACTTGCAGTATTGATGCGAGCAGAACGGCTATCCGGGCGGGCCATCGGCGGAATGTTCATGAGCGTTTGTGGAATTGGCGTACTGACCTTGTGGCTTACTGCTCCTGGCCCAAACCATCCGACTTCAGAACTTTTAATGGGCGTCGGATATGCCTTCATCAGTTGTGTTGCAGCGTCGCTAAACAACGTCTGGAATAAGGAGGTTGTCGATGCAGGGTTAAGACGTGAACGAGTCTTGTTGTTGAGGTTACCGCTGGCAGTTGCTGGACTCGGAGCATGGGTCGTTCTTGGTCCGTACATTTGGGGGGGGGCAAGTTCGACTCACTTGGCAAGTGAACACATGTGGCAAGTGATTACGGTCTTGGCCATCGGTGCCGTTGGCATGGCTGGTCCATTGCTGCTAATCGTTTTTGCCCTTGAGACGCTTGAGGTAAAGAACTTGGCGTTTTCCATGTTCTTGGTCCCGGTGTTTACTTACGCAGGAATGGCGACTTGGAAAGGTGTCCAATTGGGACCACTCGTTGCGGGAATCGTTGTTGTGCTTGGAGTATTAATGGCTGAAAGCGTGGCTGGCAAGAATGGCTTCAGTCGCAGCGATGAAGAAAGTGAGCTTGATCATGGCGCCGCAAATTGAATCTCGATCCAATGCACAGTCAAACCGGAGCGAGGGCGTCGATGGATCGCCCCAGCCAGACACCATCACCGTAGTCGATAATGTTGCCGAAGATTGGATGCCGCGACCATTACTAAAAGAGTCGGCAGATTCGGAGGAAAGCAAAAACATGTTGCGCGACTTCACGGCCGGTGAGCCAGCAAGAATTCGGAATCTTCCTCCGAAAGGATGACCCACACTAGACGAGCAGGGATTAACCTGCGAGGAAGGACTCGATGCGATCGAGACCGGTTTTGATCACGTCCATGCCGGTCGCGAATGAAAGCCGCACGTAGCCGGGGGCACCAAACGCATCGCCAGTAACCAGTGCCACGTGAACCTGTTCCAGCAGAGCGGTACAGAATTCCGTAGCATTTGCGACGACGCGGCCCCCTGCGAGCGGCTTGCCAAAGCAGGAACTAACGTTGAAGAATGCGTAGAAGGCGCCACCCGGTTCGGTAAAGGTCACGCCATACTTTTCTCGCCAGGGGCGCATCCGGCCCATGACGTAATTGCAGCGTTTTTCGAATTCCACGCGCATTGCTTCGACGCTTTCCTGTGGTCCGTTGAGTGCTTCGACGGCGGCATATTGGCTGACGCTGCAGGGATTGGACGTCTCCTGGCTTTGCAGATTGTCCATCGCCTTGATGGCGTCGACGGGACCGATGGTCCAGCCGATTCGCCATCCCGTCATTGCATAGGCCTTGCTGACACCGCTCACGAGGATTGTTCGTTTGGCGACTTCCGGACCAAATGTCGCAAAGCATTTGAATTCCGCACCGCCGTACAGCAGCTTTTCATAGATCTCATCCGACAGGACCAGAATGTCTCGCTCGACAGCGACATCTGCCAGAGCCTTTAACTTGTCGATGGGATAAGTAGCTCCCGTTGGATTCGAAGGGTTGTTGAGCATCATCATCCGCGTGCGAGGAGTGATAGCGTTTCGGAACTGCTCCGCTGACATGCAGAAACCACTCTCTTCAGTGGTATCGACGATGACAGGTACCGCTCCCGCGAGTTCCACAAGCGCACTGTAGCTGACCCAGTATGGGGCAGGGATGATAACTTCGTCACCAGGACCACAAAGTGATGCCAGGACGTTGTGAATCGAATGCTTTGCACCATTGGAAATCAGAACCTGTGCAGGTGTGATGTCCAGTTGGTAGTCTCGCTTGTAGGCGGCACAGACCGCCTTCTTCAGTTCGGGGATCCCGCCGGAAGGTGTGTAATGCGTGTGTCCTGCTTCCATCGCAGCGACCGCTGCACGACGGATATTCTCGGGGGTGTTGAAGTCGGGCTCACCCAGAGTGAAGTCGTAAACGGTGACTCCCTGCGTCTTCAACTCTTTGGCTTTGGCTGCTGCTGCCAGAGTGGCCGAAGGTTTCAAGTTACTCACTGCAGGAGACAAACGAAGGCCGGACATGCGAATCTCTTCAATCTGGTTCACGATTTTTGGCACGCTGTGCGTACCGGACCACAGAAAATTGAGTGGCACGAGGATTGTTCAGCGTCACTCACTGAACGTCAAGCATGAAGCAATCGCGGCGGCACTGTCAGTCCCCAATAGGTCGTGGTTCTCCGTTGCGATCTCTCCCATTGGAACGAATTCGGCGCTGTTTTTTGGCCAGTTTCGGCGAAGTCTGCCGAAATTGACTCCGACTCGTACGCGTCACAAAGCATTTTTTTGTTACGACCGCAATATCTTGTGAAATTGTTGAAACCGTTAATGCTTGACTTGCCGATGAATCCTGTGCTGCAAACGTGATCGCTCCCACTCTTCCAAACTACGCAAACTATGGAGTTGCGTGAGTGATCGATGAGACAGCTGGTTCGACTGTCGCGACAAGTTACGTCATCGCGGCAGACGAAATACTGACCGAGTTACGAGAGAACGAATTTTGACAATCTGTTGATGAGTAAGATTTTCCGCTTGACGCATTTTCCGAACGCACATAGGATCGACCGCGTCATTGCGGTGTTAAGTTGAGTTGAGAAGTTCACTCCCCTTGTTGGGGTGTCGCACTTTTGAGTCGCCTCTACTTTCCGGGTGCCAGAGAGAGACGACAGTTTCAGGACACACGGTGCCCGAAGTTTTTCCAAAGGAGCCACGGATATGGCTGCAAAAAAAGAAGCTGCTGCTGCCCCAAAGAAGACCGAAGCCAAGAAGCCAGCGAAGTCTGCCAAGGCTAAGCCAGCTGCGAAGAAGAAGTAAACTGAGTTTAAAAACTCTGTAAAGACAGGCCGGATCTCACCATCCGGCCTGTTTCATTCTTTGGCATCCAGCCCTGAAAGCCTTCGAGCTGCTAAGAATGTTCGACAAAGTCCGCTTCGTCATCCTGAGCCAGCATCAAATCCGTTGATGTTGGGTCGACCGTCCGACAACAGGCGGTCAGACGCTCGGAAATCTCGCGGATTTCATCCTGCCACTCGCTGGGACTCATTCCGTCTGGAGTCAACTGGCGGAATTCTCCCAGGAGTAAGACCAATCTGAGCAGATGTCGGAAGACCAGCCCTTCCTGTTTGGTCAGGTCCTTTCCGGAAACGAAACTCCAGAAATTATCCCCCCAGTTTTCGAGCAGATCCGTCGCAACCATGACTGGCTGGATCGAAACATCACGGACCTCAGGGTATTCCGCTTCGAACAGCATCCTCGCCTTTTCTGCGAGGGCAGGTGCGTATTTGCGTTCCTCGAAGGGAATGTCCGGGTCGAATTCAGGGTACAGATCGCCTGCGGCAATCAGGCCCCGCTGAACCAATTCGGTGTCGATTCGTTCCAGTGCCAAAGGGCCAGGCGGCAACTTGTACGGAGGGGGAACGCGAACATTGCGAATCATCGAACGTGGCAATTCCAGAACGCTTTCCAGCAGCAGTAACCGCTCAACGCGGTCGGCGAATCCCATGTGCTGAATCAGAAACATCCCATACATCGGATTGACGCTGCGGAATGCGAACAATTGCTGCAATCGCTCGGTCGGATGCGCCAGTACTGGCCGGTATCGCTGTCGAGCTTTTTCCTCATCTGGCTTGACCAGCTTCTTTCCTGTCCGTTCCTCGTGCTTCTTGTCAACACTCGCCTGCAACTGTTGGGACAACCACGAGACCTTCGGTGCCTCCTCTTTTGGAATCACAGGATCGCCAGGTCGAGTCACTTCAGGGGGCGGAGGTGGTTCTGGATCCAGTCGAATAAAATCGCCTGCATGCAGAGTGATGAGCATTCGTTCGAGATCACGCTCACCGAGTTCAAGCTGCTTCGGTTCCATCAACCGCTTGCCGGTCAGATTTCGCAGGCGATCAACTTCCGGGGAGATTTGCAGCATATAGGCCAGCAAGCGCCAGGGAAGGGGGCCTCGGCTGACGAGATCGCCGGGCTGTGCGAGTCGCAGTTTTTCGTACTGTTGCTCGTTCCAATATTGTCGTTCCGGGCTGCGCGTCGGCATCTTCTTCTTAAGGGCCTTCTTCGCCCGAATCAGCAGCGGGTCCTTGGTATCTTCGGGAATCTGGTCGTACTGCTGCTTCCAGCGCAGGATGCGGACGTCGTCTTCGTGAGCCAGCGCGTAGACAAAACCTTCCGTATCGAATTGAGGCCGCCCCGCTCGTCCAAAAATCTGATGAGCGGAACTGGGGTCAATGATCTTCTGGTCACCCGGCTTCCCCTTCAGGAGAGAAGGAAGCACGACTGAACGTGCCGGCAGATTGATCCCGGCTGCCAGCGTTTCCGTACAGACACAAATTGTCAGCAACTTCTTCTGAAAAAGATCCTCAACAACGCGTTTGTACTTCGGCAGGATTCCTGCGTGATGAACGCCAACGCCGCGCATCAGCAGTTGTCGAAGTTTGGTGCCAACCCCCTTGGACCAGTCGAGCTTGTCGAGTTCTGCGACCAATCGCTTCTGCTGACCGTCAGCCAGCATCGACTTTCCCTTCAGTTCTTCAGCGACGTTCCAGCAGACGTCCCGGTTGAAGCAAAAGACGAGTGCCGGAGTCCTGCGAAAATCCTCATCGCCAGCGGCCATCTCTTCCAGGTGTTCTGTCAGTAACTTGTCGGGGACCCATTGAAACTGCAGGGGAATTCGGCGATCAGAGCTTTGGATCAATTCCAGCCGTCGCTTGTGAACGCGGGCACACCAGATCACGAACAAGGGAGCGTTTCCAATCGTCGCGGACAACAGCAGCAGGCGAATGTGCTTGGGCATCAACGCGAGTGAGAATTCCCAGACGATGCCTCGTTCGGGATCCGAAAAACAGTGAAATTCGTCCATGACGATCGCGGACACATGGTCGAAGTCGAGTGCTGCGGACGGGGCTGTCGAGCGAGGTGTCTGACTGGTTTGCACTGGTTCATTCGGCTTTGGTTCCTTGATCGGGGCTGCCGGTTCTTCCCAGCCGATCGCATCGATTTCGGAAGCAAAGCCAGCATCACGATCAGTTGACACTCCATTTGTCTCAATCGAAGCGTCAACGGACTTGGCAGCTTCATCTTCCTGAATCATCCGAGCAAGTTCTTTTTCCTCGGCGATCCGATCTGCCTGAGTTTCTACGTGAGCGGCCCAATGAGTATTCAGCAGCCGATTGAGCAGAATCTCAGCAACGACAACCAGTACTGTCGCCTGAGGATTTACGCGGCGATTGCCTGTGACCAGTCCGACTTGTTCGCGGGCAAACCCCCAACGCTCGGCGGTCTCCTGCAATTCGCGAAACTTCTGTTCGGTCAGTGCGATCAGCGGTGTTGTGTAATAGATTTTCTTGCCGGTATGCAAAGCTTCGTAGATTGCGGCTTCGGCAATCAGCGTTTTACCGGTCCCTGTCGGTGCACACACCATGACCCCGGCATCTGTTTCGAACCAGGCCAGGATGGCCTCTTCCTGAACCGGATAAGGTTCATACGGAAGTGAGTCCAGAAAGCGGAGTGCCAGATCATCGCGAGAATCAGTATTGGAGCGAGGTGAATTCATTAACTCATGTTAGTCAAAAGATCGCGTCCCGCGTAGGTTCACCCGCGATTTCCCCTGAGTTCCATTTCCCCATCAGTTTGATACGATCCTTGCCAGACATTCGGGGATGTGTTGAAACGCTCCCCTGCGATTTTGGATGGTCCACCCTGAGGAATTCAACATGATTCGACTGTTTCGCCCAGTGGTCGGCGTTTGCCTGTTGCTGGTTGCACCTTGCCTGTTGTCGGCCGAAGACAAGCCTGCGGTCAATACGTTGACCGACGCTGAAAAGGCTGCTGGCTGGAAGTTGCTGTTTGACGGCAAGACGACCGAAGGCTGGAAGAATTATAAGAAGGACTCGCTCGGCAAGGGCTGGAAAGTTCAGGATGGTGCGCTGGTTCGTGCCGAGAACGGTGCTGGCGACATCCTGACTGTCGGTCCGTATGACGCGTTTGAATTCACGGTCGACTATAACATCTCCAAGGGTGGCAACAGCGGCCTGATGTACCACGTCACCGAAGTCGCCGACGCCCCCTGGCAAACTGGCCCCGAAATCCAGATCCAGGACAACAAAGACGGTCATGATCCGCAGAAGGCGGGCTGGCTGTATCAGCTTTACTCGAGCGATAAAGACGCCACAAAACCTGCCGGAGAATGGAATACCCTGCGAATTCTGATCACTCCCGAAAAGTGTGAGCAGTACATGAACGGTGTCAAATACTGCGAGTACGTCAAGGGGAGTGCTGACTGGAACGAACGCGTTGCCAAGAGCAAGTTCGGTAAGATGCCACACTTCGGCAAGCCAACCACTGGGTACATCTGCCTGCAGGATCATGGGAATCTGGTTTCGTTCCGAAACATCAAGATTCGGCCGATTACGAAATAGCGGTCAGCATTCAGCGGTCAGCATCCGGATCAACGGGTCCTATCAATTAATTAGGCAGCGTTTGATGGAAGAGACGTTTGGTCAGCGCGAACAAGATGCAGCGGAAATATTGATTGGGCTGGGTCTGTCGGAAGACATGGAGACGGTCGGAGATTTGACTTGTGCCGCACTGATTCATCCTGACGAGTCGGCTGCGGTTCAGGTTGTCGCCAGGACGCATGGTATTCTGGCGGGTTCCCCCATCGGTCGAATGGTTTTTGCTCGTCTAGACCCGACCGTTCAATGGGATGCGCACCGACGAGATGGTGACTCCGTTGAGCCGGGCGAAGCTGTCGCTACGGTCGCCGGGCCACTGGCTTCATTGCTGACCGGTGAACGCACGATGCTGAATTTTATGACGCACCTCAGCGGAATTGCGTCGCTGACACGTCGTTTCGCGGATGCGGTCCGCGGCACTCGGGCTGTTGTTCTGGATACTCGAAAGACTCTTCCCGGCTGGCGAGTCCTTGAGAAATACGCTGTCCGCTGCGGTGGCGGGACGAACCACCGCATGGGCCTGTATGACGGCGTCCTGATCAAGGACAATCACCTGGCCGCGTGGACCGAATCGGACAGTATCGCGCATGCGGTGGTCACCGCGAGGCAGCGCAGCCCGCAAGGTGTCTCCATCGAAGTAGAAGTGGATTCAGTGGCTCAACTGCGGGACGCTTTACAGGGTAAGCCTGACATTGTGCTGCTTGACAATATGGATCTGCAGACATTGCGGGAATCCGTCAGCGTTCGCAACGAGTACGCTCCTGAAGTTCTTTTGGAAGCTTCGGGGGGCGTGACACTCGCAACTGTCGCAGAGATTGCACAGACTGGCGTCGAACGGATCAGTGTTGGCGGACTGACGCATTCGGCACCGGCCCTTGATCTGGCGTTTGACTGGAAGTCTCGAATCAAAAGGGATTGAATTATGAGCGACGTGGTCATCAAGTTTCGCGAAAACGGCCCCATTCTTGTTTCAGGGGGAGCCACATTTACGGACCATCTGGGAAACAAATACGACACCAGCGGCCAGGCCAATGTGGCACTGTGTCGATGTGGGCATTCTCAGAAGAAGCCGTTCTGCGACGGGGCGCATAAGGCCGCCGGGTTCGTCGGCAACGAAGTCGCTCCTCCGCAGCAGTAACATTCCCGGAATCCTTTGAGAAAGTCGCTCGCATGCCCCGTTTTGCAGTCTTTGCTGGATGTCTGCTTGCCGTCTGTTTCACCTCCGCAGCTATGGCTCAGCCCGCACCGGATGCTGAGGCTGCAGTCATCCGTGAAAAGTCGACTGAGTTGAACAGTGCCATTCAGAAATTGAAGACGGGGCGCGAGGACATTCGTCCGGTCGCGGATGTGGAAGTATTTGCCAAAGCGGCCGAATGGATCGTCCGCCACAACGAGTTTTACAAGCCCGATTACGCAAAGTGGACTATTGACGTACTTGACCAGGGACTGAAGCGAGCCGCGGAACTGGCTGAAAAGCGAACCCCGTGGTTTGGCCGCCCTGGGTCCACCATTCTCGGTTACTACTCGGATGTCGACGGTTCTGTTCAGCCCTACGCTGTGACAATTCCATCGTCCTACGATCCAAAGTCTCCCAAACGCTGGCCGTTGCATGTGGAATTGCATGGACGTGGAGACACCCTGAACGAAGTCAGCTTCATTCGGTCGCATGAAGGCAAGGTTCCCAAGGCGGATGCGGAATACATCCAGATGGATGTATTTGGCCGGACGAACAATGCCTATCGGTGGGCAGGTGAAACCGACGTTCTCGATACACTGGCCGCGACCAAGCGATTACTCAGAATCGATGATCGTCGAGTCACTCTGCGCGGATTTTCGATGGGAGGAGCAGGGGCTTGGCACCTGGGGCTGCATCATCCCTCGCTCTGGTCATCCGTGGGGGCCGGAGCAGGCTTTTGTGACACGGTTCACCACCTCAACCTCAAGGAACCACTTTCCCCATTGCATCAACAGTTGACTCGCATTTACGACGCACAAGACTATGCGCTGAATGCATTTAATGTTCCGACAATTGGATACGGGGGGGAACTCGACAAACAGATCTTTGCATCGAAGACAATGCATGAAAAGGCGGAGCAACTGGGAGTCAAGATCCCTCGCTTGATCGGCCCCAATACCGAACACAAGTGGCATCCTGACAGCCTGAAGGAGTTCATGGCTTTTCACGCCGAACATACAGCAGCAGGGCGGCCTCGGTACCCCGCACCCGCGCAGATTCGGTTCATCACTTACACTCTCAAGTACAATGCCTGCGACTGGCTGATCGTCGAGGAACAGATCAAACCATACGAAGCAAGTACCGTCGAAGCCGAAGTTGACGGCGCGACAGATACCTTGAAGATTTCCACCAAAAACATCTCGGTCTTGCAGGTGATGCGAGATGTCGCGGCCAACGTCGTCATCGACGATGGCAAGCCACTGGTTCTCGGTTCTGCTGCCGGGGGATTGCTACCGGGTGTGTACTTCGAAAAGCGCGAAGGGGGGTGGATCGCCTGGGACTACAACCAGTCGCACAAATATGCGGCTCATGACAACGAAGGGGATGAACCACGAAAGCGGCATAATCTCCAGGGGCCGATCGACGATGCCTTTATGTCACCGTTCGTCTGTGTCCGACCCACAGGAGTTCCCTGGTCCGAGCAACAAAACGAATGGGCCAAGTGGACTCTGACTCGCTTTCAGGGGGAATTTGATAAATGGATGCGAGGTAAAATCCCCGTCATCAACGATACTCAAGTGACCGATGAACTCATTGAAACGAAGCACCTGATTCTGTTTGGTGATCCCGGATCCAATGCCGTTCTCGCCAAGGTTCTCGCAAAGCTACCGGTGAAATGGACGAAATCAGGAATGGAAGTTGGCGGGAAGCCCTTTGATCCCGCTACGCACGGCCTGTCCCTGATCTATCCGAATCCGCTGAATCCGAATCGTTACGTCGTGGTCAACTCTGGCCACACGTTTCACGAAACCGAATTCAAGGCATCGAATGCGAATCTGTTCCCGAAACTCGGTGATATTGCCGTGCTGAAGTTCACCGCAGGCCGCGACGGATTCACTCAAGAGCCCGTCTTTGCAGAAATCTTCAACCAGCGCTGGCAGCTTCCGTAATTCTTGCGTTTTGAAGGTCCACGAACGGCATCGATTCCAATCGCCGTTGTTCGATGTCGGGTTCCTGTTCGGGGAAGCCCGAAGAGGGCTGAAGAATCACGACACCTTTTTCAGGAACGTGACCCGACCAGTCTGGACCCATTCAACAACATAAATATTTCCGGCCGCATCAAAGCAGGCGTCGTGCGGATGAATGAACTTTCCATTCTCCCACCGTTCTGGCTGCTCGCGCATCTTGAAGCCTTCCAGGACCTGTTCCGTCCACTTCGGATCGTACCCCAGATGCACGCTGACATTGTTGTTTTTGTCGAAGATGGTCACTCGAGCATGCAGGTCCGGGATCAGCAGCTTTGTCCCTTGAATATCGAAGTGTGCCGGAAAACTGACGTTGTTGACGATGCTGAGTGGCTTGCCATCAAGAGACATGTATTGCAACCGGGCGTTGGCACGGTCCGCTACGACCAGTAGCGGTTCGCGACCAGGTCGATTGTCGAGCCAAATGCCGTGCGGCGTCTTGAACTGGCCCGGGCCTTCACCGGTTCCACCGAACGAGCGAACGTATTTTACGTTTTTATCATATTGGTGAATGTAGTTTTGACCGTAACCATCAGCGATGTAAAAGCCGCCATCAGGTGCGAAGGCAATGTTTGTCGGGCTGTATTTTTCGGGGGACTCGTACAGATTCGATTCTTTGGGATACTGCAGTTCCCAGACCTTTTCCCCGGTGAGCGTTGTTTTCGTCACCAGTCCTGGGCGCGGCTTGGAACCGTCCAGAGGTTTTGTGGTTGTGATTGCAAGGTATAGAAACTCTTCGTTCCCATCCTTGCGGATATCAATACCGTGACCGCCGAAGTTCCACTGCTTGCCGAATGACCGGACGAATTTGCCATTGGGTTCGAAGGTTGTGACAGTGTCGATGTTCGAATTGAAGGGGGCGCGGTGGGTGATGTAAATCAGGCCGGCCTCATCGATCGCGACACCGTGTGTCGCATGCCACTTGATCTGGTCGGGAACTTCGCCCCAGTTGTGATGACATTCGTAGGTGAATTCGCCAGACCCAATCACAACAGGCCTGCTCCCGGACTTATCTGCAGCATGCACAAAAAAGTCTGAGGTAAGTGCCGTGGCCGCAGCGGCACTGGCAGTCTTCAGAAAATCACGTCGCTGGGGATCGAGTGTGTCGGACATGAAATGACTCTTCCAGAGTAGTGGACTGGCATGTCTGGCAGCAGTTGCCATCGTCGGTGAATAATATGCTGTAGCAAATTGTTTGTCGAACCTTACATTCCAGCATTTTAATGGGTGCGGTCCGCATTTGGTGACAACGAATCACGTCGCTCGGGACCTCCCTCATCAATGTATGGGACTCTGGCATATCCACGAGAGACTTCTGGAATAAGCGAGCCCAGATTTTCTTTAAACATTCTCATCGAGGAATCCGAGAATCCACACGGCATCCCTCGACAGTTTACCGGTTGGTTGACTCGCAACCATTCGGAGGAGATTTTCAAGTGGTGGCCCGAACAATGTTCCGCGTGGTACTTCGCCGCAATCATCAACAAGTCTGCGAAATACTGCGATAAGTTGTGCTAACCCCTCGTCTGACTTGAACGCACATGACTGAAATGTGTCGATTGCTTTCTTGCCATCGCGAACGTCGTAACCGTGCTTTCCACTGATTGCCTCCCAGTATGCATTCGCTAGACCGAGGTCATCAGGAGACGCATCGAGTGCTGATTTCAGTTCTGCGACACGCAAGAGCCATTCGTTGTGGGGTAGTCTTGTCAAATTGAGAAATCGCATTGGTATACGAGTATTGGGCAACCTGGAATCCGTACGCTCTGCTGCGAATGAGTGAACCGTTACTGCGAATTCAGGGCACGCAGAAATGATGGCCTGCCGCAGTCTATGCTTCTGTTTTCATTGCATCGTCTTCTACCCCGTCGCAAGGCCTCATGGAATGCCATTCATCCGTTTTCTGAACGCCCCAATCTGGCTATTCTGGTGGACGAGGCTACGCCAGCAGTGCCTGACGCGGTATAACGGATTCCGTTTTCGACCGGCATCATGATTTACCTCCGGATTCAATCCGGCAGTTGTCAGGCGAATCGTCATGTTCGGAACGGTCTTCGAGACTGCGCGCGTCTGTTGTCCACCTTCAAGAATGAAAGTTTTGTGATGTCTGATCAATGGGAAATGTACTTCGCCCCCGTGGACGAAGAACCGGCCGCCATCCTGGTGGATCTTGGGATTGCTGAATCCATCCCCGATGACGAACGCCCCATGTTGCTGTGGATGTGGTTGCAGATGCAGTCACCTGACGAAAATGGTTTCGCCAGTGAAGACGAAGAACCGCAACTCGTGAAAATCGAAGACACGTTCATCGACGCCGTCGAACTCACCACCGGTGCGACGTTCGTCGGTCGTGTCACGACCTGCGGGCGACGGGAATTCTACTTCTACGCCAAGTCGGAGGAAGGATTTGAAGATACAATCGCCGAAGCGATGGAACCCTTCGAGGACTACGAGTTCGAAACTGGAATCCAGGAGGACGAGGAGTGGCGTCAGTATCAGGACGTCCTGCTGCCCGGCCCCGAAGATTCTCAGCAGATTTTCAACCGGCATGTCATCGAAAAGCTGATGGAATCGGGTGACACGCTCACGACGCCTCGTCCTGTTGATCACTTTGCCAGCTTCCCCACCAAGGCGGATCGCGCTGCATTTATCCAGGCGGCGACCGATGCGGGGTATGAAGTGATCAGCGAGAAGTACAATAAGGAACCAGACTGCGAAACACCGTTTACCGTCGGCCTGCAACGCGTCAGCGCAGTCGAATTCGATATCATCGACGAAATGACGTTTGATCTATTCGACCTCGCCATGGAAAATAATGGCGACTACGAAGGTTGGGGTGCACCTGTTGTCCCTTCCTGACGACGCCCGCGACCTCTACGGCAGTGAAAACTTCGCTTGATCATGATTTGCGGTACCAGTGATTGAAGGGCGATTTGATGAGTCGACGCATGAAGGGCTGGCTGGGTTTGAGTCTGGTCTTGATCGCTTCGAATGCGATGGGAGCGGAAGTTCCCGACTTCAATCGCCAGGTACTGCCGATTTTTCGCAAATACTGCAACGGTTGCCACAACGCGAAAGAGGCGGAAGGGGGGCTTGTCCTCGAAGACTTCGCCCGGACCATCAAAGGGGGCGAGTCTGGCCCGGAAATCGTCCGTGGCAAAAGTGCCGACAGCCGACTCTGGAAACTCGTCACGAGCCGCGATGATGACCGGATGCCTCCCAAGGATCAGGCGGCACCCAAGCCCGAGGAACTCGCCGTTTTGAAGGCGTGGATCGACGGC
>Ga0194055_10001624_pt1 | contig 18273 bp, 17 predicted proteins | sample SepL449m_MetaG_FD_155482 | JGI IMG/M metagenome (GOLD analysis project Ga0194055, IMG submission 155482) | Anoxic zone freshwater microbial communities from boreal shield lake in IISD Experimental Lakes Area, Ontario, Canada - Sep2016-L442-9m | ecosystem: Environmental > Aquatic > Freshwater >...
TGATTACGAACCGCCTGCGTGGCAAGACTTCCCAAACCCGGCCAAGCAAAGACTGTTTCTACTGTGATTGCCCCCGAAAGCAAAATCCCCATCTGCATTCCGATAAGCGTGACCACAGGCAAAGATGCATTCTTCAACGCATGAACAAAAAGCACGCGCTTATTTCCAAGGCCTCGCGCTCTGGCTGCTGTAATGAATTGATCCTCTAGCGTGTTTGACATGGCGGCTCGAGTGAGTCGAGAAACTCGTGCCAACGGAATAGTCGCCAACGTAACGGCAGGTAGTACCAGATTCTTCCAATCACCTGACAACCCTGCAGGTAACCAATTAAGCGTGATTGAGAAAAGCAGAACCAGCATTAGACCTAGCCAAAACACGGGTATTGATTGACCCAAAATAGCTAATGAGGAGATGACACGATCCGCTAAACGTCCTTCTCGAGCTGCGGCGTAAACACCCAACGGAATTCCTAGAACTACCCCCAACACCATTGCCACCATTGTGAGCTGAATTGATGCCCAAATGCGCGACTGGATAAGTGCAAAATTGGACTCACCTGCATACAACGACTGGCCCAGATCGGCGTGTGCAAGTTCATTGATAAACGAACCATATTGGACGACCAGAGGGCGATCGAAACCAAGCTCCGCTTTCAGCTCTGCAATCTGTTCAGGAGTTGCCGACATACCGAGCATCTGCACTGTGGGATCTCCAGCGAGATGTGAAATGAAAAATGCAAGAGACGCTGCAAGCACCAACGTTATTAAGGCTCCGCCAAGTTTCTTCAATGTATACCTGAAAAATTTCACAGTCCAGACTCCGCAAGTTTGAGGTTTTTCCCTGGGACTGCATCAATCAGCAACTTTGTATAACTATGTTTCGGAGACTCAAAGATGGTTTTTGTATCACCACTCTCCACAACAACTCCTTCTTTCATTACATAGGCTCGATCACACAACTGGCGAACTACTGCAAGATTGTGACTGACGAACAGAATTGATAAACCACTATCAACTCGGAGTGTCCTAAATAAATCGATAATCTGTGCCTGCACAGATGCGTCGAGACCTGATGTTGGTTCATCCGCAATCAGGAGAGCAGGTTGCAACATCATGGCTCGAGTAATGGAAACACGTTGGGCCTGGCCTCCGCTTATTTGGCTCGGAACTCGATCCAAAATTCCCGGAGACAAACCCACCCTCAGAAGCAACTCTTCGTTAGTCAACTTCGATACCCGACCGGAATGCAATTTTCGTATTTCATTCAAACCACCGCCAATCGTTTGCCGAGGATCAAGGGATGCATGCGGATCTTGAAACACCATTTGCACATCAGCCCTTGCATGCCTCAAAGATTTTCCTCTTAAGCGAGTCAAATCGTGGCCTGAAACTTGAATCTTTCCCGAAGTAACTTTTCCCAGAGCCGCTATGGCTAGAGACAGAGACGACTTACCTGAACCCGACTCTCCAACTAGTCCAACGATTTCTCCAGACTGGATGTGCATATCCACACCAGCAACAGCATGCAGTGGAACTCGACGAGCCGAAGTGCGCCGCACATAATGCGTCACACATAATGACTCAACGTCGAGTACACGACTTAATGAATTCTCCATGCTGATCTTGTCCCCCAAAACCCGACTACCCCAGGGCTCACCATACCATCTAGTCGGTATGTATAAAAATCAACCTCTAAACCGGATTTCGCATTATGACATTGTTCAAACTTTGGAGCGAATCTCTGACTTCAATACTTTGCCAGATGGATTTCGCGGCAGTTCGTCCCAAAACTCAATATCCTTCGGAATCTTAAAGGTTGCTAAGTGGCTTCTGCAGTGTGCCAATACGGCTTCCACCGAGCCTGACATTCCAGGTCTCGGAACAATAACCGCTCGTATTCGCTCTCCCCACTTTTCATCAGGACTTCCGACTACTGCCACTTCTGCAACCCATTCAATCTCGTAAATGACACGTTCGACTTCCTGACTTGCGACATTTTCCCCACCAGTGCGAATCATGTCTTTCTTTCTATCGACGATAAAAATTAGACCACTCTCATCGCGCCAGCCGACGTCCCCTGTGTGTAGCCAGCCATTTTTCATGGCTTCTGCCGTTGCTTCAGGTTGCCTCCAATACCCAAGCATCGTCTTTGGGCCACGAACAACAATTTCCCCTATTTCTCTTGCAGATACCGAAACATCGTTGTCATCAACGATGTCTAACTCAAGAGTTGAAACGACTCGTCCCGGCGAAGTTGGATTCTTGACCTGACTAATTGGATCAATTGCGGTCACAGTACTGCAAGTTTCTGTGAGCCCGTACGAGTTCTTCAAACTGGCCCGAGGGAAGATTAATTGAATCTCCTCCAACATGTTTTCTGGCACTTGACCAAAAACGATCCAACGAAGAGATGATGTATCAAACTTATGTCGATCAGGCAAGTCTCTCATTATGTGAATCATTGTTGAGACCATGACCATTCCAGTGATTCGATGTTCATCAACAGATTCGAGCACAGCCTTTGCATCAAAACGACGCATCACGACCATTAGTCCTCCAACACCAAAGACCCTCAATCCCGGCAACTCCTGTGCTCCGATGTGATAGAGCGGAGCGAAGATCAGTGTTCTTTCGTCGGAACTGTTGCATCCTTCAAGCATCTGCGTAAAAAGATTCCATGTCGCGTTCCCGTGCGAAAGCATCACACCTTTGGGTCGACTTGTAGTTCCTGACGTATACAATATTCTGTCTAAAGCATCCACACCAAGAACTTCATCTTCAAAAACCTTGCCCTGAAACGATCTTCGCAATTTACTTAAGGTTTCTAATTCATCGTTTTCTGAGTACAGCATGCAGGAACATCGCAGGTCAACTATCGACTCTTCAAGCTGCTTTCGCATTTCATGAAAATCACCGTCCACAAGAATTGCTACCGGCTCACAGTCTTCAATGAGATATTTAAGTTCTGCAAGCGCTAATCGGTAATTCAACAGAACAGAAACTGCACCGAGTCGGGCAATAGCAAGACAAGCAATGACATATTCGTCGCTATTCATGGCCAAAATTGCAACTCGATCGCCACGTGTGACACCAGAGCTGGAGAGAAACCAAGCAGTTTCGTTTACTGCATTATTCAAATTGCCATAAGACCATCTCTTGTCCTCAAACCGAATGGCTTCACGAGATGGATCTATTTCTGCCCAACGGCGAAGGTGGCAAGAGAAGTTGTAATTCATTGATTATCTAGACATTCTTGTTGAGTATTCCATCCAATATTGCATCAACATATTGATCCGCAATTTGCTCAAGAGTCAAAGGCCCATTTGGTTTCCACCAGTTAATCACCCATGCATACATTCCAATGATGCCAAATGTTATTAACTTCGGAGAGAAGTCGGAGCGAAATGTTCCGTCTTTAACCCCCCGTTCAATTATTTCGCCAAACAGATGATCGATCTCTCCCCTTTTTTTAGCGACATTTCGCTTTCTATCTCCAGTAAGAAATCTTCGATCTTGCATATAAATAGCTACATGCGCTCGGTACACATCGAGATTACTGATGGTCAATTTAGCCAACATTCGTAACTGATCACGCGGATCTCCGCCGCCTTTTAAAACCTTGTCACAAAGTGCAATTTGACTATCAACATAGTCGTTATGAATGATTTCCAATACTTCTTCTTTCGAACCAAAATGATGGTAGAAAGCCCCCTTGGTAACGTTCGCTCGCGCAACTATGTCTTCTACCGACGTGCGGGGATAACCTTCCGTGTCGAACAGATCCAAGGCAGACTGCAACAACAGCGACTTGGTGTCAACAGAGTCAATATCGTTTTTCGGGGATGAAGTGCTCACTTTTAGTTACCTTAAATCCAATCAGTTTTGCTTGGTAGATCGACAACAACCCTTACCCTAGTACCGCCCCAACTAGTGACCGATATGCATCCCCGAATTACAGGTGAGGCAACACCTCTCGACCAAGCAACTCGATTGAGCGGCTACTACTCTCCAAACTCATTCCAGGCCATTCAGACCGCACCACTACTTGCGTAAAACCAATATTTTGATATTCCCGCATACGCCTGAGCACTGTTTCAGGACTACCAACTACCGCCGTTCCCTGCAAGATTTTTTCAATAGTGAGTCCATGGTCCCAAGACTTGTAGTCCGAATACTGTTTCTCCAAAAATGGTCTCGCAAATTCGATAGCTTCTTCGTCACTTTCGGCGACATACACCTCGCGTACAAGTGGCAACTGTTGAGGAACTGAGCCTGAAGTGTTCATAGCCGTTTCACGAAATAACTTTACGCGTTGTTCGAGAATGTCCAGCGTGCCATCTGGCCCTGCCAACCACGGCAAGCCCAATCGTGCCGACCTTTTTATGCCCACTTCCCCAAAAGCTCCGAGCCAGATTTCTGGTGCTTTCCAACCGTTCGCTAGATGTACAGTCGCATTTGACAACGAACCATAGGAACCGGAATCAGAGACCGCTTCACCGCTCCATAAGCGTCCGACAATGGACGCATATTCCTCAAGCTTTGAAAATCGTTGCGCGTATGGTACCCCGAATGCTTGAAATTCTTTTTCGCGATACCCACACCCAAATCCCGCAATAAGACGTCCATTTGAAAGTACATGAACTGTTGCAAGCTCTTCAGCTAATGCAAGCGGGTTGTGTAATGGGAGTAAAAAAACTCCCAACCCTAAAAGGATGCGATTGGTATGTGCTGCTATGTACGCAAGTGTTGAGATTGGTTGAAGGAAATTTGATGCTGAGAGGTAATGATGTCCAAGAAAAATAGATTTGAAGCCAAGTGATTCAGCCGTCTTGGCTTGTTCGACCAAATTTGAAATGTTCTGGCTATTGTTGGTTCCATTTTGAAAATATGAAACCATGAAGAGTCCAACTCCAAATTTTGGATTCGCATCAACTACAGCATCGTCGGGCATCAGGTCACTCCTTCATCCCGAGGATGACCTTCGCGCCTTCGTCACCAAATTTTCTTGCTGCGTCTGACCCCAAATTTTTCATGCTTCGTATTATCGAAACTGTTGCCCTCACTTGATCAACGGAGAGTGTGTTCAAGTGGGCTATCAATTGCTCGCGTATTTGCTCTATGCGCTCTTGAGCAACAATTGAATGAACCAAACCAGAATGCATGGCGCCGAGATGATCAATTTTGCCATTCAGTGCCCATTGCATAGCTCTTTCACTGCCGACCTTTGACACAAGATCCCCCACAACTGAAGCCGGCACAACTCCAACAGAAAGCTCCGGCAGCCCAAGTTTGGAATCTTCAGAAATTATGACGTTGTCCGAGTTGCAGAGCATTGAAATCCCAAAACCCAGGACATGCCCTTGTGAGATAGCAATCACATAGCACGAGCTGTTGATTAATGATTCCAGCAACTCTCTGCCTTGATCAATTAACAAACCGCATTCTTCTGCCGAACCACCACGCACTGTTCGAATCTCATCCAAATCCCAGCCAGAGCAAAAGACACCAACACCTGGATCCAGCAAGATGGTGTGGAATACGGTTCCGACACCAATTTTCTCAATTATTGACCGTAAATCCCTAGCCAATTTCTTATCAAACGCATTTCTTCTCTTAACGTTTTTCCAAGAAATTACTGCAACTTTTCCATGCGCAACAACTTTGAACACACCACCAAGTTCGCCAGTGTGAGTGTTGAGCACTAAACGGCCACTGCCACCGGAGTTTTTTCGCGAAGCTGAGGGATTACTTCTGCCGCAAAATTCTCCATTGCATCCATAGCAAGACGGCGATCAATGGATGGAATATGAAACCAACCGATGTAGTGCGTCACTCCAAGATTGTCACGCAGTCTTCCGAGATTATCCACCACTTGATCGACGGATCCAAAATTACCACCGTGGGTCAAAGCCTTCTCAAGCGTTAAGAGATCAATATTGCGACGAACTGCATCGTAATATTTTGCTTCAGATTCAATTGCTTCTTCTGAGCCAGGAATAATCTTTTTCAAGGAGCGGTAATACGAAAATGCTGCCGCTGCTGCTTGCTCTAATTTTTCACTTGAAGCACCACACCACACCTGCTGCATAAACGGAACTTCAAATTCCCGAGGATCAAATCCGCCTTCAATCAAACTTTCCTTATAAGTATCAAAATTCTTTTTCATTAACGGCAGCGGTGTGAAGTTAGGAGAAGTAATAATCGATTCTCCCCTCAACCCTCGTTCCCGATATGAATCTGGCGAGACTGTCGCATGCAAGAGCGTTGGTCCACCAACTTTTGTCGGTTTAGGAAACACGTTCATGTTCGAATAATGGAAATGCTTTCCTTCGAACGACCAATCCTCCTCAGTCCACGCCTTCTTCAGGATCTGCACAACCTCTGCATAAACTTCCTTCGAATCTTCGGCATTTGAATTAAAGCCCGCGAATTCAAGAGGCTGATAACCGCGACCCACACCTACCTTCAGTCGACCATTCGACATCACATCAAGTGTCGCAATATCCTCAGCCAATCGAATCGGATCGTGAAATGGAAGGACCAACACTGCTGTTCCGATTGAAATCTGTTTAGTCGTACTTGCGATTGCTGCTCCCATGAGTAGCGGATTTCCAAGAATTCCATAACGCGAGAAATGGTGTTCAGCCAACCAAGCTGAATCAAAACCAAGTTGATCTGCAAACTGAATCTCTTCAAGGGTTTCCTGCAATACCTGGTGATCATTTGCTCCTTCGGCAGGAAACAAATTCATAATTCCGAATTTCATAAAACTCCTTTATGTGTTTTGCAGTTCAGAACCAAATCATACCAACTAGTCGGTATGTGTGCAAGTCTATTGATCAGCCAAAAGCTGCTGGCCCGTAATTCGATAATGGCTGGCATACCCTCCAAGTATCGCATTCAGGGCGAGAACTCGTCGTATATATAGGTGTGCATCTGCCTCCCAGGTGACGCCAATGCCACCAAAGACTTGGAGACACTTTTCGGTTACCTCAATTGCCGCTGCGCCCGCTTTGGCAATAGCACTATGGGTAGAAACAACTGCATCTGCCTCAGATTCTTCAACTGCCCATGCGGAGTAGAGAACCAGACTCCACGCAGCTTCAACTTCCACAAATGCGTCTGCCAGCAAATGGGCAATTCCCTGAAACGATCCAATGAATTGACCAAACTGCTGACGACTTGCGGCATATTCAGAGGCACTTTGCAATGCGCCTCTAGCAACCCCAACTAGTTCTGCCGAAACAACTAGGGCTCCACGCAATAACGCAAGATGCGTTTGTTTGCCGATTTCGCGCGGCTTGCCCGAAATGGAAACATCGCAGAATTGTAGAGATGGATCAAGACTCGCTCTGTCTATCACTGAAAATTGATCGACAAGTGCAATTTCATTTTTTGCACCAGCGATTACAACTCCCTGACAATTTTGTGCATACGGCACTCCGAGCTTTACTACCGAAACCCCATCCTTGCTTATCGAGCATCCCCATTCACCCCATCGTTGACCAGGTTTCTCACAAAGCCCAAGAGTCCAAATCTCATTTCCGGCAACAGCTGGCGACACGTCTAACCCGGCTCCAAGTGCCACTTGCACCGCAGCCATATGAATGACGTAATTAGTCGGTTCAACATTCCTCGCAAGAGACTCGATGAATACAACAAGGTCAACAAGAGATCCCCCATCTCCACCCGAACTCTCCGGAATTCCAATACCTCTAAAATCTTTGAGCAACGTTTTTGTCGTCTCGTTCGTGCTCGATTCTCCGTTCAATATTGAACGCTGATGACTGATGCCGTCAGATCCAAGACTCAAGCCAATAGTTGCCAATTCTTCCTGAACTGCTGTGAATATCGCTGCCATAACTCTCCTTATCGAGACCGTGGAAGTCCGAGAACACGCTCGGCAATAATTGATTTCATGATTTCATCAGAGCCACCTTCAATCGAGTGTCCGCGTGAACGCAAATAGCGATGCACAACATCGGCAGAATCCAAATTGTCGACAAGGACCCCACTTGAAGTTTGAATCTCGATTGCATACCGGTTGATGTTCTTGACTGTTCTTGCCCACAGCAACTTCAATGTTGAAGACTCTGCTCCTGGCGCAGCGCCAGAGCTGATTGCTGCCATGGCGCGAATTCCACCAATGCGTATTGCCGCAACGTCAGATTCGAATTTTCCAATTTGTTCGAGAACACTGACATCAGTGCTGAGCCCAATGGTACGAACAATTTCAATAAGTTGATCTAAAGCTCTGCGGGCCCAAACCTGAAGATTGAATCCAATAGTTCCGCGCTCGAATGAAAGCGTCGAGAGTGCATAACCCCAACCATTTCCAGGATTTCCCAATACGTCATCGTCTGAAACAAAAACATCCGAAATAAACATCTCGTTAAACTCGGCGTCCTTATTCACCATTACGAGTGGCCGAATATCAAAATCTTTAGTATCCGCCAACAGATACGTGATTCCTTTGTGTTTTGGCTCAGTTGGATGGCTCCTCGTCAGCAGCATGCACTTTTGAGCAAGGTGTCCAGAAGACGTCCATACTTTCTGACCATTCACAACCCAACCACCTTCAACTTTTGTTGCCTTTGTGCTCAAGCTGGCCAGATCTGAACCACTACCAGGTTCGGAAAATCCCTGACACCAAACTTGCTCACCGGAAAGAATTCGTGGCAAATAACGCTTCTTTTGTTCTTCAGTTCCATGCAACATAATCGTTGGACCTGCCAGATTCATTCCTACAAGATTGATCGGCATTGGCGCCTCAACATGTGCGGCTTCAGCATTGAAAATGGATTCCTCAATCGATGACAGTCCTCGTCCCCCAAATTCAACTGGCCAACTCAATCCCGCCCAGCCATCCGCATAGAGTCGTTCTTGCCACCATCTCGAATTGACTTCCCTGTCGACCTGATTAACTGCACCAGTCTTCGGAAGTTGCTTCATGGTGTTTTCAATCCAATTTCGAACTACCGCTCGAAATTCGCGCTGTTCCTTTGATTCCGTAAAATCCACTTCGCCCCCAATTAGAAACACAATCTCACTGCAATAACTTAGTCATACCGAACGGTTGGTATGGTGTCATACTATGCCTCAGAAAGTTGAAGTTGAGCATCTGGCCGAGTCTGTCTATTTGGTTTGTCTTGACAGGCCTTTGTTAGGAAATGCCTTAGACCCCGATTCGATTACATCCTTAGATCAACATCTCACGATTGCTGAATCAGACCCGAAATACTCAGTTTTTGCAATTTCTGCGACTGGATCTGCGTTCTGCGCAGGAGCTGACGTCACTACTTCCAAGAAACTGATGGAGAATCCAGACGATTTACTTCAGTTTTTTAAGTTGGCTAGATCACTGATGTTGCGATTGCATAGCACTCGATTAGTAAGTGTTGCAATCGTTGCTGGCCTCGCAGCCGCAGGCGGACTCGAGATGGTCGCCGCATGCAATGTTGTTATTGCATCAGAATCAGCCACATTCGCAGACCGGCATGCCCGATATGGCTTCATCCCCTCATTCGGAGGCACTGCGCTTCTTCCTCTCAAAATTGGATATGCACAAGCTGCTTGGTTGATGCTTGCAGACGGAAAATACTCTGCTCGTGAAGCCCACGCCGCCAAATTGGTCTCCCAAGTATTTGAAGATGCACAATTTCCAGAAGAGTCCATTAATCAGCTCAACAAAATTGGTGCTCTAAATTCCGCCGCTCTCAACCCAATCAAGAAACTTCTCAATCATGCAGTCGATATTTCTCTGGCTTTCGATCGCGAGCTGAGCGAAGTTGAACGTCATCTTCAATCTGGTGGTTACAGCACCAAGTTTATTGATTTCTGAATTGAACAGGTCCAGCTTTTTCAGATTCGATTGCAGCTTTCAGAAACTGCATCTCTTCTTCCCCTGAATACGGGATAACAAACTGGTCAGTGCGTCGAATCTCATCTATATTCAGTGCAATATCTTCGACCGTCGCAATATTGTTCTTACCAATACACCAACCAGGCGTCACACCAACAAACATTCGGGCATATCGCCCACCTCCAACGGCAAAAATCTCATGCGAGAGGTCACATTTGCGACTACACAAATATGCAACAAGTGGCGATATGTGGGCAGGATCAAGAGCATCGGCGAGTGGCCCAAGCAAATCTTCGGTCATTCGAGTCCTAGCGCTCGGAGCAATCGTGTTAACTCGTATGCCCTTAGATGCGCCTTCTACGGCAAGCACATTCATCAAACCTACAAGACCCATTTTGGCGGCACCATAGTTTGACTGACCAAAAGTTCCTAGCAAGCCAGATGCTGAAGCAGTGAGAACTATTCGACCAAAACTCTTCTCCCTCATTACCTTGACCGCAGGACGCAAAACATTAAATGCACCGACTAGATGCACCTGGAGCACACGTTCAATGTCATCATCCGAGAGGTTCGTAAAACTACGATCGCGCAAAATTCCTGCGTTGTGCACCACGGATTCAACACTTCCGAAGGTATCCATTGCAAGATCAATGATTTCTCTTGCTTGTTCTGGGTCATCGATGGAATGGTTTGAAGCAACAGCTTCACCACCCCGCTGGCGGATTTCTTGAGCTACTTCTTCAGCTGGGCTCGTTCCAATTTTACCGTCCAACATGGCGCCAGAATCGTTCACCACAACCCGAGCCCCCAGTGATGCGCAATACAGTGCATGTTCTCTGCCGATTCCTCGACCTGACCCTGTCACTACAACGACGTCACCCAGCAACGAAATAGTAGGTTCGCTTACATTAGACATTTAAATTTTCCAATCTATTGAAAATACTTACCCGAGATTATTTCCAACTATAGAAACGAAAGATACGCATTCTCCTGGTTGACCTCCAAGATTGTGCGTCAAACCAAGGTTTGGATTTTCCAATTGCCTTTCTCCGGCATTGCCACTGAACTGCAACCAACATTCGAACAACATTCGTAGTCCACTTGCACCAATTGGATGTCCAAAAGATTTCAATCCGCCATCTGGATTTATTGGCAGTGCGCCTCCTAGGTCAAACACACCGTCCAGCACATCTCTCCAAGCCATCCCACGTTCTGAAAATCCAAGATCTTCCATGAGTACTAATTCTGTTGGGGTAAAGCAATCGTGTACTTCTGCAAACGAAATTTCAGAACGCGGATTTGATACTCCTGCTTGGCGATAAGCCTCAACCGCAGATGCCTCAACTTCTGGGAAAGATGTGAAGTCATAGTCTGAGACGCGAAGACCTGCACCTGTGCCTGAAACAAGCGACAATGCCTTAACAAACATTGGAGTATCGGTGTACTTATATGCATCCTCCGCGCGAACGACTATTGCGGCAGCCGATCCATCTGACACGCCCGAGCAGTCGAATACACCCAATTGGCCCGCAATTTGAGGTGAACGATTAATGGTTTCTTTTGAAACACCTTTTCGAAACTGCGCACGAGAATTTAACGCTCCATTTTGATGACTTTTCCAGGCGATATGTGTAAGCACTTCTCGCATAGTTTCATTATCAAGACCAAATTTCTTCGCATAAGCAGGAGCAAGAAGACTAAAAGATGCGGGTGCGGTCCAATCAACGCGTGTTCCATCGGCTGGCGGCCATGCTGCGGTCAAGCCGGAGTATGGAGAGTCTTTCAGTTTTTCAACTCCCACTGCCATCACCATGTCATAGGCACCACTGCCAACCGCATAGGCCGCATTTCTCAACGAATCAGAACCAGTTGCACAGTAATTTTCAATCCTGGTCACAGGAGCAGAAACATGAAGCGGCCTACTGACAGTAACTCCCGCCATACCTGACCCTTGCGTGCCTACCCAATAAGCGTCGACATCCTTCAGTTCGATTCGCCCATTGGTCTGCGTAATACATTCCTCGACTGCGTCAACAACTAAATCATCGGCTGACTTATCCCAATGATCTTTGAATTTGGTGCAGCCCATTGCCACGATTGCTACACGATCCTTAAAACCGTTACTACTCATCTCAGTTACCTCCAGTAATGCTCAGTTTGGGTTACAACAGAATCTACAAATTAGGGATCGGACGTACTTTCCAAAAATAGTTATGCACACCAGCGGCAGTGTTGATTCGGCGGAACACCAACTCAACTTTGAGACCGATGGATATCTCCGAGGAGTCCGAGTCTGTCACTTCAAATGAAGCTCTCGCCCCATTTCCAAAGTCGACAACCACCAACACGAGGGGTGGTGCGGGCGTGTAAGCGAGTTTGTCAATTGTGAATGTGACAACAGTTCCACGAAGTCGGCTCAGACTTAATGGTTCAAAGTTGCCAACTTGCCCACAACCTCTACATCGATGTTCTGGTGGCGCATGTACCGCTCCACAATCATGGCATTTCGCCGCTACTAATCCGAATTTCCAATCAGAGTTACGAAAAGAAGGTGGAGATGCTGGAGCTTGAGGCTCAGGGCGACGCGGAACCTGCTTGGACAACCTGCCACGCCAGGAAAGGAAATCGGCGTACTGCACCTCACGTTTAGCTAATCGTTGCGTATTCCTCTTTTCGTTTAGCTTTTGCCAATTCGTGATGCGTTCGGTGACTTCCATCATCACAAGTTCAATTCCATCCGAGATCAAAACCAACAAAATGTTGTCTCCCGGTTGAGCAATCTCCAAAGCTGTAGTGAGTTTAAGAACGGTGTCGGCAACCCCAGAAAATCCATGCTCCATATTTGGAATGACACGCGCACCGCCAACGGGTCCTGCCGCTAACAATGTAGAACGGGGATTTGCAGATGAAAAAGCGATAATTGACTTATCCGAAATATTCTCCGACTCCAGGATTGAAGTCAAAATCGCCCCAAGTGCTTCGGCACCAAAACGATCGTCCCATGATTGGCTATCAATTTCTGTTGGTAGTTTCCAACGCTCTAGAACTTCGACAGAACTTGACTTCCAGTGTTTGATTATTGCAATTGAGTTTTCATCAGAACCAAACACAATTGCGCCGGCCGCATCTGCACCTAACCTCTCATCGTCGCCTCCAGGCAAACCCGACCAGGTATCTGACAACACAGCAATTCCGCGACTGTCGTGTGCTGCACGTAACGAACCGAAAGCAGCCCTTAACGAAACTCCTACATCAAAGGATGGCACTTCACTACGCATCTGGGTTGCTGCATGCACAGCAGTCGCATTTGATTTCAACATATACGCAGGAGAAGTTGTCGCCATCCAAAGCGATGAAGCACCAATCACCACTTCTGAATCCAGCAGTCGAATGGCCTCTACCGCCATGGTCGTCGTATCTTCGTCGAAATTTGCGACAGAGCGCGAACCCTTGCCACCAGAAGTTCCTAGTAGAGATGAGATTTGCGATAATTGCATCAAGCCGCGTGGCGTGTATTGAGAAATATCCAGAATTCCAGTCATTGTGCCCTCCCCTTTGCTCAACCTATCAGAACATGCATACCAGTAGGTATGTTCGGTGTAGGGTGTCCTCGTTGCCATGAATATTCGATTTGGAATACTCCTTGATCATCAATTTCCTAAGCATGAAGACGTAGCTTTTCATCTTGACGAGATCGTGCATCTCACCGAACGTGCTCGCGATTTAGGTTTTGATGCAGTGTTCGGAATTCATCATTTTCTTGCAGAGTTGCAAACTCCTCAACCATTTCAGGTTCTCGCACGATTAATCCCTCACTCTGGCAACATGCTTTTAGGAACAAGTGTTTACGTCGCCAGCCTTTCCCATCCAGTTCAAATGGCTGAAGAATTAGCCACGCTGGATCAGCTCTCTCGCGGCCGTGTAATTTTTGGTGCGGGAATCGGCTATCGCGATGAAGAGTTTGCATCATTTGGAATCGATCGATCTGATCGCGCACCGAGATTTATTGAAGCGCTCGAGGTAATCAGAGGACTTTGGGGGGATGCCCCATTTGAATACTCTGGCAAACACTTCACATTGAATGGAGTTAATTCAAGCGTTCGTCCGTACCAAAAATCGACAATACCAATTTGGATAGGTGCCAATACCCCAAAGACCATTGCTCGCGCTGCAGAAATTGGAGATGCGTGGATTGCTTCCCCAAATGTCAAATTCAATTGGGCCAAAGGCAACCTTGAACTGTTTAAGAAAACTCGCGAAGTGAGCGGCTTGTCTATTTCGGGAGGCCACTACCCGATAGCTCGCGAGCTGCATATTGCGGATTCGGATTCCGAGGCCATTGAACGGTCATCACATTATTTGCAACGTGAATATGCTGAGTATGCCCAATACGACCTAGATCATTTTGTCAATAAATACGATGAATACGTTGAAAAATCATTCCTTGTTGGATCAGCCGAAACGGTGACAAAAAAGATTGAAGAATACGTAGGAGCTGGTTTCAATTTCTTCCTTTTTAGGACTTTCTGGTCTGGAATGCCATACGAAATGGCAATAGATACTCTCGAACGATTCGCCGCTGACGTAATGCCGAAGTTCAAAGGTGGAGAATAACAATGGGAGTTTCTCCAATTCACCATGTCTCAATTTCGGTTGCATCGTTAGAGAAATCAATCTATTTTTATAGAGATCTTCTCAAGATGAAAGTCACCCTAGAAGCCGAAGTGAGTGATGACGCGCACATTGAATATCTGCGACTTGAAGCTGGAACCGTCGGCAAAGTAGCGATGTTGCAAGTTGGGCCACCAATGGGGGCGGTTCAGCTAATCGAATGGACAAACAAAAAGCCCCAAAGAAGCCCAAATCGACCGGGTAATCCAGGGGTCTTTTTGCTTGCATTCGAACTCAAGGATGAATCAATCAATGAGCTACTTGTCAGGTTGAAGGCACACGGAATTCAACCGTGGAGCGCCATCGTAAGTTCAGTCATACCCAACTATGGTCCAATCCGCACCGTCGTGGTCGAAGACCCGGATGGCATCATGATCGAATTTCTTGAATTGCCGACGCAAGAAACGATCGCACTTCACCGAACTAAATCAAAACAACAATAAGTATGGACTCTCCATTATGAAAGTTTTTGACATTACCGCGTTTGATGGGTTGGGATTAGCTGAGTTAGTTCGAAATCGAGAAGTTTCAGCCAATGAAGTTCTCGATGCAACTCTTGACCGAATTTCGACAATTGATCCAGCAATTAACTCTGTTTGGACAGTGTTCGAAAGCAGAGCACGACAAGCAATCGCCAACGGACTACCCGACGGACCATTCACAGGCGTGCCCTTTCCACTCAAAGACCTCGGTATCAAATTAGAAGGAACCGTGACGAGCAATGGAAGTAAATTCTTCGAATCCGACACTGCGAGTTTCTCTAGCGAACTTGCAAAACGATACGAAAATGCAGGGCTTGTAATTGTTGCAAAAGTAGCAACATCCGAATTTGGATTGGGACCAACAGCCGACACCGATATTCGGCCGCGCACCAATAATCCTTGGGACACGTCCAAAATCGCAGGTGGATCAAGTACTGGTTCGGCAGCCTCTGTCGCAGCACGCTTGTTCCCCATGTCTCATGCGAGCGATGGCGGTGGTTCAATCAGAATTCCTGCCGCATGTTGCGGTGTATTCGGATTTAAGCCATCGCGCGGCCTCGTTTCTTTTGCGCCTGTAGCTGAAGCTTGGAGTGGAATGTCTGTGCAACACGCGATCACTCGTTCCGTTCGAGACAGTGCCGCGCTTCTTGATTGTTCAGCTGGTTCCGTATCGGGTGACCCCTACTATTGCCCACTTCCAGAAACTTCATTCGCAAAGTCGGTTCAGACCGATCCGCCTCGACTGAGAATTGCTGTTCACTTGAATTCTTTGGATGGAATCGTCCCGGATCCAGAAATCGCAGCATCAGTAATGCAAATGGCAAAACTCTTAGAAAGCCTCGGACATGAAATCATTCTTGATACTCCAACTTTCGATATCAGTGAAGTCGCAAAGCTGTACAGCATAATTACATCAGCATCAGTCCAAATGTTGATAGAGAACAGATCAAACGTTTTAGGACGCGAACCGAAGCCTGAAGAACTGTTGTCGGTTTCTCGTCAAATTGCACTTCGGGGCAAAACACATCGAGCAGTCGATCTCGCACTTGCACGCGAAGCTTGTTTTGCTGCATCCCGAAAAATCTCTCAGTTCACTGAACAATACGATGCCGTGCTTTGCCCAACTATCGCACACCTGCCCCCCGCACATGGCACCTACGACATGAGAAACCCGGACCTAGATGATTACTTTGCAGGTATCTTCAAATTCGCCCCCTACACATCCTTAGCGAGTCTTGCCGGTCAGCCAGCTATGAGTATCCCATTTGGGATGAGCACTTCGAATCTTCCAATTGGTGTTCACTTTTCATCCAAAATACGAAATGATCAATTATTATTCAGTTTGGCTGGGCAGCTGGAAAAGGCTTACGACTGGAACCGCACGCCCCAACTCGGCTTACGCTGAGACGCGTGATATTGCATTTGACCAATTCGGCAAACTGGACCGAGGCCCAGCAGCAAGGTTTCGTCACAGCGCCGTCGCTTGCCACTGAAGGCTTTATTCACTGCTCCACCGAGCAACAAATGCTCGGAGTTGCCAACAAGTACTACCGCGGTGCAGCCGACATGGTGCTGGTGCACATCGACCCCGCCGCGCTCACAAGCCCATTGAAGTGGGAACCCCCTGCACACATCGACGGCTCACCAGCATTGCCTGACGAGCCATTGTTCCCACATATATATGGTGCGATCAATCTCGACGCCGTCAGCCAAGTGATCGACTTCCCTTCAAACCCCGATGGCTCGTTCGATCTGCCAACACAACTCACCGCATTTTCCGTCACCCATATCAAACACGTTCCACATCTCCATCAACAGGCAGCAGAGTTGTCACGCGATGCATGGAAGCTCGACTTCCCCGAAGATACGACTCAGACCTACCTCGACATGTTTAATGTCAGCGGCACTTACGCCGGTCGCTTTGTCGAAGTCTTTGCTGCCATCAACCAGGCAGACGAGCTCCTTGGACTTGCAACACTCGTAGACGACGACGGACTCCCCGGTGCCACCGAGCCCGGCCCGTGGCTTGCCGCAGTCTTTGTCGTTCCAGAAGCCCGCAAGCTTGGGGTTGGCTCAGCACTCATCGATCACGTTGTAAATCGTTCACGAGAGCTTGGCTACTCAGAGATATTTCTCTACACCGACCACCAACAACAGTGGTATGAAAAAAGAGGTTGGACGTATACGCGCGACACGCTTCTCAACGACATGAAACATGTGGTGATGCGCAACGCGCACTAAATAGCCAGACTAAAGAGTTACTTCAGGCTCCAGCGCACTTCAATAGTGACTGAAACTTCTTGTAGACCAAGATCAATCTGGGTCGGTGCACTTTCAGAAGCACCTACAGCCTTATCAGCCATCAAAGTAGGCACAAAGCTTGCTGGTGCAGCCACTTCGATTACATACAGAACATCCCCCAAGTCGACACCAAGCGCTTTGGCATATGCCTCGGCTTTGCTCTTTGCAATTGAGACGGCCTTGTCGCGAGCATCTCCAGCAGCAGCATCAGTGTCGAGCAAGGTTGGCGCCACTGAAGTGATCTGTAATGCATTGCCACCAGCAGCAACAACCGCGTCAACAACTTCTCCGGCTTTTGCTCCGTCGCGAAGTGTCACTACAAATACCTGTTGTCCCCTATAACCCTTCAATGACGTTGTGCCATCGGCGAGATAATTGTATTCCGGAAACACCGTTGCATTCTGGGTCGCAATGTCTTCTTTTGCGACACCTTGGGCGTCGAGTGCTTCACGCACTTTTGCTGCCGCATCACTCGTTTGCGACACAGCAGTTGCAGTCGAGTCGGTGAGAGCAGTTACCGAGAAATTGAATGAAACGCCGTCTGGCACAACTTTGATCGTGCCTGTCGCCTGCACGGTTACGCCCCTGTCGGCTGAACCTTGAATCATCATGTCTCCTGGTCGACCATCTGGGTGATGGTCTCGCCCACCACAACTGGCAAAGGCAACCATGCCAATAGCTACAACACCTACAACTGCGATCACTTTGGGGAGTGTTTTCATAACTACAGTCTGCCCTATGGAACTTGACCCCGACCGCCTAAAACTTTTTTCTTACCATCTCTTTACAAAGCTTGAGGGTGCCGTCACCTCGGGAATGGTGCATCTGGGCGACCAACTTGGGCTTTACAAAGCCCTCGCGGCAGCATCTCAACCCATGACTACGGCGCAACTTGCGCAGGCAACACAACTCAATGAGCGTTGGGTGCGCGAGTGGTCATACAACCAGGCTGCTGCAA
>Ga0194055_10001626_pt1 | contig 18261 bp, 14 predicted proteins | sample SepL449m_MetaG_FD_155482 | JGI IMG/M metagenome (GOLD analysis project Ga0194055, IMG submission 155482) | Anoxic zone freshwater microbial communities from boreal shield lake in IISD Experimental Lakes Area, Ontario, Canada - Sep2016-L442-9m | ecosystem: Environmental > Aquatic > Freshwater >...
GGCCAGATCGCTATAACGCACTGCGAGGGCGCACTGTAGATGAACTTCTGAGCTCTTTTAAGCGGGCTTGGGTTGATACTGCAGTAGGTGCGGTAATCCTGACTGGCGCCGGCGAGAAGGCCTTTTGTACAGGCGGAGATCAAAAAGAGCGCGCACAAACCGGTGGCTACGGTGAAACTGAAACTGGAATGTTTGAAATAGAGGCCCTGCATAAAATGATAAGGGCCGTTCCAAAGCCAGTTATTGCGGCAGTCAATGGCTTTGCAATCGGTGGCGGCCATGTATTACATGTTCTTGCAGATCTTTCAATCGCCTCAACTAATGCAAAGTTTGGTCAAGTTGGTCCACGAGTTGGCTCATTCGACGCCGGCTTTGGAAGTGCTTACTTAGCTCGCGTTGTTGGCGAAAAACGTGCGCGTGAAATTTGGTTCCTATGCGAACAGTACGACGCTATAACTGCTGAGCGTTGGGGGTTGGTAAATAAAGTTGTTGAGCCAGACCAATTAATGGCTGCATCGATGGAGTGGGCGTTAAAAATGTGTGCGCTATCACCAACTGCACTCAAAGCGCTTAAGCACTCATTTAATGCCGACTCAGATCATATTGCTGGAATCGCGGCGCTTTCATTTGATGTCCTAGATCTTTATACAAAGACAGAGGAGTCAAAGGAAGGTGGTAAAGCTTTCACTGAAAAGCGATTGCCAGACTTTAATCCATTTAGATAAAGAGGTTTTAAACTACCGCCAATCAGTTAGGGTTAATTCAGCTACTTTATTTTCGCCAGAATGCAGGAATTGCAAATTCCTTACCGTTAACGATTCCACTAGATCGCCAAAGCAACATGGCTACAAATGCGACAGCAATAATAACTGCACGCGAACCCAGTGGAATATGCACATGAATACCAAAAATTGGTAAGTCTTGCTCCATCATGAGAAGGAGCTGTCCAATAGCACTAATTACTATTGTTCCAAGCAGCGCACCCCACAGGCTCGCGCTCCCACCAACAATGAGCATCGAAAGCGTAAGAAATGTAAATTCCAAATAGTAATCTTGGACTTGAAAAGTCCCAGCAACATGGACATACATTCCTCCAGAGAGTCCAGCCAGAAAACCTGAAAGCGTGAAGGCGATTAGTCGCACTTTATAAATGTTGATTCCGAGGGCTGGGGCCGCCATTGCATCTTCTCTAGTAGCACGAAGGGTTCGACCAGTATGCGAGATATTAAAGAGATACACAATGATTATCGCCAAGACAGCTAGTAATAAAAGAATGTAGGTATTGGATATCGTCGGAACGGCTGGCAATGCCTGAGAACCTGGCCCAATTCTTTTATTATTAAAAAATACGTTGTACGTTACGCCAAGGAGAGCAAATGTTGCAATGCCTGCAGAAAGTCCACTTAGTCGCATCAGCAAACTTCCAGTGAGCGCTGCAAAGAGGGCGCTAACGATGGCCGAAATGAGGAGCGCCAAGTAAATATTTGTGTGCAACGGAACTAGTGCCTGCCAGAGTTGGTTCATCGCCAGGGCGTGACCCTTAATGTTTATTGGAGCAGTCAACATTCCAGATATATATGAACCGATCAGAGCGAATGAGCCGTGTCCAAACGAGAGGACACCGGAGTTACCAACAAAAACTTGGAGTGCCAATACCATCATAAAATAACAAAGTGTGAATTGCGTTATCAATTGCAAGCTAGCCGAAGTTCGACCAACAAAAAAAGTGAGTGCTGAAATAATAATTATTGGTCCAAAAAGATTTTGGAAAGAGAACTTTGTTACTCCGCCATGTCGCATTAAACTCGCTCCAATTCAGAACCTTTACTCAAGAGGCCTCCGGGACGGACTAGCAAAATTATGAGGACGGTGATGAACAACCAGGTATAGGAATAAACTCGCCCGTTCCCGAGTACAGTATTAAGCCCGCTAAGAATAACCCCGACTATGAAGCCACCAAGGGCCGCACCACGCAGTGAAGAAATCCCGCCAATCACGATACCCACTAATGCCAAAATCGTTATGTTTAAGCCGTAGTAAGGATTTACTACAGGATTTTGAATCACTAAAATAAAAGCTACGAATGATGCAAGGACGCCGCTGAGTACGAATGCAGACGAAATAAGTCGGTTAGAGCGAACACCCAAAAGTCGCGCGGTTCTAAAATCAGCCGATGCGGCACGAAGTTGTAACCCTAAAGACGTGCGCTCTACGAGATAACCCATTGCCAGCAATATCACAACCGCCAAAACGATAGTTATCAGACTTGAAATAGTAATAGAGAGGCCAGAGAATTTGACAACGCCAGAAAGTGAAGGTGCAACCACGGCTGATTTCGGTAGTGCACCAAAAGTGAATTCATAAATCCGCTGGAGAACTGTCGAAAGACCAAAAGACGCAACTAACATAATTGCGGGATTAACACCTCGTAAGCGACGATAAATAGCAAACTCCATAATCAATGCAACAAAAGCTGTAACGCAGATTGTCAGAACTAAACTTAAAAGAAGTGGAAATTGTGTTGTTAAAACCAGGGTGTAAGCCGCGATAGTGATTAACTCACCATGTGCGAAGTTAACTAATCTCATAACGCCAAAAACAAGTCCCAGACCTAAGGCGGCCAGCGAATATAGCCCACCTAAACTAATTGCATCGAGTATTGATTGAATCACTTAGTCACCCGCTCCAAAATATGAACGGTTCAACGAATCCGAGTTCGATGCATCCGCAGGCGTTAAACGCGATTGAATTTTTCCATCGCGAATTACAATTGTTTCATCGGCAAACGAAGTAACAAGGTTGGCTCGTTGTTCGACGATAACAACCGCTGTACCCATTTGGATGATTTCTCTTAACCGTTCAAACACATCTGCTATAACTGTTGGGGCTAGGCCCAAGCTAGGCTCATCAAGCAGGAGAACTTTTGGGTCGGAAATGAGGGCCCTTGCAATTGCTAGTTGCTGTTGCTGCCCACCGCTAAGCATCCCGGCTTGGTGATGTTCATGTGTGGACAAGACGGGAAATAGTTCATGCATTCTCGCTACTGCCTCGTGGGAGCCTTTTTTATCACGGCGTCCGGTCAAGCCAAGTGAAAGATTCTCCTTTACGGTTAAACCACTGAATATTTGACGCCCCTCAGGCACTAGTGAGAGTCCAAGCCGGACAATGTCTTCAGGGCGCATACCGAAAATATTCGTGCTATCCAATTTAATCGATCCCGCTTTCGGAGAGATCGCACCAGCAATGGTTAGAAGGAGAGTGGATTTTCCAACGCCGTTAGGTCCAACAATTCCAATCGATTTTCCTGGTTCCAAAGAGAAAGAGACGTCGGAGATAACCTGCACTTTGCCGTAGCCGGCTACTAAATTAGAAACCTCCAGTAATGCCATTAGTGGGCTCCTGCATTGCCTAGATACGCGGACTTAACTTCTTCATGCTTGAGGGCCTCATGGGGATCTCCGTCAAAAATGAGAGTCCCAGTTGCCAGAACTATAACCCGACTACACGCCTCTGTTACTAATTTAACGTTGTGTTCGACTAATAACATACCGCAGCCAATATTCTTGGTTACTGATTCAAGGGCATGGATTAAGCGAGGTGCCTCGTCTTCATTCAAGCCAGCCGCGGGTTCATCCATAATTAAATATTCAGGGTGAGCAGCCACCGCACGAGCTAAACCGACAAGGCGCGCATTTCCGTGAGAAATACTTTCTGCTGGGTACGGAGATAGCTTTTCAATTCCAAGAATTTCCAAAATGCTTTCTGCGCGCTCCTTGGCAACTTTTGAGGAATTACCTAGACCGATTGCACCAAGTGCAACATTTTCTGCGACAGTAAGTTTACCAAATAGTCGACCAGACTGAAAAGTTCTAGCTACGCCAAATTTTGCTCTTGCACTTGGGCTTAATCCGTCTAAAGGATGGCCATCAATCGTCACTGTGCCGCCATCTTGTTTTTCATATCCAGCGAGGATGTTAATGAATGTAGATTTTCCGGCACCGTTCGGGCCTAAAAGGCCAACAACCTCACCTGGATTGATAGTTATCGAAACGTTGTCAAGAACTCGAAGAGCACCAAAAGACTTACTTACTTGATCGGCCTGAAAAGCTCTTTTATTCAAGTTCTTTTCACTCCTTCAGGTTTGCTTCGGGAAATCTGGCTTTAACTTAGTGCCTAAATAGTTGAGGAGGTGTGCGACTAGTCGCCACACACCTCCACAACGATATGAATTTCTAATTAATATTTCTTCTTAATAAGAATTAGAAGGTTGGCTTTACCGCAGCTGCGTACTTTACGAGCTTATGAACTCCAGCGGTAGTCTTAATTATCGCCATCGGACGAGTAACATTAACGTGAAGTGCTGCAGTGAAAGAAGTCGGCCCAGCAGTTAATTTTTCGTTGCTGAACTTATTTAATTGAGCCGATAGCGCTTTGCCATCAAAAGAGCCTGCACGTTTTGCAGCAAGTGCAAACGCCTCGATTGATGAAGCTCCAGTGATTAGACCGGATGTAGCCGCAGCTGATCCAGTTGCAGCCTTGAATGCAGCCAAGATGCTGCGAACCTTTGGATTGTAGTCATCTCCAAATACTGATGCATAAGTAACGTCATAGAAGTTTGAGAGGTTTGGTACCGCTCCAGCCCAGAAAGCTCCATCCATGCCGAAACCAGAAATTACTGGTGTGTTTAAGCCGCCTGTGCGAATTGCTGCGAGTGCTTCTGCTCCACCACCTGGGTAAGAACAAAGAGCAATTACGGCAGATGCGTCAGTCTTTGCCGCAGCAACCTGTGCTGTAACTGGCTTATCGAGTGACCCAGCTTGGGTTTGATTGAATTCTTGAATTGATTTAACTGTTCCGCCAAGTTCTTTGTAACGCTTTGCAAATGCATCGCATTGGCTCGTTGTGTAGGCGATGGACATATCTTTAAAGAGGGTTGCAGTCTTGCCTAATTTTGCATATGCAAATTCAGCCATGATTGCTGCTTCACCCGGGACAGCTGAGCCCATTGAGTAACCGAGATTCTCCCCATTATCTGGACCCATTGCAGTTGAACCTACGCAAGGAGCAATAACTAGAATTCCAGCTTTTTCGCCAACCTGTTCGGACTTTAGGTTAATATCGGCATCACAAGTAACAAGAAGCAATTTTGCTCCCTCTGCCACAAACTGGGTGGCAATTTGTTGTGCCTTATCTGGGTTAGTTCCAGTATCGACGGACTTTAGAACCAACTTACAACCATTAACGCCACCGGTTTTGTTAATTCGATCAACTGCAATTTTTGCAGTGGCAAGTGCTGGTCCATCAAATGGAGCCATGAACCCTGTTGCTGCCATGGCGGCACCAATAAGAACTGGCTTTGCACAAGTTGCAGCATTTGCAGTCGCCGCTGATGTAGCCGAAATTCCAGTCAGAGCAAGTGCAGCAGCAGCAACACTTACCAATATCTTTTTGGAAAACTTCATCTTTCTCTCCTTAAGGGTTTATTCCGCCTTCTGGGCGCCAAGGCTTTTGGCGTCAGAAACGAATGGCTAATGGTGTCGTATTTTTGACTGTCGTCAATCCTATCGGAAGTAACTTTTAGATAACTTTTTCATCTCAACCGGTTTCGAAATTGGCTCGTTCAAGCGAGGGCGGAATAATCCGTATATCCGATTTTCCCCCGAGAATAGAAGGTTTCGGGGTCGGCGCTGTTTAACTTTGCTTGACCGGCACCAGACAACCTTCTCGGCAGATCTGGATTGGCAAGGGCTAATCGACCAAAACTGAATAAATCTGCTCGACCTTCTTCAATAATTCGCCTAGCCGTTTCAATTTTATTTTGATCACCATATCCTGAGTTTGCTATGAGCGTCCCTCGAAAGTGAGTCCGAGCAAAAGCAATTCCGTCAAATTTACGTATGACTACACGCGAAGGTTTTATCATGGAGCCTGGCAAAACAAAACGTGATAATCGACTAGCTGGGCATGAAGCGTCCACCATTAACATCAAGGACGGCGCCCGTAATGTAGGAGGATTCGTTGCTAGCTAAAAATAGAACTGGGTCTACGCACTCTCGAAGTTCGGGCATCCGACCTAGGGGTATACCGCTGAGTACTTCTTGGCGCTCGGCTGCGGAAAGTTTTTCAAACATTCCAGTTAAGCGATCGGTGAGAAATAATCCCGGGGCTATTGCATTAATTCGAATATTATCCAGTCCGACTTCTTTTGCTAATCGACGAGTGAGACCGAGAATTGCCGCTTTCGCCGTTGCATATGGAACACCGGTTACAGGGCTAACACTTCGTCCACCGATTGATGAAAAAGTTACGATTGAGCCGCCGCCTTTTTTCTTCATAAAAGGTATGACGGCCTTAGCGCAATAATAAGTTCCTTTGACGTTGACGTCGATAACTAAATCGAGATCATCATCAGAAATATCATCCATATCGCGCGGAGTGCCGAGAGATCCTCCGGCCGCTGCGATCAAAATATCGATTCCGTTTAAAGAATCTGCGAGTTCACTAACGGCCTTAGTAACGGCCTTGCCATCTCTGACATCCACGGCGCGGCCATCTGCAGTAATTCCGAGTGAACGCAGATTTGTTATGAGTTCGCTGATGGCCTCGCTGTTTGTATCTAAAATCGCGATGGAGCCACCCTGATGTCCTGCGGCATGGGCAATGGCTGCGCCTAATCCGCCTGCCCCGCCTGTAATAAGGAGAACCTTTCCAGCAAAGCGATTATTCGTCATCAGATTTTCTCCTGTTTCAGTATCGCCACTTAGCCCACTTTGCGCTAGCGTACCCCAAGGTTCGTGTTGCATCCGTGACGACGGTCAAAAAATCGGCATACCAAATGCTGATACCTAGAGGGGTAGTTCATGAAGATTCTTTCCATCGGTGGCGGCGCAGCCGGTCTTTACTTCGGAATTTTAATGAAGAAGCTCGACCCAACCAATGAGATCACTATTCTTGAACGCAACCGCCCATATGACACATTCGGCTGGGGCGTCGTATTCTCAGATCAGACCTTAAGTAATTTCGTGCGTGCAGATGAACCTACCGCTCGTACGATTCTGCAGTCTTTTAATCACTGGGATGACATAGATGTTCGAATTAATAACACCAGCATTATTTCAGGCGGCCATGGCTTCTGTGGAATTGGTCGGAAGCGACTTCTGAATATTCTGCAAGAGCGGGCCGAGGGCCTAGGCGTGAAATTAGTCTTTGAAACCGATATTAAGGACGACCAAGAAGCGGCGCGCGAATATGGGGCTGATTTAGTTATTGCCGCCGATGGTTTGAATAGCGCAATACGTACGCGCTATGAGAGCACTTTCAAACCCGATATCGATACGCGCAAATGCCGCTTTGTATGGCTTGGTACTAAAAAATTATTTAAAGATTTCACTTTTATCTTTGAAAATACTGAGTTTGGTTGGTTCCAGGCACATATTTATCAATTTGATGGAGACACATCAACATTTATCGTTGAAACTCCAGAAGATGTTTGGTTGCGAGCAGGCATCGATCAAATGTCCCAGGAAGAGTCGATTACTTTTTGTGAGAAGTTATTCGCTAAGCATTTAGATGGCGCCGAACTCATGAGTAACGCGGCACATTTACGTGGATCTGCTAACTGGATCAAGTTCCCTCGAGTCATCTGTGAAAATTGGGTCCAGTGGAACGCCATTGATGGCAAGGAAGTTCCAGTTGTTTTGATGGGTGACGCCGCACATACTGCGCATTTTTCAATTGGCTCAGGTACAAAATTGGCAATGGAAGATGCAATCGAGCTAGCTAACTCATTTGCTAAGAGCCAGAGCGGTGATATGCATGAGATTTTGGCCTCGTATCAAGAGACCCGCGCCATTGAGGTGCTTAAGATTCAAAATGCCGCCCGCAATGCGATGGAGTGGTTTGAGGAGACTGGGCGTTATACAAATATGCCTCCGGAGCAGTTTAATTTCTCACTTTTAACACGTAGCCAGAGAATTTCCCACGATAACTTGCGGGTTCGCGATGCCGATTACATTGCTAACTACGACAAATGGTTTGCCGCCAAAGCCTTTGCCGATGCTGGTGTTGAACTGCCAACTAATGTTGAAAACATTCCCCCAATGTTTACTCCATTTAAAGTTCGTGATGTCGTTTTGAAAAACCGTGTAGTTGTATCTCCTATGGCTCAGTATTCAGCCGTCGATGGTTTAGCTGCCGACTATCACTTAGTTCACTTAGGTGCACGGGCTATGGGTGGGGCTGCGATGGTCTTTACTGAGATGACATGTGTCAGTGCCGATGCACGTATTACTCCAGGCTGTCCAGGTCTTTATAAACCCGAGCACACTGCGGGCTGGAAGCGCATCGTTGATTTCGTACATTCAAATAGCGATGCAAAAATCGCAGTTCAGATTGGTCATGCTGGAGCAAAGGGTGCAACCAAACTTGCTTGGGAGGGAATCGATAAGCCAGTAGAAAGCGATTCATGGTCACTAATCTCTGCCTCCCCTGAACAATATTTAGAGGGAATTTCGCAAACCTCTCATGAGATGACGCGCGCCGATATGGATCGCGTTAAGCAAGATTTTGTTAATTCGACAAAAGCTGCAAATGAAGCAGGCTTTGATTGGTTAGAGCTTCACGCCGCACATGGTTATTTGCTCTCATCCTTTATTTCACCGATTACAAATTCAAGAAGCGATGAATATGGCGGCTCCCTTGAGAATCGAATGAAGTATCCGTTGGAAGTCTTTAAGGCCGTCCGTGACGTCTGGCCTCAGGGAAAACCAATTAGCGTTCGTATTTCAGCCCATGACTGGACTGAAGGTGGTATCACTCCACTAGATGCCGTTGAGATTGCGAAAGCATTTAAAGCAGCTGGCGCAGACATGATTGACTGTTCGTCGGGTCAAGTCACAAAGAAGGAAAAGCCGGTCTTCGGTCGCATGTTCCAGACACCTTTTGCCGATCAAATTCGTAATGAAGCTGGGATTGCCACGATAGCCGTTGGTGCAATTTTCGAAGCCGACAATGTGAACACGATCATTGCCGCCGGTCGCGCCGATCTGTGCGCAGTGGCTCGTATGCACTTAGTTAATCCAGCCTGGACGCTTTTAGAAGCGGCAAAAATTGGATACAAGAATGTTACGTGGCCTAAGCAGTATGTATCAGCCAAAGTTCAAATCGAGCGAAATATCGAACGCGAAAAGCAAATGCTTGCAACTGCCAAGAACTCACTCTCTTACGAGCAAATTACGTTGGCCTTCGAAGGTTAGACCGGCAAATTAACTGTTAAGCCAAGATAGCGCGAAGTTTGGTGCCATCTTCATCGGCTAACGCCGCTTTGCGAAGTTCGCTGATACGCGCGGCAACGCCAGATTCATTGCGCAATGAGACCGCTTGCTCCATCACTAGCGTGAAATTGCGCCAACCATTTGCGTGGGTGTCACCGTAACCCTTAATTAAGTTGGCACACTCGGCAATTTCATACGCTAAATCGTAATTGCTAACGATCTCTCGGTTAATCATGGCAATCCATTGATCCATACGTTCGCGCTCCAAATTAAAACGAAGCGAGCGGCGGCGAATAGGTTTTAAACGGGCGATGAAATAAAGCATGATGTAACCGCGGATCGATGTGGTTTGCAGAATTATTCCATTTTTAGTTAATTTCTCAATCGCTCCAGTAACGGGCTTGGTGCGCAGCAACCAACGTCCTGCGGCAGTCGGTAACGTATCTGCAAACTCTTCAGAGCGAGGGTGCAAGAATTCACGGATCTGCATAATTTGATCGCTTTGAACTTGCGCCTCATCGCCAACACGGTTGAAGCGAGTCCGACGAATCTTCAAATCAGCGACGCGAATTGTGTCTTCGTAAGTCATCCACAGAGCTGTATATCGGGCAGCCTCTAAAAGCACTCGAGATGTTCCATCGCCGTGTTGTGCCTCGGCATCCCTGACACTTAAAAGACGGTTGAGATACTCACCGGCATAGGCGACATCTTGATAATCAGCGCAGCGCTTAATGCCATTGACTAACATAATTATGGCGGGCTCTGGGAACTCTGCCTTTATGCGCCCGGCAAGATCTTGCAACTTGAATCCAACTGCGCTCTTGGGATTATTTATTATTGCTAACTCTTCTTGCGGTGATAGCTTCAATGGTCCAGTTGAGACATCTCTTGGCTTCAAACCTATTGAGATATCAACGCTTGCAACTTTCGCTTTCGGTGAAAGAACGTCGGATGCAATCTCAAAGCTGCTTTCAAAGGCTTTGATTGAGTTAGCAACGCCAACACCTCCCCGCTCGATGGAGGCGATAAAATCGCTCTTTTCAAATGGGAGTGCTCCGCTTGCAGCTAGTGCGCCATAAAGTGCGGCCGATATTAGACTTTTTGTTGTCTCGGCAACTTTAGCAAAATCTCCGGAGATGAATAGCTTTGCGGCGTTGCGCGATGATTCCAATAAAACATCGGAATCAACTCGGCCATCACCAAGTGCAATCTTCTCGGTCATTGAATAGACGCGATGCGTTGATGTAATGAGTGTTGTTATCTCTTTGGAAACAAAGCCTCGTTGTACTGCACGGCCAGACTCCATTAACTCTGAAGCTACAACAATATCTACTTCTCCAGGTGCGGCCATTGTGCTCAAGACCGGCTCTTTCATCTCCCCTGCAATTTGTGGAAAGAATTCGAGGTAATAAACCGTTGTGCCTGTGCGTTGTGCAACACCAGGAACCGACGTTGTTTGCGCAAAATAACCGCAGTGTTCGGCCATATCGACGGCCCAGTCGGCTAGCACTCCGCCACCTTCGCCACCCATGGCTAAAATCGCCATGGTTATTGGTCTGGACGTATTTGTAAACTCTTTTTTACTAGACATTAATGCCCTCTAAGCGGCGTTCGATTCCATTTTGCAAGAAACCAATGAGAACATTGCGAACTCCTAGTTTGGTCTTATCCCACGCATTTGGATTGCTGATGATCTCTGAACGGTAGAACGATGGACACAAAACCGCCGCTTGAGCAGCCTCGCCGCAGAGTCCGCAACCCACACATGAGTGAAGAATTGTTGCAACTGGATCTTTGCGCATGGAATCTGGATTAGGTGCAATTGTTAATGATGGACAGCCATTGAGACGGATGCATGAGTGATCACCCGTGCACGTGTCTGGATCAATTCCGAAACGCTCTTTCACAACACGCTTTCCAGCTTTAACGCGTGCCGCGATTTCTGGCCGCACTCGGCGCTGCTTATTTAATGTGCATTCACTTTGGGCAATGATGACTTTAGGCCCACGAGTTTTACCTGTGAGCGCTTCTTTCATTAAGTCGCGCATTTCACTCACGCGATACGTATTTTGTACCGTCTTAACCCACTTAACGCCGATTCCTCTTACTGCATTTTCGATTGGGTGCTTCGTAGAACGTATTGTGTTCTCAGCCGTTGATGACAATAAATCTTGGCCACCAGTTGCCGCGCTGTAGGCGTTATCAACCACGATCATTACGCCGTCGCTTTGATTAAAGACGGCATTGCCAACACCACTTGTAAGTCCGTTGTGCCAGAACCCACCATCGCCCATAAAACTAATTGTTCGCTTGTCGCTATCCGGATCACTTAACGCTGATGCGCCCGCTGCCCCTAGGCCATAACCCATCGTTGTTGCACCGATATTAAATGGCGGCAAGATTGAAAAGAGATGACAGCCGATATCTGCACTGATGTGGTGGCTTCCAGTTTCGCGCTCTGCCAATTTAAGGGCAGTAAAAATCGGCCGCTCCGGACAACCTGTGCAAAATGATGGAGGCCTGCCATGGACTACTTCTGCGGGAATCACTGCAGATATTGAGTTCGGTTTTTGACCATCTGGGCGAACTAGTGCAGGCAGATTTTCATTATCAATTAAGTGTGGGCCATATTTAGTTACAAACTCCAAAATACCTTTAACAACGGCGGCAGGGGTGTATTCACCGGCAGGTAGTAAGAGATCCTTGCCATGTAGCTTTGTTGCAATGTCCCCACGACGAAGCACTGCATGGATATTTTGCTCAATGTAATCGGGCTGACCTTCTTCGACGAGCAGAATCGCTTTCTTGCTCTTTGCAAACTCGATAACTTCATCATCGATTATTGGATACGTAACGTTGAGAATGTAGAGTGGAATTTTACTATTTCCGTAAACATCCGATAGACCGAGCAGCTGTAACGCACGAATCACGGTGTTATATAGACCGCCCTGCATAACGATTCCAAAATCCTGAGTTCCATCGAAAAAGACTTCGTTGAGTTTATTCTCTTTGATGAACTTCACGGCTGCTGGCCAGCGCTTGGTCATTTTTTCCTGCTCATGCAGGAAGCTAGCAGGAGGCAAAACAATGCGGCTTGTATCTCGACGTGGATTTTCCATCGCCTCTTTTAATGTATATGGCGATCGAACATTATCTTTTGCGATAAAGCGTCCATGTAAGTGGCAGGAGCGAAGTCGAAGTTGCAACATAACCGGCGAGTTAGACGCCTCTGAAAGTTGGAAACCATCTTCAACGGCATCAACAATTGCAGTTAAATTTGGACGTGGATCTAAAAGCCAAATCTGTGATTTCATTGCAAAGGCGTGCGAGCGCTCTTGCATAATCGATGATCCTTCGCCGTAATCCTCGCCGACAATAATGAGCGCCCCGCCGGTAACGCCACCTGATGAGAGATTAGCTAAAGCATCGGATGCAACATTTGTTCCAACCGTTGATTTAAAAGTTATCGCACCGCGCAGCGGGTAGTGAACTGAGGCGGCAAGGGATGCCGCAGCCGTTGCCTCGGATGCGCTATTTTCAAAGTGAATTCCAAGCTCATCTAAAATCTCTTTAGCATCGCCGAGCACATCCATAAGGTGAGAGATAGGCGCACCTTGATAACCGCCTACATATGCCACGCCTGATTGAAGGAGCGCCTTTGTTACAGCCAGAATGCCTTCACCAAGAAACTCTTCACCTTCGCCGATTCGAAGTTTTGTAACTTCGGCGGCAAACGAGCGCTCAGCCATGGCTCTCCATCCATAAGGGCAATAGACCCGTGTGGGCCAGCAAGTTTGGTTATTGTGCCAGTTGCTACGCGTAGTGTCCACACCATTTTGACGGCCGTCATATCGCAAGGGGACTGGTCGGCAAGGCAAAAGCGCGCTAACCTCGCCCAGACGTTCAGTCCAAGGGGCTTTAACGACCACTAATAAGGAGAAATGAATGGCCAACTTATCGGCTCTTGCACAAGAGCTCGCATCTGGCGCAGTCCAGGTAATCGATTTAACATCTCCATTGCATTCGGAGACACCGATTCTTACTCTTCCACCTGAGTTTGGTCAGACTGCAAAATTTCAGTTAGAGGAAATCTCTCGCTACGACGAAAAGGGTCCGGCTTGGTACTGGAATAACTTTCATACTGGCGAGCACACTGGTACTCACTTAGATGCACCAAACCACTGGATCACTGGAAAAGATCTCGACGATGTTTCACAGATTCCACCAAGTCGCCTGATCGGACCGGCAGTAGTTCTAGATTTCGTAAAGGAAGCTGCAGCAAATCCAGATTTCCTTCTTGAGGTTTCACATATTGAAGCATGGGAAAAAGAGCATGGCGCGATTCCAAAAGGTGCTTGGGTTCTCTATCGCACGGGTTGGTCAAAGTTTGGTGATAATCCCGCTGCGTTTGCAAATGCAGATGAGAATGGTCCGCATACTCCAGGTCTTCCACCAGAGACTGCTGAATATCTTGGAACCAAGCGCGACATTCTCGGCTTAGGTGTTGAGACTGTCGGTATTGATGCTGGCTTAGCATTTGGAATGAGTATTCCATTTCCTTGTCCCAACATGTTGATGGGAAATAATAAATACGGACTAACTCAACTTCGCAATCTTGATAAGTTGCCACCACAAGGTGCAATCGTTATCGCCGCTCCGCTTAAGATTGTTGGCGGATCCGGAAGTCCAGCTCGCGTATTGGCATTAGTTTCTAAGTAGTTAAAAAAGAAGGGCGGTCGGATTAACCCGACCGCCCTTTTTTAATCCCATTTTTTTAGCGCAGTTTTTTACTGAGCAATCGCTTGGCGACTAAATAGCCAGAGCCACCGCCAAGGCCTGGACCAGGGTGGGTCGATGCCCCTATGTGCCACAAACCTTTAACTGGCGTGCGGTGTCCCGTTGCTCCAGATAATGGCCGCCACACTGCGTATTGATCAATTCTGCAGTCACCTGAATACGGGTCTCCCCCAACTAGGTTGGCATTCATAGCCTCAATTTGTAGTGGTCCTAAAACCACTTTGGCCAGCGTTGCAGATTCTAGATTTGAAATCTGTTCGCCAAGTTGTGCGAGTACTCGATCAGCATAGGCATCCAATCGAACTTGATTCCAACTTCCATCCCCCGGATCAATCTCGCCAGCTAAGTCCCCAAGAATTTTCCGTGGATTCTCTTGCAGTTGAATCCATAAGATTGACTGGCCCGCTGGAGCACGTGATTTATCCATCGTTGTTGGTTGTCCAACAACAATTGTTGGGCGCTTGGGCAAGTAACCCCGATTTGAAGCGTTAACTGATTCGGAGAGTGAGTTCAATCCATCTAATACATGCACTACCGCCACATCTGCCAAGCGGGCATCGTTCTTCCAAATCGGTGGTTCAGATAGCGCTAAGTGAATTTGAATTGCCGCACGGCCATAACGAAAACTCTCGGCTGACTTTTTAGTACTTTCAGTGAGCGCTTCATCGCTTAGTAGAACTTGGTACAGGGCTTGAGGTGTTGTTGATGCAAGAACAGCTTTCTTAGCCGAGAACTCTCGTCCATCCCCTAATTTCACTCCCGTGGCTTTCCCGTTCACAACGTTTATTTTTTTGACATCTGCGCCGGTAAGTATGTGTCCACCATTGTCAGTAATAATTGCCTCAAGCGCTTCGACTAATTTAATTCCACCACCAATTGGTACTGGCATTCCACCGAAAGCAACAGCAGCTGAAATAACTTTTGTAATGAAACCACTGCTGGCATCATCAGGACCAAGACCATTATGTAACGCCCAAGGCGCAAGAAGTGATTTGCTGACTGGAGATGAAAAAGTTCTATCCAGCCAAGGCGCAGCAGGTTCTAAGAGTTCAGCGCCAGTTGCAACCAAACCACGCGTTCCAAAGCGTTTGCGAGCAGTCCTAAATAATTTCAGTGCATTCGCCCGCCATAGATCGGCACCTAAAAGTCCAAAAGCTAAATCTATTTTCTTAGTGAACTCGCCAAGCATTTCATTCCAGGCCGCGCCATCGCCTAAGCGCTCGAATTCGGCCGACGTTGCCGCCATATCCGTTGAAAGCACCGCACTTCCATCATTGCAAACAACTCCAGTTGGCATCGTTGTATTGGCATAGACCAAGCCGCGGGCCTCTAAATCTGCTTTTAGTTCAGCATATGCAGGTCCTCCAACAAAGAGGGGATGCCAACTCGATAAGAGCTCATGAGTAAAACCGGGAAGTGTCGCTGTTGTCGATGTCGCAATTGCTCCGCCTGCTGTGCTATTTCTTTCGCAGATTAAAACTTTCCAACCTGCTCGGCTGAGTAGTGCTCCAGCAACAAGTGAGTTAATTCCACTTCCGACGATGACCGCATCATTGCGCTCCATTAATAATCCTCCCAAACCACTCTGCTCTAAAACTAACTTGGTTAATCTAATGCCAATCAATCGGTTACGTCTATTGGCTATTAGTTAGCGCCGTGGCATGATTCCCCAATGCTCGATGTGCTCATAGTTGGCTCTGGAATAAATGGACTTAGCGCAGCGGCGCTTTTAAGTGCCAAAGGCAAAAAGACGTTGGTACTAGAACAGGCCAGTGCCTTTGGCGGTGCTATCCGCACCGAGGAGATTACCGCGCCAGGTTTTCACCACGATCTTTTCGCCACGAACCTTAGCCTCTTTGCTGGCGGCGGCGTTATGGCAGCTCTGAAAGATCAATTAATCGCCAATGGTCTTGAATTTGTTCCATCTGGCAAACCATACTGCTCTGTTTTTCCGGATGGAAAAATGATTGGCGTTGTGATGGATCGTGATCAAACCATCAGTAATATTAAAAAGGTAGCACCCGAAGATGTGGAGGCATGGCAAGCACTTACTGCAAAACTTGGTCTATTAGCCCCGCATCTTTTTCCCCTGCTTGGCACTGAATTACCTTCGATTGCGGCAGTTAAGATTTTAATCAAGGCTTGGCGGGTACTTGGCACTTCGCAACTTCTGGAACTAATCAGAATGTTGCTGCAATCAAGTCGTGCATTTACCGATGAGCATTTCAGCAGTCCAGAGATGAAGGCCCTTGCTGCAACTTGGGGAATGCATTTGGATTACGGCCCAGATATTTCCGGTGGCGCTCTATTCTCTTTTTTAGAATCCATTGGCGGTCAAGAGTTTGGAATGGTCCTAGGTAAAGGTGGGGCTAAGGTTTTAGTCGATGCTCTGTGTGGGGTTATTAGAAGTAATGGCGGAGAGCTGCGAAGTGATACCGGTGTTGTAGAAATTCTTGTTGAGGGTGGAAAAGCAGTAGGTGTACGCACTTCTACTGGAGAGATAATAAAGGCCCGTTCTGTAGTTGCAAATATTAATCCAGCGTTGATGCCTGCGCTTTTGCCAAAGCAGATCGATTCACAAACCACACCTGAGATTGAAAAACTCAAAGAATTCAGACCTGGACTTGCAACGATGATGATCCATCTGGCGATGGATTCATTACCTAATTGGGTAAATGAGTCAGCTCGCGAGTTCAACTATGTTCATATCGCACCTTATGTAGATGAGATGGCACTGACATATACACATGCCGCCGGCGGAAAGCTTCCAGCTAATCCAACACTCGTTATTGGGCAACCAACAGTCAGCGATCCTTCTCGAGCACCAGAAGGAAAACATATTCTTTGGATCCAAGTGCGAGTTCTACCGCTTGAAATTACTGGCGATAGTGCTGGAATTATTCAAGGTAAATCATGGGATGAAATTGCTGAAGTTTATGCCGATCGCATCATTGATAATCTTGAAACGTACGCACCTGGAATAAAATCACAGATTTTGTCGAGAAAAGTTCTATCACCTACTGATCTTGAACGCTATAACCCAAATCTAATTAAAGGCGATTCGCTCGGCGGTAGTCATCACCCTGCGCAATTCTTCTTCCTTCGTCCAATGCCAGGTTGGATCCGACACCGCACGCCAATTAAGAATCTTTATTTGTGCGGCTCTGGAACGTGGCCTGGTGGAGGCGTCGGTGGTGGTAGTGGATTGATGGTTGCGAAACTACTCTCCTAGGAAAGCACTTCGCCAAGCATCTGGCCAAGGCTTTGAACCTTCATCTATCTCCGGTGCATGCACAATTACATAGTTACCAACTGCAGCGAGTTCACCGCCAACGTGTGCGGTAAAACCAAATTCAAGTGATGAGTTACCAACTCTGAGAACTTCAAGCCGTGTAATTATTTCTTCGCCGAAGTAAATACGTCGCTTATATTCCATCTGTACTTTCACTCGTGGAATTAGGCCGAACAATGAGGCTGGAAGATTTAGTTTGCGATATAAAGCCGATTCACACTCTTCCACCCAGCGAAAAGCCGATGTGTAGTGCTGGTGTCCAGCAGCGTCAGTTTCCATCCACTCCAATAGCCGAACTTTTTCAACAAAGACCTGTGCCATTGGAACCCCCAAATAAATATCGCGTCTGTGGAATTAATCTCTCCGAAAGCCTTGCTTTTACACTCCTGCACACTAGCATTTGCGGGTGGATAGCATCTTTAGCGGCGAGGCCAGAGATTTAGTAGACAGGTCGGCTCGACCTCAGTCCCTCATCATTACCATTTACGCCGCATACAGTCGTTCCCATGGCGGTTGGTTTTCAGCAAATACAATTGTTCAACTCTGTACCGAATTAGATGTCGCAGAAGATGCTGCTCGCAGCGCCCTTGCACGTTTTAAGCGCCGCGGAATATTAATCTCTAAGAAGCAAAATGGTGTTATTGGTTATGCCATCAGCCCAGAGATGCGAAAATCTTTCGATCAAGGTGATGCTCGAGTTCTTCAACGCCGTGACTCTCCCACCAATGAAGGTTGGATTTTAGTTGCATTTTCTATTCCGGAAAAAATGCGAGCAGTTCGCTATCAACTTCGCTCACGCTTAACGCGTATTGGGTTTGCGCAAGTTAGTGGTGGGCTTTGGATTGCTCCGAGGCAGTTGAGTTCGGATGGTATTGCACTGGCTAAGACACTTAAAGTAGA
>Ga0194055_10001628_pt1 | contig 18248 bp, 16 predicted proteins | sample SepL449m_MetaG_FD_155482 | JGI IMG/M metagenome (GOLD analysis project Ga0194055, IMG submission 155482) | Anoxic zone freshwater microbial communities from boreal shield lake in IISD Experimental Lakes Area, Ontario, Canada - Sep2016-L442-9m | ecosystem: Environmental > Aquatic > Freshwater >...
GGCCTCGGACCCAGTCAGCCTGACCCCTCGGACCATTCCCGCCAAACCGAGGAGCCCAACGGCCACTGCCGGAACGGCCAAGGTGACCCTCAGATGGAGCCTGCCGAAATCGGACGGCGGCAGCACCATCACCGGATATCAGATCTACAAGGGCAAGAGTGCCGGACACGAGTCGGCAGCACCTTTGAACGCAAGCCTGGTCACTTCCCTCAAATACAAGGCGACCTCGCTCAAGCAGGGGAAGACGTACTACTTCGTCATCCGGGCCGTGAACGCGGCAGGAATGAGCCACGCCTCGGTCGAGGTCTCGGCGACGGCGAAGTAGAGGAGCGAGCAAAGCGGCGTCTCAGATGACCCAACGCCGCAATCGATCCTCTTGAAGGATCTGCGAGAGCCTCTGAATGCCTTCGACCAACTCATCGAGCTGGTTCCAAGGAGAACCCGTTGGGGCTCCCAAACGGTGCAAGCTATCTCGGGCCGTTCTCCGCACCTTCAGCCTCGAGAACTCGAAGTCTCGATCTTGAGGCCACTGTGACGAATACAGCCTTCTGGTAACGAATCAGATGGTTGGATGACGTTGTCGACGACGCTCGAACACTGAACAGATTCGCCGCCGAAAAGTGAACACCCGAAGTTGCCCTCCCCTGAAGTGGTGTCACCAAGAGGGTCCACGCCTTCGGTGGGGCGCTCGCCCCGTTGTGGTGCACCGGGGACACCCGCAGCACCGCCGACGTCGACGTCAACGTCTTCCTCCCGCCGTCGTCAGTTGGGGCTCTGCTCGCCGCGCTCCCCGACGAGGTGGCGTGGGGTCGCCAGACCTCACCGCCCTCGAGGAGCACGGTCAGGTCCGGGTCTTCTGGGACGACACCCCGCTCGACCTGTTCCTGAGCACCACGGACTTCCACGAGGCGGTCGAGCTCAAGGTGCGCCACCACCCGTTGGCCGGGCACGACCTGCCCTTCCTGGCCTGCGACGACCTCGCCGTGTTCAAGGCGTTCTTCGACCGCCGCAAGGACTGGGCCGACCTCGAGGCCATGGTCCGGTCCGGCCAGATGGATCCGACCATCGTCACCGCCACCCTGGCCCGCTTCCTCGGCGAGGACCATCGCCGGGTCGCTGAGGTCGGGGCGATCGTCCGAGCGGCCGAGGCCGATTCGGGCCCCTGAGGTCCCGTCGCCGGGCGACCCCAGGCGACGAGGGTCAGGCGGTCGGGGACTCGATGATGTCGACCGTGGTGACGGCCATGGGCGAGCCTGCCATCCGGGCGGCGAAGGCCGCCCCGGGGAAGCCCATGGCCTCCATCTGCGCCACCGATCGTCGCCCGGTCAGCGACCGGAAGCGCTCGAACCCCTCGAGGTCGAGCGCCTCGATCTGGGCCACCAGGGCCGGGTCCGAGTCCCGGTGCATGCCGAGGACCCGGGCCGACCCGATGGCCACGGCGACGTCATCCCTCGCCCCGGGCCTCCCGAGGGCGAGGCGCAGGTCGTGCTCGTGGGTCACCCGGTCCATCACGATGTGGAGGTTCATCGGCTCGGGGATGCCGAGCAGCTGCGCGTCGACGATGGCGGCGACCTCGGGCCAGGCCGCGCAGATCGCGGCGGCGTCCTTGTCGGCGTGGCGGGTGAGCTGCGCCGCGGTCCAGGCATCGGAGCCCGCCCCCTCGAGGCGCCCGTGCGCAAGGTCGTCCTCGACCCCGTAGACGTGGCGGAGCAGCTCGATGACGGTCCAGTCGGGGCAGGTCGGGACGACCGTGGCCGCCGACTCGGCGTCGAGGTCACGGGCCAGCGAGATGATCCGATCACGCGACCTCTGGAAGGCGGCGAGGACGACGTGGGGGTCGAAGGTCGATTCCATGGGTGGAGACCCTAGGGCGGTTCCGCCGCCGGGGCGTCGGGGGCGAGTCAGGCGTCGTCGACGACGCTGGCCAGTGCGGCCACGAGGAAGAAGGCGATCCAGACCAGCAGCGCCAGGGCCCACAGGTGGGTGAAGAACGGGAGGACCAGCGCCGGGAGGACCATCATGATCCACAGGACCAGCACCCACGAGTGGCCCTCGTGGACGAGGATCAGCGTCCCCCATCCGGCGACTATGAAGATCGACGTCGCCAGCAGCGAGGTGAGGAGCGTCAGCAGGCCGCCGAGGAGCCTCATCTCGGACCGGACGCTTCGGCGGTGGTCATGCAGTCCATCGCATGATCCTGCTCCCGCCCTGTGACAGGCCGGACCGAGCTGAGGGTGGGTCAGCCGACCTCCGGCCGCTCCGCCACCTCGGCCGAGGCCCGTGACGCCGAGCGGAAGATCCCCTGGCTCATGAGCGACGGCTCGGCGTGGCGGCGGCGATCGTAGATGGCGGCCCGCTCGGCGTGGATGCCCCGGTCGTCGGGGGCCGCCCACCCGGCGAGGTCGGCGAGGTGGCAGGCGAGGCGCAGGTCCGTCTCGACGAGCTCGGTGGCCCGGCGGATCAGGACCTCGGGTCCGCCGACCAGAGCGGAGAGCTCGGTGGCCAGGACGGCGTCGGGTGCCGGCTTGAGCCGCGAGGCCGCGCCGTCCCACCAGCCGCCGTTGAGGCGCCAGATGTTGCGGACCACGAACTCCGGCTCGTCGTAGTACGGCCGCAGGTAGGGCTTGTCGAGGACCGACTGCGGCACGGTCACGGTGTGGATGATGGCGTCGAGGGTCTCGCCGGCGTTCATCATGGCGATGACCTGCTCGACGAGCGACTCGAGCGTGGTGGCGATGTCGTCGAGCACGGTGGCGATGCGCTCTCGGCCCTCGATGGGGAGGCCGTGGGCCGGGATGAGCAGCTCGGGGCCCTGGCTGATCATGCGGCGCAGGGCGGCGGCCCACTCGGCGGCGTAGCGCTGGACCTTCTGGGGGTTGCCGGCATTGGGGTAGTTCCAGATGATGAAGTCGCCCGAGAACAGCCAGCGCTTCTCCGGCAGCCAGGCCCACAGGTGGTCGTCGGTCTCGCCCCGGGCGTGGTGCAGCTCGATGGCGACGTCGCCAACGGCGAAGCGGTGGACGTCGGCGAAGGTCACGTCGGGGCGCAGCGTGGCCCGGGGGATGAAGCGGGCCGCACCCTCGGTCAGGGTCAGGCCCATGTCGGACGGGATGCCGCCGAACTGGCGCTGGTTGATCAGCATGCTCCAGTCGTTGGTGAGCTCGTAGCGGTCGATGCGGGCGGCGACCCGCTCGTGGCCCCGCACGGTGGGGAGCCGGTGGCCTCGGGCCTCGGCGTCGGCGGCGAAGGCGAAGCTCCCGCCGATGTGGTCGGCGTGGCCATGGGTGTAGACGAGGTCGACCACGGGCGCGTCGCTCCAGGTCCGGATGGCGTCGACCACGGCCGAGCCGGTCATGGAGGCTGACGCATCGAAGGCCACCAGGCCGTCACCGGTGTCGAGGACGGCCGAGTGGCTGAAGCTCTCGACTAGGGCGAGGCCGTCGGCGAGCTCGGTGAGCTCGTTGGTGACCCGGTTGGTCGGCTCGGTGATCGTGCCGGAGTCGATGGTGCGCGAGGAGAGCTCGAGGATGTCCATCTATGAGACCCTACCGAGCGCACCTCGTCGGACGGGGGCGCCCGGGCCCCCGCCGCGCCTACCTCAACCCTGCTCCCCTCCGGCGCGATCCGAGGGCGGGGACCCGAGCGCGTCGACGATCGCCGCCCTGGCCTCCGAGGCTGTGACGAGGTCGGGCAGGGCGACCAGGGCCCATCGGTCCGGGGCCTCGACGTGGCCGGGGTCCTCGCACAAGATGGCGATCCCGTCATCGAGGGTGCGGAAGCCCACGGAGATCCGTCGATGGTCGACGCCGAGGAAGCGCGCCGTCACCCGCAGCAGCGGGTAGCCCCCCTTGTTCCCGACCGTGCTCCACCGGTGGCGATCGCCACGCACCTCGACATAGACCTGGCGTGATCCGGCCTCCCTGGCCGCAGCCACCGCCTCGGCGACCTCGTCGATCGACGACCAGGTCCTCGTGCTCTCGAGGTGGCGTGCGTTCGCACTGCGCAGCGATGCTCCCATGGCTCCTCCATCGCGTGGCGTTCGCACCGTGCCCCTCGGTCGGTTGCGGCAGGGTCATCGGGCCACGGCCCTCGGCTGCTCTTGATGGTCGACCCCACCGTACCGACGACCTGTGACGCTCCGGCGGCTTGCCGCTCAGGCCGTCACGACCTCGGCGACTCGCTGCGGGGCGAGCCGTCGATCCGTGGTCACCAGGGCCAGGCTGAGCTGGTCGGCGAGCTCGACGGTCACGGCATCCGCCAGCCGCAGCGCGCCCCGTCGCGCCCACGCCCCCGCCACGAGGGGGCGAGTGGGATGGATCGCCACCGGAGCCTCGGACAGCGCGCGGACGAGGCCGGTGGCGACGACCTCGTCGACCTGGCCCGCCCGAGCCAGCCGGCCGATGGCCGAGAGGACCTCGAGCTCGAGGTGGCCCGGGCCGTGCAGCCCATGCCCTGCGATCCGGCGAGCGACGGCTGCGCCCAGCGGACCCCCGAGCAGCAGGTCCACCATCGCCGACGCGTCGAGGACCAGGTCAGCCATGGTGGGTGGTCGGCTCATCGCGCGCCGCGTCGATCGCCGCGAGCACCTCGGCGTGGCTCGGTCGCGTGGCCGGCTCCTCGAGGGTCGACAACCACGCGTCGGTCGATCGCGCCGCCAGGGCCGAGCGGATCGCCCCCTGGGCCAGCGCCGAGACGTTCAGGTCTGCCGCCCGCGCCTCCTCGGCGAGGTCCTCCGGGAGGTAGACGTTGATCCTTGCCATGCACACAACATACACACTCATGCTCCTGCCGCCGCTCCCCCAACGGTCGCCACCACGCTGCTCGTGCGACGGCGATCAGTGGAGCCGAACGCCCCGGCGGCCCGCTGGCGCCTCGAGATCGAGCCTGTGCCCGATGGGACACTGCTTCCCCAGGAGGCCCGACGTGCCGCGGCACCTCCGGCCCGACTCCGCTGATCGAGCAGCACCCGGACGAGGAGGATCCCCCCATCGCCATGCGCCTCGAGCAGCGGGCAGCCGCCGTCGGGCCACCGTTGAGGGCGTCTGCCTGAGGCCGGGTGCGGCGCGCCCTGAGCCCTAGGATCGGACGGCCTGGTCGACCACAGCCTCGCCGGGCCCGGCCACCCCCCCCGCTCGGTCAGCCCGCTGCTGCGGCGAGGCCGACGCTGAAGTAGGTACCGCCACTGCCGGCGTCCGACAGCGTCCACTGGCTCCCATCGACCATGGTGCAGGTCAGGTCAGAGCAGGTGAAGCCGTAGGTGCCGATCGCCGAGCTCGAGACCTGCTCAGGCTCCCAGGTCCAGGTCACGGTGTTGCCGTTCTGGGACTCGTTCCATCCAACTGGGATCGCGAGCCCGCTCTGGCTGCTCGCCTGGTTCGGCGCCCGCAGGCCGGTGACCCCCTGGTAGGAGTCGCCCTTCTTGACATACATGGAGGCGCCGCAGGGAGTAGGCGAGGCACTGGTGGCCGAGCCACCGCCGGAGCCGTTGAGCGGCACCCCGTTGGTGAACCAGGCCACGTTGGTCGAGCCACCGCAGCCGGGCGCCCCGTTGAAGGCGGCGTTCGTGCCCGAGTCGTTCTTGTCGTTCAGCGAGACCGAGTTGGCGCCGTTGTTGAGGCCCGGGTATGAGCCCGTGCCGAAGAAGTAGTACTGCGAGTAGAGCCACGAGTAGCCGCTCACCGGATCACTCCAGCCGATCGGGCAATTGGCACCGGGGAAGCAGGTGGTGGTGTTGGTCACCGAGGCCCAGTTTCCGCAGTTGAGGTACCACGCGCCCGAGACGAGCCCCGCTGCGTTGCCAGTGTTCTGCGCGGGCGGCGTGTACCAGCCCAAGGCGGCGTTGCTCGGGTTGCACATGAGCAGGTTGGCCTGCTCGACGCCGGTCAGCACCACGGAGCCGCCCTGGCTCGTGTAGGGCTGGAGGATGTTGCCGGTGTAGCTGGCCTGGTTCACCGGACCGCCCTGGCCGTCGAGGAAGATGGCCGAACAGGGCGTGGCCGGCGGGGGGGCTGAGGCGCCAGTGGCCAGGTTGGCGGCGATGATGCTGGTGGCGCACTGGTTGGCGTCGAAGAGGCCCGAGAACTGATAGAGCGCACCATTCGATTCCCACGTCGACCCACCACTCGTCACCGCTGCCGGGAGGCTGGCCAGCGGGCTGGCGGGGACGTTGGCCAGGCCGGGCAGCGAAGCACCGAGCAGTGAGCTGTAGGCGATCGGGCCGCTCGTGATCATGTTGCCGGCGACGGTCCCTGACGCGGTGGTCGTCGGGTAGGCCTGCGGGGCGATCGGGACGTCGGTCTCAAGGAAGCCCAGCGCCGTGTCGTAGAGCTGGCTCACGCGCCACGAGTAGACCTTGGCCAGCTGGCGCTGGGCCTGGTTGTAGGCGGTGGTCTGGGCCGCGGTGGTGGTGCTCGGGCAGACCCCGTTGACCGTCGTGGTGCAGTAGTTGTAGAGCGTTCCGGGAATGCCGCCGAAGGAGCCGATCATCGTGCAGTCCTTGGCCTGGCCCCAGGTGCAGCTCGTCGTGGCATGGTCATAGTTGAGCTGGTTGACCATGGCCTCGAGGGAGTAGGCCTGCTGGAGGACGCCGAGCGAGTTCTGGAACTGCTCGGTGATGGCGTTGTTGTACTGGTCGAAGAGCGGGACGACGTTGCTTCCTTGGGCCCGGTCGAGCTTGGCCGTTGCCTTGAGCTGCTGGGCCTCCGAGGTCCAGAGCATCACGAGCGCTGAGGGCAGGTCCGGGCCGAAGGCGCTCTTCGGGCATGCCGTGGTCGAGCAGGCGTTGACGTTGATGGCGGAGCCGGACAGGTCGTTCAGGTCGCCGGGGAAGGTGGCAGAGGCCGAGGAGGCCTCGGCCACCGTTTGGATGAAGGGCTCCCCGCTCGACGAGCCGGCGATCGTGGCGCCGGGGACCGGCGTGTAGTTCGGCTGCCAGAATCCGAGGTCCTGCATCGACTTGCCGAAGACCCCGGGCCCACCGCTGGTGGACGGCGAGATGGCCTGCAGGGCGTCGTTGTAGTTCGTCAGGTCGAGGTTGGTCTGGGCGGTCGCCCCGTTGACCATCGCCTCGTAGATCTGGTTCTGCTGGAGGGCGTAGTCGGTCTGGAGGCTCTGGATCTGGCCCTCTTGGTCGGCGAGCTGGCCGTTGAGCAGCGAGAACTCGGCTTGGACGCAGGCGTCTCCTGCGTTGTCACCCATGAGGCCGGTGGTGGCCGATGCCACGGTGCCCACGGCTCCAAGGGCTGGACCGACGACCGGGACGAAGTTGAGGAAGCCGCTGGCGACGGCGAGGCCCGCCGAGGTCGTCCCCATCACCGAGCCACAGCTCGTGTTCGACGCGGACACGCCGATGGCACGGTGCGGGCCCTGGGTCAGGATCGGGTTTGGCGAGAACGCGGCGGTGGCCACGCGGTTTGCCACAGTGCCGTGCACGGCGTAGGGCAAGTTGAAGACATCCCCGGCGCGCGAGGGATCGAGCCCAACAAAGAGCCCGCCTCTCCCACCGTTCCCGCCGTTCGGCTGGGACACCTGAGCCGGGGAGGACGGGCACACGCAACCCACGGTGCCGTTCGACACGACGACGCCGACGCCGCCGGGGTGCTGCGTCAAGGCGGTCGCCAGCTTTCGGGCCACGGCGACCGGCACGGGCACCCGGACCGTGACGCTCAACAGGTCAGAGAAGGTTCCGAGCCCAGTGTCAGTGGTGGGCCCCTGCGAAAACTGGCATCCGCCGCCGGAGGTGCTGCTGCCGCTCGAGTGGCCGAGGTCGGCGGTCGGGGTGTACGTGTAATGCTTTTCCCTTTGGGTCGCCGTCGGCGTGTAGATGAACGCGCCCTTGCCGACCCCGCCCGCCCCGCCGTCTCCGAAGGGGTGGCTGGTGGCGCTCAGGGTGCGGCCAGCCGGATCCGTGAACGCATACGAGCTCTGAGTCCCTCGGTGAGGAGCGAAGGTCACCGAGGGCATCTCTCTGCGGCTCAGCAAGGAGGCCGCCTGGCCATCGACGATCGGGACCAAGGACACCGAGATGCCATGCGCGAAGAACTGCTTAATCCGGGCCCTCGGGCCCTTGAGGGTGCCGCTCGTGGAAGATGCCGCGGGGATGGCGATCGTCTCCTTGATGGTGAGATACTTGAGATGATTCGTGCCACCGAGCTTGATGTAGTTGTCGGTCACCGGGCCCATTTGGGGGTTGGCGGAGGCGCTGATCTGCGGCAGCAGCGCCGACACTACGGCGAGGGTGCCCGCCAGGCAGGAGGTCCGCAGCATCGTGGAGAGCTTGGTGTGCTTCATGGCGTCGAACTCCATCGTGATTGGGCTGCCACTCATCAGAGCGGCATGGTTTTAGACACAGTATCCAGTGTTCAGGGCCCAGCGCCAGTCAGTGAGACGGCCGCATGTGCCTCGGGCTTCTGCTTCTCGTGCACCGAGGCCACGACTGCGGTCAAGTGCCGCATGCGTCCTCCGACCGACCATCCCCGCCGAGGCGCCTGAGCCCACGAGCGCCTGAGCCCACGAGCGCCTGAGCCCACGAGCGCCTGAGCCCACGAGCGTCAGTGCAGCCGGACGTCCTGTCGCTCGAGCTGGGTCTGGATCGCGGCGATCGGCAGCTCGCTCGGCTCGAGCCTGGCGTGGCTGGCCAATGCCGCCGCCACGCCCGCCGCCTGGCCGGTGACGACGCAGCAGGCCATGTTGCGCGTGGCGGCGTGGGCTACACGATCGCCACCGCTCGAGCGGCCCGCCACGAGGAGCCCACCGATGCCTTTTGGCACGATGCAGCCGAAGGGCAGTTCGAAGTAACGGCCCGTGGTCGGCAGGATCAGGATCCCGTAGCCATCGATGAACTCCGGGAAGATCCCGATGGAGTCCTCGAACCGACCCTGGTGCCGGACCTCATCCTCGGTCAGGTCGCGCCCCGAGACGATCTTGCGGGTGTCGCGCACCCCGATCGTGCTGCCGAGATTACGCAGGCGGCTCTCGTCGCAACCGGGGACGTAGCGCCGGATGGCCTCGATGACCTGGTGGACCTGGCGACGCCCCTCGATCTCGCCCCTGGTGAGCGAGTCGGGGTCGGTGCCGTCGACGCCGTCGAGGTGCACGAGGTTGAGGTACGTGAGCTCGCCCGAGTCGTGCACGGCCCCCCATGTGCCACCGATGGTGGTGAGCTCGGGCGGCAGCAGGCCGTCGGCGATGGCCGCGGCGAAGGGCTTGGACATGAAGGGCGAGTACATCGCGTCCTCCTTGCCGTCGGTCTCGACCTCCCACTCGCCGCCCCCGGACCAGTCGGCATAGGTCTGGGGGTCGGCGGCGACCCCCTCGAGGAAGCGTCGCTTGTCCACGCCGGCGAGGTGGAAAATCACCGAGGCCGCCATCATGTCCTCGACCGGCGTGGCCCGGGTCGGCGCACCTGCCCGGTGGGCCACGTCAGCGTCGCCGGTGGCGTCGATGGTGACCGCGGCCAGGATCGCTTCCCTGCCGGCCTTCGACTCGACGATGACCCCCGCCACCCGACCACCCTCGATGATCGGGGCCACGAAGGAGCGGTGCAGCATCGGGGTGATCCCGGCGGCGACCACCAGCTGGTCGGCCACGTGCTTGAACCCCTCGGCGTCGAGCTCGAGCGAGAGCGACTGGCTCTCCGGCACGGCGGCGCCAGCGGCGGCCGCCGCCGCCTCGAGCTCGATGGCGATCCCGCCGGCCTCGACGGTCGCCTCGTGGCGGTACCAGGCGAGGCCCTCGACCCCCACCGCCGTGATGTTGCCCCCGAAGAAGCCGAACCGCTCGACGAGGCCGACGTTGGCCCCCGTCCTCGCCGCGGCCAGCGCCGCCGCCAGCCCACCGGGGCCGGAGCCCACCACGACCACGTCGAACTCGGCGATCACGTCGACCTCGCGGGCCGGTTCGGGCACAGTGCGGCGGCGGGGGGTGGCCATGGCGTCACCGTAGGTGACGCCCGACGAGGACGGGGGAACCGGCCTGCGCCGCACGCGGCGGATCTCGCTGGGACGCCGGCAGGCCCTCCGACGGACTCGCCGCGTTCCTGCGAGACTGCGCCGATTGCGGGGTTCGACGGCAGGGAGTCCCAGGCACGGATCGATGCCATTGCCGCCGAGGGCATCGACGTCCTCGGGGAGGTGCGACTCGTCCTCGGCCTCGAGCCTCGGAGCGTCCTCGATGCCGGGTGCGGGACGGGCCGCGTGGACGTCGAGCTCGACGCCGCTGGGATCGAGGTCATCGGGGTGGACGTCGACGCCTCCATGCACGCCGGGGCGGCGCGGGGCGGACGTCGAGTGAATCGAGGCAGACCTCGCTTGGCCACCTCGTCGGCGCCTGACGCCACGGACCGGGAGGCCACGCGGAGCTCCCTACGCCATGCGCCCTCGGACGCCACGGCGACCCGGGGATCGATCTAGGGGTAGGGATCGCCAGGGCCGTCGACGAAGCCGCCGGTCGCCTTGCGCAGCGCGGCGACCAGGGCGAGGATGTAGGGGCGGGCCTCGGCGTCCTCGAGGGGATCGGCATCGAAGTGCCGCCACCGACGCTGCTCGAAGAACAGGCAGGTGCGGAGCTCCTCGATCGTCACTGGCAGCGCCCCGGACTCGGCGAACCGATCCTGGGCCTCGTTGGCGACGCGGGCCACCTCGTCAGAGGAGCGGAGGCGGTCATAGGCGTTGAAGGTCAGGGCGAACTCGTTGATCACCGGCCACCAGGGGTCCTCAGGGCCCGGGACCGGGATCTGCTCCGCACGCTCGTCCATCAGGCCTCCTCTCGGCGATCCCGAGGGTTCCGTCGGGTCCGGCCCCCGTCGGCCCGCAGGCCGAGGGCACCCAGATCATCCTGCATCGCGTCGTCGAACCCACCGGCGACGTCCCGGAACGTCCCCATCTGGCCGAAGGCCGACATCCCGCCGAAGGCGCGCTGGGCGTCGCTCGAGCCCATGCACCAGGCCAGGAGCGACCGGGCGTCGTCACAGCCCGACATCCCGACCAGCGAGGCACCGAGCCTCCCGGTCACCAGGGTCTCGAGGACATAGTCGAGGCCGGGGTGCGGACCGAAGGGCGAGACGTAGAGGAAGAGGTGGTCCTCGGGCCCGCGCAGGAGCCGGACGCCCTCGTCCCTGGCCAAGCCCTCCCCCATCGGGAGGTCCACCACGCCGACGGACTCGCCGGCGAAGGGCTCGTCCGGCAGGTCGTCGCCGAGGCCCCGCCGGGGCCCGCCGACCGGGTTCCAGGCCACCAGCCTCGGTCGACCCGGGGTGCCGAGGTCGACCTCCCAGAGCTGGGACGCCCCGGGGAGGAACTGGGTCCCCTCGTACTTGGTCCACAGCGCCGTGCGCGGCCAGGCGATCGCCCCCGGACCGCCCTCCCCGCCGGCGAGGGCGGACCAGTCGGCCACGTCATCGGCCAGCTCTGTGACCACGTGGGCGCAGCGGAGGCCATCGACCCACCCCGGGTCGATGGCGTCGATCCCCTGGATCGCTCCGGCGACCATCCCGAAGAGGGTCGGGGCGTCGGAGTCGATGCCGGCCGCGTTGACCACCTCGACCAAGGTGGCGTCGAACGCCCCGTCAGCAAGCGCGGCGCGCAGGGCCAGCACCACCGCGTCCACGGTGCTCCAGGGGTTCCGATCGGCCGGGTCGCCGTCCACGTCGACCGGGCCAAGGGCTCGCTCGACGATGGCGGCCGCGGCGCAACCGAGCTCGTCGGCCAGCTCGGACAGGACCTCGGCCAGGTCGCGGCCCGCCAGGAGGTGGCGCAGGACGACGGCCACGAGGCCGATCGCCGCGGCGTCCTCCTCCTCGTCGAACCCAGGGAGCTCGGCGGCGCGGGCGAAGAGCTCCGCCGCCGGGCAGCCCAGCGGGTCGACGAGCGCCAGCGCCATCGGCGCCGCCGCCTGCGACCCCACGGATGTGTGGAGGACCTCGTCGGGGTCAGGGTCGGGGCCATAGAACTGCTCGTGGCTCAGCTCCCCACCGATGCCGTAGCCGAAGGACGATCGCTCGCTGTAGAGCACGGCTTCCTCCATCAGCCAGCAGTGGTAGCGCTGGTGCTCGCCGATGTCGAGCACCGACCAGGGGAGGCCCCGGACGTGGAGCCACCGCCGGTAGCCGTCGAGGACATAGTCCTCCGGCGGGGCGGCGATGCCCTTGGCCGCCGCTCGGATCGATCCCTCCATGCAGGCGGCGACGCTGAAGAGCAGCAGCCCGACGCGCTCCGTGATGCCCCCGGGCTCCGTGAAGCCCGCCACGCCTCGATCGTCTCCCTGGACGAGCTGCCGGATGCAGCCCGGGGTGGCCTCGCTCAGGGCGTCCCCGAGCGCCGCACCCATCAGGGCGCCGCGGACCCTGCTCCGTCGACTGACCTCCTGGCCCATGTGGACTCCTCCCTCACCTCGTGATCTCCGGGCGGCCACCAGCCAGCCCTTGGGGGGCCGTCCGTCGGCTCCAGGCCGCTGCTCGGCCGGCACCCGACGGTCCCCCTCGTCGAGGGCCGGTGTGTCGACGCTCGCTGTGCCCCGCTGGCCGTGCCCTCGCCGGTGAACCTATGCCTCGGATGTGACGGGCGACCGTCATCTGTCGCCCTGAGCCCCCGCTGGCCGACCGCCCTGGCCCTCCCCGGCGACGCGTCACGCCGTGGATGTACGTTACGGCATGGCCACGGACGAGCCCACGACGCCGGAACCGGCGAGGCCGTCCCCGGCCGAGGTCGGCGCCGCTCCCCTCCGCCATCGGATCGCCCCCTCGGTGGCGCAGGGTGCCCCGTGAGCCCCGTGGACCCCTACGCCACGTTCCTCCGCTGGTGGTACGCCCGAAGCTATGCCCCGGCGCTCGAGGAGTCGAGGCGACGGCTGCCCACGCTGCGCCAGCGGGTGCACGACCCCGTCGTCGGGGCCCAGGTCCTCGCCGCGCTCAACGAGGTGCTCCTCGGCATCGACCTGATGGAGGAGCTCCGCACCCACGAGCCCTCGACGCCGTTCCGCTTCGCCACGCTCGACGCCATGTGGGGCGAGAACCGGCGGCGCCTCATGGGCGCACTCGGCACCGAGGAGGCGACGGCGATCGTCGGACGGGACCTCGACACGCCGCGGGTCGCCCGCAAGGCCATGGCCATCGCCTCCAGGGCGAAGCTCCAGCTCTACCCGCCGCACCAGCTCGCCCAGCTCGTCGCCCAGCGCGAGCCGGGCCGGTGGGTGCCTCCGCCTCCGCCCGCCCGGCCGCGACGCCCCTCGGCGGCGGTGGACCTGACCGGGACGTTCTACGAGATCCTCGGCGTCTCGCTGTCGGCCTCGCCCGAGGAGCTCAAGGCCTCATACCGAGCGCTCGCCCTCCGGCACCACCCTGACCGGAACCTCGACGGCGACCGGGCCCAGGCCGAGCGGATCATGTCGGCGATCACCGAGGCCTACGACGTCCTCTCGAACCCCGACCTGCGCTCCCGCTACGACCTCACGCTGCGGCCACCGACCATCCGAGCCGAGCAGGCGCCTCCTCGGCGCCCGCCTCCGGCGGACGCCTGCATGGTCTGCGGGCACGGGCCGGTCGCGGTGGTCACGCTCCGGGGCGAGACCGGGATGCTCCTGGCGCGTCGCAGGACGAGGATCGCCGGTCCGCTCTGCCGCCACTGCGGGATCGCGATGTTCCGGACGGTGCAGAACAAGACGCTCATCACCGGATGGTGGGGGGTCATCTCCTTCTTCGCCAACGTCGGCTCGATCCTGGCGAACCTCGGCGTGCTCCTGCAGCTCCGGTCGCTCCCGCCGGCCGAGCCCATCGCGCACGACTACGCCACGCCCTTCCCCGCTCCCCTCCACCCGGGCCGACCGCTGTGGCACCGATCAGGGATCTGGGTCGCCGCGCTTGCCCTCGTCATCGTGACGCTGGTCGCCGCACACCACGGTCAGAGCACCGCCACGCCGGGATCCTCCGGGGCCAGCTCGGCTCCGGCCGGGACCTCCCAGGGATCGACGGCGGATCCCTTCACGAAGGGCACCTGCCTCAGCACGTCGGGCAACGCCATCACCGGGGTGGTGCCGTGCTCCGAGGCCCATGGGGCCAAGGTGCTCGACACGGCGCAGGACGCCAGCGGCTGCCCGAGCGACGCCGACAAGTACTTCACCGAGAAGCCGTCAGACCCCACGCCGGGCCTGGTGGTCTGCCTCAGCACCTCCCAGTGAGGTCACGGCCGCCTCGGTGCGCTCGGTCGACGATGCTCGCTGGCGTCGGCGGGTTGAGCCCGTCAGGCTCCAGGGGCACTCGTTGACGCAGGCGTGCTCGGTGGAGGCGGTCGTCACCAGCTCCACCGTCTCAGCGAGCAGGCCCACGAGACCACCACCCCCAAGGCCCGTCGCCCCGGCGAGGTCTCGTGCCGCGACCTCTGATCGAGAGCGTCCGACCTAGGCGAGGATAAGGGCGATCAGCGAGCAGGAGGTGGGATCACCCCGAACTCGGCCTGGATCTCCGCCAGCTGCTCGTCTCGCCTGGCCATGAAGTCGACGGTGGTGATGTCCCCCGTGCAAGCCTCGCCGCGACGGAACGCGTCGGCCAGCTCGTCGGCGGCGCCGGGCCGATCGAGGACGCCCTCCTTGGGGTCGAAGCCCGGGAGGTCGAAGGCCGCCGCCTCGAAGAGGGCCAGCGAGGCCACCAGACTTGAGAAGTGGTGCTCGAAGCCGCTGGCCGCCGTGAGCATCGCCTGGAGCGCGACCTCGTCAGGTGGGGTGGTGCCGTAGCCCGTGAGGACGTGGGTCACGTCATGGTGGGCCAACGATGGGTCGCCACCGTCGGGCTCGCCAGGGAACGGCACCCCGAGGTCGACGTAGAAGTCGTAGAGGCCGCGGCCCAGGCTCCCTGGCGGGCAGTGCTCCAGGGTCCGCAGCTCCGAGCCGAGGTCGGCGTCGTCGACGCTCGCGATCCCCACGGGTGCCTCGCCGAAGCGCGCCCAGTCCGCCATGACCAGCTCGCGATGGCCGGTCTGGACATCGCGTGCCACCCGGGCCAGGTCCTCGCCGCCGAGCGCGTCGATGTACCTCTCGGCCTGGTCCGCCTGGGCTGGTTCGTTCGGGTGCCGGCAGAACTCCACCAGGATCACGAGATCGATGACCCGATGTCGATCGTCCGCATCGACGACCGACGCCAGCTCGCTCGGCGAGCAGGGCTCCAAGGTGGCGAGGTCGACGGCCAAGCCGAGGTAGCCGGTGGCAAGGCTCTGGATCACCCGGCGCTGCTCTGCGGTCGGGCCTCCACCGATGTCGGCGGCACCGAGGAGTCCTCTGGCGATCATCAGCGGGTCTGCATGCACATGTAGACGATAGCGAGGGCACCGACCCACGAGGGGCCTTCGAGGACAAGTGAGGGCACCGCATCGCGCTTGCTTCCCCTGGGCCAACGGTGGTCTGGCAGCGCCTCAGGAGATCGACGAGGCCACCTCGGGGCCTCAAGCCCACTTGGCCGAGCATGGGGTCAACTCGAGCGGCGAGCGGCGCACGATGAGCGGCGGCGAGCTGGCCGACGAGTTCAACGCCGAAAGGCGAGACCGCCTTTGCTCGAGTGCCGCCCTGTAGCCCTCGACTTCGCCCTCGGGTTGGATTTCCCTCGGCGACAACCTCCACTCAGGGAGGTCGACCCCAAGTGGCAATCAGACCCGCGAGATCTTGCCCAGCGCATGGAGCATTCGGTCGAACAGCGCGATGTGCACCGCGCTCCGCTCGGTCAGGGCTCAGGGCTTCCATCGTGACCAGTGAGGCGAGCCACGTCGGCGATGTCTTGAGGTCGCCCGGCGGCGACCTTGTTGGCGATCAGATCGTCACGGGAGATGAACGGGATGCGGCGCTCGGCGATGTCAAACTCCACGCGACGGTCCCATGCGGCGTCAAAGCTGACCCCGTCGATTCCGGTGAGGAGATCGATGCGGTGCGGAGGGTACCCAAGCTGGATGACGAGATCCGGATTGAGGAGATCTTCGATGGTGACGTCGACCGCTCCGAAGCCGAACTCCTCGAGGACCGCCAGCACGCGAGTGGCGTTGATCGGATCAACCCAAAGCCAGGCGTCCAGATCTCCTGTGTAGCGAGGTGCACCGTGAGCGGCAAGGGCATACCCACCAACGATCAGAAACCGGACCTCATGATCGAGCAACAACTCGGCAAACTCGTTGAAGTCTCGATCCATCTCCATCGAAGTCTCCAATCATCTGGCGTCGAAGCACCTCAACGGCTGCGATCCGTTCCGCCGGACTCTTGGCCAGCCAGAACGCCAGGTCCGAACTCGAATCGTGCAGATGACGCTTCGTGACGACAGGCTCCACCACGCTCTCATCCTACCGTTCGGTGGTCTACACGGCAGGTCGTGCCAGCCCCCACGGAGTCGTTGAGGTGCCAGCCATGCGGTGGGCCGACAGGGCCATCGCTTCATCGACGATGTGCGCATCCCTCAGAACGGAAGCATCCCGCTTCCGCCCCTCGAGGATTGGAGCGACAGGCGGCCGGAGGGAGGCCAGGTCGACGCCGAGTGGTTCTGTCGGCAGCATCAACCTTGACGATCTTATCAACGTCAACTCGATTGACTACATATTTGTAGTCAACTAGGATGACGTCGATATCAACTTCAAAGGAATGCGATGGACTACACCGGCAAGGTCAGCAGCCCCGAGTCGCTCGGACGGATCCTTCAGCAGGCGCGCCTCCTCGCCGGACTGAGCCAGCGAGAACTCGCTGCCCGCCTGGGAACAACGCAGAAGTACATCTGGGAGCTTGAATCGGGAAAGCCCTCGATTCTGATGACCAGACTCTTTGCCGTCATGCGAGAGACGGGCATGGAGCTCACCGCCCAGATCTCATCGGGCGATGATCATGGGTGATCTCGTCGTCGAGCTCTACGGGTCCGTCGTCGGAAAGCTTGTCGGCGACTGGCGGACGTTCGATTTCGTGACCAACCCGGAGGCTGCACAGACCTTCGGGATCGACAGCCCAATCCTCTCGCTCGCCATCCCCCTCGCCCCAGCACCGACACGCGCTCGGAAGGACCGTCGGCAGAACTTCTTCCGGGAGCTCCTCCCGGAAGGACAGATGCTGAGCTACCTCGCCAAAGGATCTGGGCTCGCAGAGCACGATGCCATCGGACTCCTGACCGCCTTCGGTCGGGACCTCTCCGGGGCGCTGCAGATCTGGGATCCCGACCTCCCCGGCGAACCTTTGCAGCCTCAGCTCCAGCCGCTCTCCGAACAAGCGGTCGCCACCATGCTTCGAGAGGTCCGCCAGGAGCCTCTCGGCAACCAGCTTCCGTCAGGCAAGACCTCGCTGGCGGGAGTCCAGGACAAGATCGTGCTCGTACGGACCGACGATCGGTGGAGTCGCGCTCTCGATGGTTGGCCATCCAGCCACATCGCGAAGCCAGAATCACAGCTGCACCCGTCCATGATCTACGACGAAGAGTACGGGGCACGGATCGCGCGGGCCCTCGGGTTGACCTCGTTCGCCAGCTGGATCGAGGAGTTCGATGATGTCCCGGCGATCGTGATCGAGCGCTACGACCGGTCCAGCGAGCTTCCCGAGGGGCGCATCCACCAGGAGGACTTCAACCAAGCGCTCGGAGCGAGCGGCAACCAGAAGTACCAGAAGTTCGGCGGCCGCGTAAGCCTTGGGCGAATCGCACAAGTGCTCTCGGACACGTCCGATCGCAACTCGCGTGAGCGGCTGTTCAAGCTCGTCGTGCTCTCGGTCGCCATCGGAAACCTCGACCTCCACGCGAAGAACGTCTCGCTCTTGCACCACCCAGATGGGAGCATGGAGCTCGCTCCGGCCTACGACGTGGTTCCCCAGGCCCACCAACCGAATGATCAGCAGCTCGCCCTCTCCGTCGGAGACGAGTACCACCATGCCGCCATCACGGCGAACCATCTCGTCGCCGAAGGTCAATCCTGGGGGCTCGCCGATGCCGGCCCCCTCGCCGAGGCCACCCTCAGGCAGATCGTCGACGTCGTGAGCAGCGAGGACCCCGATCCACGGGCGTACCACCGCCTCGTGGACGACATCTCTCTGTTCGCGTCGAACCTGCTCGCCGGTCAGCCAGTCGGAGAGCGCAATGGCTCATAGGTGCGTGTGCATCTGGAGGATCGAAAAGCTCCCAACGAGAGCCTCGATGCAGGCATCCCTCGATTCTTGATCACCCAGGGCTGCGAGCCAACAACGATCGGGTCGAGGGTGCGCAATCACTTGGGCAACCTTCTGACAAGCCATCAGAAGGTCGAGATCTCCGTATC
>Ga0194055_10001629_pt1 | contig 18245 bp, 4 predicted proteins | sample SepL449m_MetaG_FD_155482 | JGI IMG/M metagenome (GOLD analysis project Ga0194055, IMG submission 155482) | Anoxic zone freshwater microbial communities from boreal shield lake in IISD Experimental Lakes Area, Ontario, Canada - Sep2016-L442-9m | ecosystem: Environmental > Aquatic > Freshwater >...
CAAAGGAACTTCCGCTCGACTTCCCTGAAACTGAGCCAAAATCCGATCCTCTTCCGGCCCCCAAAAAAGAAAATGAACTACCTGCGCCGTCAGATTTTGGCGTCGGGCCGGACGAACCCAAATCGCCTCCAAATAAACAACCGGAACTCCCTCTTCCAACGGAGGAGCCAACGTCGCCATTTCCTCCAGCGCCCCCTGTGAATAAAAGGCCAGGGCGAGCTCAAGATGCCGTTCCTGAACTTGGGCATCCAGAACCAATGCCAACGCGATCCGAGCCGAAGTTGCCAAAACTTCCCACAGAAGTTCCGCTGGATGAATTCCCTGAGGCTCCGCCCGCAGTCAAGAACGTGCCAAGAGCCGTTCCTGACCGGTCACCTGAGCCAATCCCAGTCCGCGAACCCGCTCCTGATCGTCGGCCGCTTCCTGAACGCAATCCCAACCCGAACCGACTTCCAGATCCGGTTGATAGTGATTTCATTGGCGATGGTACTGTCGATCGAACTTCCCCACGTGGTGTTCAGCAAGCCCGCGTGACGATTGAAAAAATCGCACCGCAACAGGCGACTCTGGGGGAAAAGCTGGTCTATTCGGTCATCGTCAAGAATGTCGGTGGAATCGATGCCACACAGGTCATCGTCGAAGATCGAATCCCCAAGGGAACAGAACTTGATGGCACCGCGCCTCGAGCAGAAATCATCGACAAGAAACTCATCTGGAAGATTGGAACTCTACGACCGAACGAAGAAAAAAAGATCTCCATTCGAGTCATCCCTCGCCAGGAAGGTCCCATCGGCAGCCTGGCTCGGGTCAGCTTTGCCACGGAAGTTGCCGCTGAAATCCAGATTGCAGCACCCCAATTGTCTTTCGACGTCAAAGCTCCTCGTCAGGCTCGCATGGGCGAAACGATCGAATTGACGTTCACCCTGAAGAACACAGGAACTGCGGCGGCTTCGAATCTTTCTGTGCGAGATCTGGTCCCCGCGGGCCTGAAGCACGAAGCATCGTCTGACATTGAATGTCCGATCGGAAAACTGGCGCCGGGTGAGACGCGTGAAATCGTCCTGTCGGTCACTGCCGTCAAGCCTGGTAAAGCGACCAATCGCGCGACCCTTCTGACAAACGGCGAGATGACTCAGGAACTGGAATCTGTCATCGAAGTCATTGGCGAGCAACTCGTCCTGACACCATCTGGCAATACAAAGATTTATGTCGATCGCCCTGCCGTCTTTACCAACAGCGTCAAGAACGAGGGGAATGCCCAGGTCAAACAGGTCCGGGTGTCGGAAATTGTCCCTGCGAGCATGGACTTTGTGGAAGCCTCGGACGGGGGACGTTTTGATCCTGTCCAACGAGCCATCCACTGGGATCTGGGAGCCTTGCCACCCGGAGCCGAAACGGCTGTCAGCAGCAAACTGATTGCTCGAGTCCCGGGAGCCCAGCAATTGAAAATCTCTGCTTCCGGACCAGCAGGCAGTACTGCCTTGGTGAATTGGCCTGTTGATGCCGTAGGTCGACCAGAACTGCAGATCGAAACGGTCAGCCGAACCGGTACCATCACTGTTGGTGATCGCCTGACCTCCAAGATCCAATTGAAAAACCACGGCAGTGCCGCAGCCACCAACGTCAGTCTGAGCCTCCGCTTGCCGCCCGAACTAAAATTAATGGAAGTTCGCGGTAGCCAGTATTCTGTCCGTGACAATGCCATCGTCTTTGCACCGGTTTCGACAATCGGTCCGAGGGAACAGGCAGCCTTTGAAGTCGTTATGGAAGCAATCTCGGAAGCAGACGCCCAAATGAACCTCGAAATTTCAGCCGATCACCTGAGTAAACCCGCGCGACGTAGCGAAACAGTGCAAATTGCTGCCGAGGTTCGCGAGTAAGAATGGCTTTGCTGCTAATTTCCGATGTCCCTGTTCTGATTGAATTCGAGCATGACCACTGATTTTCGTTCGACACTCGAGACGTTTCCAAACCCGTTTCCACAGCGCGACTACTCGGTCGAAACGATTTGCCCTGAGTTTACATCAGTCTGCCCGAAAACCGGCCAGCCAGACTTTGGAACTCTGACGATTACTTACGTTCCCGATGCTGTCTGCTACGAATTGAAATCACTGAAGATGTACCTGCAGTTGTTTCGCAACCATGGTGCCTTCTACGAACACGTCACGAATATGATCCTGGACGATCTGGTCGCCGTTACCCAGCCCCGTTCCATGACGATCGTCGGGGCCTTCACGCCACGCGGCGGGATACGTACGAACGTGACCGTTGAGTATAGGAAGTAGGGGAGCGGTCAGCTTTCAGCTCTCAGCAGGCGTCTGCATGCTGTGAGAATGGGGCTTGGCATTCCAGCATGGCCTTGTCGAAGACTCCAAGACCATGGCACCCCCGTTTTGAAAACAGCATTCGCACTGGGCGATGGTCACGACTGCGAGGCGCGGGATGAATCCGCTGATTGATGCATCCCTGGCTGCTCGGATTGCCGAATTCCCCGACCCGGAGACCACGGGGGAATGGCCGGCAAGGCGGTTGACCGCCGTGTGCGAGGCGGGCCTCTTTCGGTGGGGATTGCCTGTCGAGTTTGGTGGGCAGGTCGTCAGCACTCCGCAAATATTGGAGGGCTACTTGGAGTTGTCACGACTCTGTTTGACCACCGCATTCATTCTGACGCAGCGGGATGCTGCCTGTCATCGATTGGCGAACAGCCCGAATGACCTCCTTCGACGCAGGTTGCTGCCGGATCATTGTTCCGGACGGTCGCTTGTGACCGTAGGAATCTCGCACCTTTCGACATCGCGACAACATTGGTCGCGTCCCTCGGTTGTCGCGAAGGAGATCTCAGGCGGGTACGAAATCACAGGTGAAGCCCCCTGGGTGACAGGTGCACTCCATGCGGATTTGCTGGTGACGGGTGCGACACTGGAAAACGGTGAGCAAATCCTGGCGGCCGTTCCAACAGAACGAACGGGCGTCATTGTCGGCCCCTTACTGCAACTCATGGCACTGAATGAATCGTGTACCGGCAGTGTGATACTGGACCGAGTACACGTCTCCGACGAAGAAATTGTGCTGGGGCCAATACCACAAGTGATGAAAATGGGTGCCACAGGAGGAACCGGGTCGTTCACAACGACGGCCGTCGCGATCGGAGCGGCAACTCGCACATTGCAGGAATTTGAACGTGAAGCGACGTCCCGCCCCGAATTGGCTGACGTCATCCAGGTACTTTCCGACCAGTTGTTGAAGTTGCGTTCGGAACTGATAACTGCCGCCGCAACACCGTTGGCACTCGAAGACCTGAAATTGACGGCGGAAGACCTGCGCCTGCGGGCCAATTCCCTGATCGCGCGAGCCGCTCAGGCGTATGTCAGCAGTGCCAAGGGCGCCGGATTCGTACGCGGACATCTGGCGGAACGATTCTTGAGGCAATCGATGTTCTTCCAGGTCTGGTCCTGTCCCCCGGCAGTCACTCAAGAACGATTGTCAGAACTCAAACGTTCCCCCACATCGTGAATTTGGTGCGAAAACCGAATTTCAGCGGTGGCTTCATCAGAAACCCGGGTTCGGCACACCCTTGCGAAACGGCCGTTCGCGGGACCGAACGTCATAGTGTGATGATCCTGAACCGATTTTGACGATGAATTCAGGAAGGCGGCGATTCCGGACAATTCCGGAGTGACCGACGCGAATCAAGGACGATTCACAAAAGGACGCAGCGAATGGATTTGGGGTATTGGGGCTTTTCGCGCTGGCCATTTCAGCGACACCAGGGGCAAACCGGTGTCGATGTCGGAGCGTCCTATCAAGAAGCTCAAGCACGTCTGATGTTTCTGATCGACGACCACCGACGTTGTGGACTGCTGACAGGCGAGCCGGGAACCGGCAAATCTCGCCTGTTTCGCCAGATCGCTCGCTACGCTCAGCGTCAGGGTAACGTCTGCATTCAGGTCGATATGACCGGGATCACTGCCGAAGAATTGGTCTGGAGAGTCGCTGATCAACTTCTGACAGACTGCAATGATCAGACAAACGCTCCTCAATGCTGGTCTCTTGTGCAGAGGTCTCTGGCGAGTTTGGCGATTACAAAACGACCTGTTGTCGTGTTATTCGAACACCTCGACACGGCGAACAAAGACTGCCTCGTGGCAATCCGACGGTTGATGAACCTGGCCGATTCGCAACGAGTGCAACTGACGGTCCTGCTGACTTCACGTTCGACGAACTCTGCCAGCGAAATCTGGGACGAGATCGACCTGCAGGTGGAACTGGAAGCATGGACATCCGTAGAGACATCGAAGTTCGTCGAACAATCGCTGATTGCCAGTGGAGCCACAACCCAGATCTTCACGGACGACGCCCTGACTACAATCCATGAGGTGACTCAGGGTATCCCTGGTGAAGTGATCCGGATCTGCGACCTCGTCCTATTGGCTGCCATGGGGGACAGTCGGAAGCAGATCGACTGTGCAATCGTCACGGACGCCGCCATCGAACTGGTCCCTTCCAGGCCACTGGAATTCCAATCCATTCGCCGATAGTTAACGTCGACGGCGGTTGCGGTTTTGCTCCTCAATGTTCCGCGACGCGAGTAACGATCTCAGACTCAATGGATTTGATGGTGGGGGTCGCCTTGGGCCGCCAGTGTATGATTCCAGTGATAGTGAAATCGTGCCCGTATTCTCTCTGGTTTGTGGGATACTCACCGCGTTAAAAGGCGACGACCGGTATCGAATGCCTTCCCGCTGAACACGGTCATACTGCTGACAATGCGTCATCTGGACACTGGCGGCCCAAGGCTGCCGCCAGTGCCACCCAATGCAAGCTCTGCGCTGATTCCCAGCGGGTGATGCACCAATCCGAATTCAAAGCGACTTGAGTTTGTGCCGCTTTCCAATGTTTGCCTGAAATCGGATCACTTGCCGAATTCGTCGCGCGCCACGTCAAGCAGTTCTGCACAGCCTTCGGAATTATTCATCACTGAAATTCCGACGGAATCAGTCGATGGCCAGCAACTTCGGCCGAAGCTGCCGTTGGGCCTTCAGGCGAGTTGAAAAACTGCGGGGCTTGGGGCTGACTGGCGAATTCAGCGGATTTAGACACGAAGTCTCTCCTATTTCTTTCGTCACATCGCTATTGCATCAGCTTGTTGTAATTCACTACACAGCGTTTTGACGATGACAAGACAATGGACGAATACCCGCGTTTCGTGGGTTTATTCGTTCGTTTTTTGTGATTCTCTGCCGGGATTTATTCCGGAAAACGATCAGCACGACGCTGATCAAAGAGTTTCACCTTGAGCTGATGCGGGCCTGTAGAGACGGATTCTCAAAGAGTTCCCAATATCAAAATGTCTATTCGACTGTTGCCGTTGCTGACCGCCGTGATTGTCACGATGACGCAATCCGCGGAATTGCTTGCTCAACAGACTGAACCGCTATTCGGTGAGCGGTTCTCGAATGTGTTCGACCCGAACAGTCGGACATACTATTCCCTGCAAGGACAGCAGGGAGACATCGCGGGGCAACAGCCGTTCACCAGCTTTGGTGCGTCGCACTTTATTGGCGATATCGATGATTCGATCTCGCTGTTCAGCGGCAACATCATGGTGAACAACAACGGCAACCCCGCCGGAACATTTGTTGCTCAGCAGCGCTGGATGACACAACTGCCGGTCATTGACAATTCGATCCTGGGTGCCGGTCTGTATATGGACTACACCCAGAGCCGCTACGACAACCTGTTCCAGCAGGTCAACCTGAACCTGGAATTGCTGACCGAATCGTCGTGGGTCGCTCGCTTTAACGGCTATTTTCCCGTCGGACGGATTCAGGCCAGCAGTGGTATACAACAGAATCTCGGAGGAACGTCGGGGCAGCTCAATCTGATCGGTGACACGGTTGGCTTTGGCGGGATCAACCGGACGCTGATGGATGTGGGGCTGATGGGGACCGATCTCGAATTCGGTCGCAAGTTCTTTGATTACCGGATGGAAGCGTACGGCGGCTATTACAACTGGAATGGACCACTCGCCGGATTCACGAATGGGGTCAAGGGGGGCGTTCGGGGGTACATCACCAACAATCTCTCTGGTAACGTCAATATCTCGCACGACGGCTTCTTCGGAACGAATGTTTCGGGGGGGCTGACCTACTTCTTCGGCGGCAACGGCGGCAGCCGGCCGATGTCGTTCCGCAACCTGATGACTCTGCCAGCCGTACGCCAGCAACAGGTCACGATCGGAAACTTCACGCGTGAACTGAGCACATTCGTTGCCGCACATGATTCAACGACAAACGACGTCCTGCACATGTACTTCGTCAAAGAAGCAGGAGTGGGTACGGGAACGCGGACCAATGCTTCGAACATCAATTCCGTTCTCGCCGATACGAATTTCGCAGCCGGCAGCGCTATGGTTCTGCTGGACGAAAATGGAAATCTGACGTCACCGATCGCCCTGAATCATGATCGGCAGCAGATCATCGGCGGTGGTTCGACCGGAACAGCAAATGTCGACTTCTCGCTGGCGCTTGGCCAGGCTCCGGGGACTTCGGTCATTCACCTCAACGGCCTGGGTGGTCGCCCAGTCCTGATGCCGCCTGCTGGCAACGCCGTTACATTGACGAATCAGAACGTCGTCAGTGGATTTACCATCGATGGGTCCGGTGGGATTACCAACGGGATCGTCGGCTCCCCAGGTGCCTCGAATACTCTTGTCAATGACATGCTCATCAAGAACGTTGCTGGCATCGGCATCAAGATTCAGCCTTCGACCAATACGACCGTCAGCAACACGACATTCCAGAACAACGGGCAGGACCTGTTGTTGAATGCCGCCAATTCGCAGCTGACCAACATCGTCAGTACAGGGGCCATCAACGGCTCGCTGAACCTGGGTGGAAGCGGTGGCGATATCACCGGAAACACATTGATCAGTGGCGTGACAATCTCCAATGCCGGTGGCTTTGGCGGCATCCTGCTGAACAACGCTCAGAATGGTTCGACAACGAACCTGACGAATGTCTCGATCTCCAACAGTGCAGGTTCCGGGCTGACAGTCACCAATTCGAAAACCGGTTCGATCTACAATCTGACCAACGTCGACATTTTGAATATCGGTGGCACCGGCACACTGCTGCAGAGCAGCAACGGGACGTTTAACGTTGATGCCACATCGTCGATCACCAATGCCAGTGTCGCCGCCTTTGCGATTGACGGCGGAGCCATCAACGTCACGAACAACAGCACGATCAACCAGTCCCAGAACGCTCCACTGCTGTCTGTCACCAACAATCACACGGGTACGGTCAACTTCACCGCCGCCAGTACACTCAGTTCCAACAACGGCAATGGAATGCAGTTCAACGGTGCCAACGGAACATACAACCTGCTCGGCACAAACTCGATGACAGCGGGAGATGCGGGGATCGATATCCTGGCGAGTACCGGGACGTTCGTCTTCAACAATCCATTGATCAACAACACAGCCTCGGGAACGGGTGTCAACATCTCGAGTGCCGCGATCACCACGTTTAATGGCCTGGACATTACGACCAATTCCGGGACAGGTTTCAAAGTCGCCAACGGTGGTCTGACGACCGTCAACGGCACGGCCAATGTCAATTCAACCAGTCAGGCCGCTATCGATATCAGCGGCACACCACTCGCCGCAGCCTTGACCAATGTGACCTCCACCGGTAGTGCGACAGACGGAATTACGCTGAACAATACCAGCGGTACATTTGGCGTCTCAGGAATTACCACAGTCACCAACGCCACGGGAAGCGGGATCAACATCCTGAATTCCTCCGGTCTGACCAGCACGTTCCCGAACATTGCAATCAGCACCACCGGTTCTAACGGGGTGACTCTGGACACCGCTGGCATCGTCAATCTGACGGGTGGAACGATCAACGGAACGGCGGGCGACGGTATTCACAGTGCCGACACGAATCTGACCGCGACGGGCCTGAATATCGGTGGCGTCTCGCTCATCTCGGGTGACGGGATCGAGATCCTCAACAACAGTGCCACTTCGCGTACTGTCAATCTGAGTAACAACACGATCAACGGAAGTGCCAGCGGAATCTCGACCTCCGATAACGGCAATTCCGGCAATTTGCTGTTGACCCTGGATGGCAACTCCCTGCAATCGACCAACGGCGGCAGCCTGGCTCTGAGCGTCAAGGGTGGCGGCTTGAATTCGACGATCATCCAGTCGATGAACGGCGGAACGGTGATTGGCGGCACAGGCGGTGGTGTGCTGTTTGATCAAGTGACGTTTGATGCATCCGGCGCGGCTCTCAGTGGAACGCAAGCGAACGCTGGCAACTGGACAATTGGAACGCCAGGAGTACGAGTTCAGGGTGATGGCCTGCATTTTAATGCTCCGACAGGTGACCTGAAGTACGGCTCGCTGGACATCGCCAACAACAGCGGCACAGGTTTGTACGTCGACACGAAGACTCTCGGAACGACCTTCTCTCTCAGTAACACCAGCGGTTCCGTTGATACTACGTCTGGCGCGGCCCTGTTTCTGGATCCACTCACTACGAACCTGACGTTCGGTACGGTCAGTTCCACCAACAGTTCCTCAAATGGTGTCACGCTCGATACCCTCAGCGGAACGTTGAACATCAACAGTCTGACGGTGACCGGAGCTTCCGCCAACGGCCTGGCAATCAACAACTCCAGTGGACTCACCTCCACGTTCAACACGGTCGCTATCGACAATATCGGTGCTGATGGGGTGAACCTGATCAATGGTGGTCAAGTCAACATCCTCGGCGGAACAATCAACGGAACAGCCGGTAACGGAATCAATAGCACTGACACCAGTCTGACCGCCAGCAATTTGAACATCGGTGGCACTTCAACCATCAACGGCTCCGGTATTCTGATCCAGTCCACAGCAGGAATTCTCAGCGATGTCGCGTTGTCCAACAACACGATTAAGTCGTTCGGAGATGCAATCACGACGTCAGACGGTGGTACCGCTGGCCAACTGCTGCTTTCGCTGCAGAACAACACCCTGGAATCGACCGGCATCGGTAACGTTGGGCTGCGAGTTGTCGGTTCCGGCTCCAATTCGACGATCATCGATCTGCTGAAAGATGGAACGGTGATCGGCAATGGCACCAATGGTGGTGCTCTCTTCAACAGAGTCACATTTGACGCCTCAGGACGATCACTTTCAGGAACGCAGGTCGACGGTGGCAACTGGACGATCGGAACCACAACCAACCGAGTCGTCGGCGACGGCTTGCGGTTTGTCGATCCGACGGGTGATGTGAAGTTCGGCACAATCAACATTGCGAATGACAACGGTACAGGCCTGTACGTCAACACCAAGGGCCTTGGAACCACGTTCTCACTCAGTAACACGGGTGGCAGCGTGGACACCACGAATGGTTCCGCTCTGTTCCTCGACCCGCTCACAACCAACCTGAGTTTCAGTTCGGTTACGGCCACCGGCGGAAGTGGCAACGGAATCGAATTGGATACCGTTGCGGGGACCGTCAACCTGGGCACGGTTAATGTCACGAACATGCTCGGAAACGGCGTTGTCATGAACAACTCCTCCGCCAGCGTCACTGCTGGGTCTGTCACCGTGAATAACGTAGCATCGGGATTGGTCTTCGGAAACAATACCGGTGGCGGCTTCTCCGCCACTGGCGTTACGAACTTGACGGGTCTCACCGGGACTGGCGTCGACCTGCATTCTGCTGCCGGAACCTACAACTTCGCGGACTTGAATATCACCACTACAGGTGCCACCACAGGCCTCGACTTCCGCAATTCCAATGTTCTGTTCACCTCGGCGAACACCAACATTACCGGGAGCGGCAACGCTGGCAGCATCGGGGTTGATCTGAGTGGTTCGACGAACCCGAATGGTGCGAATTCGGCCACCCCGAATATCACGCTCGCGGGCCAGGCCGGGCAGACTGCCATCATCAACAACGTCGGTACTGGCGTGGCGATGGGGAATGTGCTCGATGGTTCTGCAGGGGCCAACTTCATTTATGGAAATCAGACTCCGCTGAACAGCGGCAGCCAGATCAATGCGATCGCCAGTGGCCTGACGCTGGATACGCGTCACCTGATCAGCAGCAACACGTTGACCCAGGGCCAGTACAACTTCAAGGGAGTCAGCTTTACGGGAACCGCTTCGTTCCAGATTTCGCCTGATTACCTGTTTGTTGGTTCAACGTCCGCCGGAGGCGACACAGGATTATCCGTCGCCAATCGAATCAGCCTGGCGGAACTCCTGACTCTGGATGCCAACCCAGCCAATCTCGACAACAAGACGATTGTGCTCGTGAATGACAACGCTGGAGCCGGTCTGGACCTCGGTGCCAACACACTGATCCTGGGCAACAACACGATTCTCGACAGCTTCGGCAATGGCCAGACCTTTACCGTGGGGACCGCTGTACCGGTCAACGTGATTCTGGACACGGTCGTCAGCCCTGTCGTGATCACGGATCCGAATGGTGCCGCAACGCTGAAGGGGAGCCTGGATCTGGTTCATCTGGGGAACGGCGACACAGTGCAGAACCTGATTCTCGATGGTGGCCTGAACGGCATCGTTGGTACCGGGGTCGCCGGAGTCGATATCAATCACCTGACCATTCAGAACAGCAGTGCCTCGGGTATCACCCTGCAGAATACGAGCGGGACAATCGGTTTGAACAACCTGACTCTGTCGAACATCGGAACTGGCGTGAGCGACAACGGGATCACACTGCAGAACGCCGGGGCCGTCACCGTCACCCAATCGACAATCGATACGGTTTCGGGTGATGGCATCTACAGTTCGAACACCGACCTGACGGCCACCAATCTGGGGATTGGTATGACAGGGACTGTCAGTGGGAATGGCATCGTAGTTGGCAACTCCGGTTCACAACGAACGGTTGTCATCAGCGACAACATCATCATCGCCAATGGTTCTGCCATCAAGACGACAGATGTTGGCGTTGCAGGCGAGTTGTTGCTGACATTGGATGCAAACATGCTGCAATCCAACGGGGGCAGTGTCCCGGCGTTGGACGTGACAGGATCCGGCCTCAACTCCACAATCGTTCAATCGATGTTCGGGGGAACAATCGTCGGGGGAACCGGTGGCGGAGCGCAATTCAGCCAGGTGACATTTGATGCCTCGGGCCGGTCCTTGTCAGGTCAGCAGGTTGTTGCTGGCGACTGGACGATTGGAACAACCGGTAGCCGCGTTCAGGGAGATGGTCTGCGATTGATCAACCCGACGGGCGATCTGAAGTTCGGTGCCCTGGATATCGCTAACAACAGCGGCACCGGGTTACTCGTCAACACCAAGGGCCTCGGAACAACCTTCACGCTGGGGAATTCCAGCGGCACAGTCGACACCACGAACGGTGCCGCATTGAATCTGGACCCACTCACGACCAGCCTGACGTTTGATACGGTCAAATCTGTCGGTTCTTCAAACGTTGGCGTCAACGTCGATACGGTTGCTGGCACGCTCGACATCAACAACCTGATTATCAGTAATTCTGCATCCACGGGTGCGATCTTCAATAACTCCGCCGGCCTGACAACCACCATTCAATCGGCGAACATCACCAACGTCGGCAACGACGGTATTGGATTACTCGGCGCAGGAACTTTCTCGGTCCTGGGTGGTACGATCGATTCCACATTCGCCAACGGGATCAACGACAATGATACGAATCTGACTGTCTCCGGAGTCAACATCGGTGCAACGTCAGTCGGCGGAAACGGGATTCAGATCATCAATGCTGGCAATGCCAGAACCGTCAATCTGAACAACAACACGATCAAGAGCACCGGCAATGCGTTGTACACAACGGATACAGGAACCGCGAATGAACTGGTCCTGTCACTGGATGGCAACTCGTACGAATCGACCGGTTCCCTGGCACTCAGTGTCACGGGCAGCGGACTGAACTCGACAATCATCCAGTCCATGAACGGTGGGACCGTTGTCGGCAATGGATTGGGTGGAGGAGCCCTCTTCCAACAGGTGACGTTCGATGCCTCGGGCACCTCACTGTCCGGAACGCAGGTCAACGCTGGCGACTGGACCATCGGAACGACCACGAACCGAGTCTCGGGTGACGGCCTGCAGTTCTACGACCCAACCGGAAAACTGGCCTTCGGCAATCTGAATGTCGCCAACAACACTGGTGTCGGCCTGACCGTAAACACGAAGGGATTGGGAACCACGTTCGACCTGCAGACCACGGGGGGCACGATCGATACAACCGGTGGTTCAGCCCTGTTCCTCGATCCTCTCAGTGCCAACATCCACTTCAATACAGTGTCGTCCACAGGAAGCTTCACGAACGGGGCAACGCTGGACACTGTTTCAGGTACGGTCCTGATCGACCAGCTTAACGTCAGTACGGCCAACCAGAACGGCCTGGTCATCAACAACTCGTCCGGCCTGACCACAACGGTCACGTCGATGAATATCAATGGAGTCGGAAACAACCTGACTCATGCAGGTGTCGTGCTGACGGATGCTGGTACGGTCAACTTGAATGGTGGATCGATCGACAGTTCCACGGGCGACGGGATCCACAGTAGTGATACCAACCTGACTGCCACCTCTCTGTTAATTGGTGGCGTTGGATCGATCGCTGGCGACGGGATCGAAATCGTCAACAATGGCGGTCTGCACACCGTCAACTTGTCCGGTAACACGATCATCGGTGCAGCCAGCGGGATCTCAACCAAGGATTCCGGTCTGAACGTTGGCGAATTGCTGCTGACACTCGACAATAACACTCTGAGTTCCGTTGATGCGGGGAGCAAGGCCCTGGAGATCCTGGGGAACGGCCTGAATACGACCATCATCCAATCCATGAACGGGGGAATGATCCTCGCGAACGGCACTGGCGGCGGTGCTCACTTCAGTCGCGTCACGTTTGATGGATCAGGGCGATCACTGTCAGGAACACAGGCTGCTGCAGGAGACTGGACTGTCGGCTCAGGAGTCGGTGTGATCGGTGACGGCATGCGGTTTGACGGTCCATCTGGCGACCTGCAATTCGGCAACCTGACGATCAAGAACACCAATGGTACAGGTCTGTTTGTCGACACGAAGACGCTTGGAACGACGTTTGCACTTGGAAACACCGGCGGATCGATCACCACCTCTGGCGGTGCTGCTCTGAATCTTGACCCAGCTCTGGTGACATCATTGACGGTCAACATGAACTTCAGTGGCGTCACCTCGACGAACAGTGCCACCAACGGTATCACCCTCGATACGATTGGTGGAACCCTGAATCTGGGCAACGTGAATGTCACCAACGCCACCGGCAGTGGCTTGTGGATGGACAAGACCGCCGCGACAGTGACGGCGAATACCGTGACCGTCAATGGTGCTGCGGATGGCCTGACATTCGGTAACAACCCGTTTGGCAGCTTTGCTGCAACCGGCGCAACCAATCTGACGAATATCACCGGGAATGGTGTCAACCTGACCGGTGCGGCCGGAAGCTATCAGTTCGCCGACCTGACGGTCGGAACAACAGGTGCAGCGACCGGATTGAACTTCCGCAATTCCAACGCCACCTTCCAATCGGCCAACACATCGATTACGGGAGATGGAACTGCTGGCAGCATCGGGGTTGATCTGAGCGGCAGCCAGAACCCGAATGGTGCGAACTCCACAACACCGAATATCCAACTTGCTAATGCGGCTGGCCAGACAGCCTTGATCAACAATGTTGACACCGGCGTCCGACTCGGCAGCGTTGGCGATGGTTCGGCCGGGGCGAACTTCATCTATGGCAATCAGACGCCGCTGAACAGTGGCAGCCAGATCAACGTCATCGTTGGTGGCCTGACACTCGATTCCGCGAACCTGGTCAGCACAGGGCCCTACACACAGGGACGGTACGAGTTCAAAGGTCTCAGCTTCACCGGAAACACGAACTTCGCATCGGCTCCAGGCGCCAGCTACATCTTCGTCGGCCAGACCTCGGCCGGGGCCGATGATGGCTCAACCCCAACCGATCGTTACAGCATTGCTCAACTGATCGCCCTGGGAGCCGCAGCTCTCGACAACAAGACGGTCGTACTGGTCAACGAAGGGGTGAATATCGATGAAGGTGCCAGTACATTGACGCTGGGAAATTCGACCATTGTCGATACGTTCGGCAACGGCCGATCCTTCACCACAACGGGCCTGATCATTCCACAAAACGTCGTTGTCGATACGTTTGGCGGAGCGATCACGTACAACGATCCATTCAGCAACGGAGCCGCAACGCTCACCGGAACGAACAACATCATCACGCTCGGTAACAACGACACCGTCCAGAATATCCTGATTTCGGGCGGAATCAACGGGATCACCGGAACCGGAATCAGCAATGCCACGATTAACAATGTGAGTATCAGCGGTAGCAGCCAGAACGGTATTAGCCTGGTGAATACGACTGGAACGCAGACGCTGACCGCGCTGACGATCAACACAGTGGGCACGAACGGGATCAACCTGTCAAATGCGGGTACCGTGTCGATCACTGGAACGACCGCAATCGACGGCACAGGTGCGAACGGGATCCTGAGCACCAACACCAATTTGAATGTCGCATCTGCGGCGATCGGAACAACATCAGAAGTCACGGGTGACGGCATCGTCGTGAACAACACCGATGGCACCAACCGAACATTCTCACTGAGCAATTCCAATCTTGGATCTTCCCTTGGGGACATTGGTAATCGTGGTATCGTCTTGAATTCTACAGGGGCCGGAACGTTGACGGCAAACCTGGATAGTACGTCGATCTTCAGCACGAACGGCTCACTCGTGACCACAGATAGTGGAACGGCCAAGCAACTTGTGATGAGCCTCGGCGCAACCGGCAACATGCAGTTTAATCGGTCGACCGCCGGTTTTGCCGTTGACATCACGGGATCAGGGCTGAACTCGACAATCGTCACCTCACTCGGTGGAAACACAAGTAACATCGATGTCGCAACTGCTGGAAGCGGCGGCGGTGTCCGCTTCAATCAAGTCACATTTGACGGGTCTGGCACGGCTCTCAGCGGATCACAGGCGACCGGCGGAAACTGGACCATCGGTACCGTGGGAAGTCGAGTCCAGGGAGATGGCCTGCGATTCGATGGCCCCACGGGAAGTCTGCTGTTCAACTCGCTGGACGTGGCAAACGACAACGGAACCGGCATCTACGTCGATACCAAGACGCTCGGAACGTCATACTCCCTGGCGACCACCAATCCAGCATCTGTCGACACGACGAATGGATCAGCCTTGTTCCTCGACCCACTCACTGTCAACATGACCTTCAGCGGTCTGTCCAGCACCAACAGTGGAACGAACGGAATCTGGCTGGATGGCGTTTCCGGGAACCTGACTGTTACCGGAACGACCACCTCAACAAACGCAGGCGGGCACGGGATTCTGATCGAGAATTCCGACGGGACCTTTAACTTCAACAACATCGACGTTGATACCCCAGGTGCGGACGGCATCCATATCAACAACACCCCTGCGGCCACGATCAACTTCAACGGAACGACGACGATTCAGAATACGATCGGTGACGGTATTGACCTCTCATCAGCGGGTGGCGGAGTCACATTCGGCGCCACGAATATCAGCGGTGCGGGTGCCGATGGGATCAACCTGACCAACGCCGCGGGGAGCTACGCCTTTGGCGCCACCACGATCAACGGTTTCGAAGCGACCAGCGTCGGAATCAATTTCGCCGGTGCTGCCGCCGATGCGACCTTTGGTGCCACCGATATTGGAAATGGCGGCTTCGGCACAGCAATCGATCTTTCCAGCACGACAGGCAACCACAATATCTCGTTTGCCACCGGCAGCAACATCCATAACGTGGCGCTGGGTGTCGAACTCTCATCCGGTCACACGAATGCCACTTCGGCCAACGCCACCTTCGCATTCGGTGACTCCAACGCCGGCAATGGCCTGGGTTCCTTCATCAGTGCGACGACAACCGTCAACGCCGTTGGCCTGAACCCGCTCTCGGGGACCTATAACTTCGACGACGTCAATTTCACCGGGACGGCCAATCTGCCGTCCAGTGCTGGTGTATCACTGTTCGTCTCGGCCACTGCGACAAACGGTGTGGGTGATGGATCCTTCAGCAATCCTTACAGTGTTCTCGACGCAGATGCGATCACCACGGCCGGGAAGACATTTGTCTTCCTCGACGGAACCTACGACTTCAATACCCTCAACGGCGGAAATGCCTTCACACTCTCGAAGAACCAGAATGTTGAAGGTCTCGACAACGGGCATACAGTCGCTTACGGAACGGCACAGCCCGTCAATGTCATCGGCAACCTGGGTGCCACAGGCGGGACGGCTTCACGGACCAGCAGTTTGTCGATTACCGACAGTGCCGCCGCAGGGATCTTCGACCTGCTCGGTGGCAACAGCCTGCTGGATATCACGCTCAGTGGTTCAGCAGCAACGACCTATCTGGTGAGTTCGAATGGTGGGGCAGGCGGGTTTGACAACACAGCCGGTATCACCTTGAACGGTGTCACGATGTCCAATCCGGCGGGCACGTTTGCTGCCATGCAGTTCACAAACATGACCGGCAATGTCTCGGTGCAGGGGAATAACATCAACATGTCTTCGGGCTCGCTGGTAAACATCAACGGCGGATCGGCGACATATACGTTTGCTAGAGGAACACAGCCCGACGTCGGCTCCACACCTGGCGTGCTGGCGGGAACCAACACCGGAATGTCGATTGTCGGGACAACGGGGGGCAGCGTCTCGATCGATGGAATGTCGCTCAGCAGTTCCGGAACAGTACTCTCTTTGAGTACAAATGCTGCGACCTTCAGCTTCACAAACAACACGTTGTCATCCACGGGCACATTGTTCAGCATCGACCAGTTTGGCAGCAGCACGTCGAATCTGACATTTGACAACACGAATACGATCACGCAAACAACCGGGGTCCTTGCCGATATCGGTGCCGGTTCACGTAACATCGACCTGTCGGCCTTCAACTTCACCAATACCGGCACGACGGCTGCCAATGTGATCAACAGTGTTGGTCAGACGGGTGGCACGATCAGCTTCGGAAACATCAATATCGCCGGCTACAACAATGTCGCCGGTACAGCCGTCAACCTGCAAGGTTCCGGCGGTACGGCGGTGTTCGGTGACCTGGACATCGTGACCACCAATGGTGCGGGTCTCAAGATTGGTGCGATCACCTTCAATGGTGGTGCGTCTCCCACCGTCAGCGCCAACGGCGGCACCGCCCTGACGCTGAATGGAACGACGCTGTTTGGTGGCGGCCAGACGTTTGACGTTACGGCAACGAACACCGGTGCCGGGAATGCCGGGGTGAACCTGAACAATGTGGTCGGCAACACCGCCCTCAGTGCCGTCAACATCAACGGAACCGGCGCTGAAGGGATCCTGATCAACAACTCCGGTCAGGTGAACATCGGTAATGGCGGAAGCTCAAAAATCGATGGTACCGTCGGCGACGGCGTGAAGACGACCAATACAGACACGTTTGTGGACACCGTCGTGTTTGGATCCCTCGCCGCAATTGGTGGCAATGGATACACGGCCCTGATGAGCAACGGTGTCAATCATACGCTCGACATCACCAACAGCGGATTCGCCAATGTCGGCGGCAAGGGGGTGGCTGTCACGAACAGTGGTGCCGGACATACCTTCTTCACCATGACCAGCACGGGCATCAACTCCTCGAACAATGCGGCGGACTTCCGCAAGACCGGTACCGGAGCCTTGGATGTCGGCCTGGGGAACAACAGCTTCACCTCAAGTGCCGGCTTTGGACTGTATGTTGATGGTTCGGTCGGGGCGGGGATCCTGTCGGTCACCAGTAATGATCAGAACGCCACTAACGGTGCCACTCAACGCGGGTAACGATTTTAGACTTTGAGCTGTTTGAATCGCTGTCGTTGTTCTGCGGTGGCTAATTCGATACTGGGTACTCCGCATCGCTGATGCTTCTTCTTTCTCGGGTAGTTACGACTTTTCTTGCTGCTTGTACGTTTGGACTCGTCGGCAAGGATGGCGCTGGCAAGTTCGTCCTTGAGCAGTGAAACGGGTTCGGCGGCTTTGGAGATCAGTTCAACGACCTTAGAGAAGGCCTTGATGACCTTCACGGGACTGATCTGCTGGGGAGACAGATCTCCTTCCAGCATGGCCTTTTTGCCCGCGAACAGCGCATGCCAGATCCCCA
>Ga0194055_10001632_pt1 | contig 18241 bp, 14 predicted proteins | sample SepL449m_MetaG_FD_155482 | JGI IMG/M metagenome (GOLD analysis project Ga0194055, IMG submission 155482) | Anoxic zone freshwater microbial communities from boreal shield lake in IISD Experimental Lakes Area, Ontario, Canada - Sep2016-L442-9m | ecosystem: Environmental > Aquatic > Freshwater >...
CAACATTTGTCAACTCCCACCGTCCGGACGGTGCCGAAAACGGTTGATTGTGACAAGTCGAGCTGAGATCGTGCGCGCTCATGTTTTGACGCAAACCCTAATTTGATTACACGTTTCTACGAATTCCAAAACCATTAGCCGGACACTTGTGTGTTCCAGAACAAAAATGATGTCGTTTCGGCCCGTATTTATCGCAACAACGCTAAGCAATATCTGCCTTCGACCGTCCGTCCATTCGCTCAACCGATGAGTTCAATTATCAACAGTCCTCCGGGATTAGACTCACTTCATTTTGAAAGACCACACGTTATGCAGCCTTTTTCGTATCACGACGGCGAACTCTTCTGTGAACAGGTTCCCGTTGCCAAGCTGGCCGAACAGTACGGAACTCCGCTGTGGGTCTATTCCAAGTCATTTCTCGTCGGCCAACTCAAGCAGATTCAGACCGCGTTTGCGGAAGTCGAACCGGTCATCTGTTATTCGGTGAAAGCAAACTCGACCCTCGGCGTTTTGAAAGTGATGCGCGATGCTGGCAGCAGCTTCGACGTGGTCTCAGGGGGTGAGCTTTACCGCGTGAAGGCAGCAGGCGGAGATACGACCAAGGTCGTGTTCGCGGGGGTCGGCAAGACCGACGAAGAAATCCGCTTCGCGCTCGAAAACAACATCCTGATGTTCGATGTCGAGAGCGAACAGGAACTGGACGCCATTGCCGCTGTCGCGGGATCAATGAATGTCGTCGGCCGCGTTGCATTGCGACTGAATCCCGATATCGATGCGAAGACGCATGCCAAGACGACGACTGGCAAGAAGGGGAACAAGTTCGGAATGGACATCGAACGCTTCCGTGAACTCGCCGCCAAGGTATTGCAAGACAAGCGGCTGGCACTGAAGGGAATCCACATGCATCTCGGTTCCCCGATTCTGACCACCGATCCTTACGAGGCAGCTGGCAAGAAGGCGATTGAAGTGGTCGATGCGTTGCGGAAGGATGGCCACGAAATCAACTGGATTAACCTGGGTGGCGGATTCGGCATCAGTTACCGCGGTAGCGAAGGGCTTCCCGCAGAAGCCTATGCCAAGGTGATCGTACCGGCCGTCAAAGCGGCCAAGTGCCGCCTGGCCCTGGAACCCGGTCGGTTCGTCGTCGGCAATTCATGTATCCTGGTGAGTCGCGTCGTCTACACGAAGCGCGAAGGTGGCAAATTGTTCGTCATCCAGGACGGCGGCATGAATGATCTGGTCCGACCTGCCATGTACGATTCCTTCCATCGAGTCTGGCCGGTTCAACCGAGTATTGAAATGCCTGCGGATCTTGAAGGCGAAATCGCCGGTTGCGAAAAGACGGATGTCGTCGGCCCTGTCTGCGAATCGAGCGACTACTTCGCCAAGGATCGTTATCTCCCTCCGATGAAACGTGGAGATCTGATGGCAATCTTCAGTGCAGGTGCTTATGGCACAGCCATGAGCAGCAATTACAACTCACGCCCACGCGGTGCCGAGATCCTGATCGATGGCACCGATGTCAAAGTTATTCGCCGCCGCGAAACACTGGCAGACCTGATCGCGCACGAACTCGATTCGTAACCACAACTCGCAAACAGTTTCTCTGGAGCTTTGCCCAGCCGAAGTCGCAAGTCATTCCACCGCAATCGGGGATAACGGGATCTCGTCTCTAAATCTCGCAACAGGTTTGCAGCATGGCACTCCGAGTGTCGCGTGAATGTCGCTCAACGTCCATCATGCGCGTCGGTACTTGGCGGTGCCGCCAGGTTTCTGGGCTTGCGCCGCCATAATCTGCTCCAGAGGCTGACGGCCAATTTGCGGTAATCGATTGTGAGTACTCCTGAGAGGCGGACAAGTGACCACATTGAACTGATGGACGCGTGAGGCCAATGACAGATGTAGCGTGGGACAAATCGGGGACGAAACCTGCTCTTGAAGTGGTATTCGCCGGGAAGGTCAAAGAAGATCGCGGCATAGTTGAATCCGAATTGCAGGCCACGACGAACCAGCCAACTGTCGTTGGGAAGGACTTCAACACGGACCGCAGGGCATAGACAAAGTGATACGGTCGCTACCCCATCGGATCGCAATGCCTGCACGCATTGATGAATCATGAACGCGACCAGGCCGCGAGGGGCATCCAGACGATGGCGGTACGTTTCGACGGCCCAGTGACTCCCGTTCTCGAAGGGAAGGCACACCAGAAATCCTTCGATTCTGCCATGCCCGTTGTCACCGCGTGCCAGGAACAGACGACGTCGCCCCCAGTCCTTTGGGTCGAATCGCCCATTGAAGAACCAGATTTCGTGGCGCTGCGGTTTCGATTTCAATCCCTCGGCAGCAACCGCACGGATGTTATCAAGTATGGCATCCCATTCGGCCTGAGAATGATTCTCACGACGACATTCTGTCAGCGAGACGTTTTGACGATGGCAGTAATTGAATTGGCGCCTTACCCATTCAAATTCGCCACCAGCCCATGTCAGATGGGCGAGATCCAGCATTGGTTCCTCACCCCATTTGGTGACCTGAAACTCATGCTGGCGAAACAACGGCAGGTCGCCTTCCACGACGTTGTAGAATGTGACGCAAAGCCGATGTTGCCTGGCGAACACCTGAAATTCTCGTAACAGACTTTCTCGGTTTGCAGGGTTGCAGAGCAATCCCCCTTGAACATGCAGGTACCGTCCAATCCGGGCGTAAGAAATAACGCCATTGCCGCTGCTGGACCAGAACTTGGTCAGTCCCGCTTCCGTCGCGAGGTAACTGTCGTAGGTCCGGCCAAACTGATAAGCCAGTTCCTCCAGAGTCTCTTCTGGTAACGCTCCCTCGTCAGTGACATCCGAGTCATTCATTTCAATTCTTGGAATCGACCAAGTCTCGAACGATCAATCCTCAACGAAGGAAGCGGAAAAACGCCTTCGTTGCGGGACATATCCATCAACACGCATTGGAACGATAGCGGTACTACGGCACTGTCATCGCATGTATCAGACGAAAGTGCAATTCGTAGGGCATATCGCTACGGGGTTCTATGCGACGTAGTCGAGAGCCGAGCGAGAGCGTGCGTAGGCTTGCACGGAGGCTGCTGTCAAAGGATTGCGGGTTTGACCGAACGGAACCGATAGGACGTCGTCGGGCCCCTGATGAAATGGCGCTTGATTCGACGAATTCTGTCCTTGAGTCTGACATTCGACCTGGCAGGGTGTGAATGCAACCCCTTGACTGTCCAGTGACTGATGCAGATTACCGAGTTGCCGTTCAATTGCCTGTCGGGCAGCTTCATCGGTCGCGACCATGCGGATCGAAACGACATCGTTAGAAATAGACAGGTGGACATTCAGTCGACCCAGATCTGGCGGATCGAGACGAAGCACGACGCTGGACTTATCAGCTTCCGGCGATCCCTCTAATCGCTGCTGAACGATTTCTGTCATGCGATGGACAAATGATTCCATCGGAACCGGTACTGCCGCAGAATCTAACGGGCCGGTGGAGGTCTGGGGTGTTGATTCCTGGACCTGCGTATGCTGTGGGGCTCCGAATTCCAAACCTGCAAATTTGGTGAACGTCTCGGATTTGTCGGCGACGTTCGTCGCAGGAGCTGACTTTGCTGCACCCGACTCCGGGATCAAATCTTGCAGGAAACTCATCCCTTTGGGGATACCGCCGCTTGATTGGAATGCAACGTTTATTTTGCTCGTCAATTCGTTACGAAACTGTCGAAACGCGGTCAGGCCAGCCCGTGCTCCGTCCATAGCAGTTGCGAACGCTGCAGGACGCGAATCAATCGCCGTCTGATCCATTGGCTGCGAGACGGATTCGGTCGTGGAAACGGACGTGTCAGCGGCCTGAGCCTTTTCTGCCTGCAAGGCCTCTTCAAGATCTCCCTTCACAGATGCGACTTCATTTGATGGGAGCTCGCTCGCAGCATTGACAGTTTCGTTAGGCTGAACAGATTTGGAATCGGACTCTGGATTTTCCTGAATCGGAATCGATGCGGGATTTGAGCCAGGCGAAATTGCTGTAGTAGTAACAACGGGGTTCGTTTCACCTCCGCTATTGGCATGCAAGCTTTCGTTTGGAATCGGCGATTTTTCGGCCAACGCAGGCTCAACTTTTGTCGCTGCATCTGGCTTCGCTGCGTCTGCAACCTGGACAACTGCGCCGGGGTTCTGCACTGGATTCTGTGGCGGACTCGACTGCGGAATTTGTGACAAACTGGCCGGGACAGTCGGTGACGAGACTGCAGGCAACGTCGCGGTTACTGGAACCGCATCCTGTTTTCTGTCGGAAACGAGTGCTGGGCAATCTTCAGGTCGCAGCTTCGGCTGTTCAACCACCACCGGTTGGGCACGGACCTGAATCGGAGTCACTACATTGTCCGGGGCCAGATCATCTGCAGGTTTTTTGCTGGTCTCAACAGGCCTTTTTTGTCGGTCAACGGTTTTGTTGTTCGCAGCGTCAGTATCCATGGCAGACGTCTGCCGAGCATCCTGTCTGCGATCAGTCTTCTTCGAGACAGATGTCTCAACAGCAGACTTCGCATCAGTCTCTGTCGCTGGGTCGACGTCAGAGTCGCTCCTTGATTCCGTCCTTCGGTGCTGTTCAGAAACTTTCTCTGACGCCGGGTATTTTTCGCAGCGTTCATGCGGTGCGGCTGACGCAAGTGAAAAAACGTCGTCAAATGCGATCCGCGGACCGGCAACATCGGCGCGTTCCGCCGATGGCTGGGAAAGTTGGGGGATCGTAACGGTTGTATCGATTTTCATAAAACTCGCGCTCTCTGTTCCTCCGAAACAATCGAGTAGCTGGTGGTGTGTGCTGAACTCGGATACGGCGAGTTGTGCCGGATGCCGGAACAAAGGTGCGGAGATGATAGAAATCACAGTCCCGCTGATTTTGCCGCTTCGCGGGGTCGTCCTCGCCGAACCGGATACCGTTCCGCCTGAATGGCTCGCAGAACAATTTTCCCGACTTCCGCTCAACTCCGCCGACCGAAAATCCGCAGCCACTCGTGCCGCGGTCGCCGCTCAACAGGAACAGGAACTGGAACAACTGCGCCAGCAACGAGATTCCTGGAAACGCGGGTTCGCGGAACTTCAAAAGGCTGTGACTCAGACCGAAGCCCAATGTGCCTCAGTCCTGAATGAAATGCGTGAAGTGACGGTCGAACTGGCACATGCCATCGCTTCCAAACTCGTCTTTCAGCAATTGGCTGCTGGAACGTTCCCGATTGATCGCCTTGTGACAGAAGTCCTGAGTCGGCTGAACACTCGTGAACCTGTGACGGTTCGACTGCACCCCGAGGATCTCGCAATCTTCCAGCAGGGTGACCGGCAACCCCAGGCTGCGGAGTCGGAAACCAGCGTCCGAGTTGTCGCTGACCCGCGTCTGGCACGTGGCGATTGCAAAGCGGTCGCAGGCGAAATCACGGTGATTTATGAACTGCGTCGACAGATTGAAGAAATTCGTCGTGAACTCCTTTCTACGGTAAATGGACATGCTGAACCTCGACCTTGATCGGCTGCGAAGTGACGTCGAAGCCTGCGATGGCTTTCAGACGCAAGGCCGCCTGCGGGTCATCGAAGAGGGGCTGGCGTGCGCATTGCCCGCAGCACTCGGAGACCAGTGTCGTATCCTGGAACCGAGCGGTCGGGCAATCCCTGCCGAAGTGATTGGTTTCAGACGCGGGCTGGCACAATTGGCCCCGTATGAACTGGCCGAAGAACTGCGATCGGGGCTTCCTGTCGTCCGCGACCCCGAGCGGCGGAAAGTCCCCGTCGGTTCCGGAGTTCTCGGGCGCATCCTGGATGGAATCGGACGTCCGATCGATGGCCGCGGCCCCGTTCTACCCGGAGAACGCCGCGTTGTTCGAAATACTCCTCCATCGCCACTCCAACGTGGTCGAATCGATCGTCCCTTCGTGACCGGTCAGAAAGTCATTGATGGTCTGCTGTTATGTGGCAAAGGACAGCGCCTGGGGATCTTCGCAGGAAGCGGCGTCGGCAAGAGTACTCTGCTGGGCCAGATCGCGAAGACTGCCGAAGCGGATCTGAATGTCATTTGTCTGGTTGGTGAACGAGGATGTGAACTTCGCCCGTTCGTCGAAGACTGTCTGGGACCTGAAGGTCTGGCGAAATCGGCCGTGATCATTTCAAGCTGCGAACAACTGCCGATGATGCGAATTCGAGCCGTCGAGACTTCGATCGCCATCGCTGATTCTTTCCGAGCCCGTGGCAAAAACGTCCTGTTCTTTCTGGACAGCCTTACTCGACTGGCAATGGCCCAGCGGGAACTGGGCCTGAGCCTGGGTGAGCCACCGAGTGCTCGCGGCTACACTCCGTCCGTTTTCCAATTGCTGGCGAATACGGTCGAACAACTTGGCAATGGAACGACGGGAAGTATCACTGGATTTCTGACAGTCCTGGTCGAAGGAGATGACCTCGGCGAACCTGTCGCAGATTCAGCTCGATCATTACTGGACGGCCACATTGTTCTTGATCGCAAGCTCGCAGAAGCAGGCCATTTCCCAGCGATCAATGTTTCGCAAAGCGTCAGCCGAGCGTTCTTGCAGGTTTCGGACCCCGCCCAGCAGGTGGCCGCTCGGAAAATCAGGCAGATCATGGCGACTTATGCAGAAGTCCAGGACCTGATCCGGATCGGTGCCTATGTGAAAGGAACAAGCCCCCAGGTGGACAAGGTCCTGGAACTGATGCCGGCAGTCAATGCGTTTGTACAGCAAGGACTCAGTGATCGAATGACATTTGCAGAAACGCAGGCGGCAATGCAGAAGGTCGCGACAGCATGGCAGTATTGAAGTGGCCAGGGAGGAAATGAGACCTTCGGTCGGCCGTTTTGACGGGGTCAGGAGACCCGCGCCGATCGCGTCGTGCCGGCGCCGATCGCGTGACCCACGCCGATCACAATTTGAACCATCAGCCGGAACGCGCTAGCGTCCGGTTCGAACTGTGGGCAAGCGCCCAGCCGCTGATCGTCCTAAACGAAAACTTGGCCACAATGAAACAATAGCAACGAGAAGAGGAGACCTTCGGTCGGCCGTTTCGGCGGGGTCGGGAGACCCACGCCGATCGCGTGACCCGCGCCGAACACGTCGGTTTTGAAATATCCTGCCAGTAAAGAAATAAAGAAAACCCTCCAAAATGAAAAAATTCCAGTTTCGACTGCAACGGTTGCTGTGGTACCACCAGCAGCGTCAAAAGCAGGCAGAAGTCCTGTTGCAACAGGCGGTGATGCAGCGTGAACTGGCGTTTGCAGAGGTTCAGTCCATTCAGGCTGAGATTGATCGCGCCTGTCAGCTTCCGGAAGCAGTCGGAATGCCTGTGAACATTAGCTCGCGAGAGAATATTGCCGAACACCTGCGGGCACTCGGTCGAACTTTAACGGCTGCACAGGAAAAACTGATGCAGAAGGAGCAGCGATTACGAGAAGCAAATCAAGTCTGCACAGAAATTACACGTGATGTGGAGGGATTACTTCACCTGCGAGCCCAGCAATTGGCGGAACACACCGATGAAGTGGCTCGGCAGCAGCAAATCGTTCTGGACGAAGTGGTCATGCGGCAATGGTCGCTGCGGGATGCAGACGCCACGGCATAACCGTGAGGATCATCCGCGATGAAAACCTTGATTCAACTCATAGTGGTGGCAGTGATCTTCGGAGGTATCTCCGCAGCCGCTACGCTCTTTTTACAGCCGCAAACGACCACTCCCGTTGCAGGGGCTGACGATTCCGTGAAAACGGCTGAATCGACGGAAAAGACCGAAAAGCCCAAGGGTGAGAAAGAATCCGCAGATCATCCTTCGGACGGCCACGAAACTCCCGCCGCAGACCATGCAGAAAAGTCTGTCGAATTCGATGAGCATGCACTGGCCGCTGCGGAACCGCCGCGAGGACACTCGGCTCCGCATGCGGAGCCATCGAGTCACCACACGCCCGACGTTTCCAAGCCGGAAGCCCGTGTCGCTGTTCGTCCACCCTACACCCCCGATGGTGATGAAGCGGGCTCGATCATTAACCTGCTGCGCGAACGATCTCGAATCGCTTCAGAAAATGAACGGAAACTCGCCGAACGCCAGGATGCGATGCAATTGATCTTTGAAGACTTGCGCGCGGAACAGGCCCGGACACTCAAAATTCGACAGCGTCTTTCTGCGGAATTGAAGGAATCGCGTCAGGCAGTTGATGCAGCTCTCGAAGCCATTGAGGTCGAACGCTCGACAATTCTCAAGGATCAGACTGAAACTCGAGTTGCTGCGGAAGAAGCCGTCCGAATCGCAAATGAAGAACGCGACAAACTGCGTAAACAACTGGAGAAATCCACAAATCCTCAAACGGGTGATGCGAACAAGACGGGCGAAGCAGCATCTGGTGACGAGAACGCCAATCTGAAAAAAATGGCCGCGGTCTTCGATACCATGCCCGCCGAAAACGTTGCCAAGGTGGTCGAACAACTCGTCAAAACCAACAAGACGGACGCTGTTGTATCGCTCTTGAATGTGATGAAGGATCGCCAGACCGCCAAGGTGCTGGGGCTGATCACGGAAACCAATCCTCAATTGGCTGCAGATCTCTCTGACCGCATCAAGCGGTTGAAGTCGGCAACCGCAAAACCGGCGGTCGAATAATGGGAGGGACTGGTGTGATTGATCGAGCTTCAAAGGTCATCAAGACGGGCTCGATCCTGAGTGAAAGCTGTGAGCGTGCGAGCGCATGTCGAATGCATCTTTTGCATTCGGGACACGTCATCAACGCCGTATTTCGAGAATGGCGGCCAGGTCGTATCATTCTTCACGTCAATCCCGCGACGCGCGAGGATTCGCTGCAACCTGATGCGATGTGCTGCGTGGCGTTTCCGTACTTGCAATCACTTTATGCGTTTGTCGCCTGTGTGAAACGATTTCGGGATGGTGAGTCGGCTTTGGAGGTTCATTTCGATGAACCTCCCACACTGACCGTCACGAATCTGCGGCGATCTTACCGTGTCCCCGTCATCGACGAGGCTGAAATTGAATTGATCGTGCATTGGGCTGAAAACCAGCAGGCTCACGGAAAGCTGTCAAACATCTCGGAATCCGGTTTTGAAGCGACGCTTCCGGTCAGCGAGGATGTTCTGGCGGTCGATACGGAAGTTCAATGTGAGCTGAGATTTCGCGAAGACAATCTCATGCTGCCCGCCGTTGTTCGTCGCCGCAAACAAATGCAATTTGCCCTGCAATTCACGCTGGCCCGAGTATTAGAAAACCGCCCGGCGATTGTTGCCATTCAAAAAGTCGTTCGGACTCTCGAACAACTATGGCTGAAGAGTCGCAAACGCGAATTGAGCGGGCCAGACGAAGCGTGAATTATTTGTACCCGACCTGTTCCAGTCGCGGGAGTTCGTTCACGTTGCGAAGGCCGAACAGCGAGAGAAATCGGGGTGTTGTCCGATAGGTGACTTCTTTGGAGCCCTTGGTGCGTTCCACCGCAACCAGTTCTCGACGTATCAATTGCCGAATCACGCCACTGGAACCGGGTTTTCCCAATTCATCGATTGTCGCAGTCGTCACAGGCTGGTGATAGGCAATCACCGCCAGGACTTCGATCGCTTCCTGAGTCAGTTTGACTTCCTTGGGACCGAGTCCATAGGCCTTGCGGCGAATTCGTTCAAAGTCTTCTCGCAGGACCATGCGATAGCCCCCTTCACCGAGTCGAATCTCGTAGGGACGTCCTTCGCGAGCGTAGAGCATATTGAGTTCGTCGAGTTGTGATTCAATGAACTCGACCGAAAATTCGCCACGCAAGACATTGACAAGTTTGCGAGCGGTGAGCGGTTCCCCTCCTACAAACAGCAACGCTTCCAGGATCTGCCTGGGTGTCACGTTGGCATTGGGGCGAACCGTGGGTGGCTCCTGGCCCGCAGCCTTCTGGGAGAGGCCCTTCAGTTCAACCGCCAGCGTGGCGTCATCAATGCGTTCGGCCGGTGAAGCATCCATCGGCGTCAGCGTTGCAGACGTACCATCCTGCGGTGGTGTGGAATCAGAATTTTTTGCGGAATTGAGAGTCGAGTCGACGTCTGGGTGATGCGAACCGGTTTCATCAATCGAAAGATCGACCTCCGGAGCATCGGGAAACTGGGCGTCTGAGGCTTCCAGGGCTTCCATCGCGCGCAGATACGCTTCTTCCAATTCATCCCCTGCCCAATCGGCAGCTTCGGGAGCATTATCCAGTTGGCCCCAGAACCCGTGATCTGGCTCTTGATTCAGTTCTTCATCGTCAGTCGACATCCCGGCACGACTCCTTCCTGCACGAGACGATATTTCAGCGAATTCCCGTACCAAGATTAGCCCTGATCGTGGCAATGGGTCAAGACAGGTACGGCGACGATGAGCCGTGCAGATTTTCGACAGGCAGAGAGCAGGCGACCAGGAATTTGGCGGTGCTGCGAGATTCCGTCATGCCCGCGCCGGCGGGGCTGACTTATCAAGTTGTTTCGCATTCTTAGCGCATCGCATACGCCGCGACAATCGTTTTAATCGTCTTTACCCGCATAATCGCTACAGACGGACTGTTTCCGGGCTAATCACGAGCGCGCAACCATATTTCTGGAATATTGTTACGTCCAAATGTCCGTCTGTAACGATTATGCAGGTTATTCGTGTGGCACGGGTTGTGCGAATAATATCGATTGTGCTGAAGTTAACGAAAAGTGGGGTTGTCGCGGTTATGCGGCGTTGAGCCCGAGTGAACGTTAGGCCTCTGGAAACAAATTACGAACTCGCTTCCGAGTTCGATTCGCGTCAGTTCGAGCGTGTGTGGCGACCTGAGAGACCGCTTCGTGCGTTGTGTTGAGACGACCGGCGGGTGTGTGGCACCCGCCGGTCTTTTCGAAATCCCAAGCAGCGACCTGTGGCAAGTCCGCAGGCGTTGATGACCGGTTGCCCCCGTGCAGCCGCATATTGCTCCACGGCTGGAACCATCAGCCGCTGGATTCCTTACCGCACCGATGAAGTGGCACGGCTCGCTTCATCTGCCGGCGAATCGAGTCGCGAACAGCGCCGGTTCGTCGGCAGATGGTGAGTGCCCTGCCGCCTCATCGGGACGCGATCCCGCTTTGGAATTCCGTGTGGACCGGCGTTCACAAACGTGCCGTGAACAGACTCGGGACACACTCTTTATTGAAAAGGCCCGACCGATGAAAAAGCTTCTCCAGGAATTGATCGACAATGAATCTGGACTGATCCTCTCCGCTGAACTCGTTCTGGTTCTGACCATCGCCGTCCTGGGCGTTGTTGTGGGACTGTCTCAGGTGCAGACAGCCATCGTCACAGAACTCCAGGACGTATCACTCGCCTTCTCGGGCATGAATCAGTCATATGCCACACCCGGGTTCATGGGGTGCGGTAAATGGTGGGGACGGACCGCATTCACTGCAGGTTCAGGCTTCATCGATTTCTATGATGGCTGTGTTGGTAACGGCGGCGGGGGTGTTGTCGGCGGGAATTACGGAGGCGGAGGATATGGCGGTGGTGGTTACAGCGGAGGATACGGAACCACAGGGGCCTATTCGGAAATCGGCGCGGGTCAATCCATGGGGGTCACCTGCCCGACCACAACGACGACCGTTCCTCAGACGATAACTCCCTGCGAAACCTGCACACCTGGTGGCAGCACACCAACCCCGTTGCCAAGTCCGCAGCACATCGCGCCAGCACCGGAAGCACCGACACAGTCGTTGCCATTTCCGCCCGCACCGGTTCCGCACATCTAGTTTTCGTGGAACAAGTTGGGAGTGACAATTCAGGGCTTGTCTTCTGTGGCATCGCAGGGGACAGGCCCTTTTTCGTTACTCGGTCAGTCGCACTGACCGATCAAGGTTGATCCCGAGTGCGGCGAGCTTGGTACGAAATGTCGAACGTGAAATCCCCAGAATTGCCGAGGCCCGACTGATATTTCCGTCCACCTGGCTCAATAATTCTGTCAGCATCGTTCGTTCGACACGTTGCATCACTTCGCTGTAGAGGTTTTCCGTCCCGCAACGAATCCGTTCCGTCATGAAACTGATCAGTTCGTCGTTGGCAGAATTTGCAGGCGACGCCGCAGGTGGCATTTGGTACTTTGCCGCTTCATGAGAAGGCGTGTGGCTCGCCCGAACGACTTCAGGAAGGAATTGCGGAACAATGACCGGACCAGATGCCTCAACAACGGCATGCTTCAGGACGCTCTGCAATTCCCGCAGATTTCCAGGCCATGAGTAGCGAGTCAGCAGTTCCATTGCTGGAGTCGAGATTTCACGGACTTCCTTATTGAGTTCCCGGCTGAATCTGTGGAGAAAATGTTCGACCAGAAGCGGCAGGTCACCAGTTCGTTCACGCAATGGTGGCAGTTGGATCGTGTAAACATTCAGCCGGTAATACAGGTCACTGCGGAATTCTCCCCGCGTCATCATTTCGGTCAAGTTGCGGTTCGTCGCCGCAATCAATCGCACGTTGGTACTGATGAGTTCATTGCCACCGACACGTTCGAACTGCTGATCCTGGAGGACACGCAGAACCTTCGTTTGCGTCAGCGGAGTCATATCGCCGATCTCGTCGAGAAATAGCGTTCCCCCGTCACATTGTTCGAACTTGCCGACGCGCTTTCGCTCCGCCCCTGTGAAGGACCCTTTTTCGTGACCAAACAATTCGCTTTCCAGAAGGTTTTCTGGAATCGCAGCACAATTGATCGCCAGGAAAGGACGCTGGGCGCGATTGCTGTATTGATAGATGGCCCGAGCGACAACTTCCTTACCCGTGCCGCTTTCGCCGAGGATCAATACCGTGACGTCCTGTGCCGCGACGCGACCAATCTGCCGGTAAACTTCCTGCATGGCAGGGCACTGGCCGACCAGTAAGTCGCCATCCTGCTGCTGTGATCCGGTCGCAATTTTGGCGGGAGTCCGCATCATCCGGGATGTCTCCAGCGCCCGGTCGATGACAAGCAGCAGGGCATCCACATCCAGCGGTTTGAGCAGGTACTCAAAGGCACCCATCCGCATGGCCTCGATCGCCGTTGATGCCGTTCCCTGTCCTGTCATCAGGATTACCGGTACGCGACAGTCCATGGACTGCAAATTCTGGAGCAATTGCAGTCCAGTTCCATCCGGAAGGCGAATATCTGTAATTACGGCATCTGGCGGCGACGCTCGAAAAACCGCGACGGCTTCGGCCGTGGAACGTGCTGTCTCAAGTTCAACGGTTCCTGCAGGAAACGCGTATCGAAAACAGTTTAGAATCAATTCGTCGTCATCAACCACAAGCAGTTTCGGCATCATAACCTTCCGCCAACTCAAGAGTTGTCAGTGAGTGCCCACCACGAACGGGTCATTTGCCATCGTTCAATAACTGATTTCATTCGGAACAAGCATTGCAACTCCATGCTACCAACCTGAAGCGAACTTGCGCTCGAAACGTTCCCTAATTTCATCTTTCGGGGTCAACTGGTTTTTTTGTAATGTGTTTGGAGCGATCTCGCGTGATTCTCAATACTGAGACGGAAATGAATCTGCAGGAATCGGTCATCGATTGTCCGATCGGAAAGTTTTCGCCACTCGAATGGCACGGTACCGTACGTGGGACGTGCCTCGCTCAGAAGTGACGGATAGAATTGCATCAATGATGGAACATTTCACGAACAAAGGTCCAACAACATGATCGTCTCCATTGGTCGGATTCTGTTTCCAACAGATTTCAGTGAACCTGCAAAAGAAGCCCAGAAGTATGCGACCACACTCGCCGAGAAATTCGGGGCGGAGTTGCACGTTCTCCATGTCGTTCCCGAGATTATTCTCCCGGCGACAGATTCCTATACCACTTGGTCACTTCCCGAAGGTGGAATGAAGGCACAACTGGAATCCGCCGAAAAGCAACTGCAGGCGGAATTTGGAGCCACTTCAGGGGCCCATCGCGCGGTCGTGGTTGGATTTCCCATCGAAGAAATCATGAAGTACGCCGTGGACAATGCAATCGATTTGATCGTCGTCGGAACCCATGGTCACACCGGGTTGTCACACCTGCTGCTGGGAAGCGTCGCTGAAAAGCTCGTTCGACTTGCCAAATGTCCAGTGCTGACGGTGCATCCGCAGGGACATCAGTTTGTGATTTCAGAATGACGACAATTCTTCCCGAATCGACCAAACCGTGGGCCTTGTCGGTCTCGGAGTTAGCAAAGCTGCTGCAAACGGATTCGGCACGTGGCCTTTCGCGGGAGGAGGCTGACCGGCGACTGCGTGAGTTTGGACCAAACCAGATCGGACATCAGCAGACACGGTCCTGGCTTCATGTTTTTGGGGCTCAGTTCGCAAATGTCATGGTAGCCCTGTTGGTTGCGGCAGCCGTCATCAGTGGATTGATTGGCGAATATACGGATGCGATCCTGATCGGCCTGATCGTGATCGCTAACGCCGTCGTTGGCTTTTTTCAGGAATGGACTGCGGAAAAGGCCGTTGAGTCACTCAGGCGAATGACGGAACCTGCGGCTCGCGTTTGTCGAGACGGGAAATGGCAGCAGATCCCTGCGATCGAACTGGTCCCCGGCGATCTGGTAGAAATCGTCACGGGGGACTTTGTTCCAGCGGATGCCAGGTTAGTATCGGTCGCCGAATTGGAAACGTCGGAAGCGTCATTGACGGGGGAATCTCATCCCGTCGAAAAGTCCCTCGACCCAGTAGCACCTGAAACCGCACTTCCAGACCGCGTCTGTATGGCGTACTGCGGGACCTCAGCCGTGACTGGCCACGGTCGAGCCATCCTGACTCAGACGGGGACTCATACGGAACTCGGCCGAATCGCCGAGATGATGACATTGGCCGCACCATCGCAAACACCGCTGCAACGAAGGCTGGATAAACTCAGTACGCGGCTGACAATCGTGATTGTCATTGCGGCGTGCGCAATGTTCGCTATTGGCTTTCGACAGCATGGACTGGGAAAGATGCTGTTGACCGCGGTCGGTCTGGCGGTCGCAGCACTTCCTGAAGGGCTGCCCGCAGTGATTACGATCGGGCTGGCAATTGGTGCCCGACGAATGGCTGATCGGAATGCCATCATTCGTCGACTGACTGCGGTGGAAACACTGGGGTCAGTCAACGTAATCTGTACCGACAAAACAGGGACGTTGACTCAAAATCGGATGACGGTCGCAAAGATCGATCCCTCGTCGGATGACCCGGCTGCGAAAACAGAATTGCTGACGGCGGCTGTGCTGTGCAGTGACGCCATCTTCGATGTTGATGGCGGTGTCCTGGGGAGTCCCACGGAAAGCGCCTTCCTGCATGCCGCATTGGAAAACGGCTTGGAAATCGACACGTTGCGAAATCGATTTCCACGAGTGGCTGAAATCCCGTTTACGTCCACGCGTAAACGGATGGCGACACTGCATCATGATGACAAGCGACAACATATTCTGTACGTGAAAGGTGCGATCGAGCGAATATTACCGTGCTGTGTCCGCATCGCAGGTGAGGAAAAGCCGCTTCCGGCCGACGACCTGATGAAAAGGGCCGCGGAACTCGCAGGACAGGGACAGCGGGTCCTGGCTTTCGCACGCCGAATCTGGACTGACCCGCAGAAGCCTTCGGACCCGGAGGAGTGGGAGAATTCTCTCGAATACATCGGCCTGATCGCACTCTCTGATCCCGTCCGTCCTGAAGTTCCAGAAGCGATTGATCGTTGCCGGTCGGCTGGAATTCAACCCGTTCTGATCACGGGGGATCACCCTGAAACGGCCCGATCCATTGCCGGGCAACTGGGGATCTGGCATCCCGGCGAAGCCATCCTGACGGGTGCCGATCTTGATCGGATGTCGGACGATCAACTTCAGAAAGTAGTGGCGTCAACGACGGTCTATGCGCGAGTTTCGCCTGAGCACAAACTGCGAATTGTCCGTGGACATCAGGCGATGCAATCGGTAACAGCGATGACAGGTGACGGCGTCAATGACGCCCCCGCACTGAAACAGGCCGACATTGGCGTTGCGATGGGAAAGAACGGAACAGACGTGGCCAAAGAGGCGTCGGCCATGGTTCTGGCCGATGACAACTTTGCCACAATTGTCAGTGCAGTCGAAGAGGGCCGCGCGGTCTATGACAACATCCGCAAATCGATCGCGTATCTCTTTTCCGGGAACATCGCCGAAGTGATTCTGCTGTTTGCAGCACTGGTGGTTGGTCTTCCGCTCCCCCTCATTCCGATTCAAATCCTCTGGATCAATCTGGTCACTGACGGATTGCCGGCACTTGCGATGGCCTTTGAGCCACCGGAGTCAAATATCATGCGACGAACTCCCCGTAAACGATCCGAGGGGTTGTTTGATCACGGTCTCGGCTGGAGTGTCTTGCTGGTCGGCGGCATTGTTTCGGCCTCGCTGCTGCTGCTATTCCGCTACCAGTTGTCGAGGGGTGAAGAGTTAGAGTATTCGATCAAGTCCGCACAAACAGCCGTCTTCATGACACTGGGCCTCGCCGAACTACTCTATGCCACTTCCGCTCGTGATCTGTCACGTTCGTTCGAACTGAAGGGGGTCATCCGAAACAGGGCACTATTGCTGGCGATCTCGGCGGGGGTCCTGCTGCAATTTGCCGTTTGTTACATCCCGTTCCTCCAGGAGATTTTCCATACCGTGACCCTGTCAGCACGGGAACTGTGCCTGTGTCTGGTAGTCTCGACCGTAGGATTTCTGGCGATGGAAGCGTGGAAACGAGTCGTCCGATACGTGTGAAATGGCGATTGACATGAGGAACACTGATCTCCGCTGATTTCCACCGATCAGACAGAAAGAAACGGCTTTCACGGCATAATGGTTCCAAGGCCAATGCTTTTTTGAAGCTGGGCAGGATGTAGGGTGGGACCAGTGGCGCTTCGCCGCGCCGGCCCACCATCAATTTTCGACGTTCCTGATGGAGGGCCGGCGCTCGAAGCGAACTGGTCCCTCGCTACATTGAAAAAGCCGATTGCCCTGATAATGGTTCGAAGCATACTGGTTCGCTTCCTCGTGTTCGGGATCAGCGTGAATCAGCGGCGATCAGTGTTCCAAATCTCTTCCTTCCTCCAGAAAGGCGAGCAACATGTTGAAAGAGGATGGTTACAGAGTGATCCGCAAACGTCGCTGCACTCTTCCACGTGACCAGTCCAGTCTTCGTCCACCATCTCTGGCATCCCGCTGAGATGCGCTTGTCGCGCGACTCATGATCCGGGGGGCGGGGGATGAAATGCGGCGGGCATTCTCACCTCCCCTTCATCAACTCCTCAAACCCCTCCATGCCATGCAACGGCGTCAAATCCTCGTCCTATTGCATGTGGTTGAAGTTGTCATATCCCGCAGCGACTGCCCCCTTCAGGCAGATCAGGGCTTGGTCCAGATACTTCTTTTGTTCGACCAATTCGGATTCGGTGGGCTGAGGTTTGTCTCGGACGACCAATCCGCCGCACGGGCTGAAGGCGCTGGCGGCGTTGTACTGCATTCCGCCCTGTTGCTCGTTCCTCGCACTCGTCGATCTTGTCTCGCAGCATCTGCCGCAGATCGCCCGGTTCGAATCCGAAAATATCCTGCGTGACCGGATCGTAACCCAGCCGCAACAACACATTCGCCACCAACTGCCGAGCCCCCTGCAACTCAGCCGTCACCGCCGAAGGTGGCACCGTCTGTCGTTCGACTTCAAGTCAGATCGAGACTCCGAACTTGTTCGTTCGTTGAAGTCGCTCCATACTGTCAACGGAAGGCCTGTGTCGGAGTTCTGGATGGAAATGAAAGCTCAGTCAAAGCAATAGGGCGAAATTCCAAGGGAACTTGCATCGATCCAACAAGGCCATCATTTCGTACCGGTGTATTCTACACGCTCAGAAAGCTACCGCGATTTCCGTAGAAAGAGGTCAAATGAGATTCAGTAGTCGAATTGCCGGAGCCATGTTTTGGCTGACACTGATTTCAACGTCAGTACAAACGTATGGTCAACCCGCGCCCACCCCGTTGGCAGGACCTGGTAAGCCCGTGGACTGGTTGTTCGTATTCAAGTTCAATTCGGCGACGTACCCCGATCAGATTTGTCGTGGAGGCGATCCTGAGGAAGATTCGCCCGGACTTTTCGGAGGGACTGTGAAGCCCTATGGACTTGCCCAAGAAAAGTGGGCGCGAGGAGAGAGATTAGACGGCCTGCTCGAACATTATGGGAGAGAGGTATCCCAAAGTCGAGTGCCTTCGGACT
>Ga0194055_10001635_pt1 | contig 18220 bp, 14 predicted proteins | sample SepL449m_MetaG_FD_155482 | JGI IMG/M metagenome (GOLD analysis project Ga0194055, IMG submission 155482) | Anoxic zone freshwater microbial communities from boreal shield lake in IISD Experimental Lakes Area, Ontario, Canada - Sep2016-L442-9m | ecosystem: Environmental > Aquatic > Freshwater >...
GGCCTCGGCCGCACCTACAAGCCGTTCGGTCCGGTGCTCGGTGACGCCATCAACGACCAGTTGCGCACCGCGCTCGGCCCGTCCGGGAAGCGCCCCGGCGTCGTCGCCGAGCGCGTCACGAAGGTCTGGGAACTGGGTCCCGGCTGGACCAAGCACGTCACCGTCGAACTGGCGCTGGGCAGCCGCGAGGGCACCAGCGTGCGGGGCGGGGCGCTCGGCGGCCTGACCGACGGCCCGCTGACCGACGCGGCGGCGGTCGACAAGGCCGTCGACGCCGCCGTCGCCGCCGTGGCGGCCCGCCGCGGAATCGCGGTGGCGTTGCCCTCGGCCGGTGGACCGGCCGGCGGGGTGGTGGACTCCGCTGCGCTGACCGAGTTCGCAGAGACGGTGACCGGCCGAGACGGCGTTCTTGCCTCGGCGGCCCGGCTGGTGCTCAGCCAGCTCGGCCTGGACAACACCGTGAGCGCGCCGTCGGGCAACGCCGACACCGAACTGATCGACCTGGTCACCGCCGAACTCGGCGCCGACTGGCCGCGGCTGGTCGCCCCGGTGTTCGACGCCCGCAAGGCGGTGCTGCTCGACGACCGCTGGGCCAGTGCCCGTGAGGATCTCGTCCGGCTGTGGCTGACCGACGAGGGCGCCGTCGACGCCGACTGGGACCGGATCTCGCAGCGCTTCGAGGGCACCGGCCACGTGGTCGCCACCCAGGCCGACTGGTGGCGCGGGCGGGCCCTGCGCGAGGGACGCCAGGTGCATGCGTCGCTGTTCGCGCGGATCGCCGCGGGGGCGGAAAACCCTGCGCCGGGCGAGTATTCGAGCGAGATCGCCATCGTCACGGGCGCGTCGAAGGGCTCCATCGCCGCGTCGGTGGTCGCGCGACTGCTCGACGGCGGCGCGACCGTCATCGCGACCACGTCGCGCCTGGACGATCAACGACTGGAGTTCTACAAGGCGCTCTACCGCGACCACGCCCGCTACGGTGCCGCGCTGTGGGTGGTGCCGGCCAACATGGCGTCCTACTCTGACATCGACGCACTCGTATCGTGGGTCGGCAACGAGCAGACCGAGAACCTTGGCCCGCAGTCGATTCACATCAAGGACGCCCAGACGCCGACGCTGCTGTTCCCGTTCGCCGCACCGCGGGTGGCCGGGGATCTCTCTGAGGCCGGATCTCGCTCCGAGATGGAGATGAAGGTGCTGCTCTGGGCCGTCGAACGGTTGGTGGGCGGTTTGTCCGCTATCGGCGCCGAGCGGGACATCGCCTCGCGGTTGCACGTGGTGCTCCCCGGCTCGCCCAACCGCGGCATGTTCGGCGGCGACGGCGCCTACGGCGAGTCCAAGGCGGCGCTGGATGCGGTCGTCGCCCGGTGGGGCGCCGAATCGTCCTGGGCCCAACGCGTCACGATCGCGCACGCGCTCATCGGCTGGACCAAGGGCACCGGCCTGATGGGCCACAACGACGCCATCGTCGACGCCGTCGAGGCGGCCGGCGTGACCACCTACAGCACCGCCGAAATGGCCGGCATGCTGTTGGACCTCTGCTCCATCGAGTCCCGCGCGTCAGCGGCGCAGGCCCCTCTTGAGGTCGACCTGACCGGCGGTCTCGGTGATATCGAACTCGACATGGCCGAACTGGCCGCCAAGGCCCGCGAGGAGATGTCCTCGGCGGCAAGGCAATCCGACGATGACGCCGAAGAGGGCACCGTCGCCGCGCTGCCGTCACCGCCGCGCGGGCACCGGCCCGCCCCGCCGCCGGCCTGGGCCGACCTCGACGTCGACCCGGCCGACCTCGTGGTGATCGTCGGCGGCGCCGAACTGGGTCCGTACGGCTCGTCGCGCACCCGCTTCGAAATGGAGGTCTCCGGCGAACTGTCGGCCGCCGGGGTGCTGGAACTGGCCTGGACCACCGGCCTGGTCACCTGGGAGAACGATCCCAAGCCGGGCTGGTACGACACCGCCACCGGCGATCTGGCCCCCGAGGACGAGATCGTCGAGCGATTCCATGACGCCGTCCTGGAGCGTTGCGGCATCCGCGAATTCGTCGCCGACGGCGCCCTGAGCGCCGATCACACCACCGAACTGCTCGTCAGCGTCTTCCTGGACCGCGATTTCAGCTTCGTGGTGTCCTCGGAGGCCGAGGCGCGGGCCTTCGAGAGCGCCGACCCTGCGCACACCGTGGTTCGCCCGGTACCCGACACCGGGGATTGGGAGGTGACCCGCAAGTCGGGCACCGAGGTTCGCGTGCCGCGCAAGGCGAAGCTCGCCCGCAGCGTCGGCGGTCAGATCCCGACCGGGTTCGACCCCAAGGTGTGGGGTATCAGCGCCGACATGGCGAATTCCGTTGACCGGGTGGCGTTGTGGAACATCGTGGCCACCGTCGACGCGTTCCTGTCGTCGGGTTTCACACCCGCCGAATTGATGCGCTGGGTGCACCCCAGCATGGTCGCCAGTACCCAGGGCACCGGCATCGGCGGCTTGACCAGCATGCAGAACATGTTCCACGGCAACATGCTGGGTACCCCCAAGCCGAACGACATCCTGCAGGAAGTCCTGGCGAATGTCGTTGCCGCCCATGTCATGCAGTCCTACGTCGGCGGCTACGGAGCGATGGTTCACCCAGTCGGCGCCTGCGCGACGGCCGCGGTGTCGGTCGAGGAGGGTATGGACAAGATCCGGCTCGGCAAGGCCGAACTGGTCGTGGCCGGCGGCTTCGACGACATGACCTCCGACGCCATCACCGGCTTCGCCGACATGGCCGCGACTGCCGACACCGAGATGATGCGGGCCCGCGGAATCAGCGATTCCAAGATCTCCCGCGCCAACGACCGTCGCCGCCTGGGATTCCTGGAGGCGCAGGGCGGCGGCACCCTGCTGCTGGCCCGCGGCGACCTGGCCCTGAGGATGGGCCTGCCGGTACTGGCAGTGGTGGCCTACGCGCAGAGCTTCGCCGACGGCGTGCACACCTCGATCCCGGCGCCCGGCCTCGGCGCGTTGGGAGCCGGCCGCGGCGGCCGGGACTCGGCGCTGGCGCGTTCGCTGAACAAGCTCGGCGTGAGCGCCGACGACATCGCGGTGATCTCCAAGCACGACACCTCGACGCTGGCCAACGATCCCAACGAGACCGAGTTGCACGAGCGCCTCGCCGACGCGATGGGCCGTTCAGCGGGGGCGCCGCTGTTCGTGGTGTCGCAGAAGACCCTCACCGGTCACGCCAAGGGCGGTGCGGCGGTGTTCCAGGCCGTCGGGCTGTGCCAGATCCTGCGCGACGGCGTGATCCCGCCGAACCGCAGTCTGGACTGCGTCGACGACGAACTCGCCGTCTCCGGGCACTTCGTCTGGCCTCGTCAGACCCTGCATCTCGGTGAGCGCTACCCGCTCAAGGCGGGCCTGCTGACCAGCCTCGGCTTCGGGCACGTGTCGGGTCTGGTCGCGCTGGTCCACCCGCAGGCGTTCCTGGCCACCCTCGACGAAGCGCAGCGCGAGGATTACCAGAGCCGCGCCGAGGCGCGAGTGCTGGCCGGCCAGCGCCGGCTCGCCTCGGCGATGGCGGGCGGGCGGCCGCTTTACGAGCGTCCGGCGGACCGCCGTTTCGACCACGGGTCACCGGAAAAGCCGCAGGAGGCCGCCATGCTCCTCGACCCGGCCTCGCGCCTCGGCGGCGACGGCACCTACTCGGTCCGATAAGGTCGCTCAGCGTGGCGATCGTGGGCATTGGCATCGACGTGGTGTCGATTCCTGCTTTCGCGGAGCAGGTCGACCAGCCCGGTACGGTCTTCGCCGAGACGTTCACGCCGGGGGAGCGCCGCGACGCAGCGGACAAGAGTTCCCTTGCCGCACGACATCTCGCCGCCCGCTGGGCCGCCAAGGAGGCCGTGATCAAGGCATGGTCGGGCTCGCGGTTCGCTCTGCGTCCGGTGCTGCCCGAGGGCATCCACCACGACATCGAGGTGGTCACCGACATGTGGGGCCGGCCCAAGGTCCGGCTCACCGGGGCCATCGCCGAGCACCTCGCCGACGTTGTCATCCACGTCTCGCTGACCCACGAGGGCGACACCGCCGCCGCGGTCGCGATCCTGGAGACGACCTAGGTTCGCGACCGAGTGGGGTTACTCTCGGTCCGGTGAGTGATCTGGTTGCGCGGGTGCACGCAGTGCTGCCCGCGGTGCGGCGCGATCTGGAAGACCTGGTGCGCATCCCCTCGGTATGGGCCGATCCGCAGCGCCGCGCCGAGGTGCACCGCAGCGCCGAGAAAGTCGCGAGTCTGCTGCGGGAGGCCGGTTTCGCCACCGTGGAGATCGTCAGTGCGGGCGGCGCACCGGCCGTCATCGCCCACCACCCCGCCCCGCCCGGAGCGCCGACGGTCCTGCTCTACGCCCATCACGACGTCCAGCCCGAAGGCGATGAGGCGCACTGGGATTCATCGCCGTTCGAGCCCATCGAGCGCGACGGCCGGCTCTACGGCCGAGGGACCGCCGACGACAAGGCCGGGATCGCCACGCATCTCGCGGCGTTCCGCGCCCACGACGGCAATCCGCCGGTCGGTGTGACGGTTTTCGTCGAGGGGGAGGAGGAGTCCGGCTCCCCGTCGCTGGGCCGGCTGCTGGCCGCGCACAAAGCCAAGCTGGCCGCCGACGTCATCGTCATCGCCGACTCGGACAACTGGACCACCGAGATTCCCGCGCTGACGGTGTCACTGCGCGGGCTGGCCGACTGCGTGGTCGAGGTGGCCACCCTCGACCACGGGCTGCACTCGGGACTGTGGGGTGGTGTGGTGCCGGACGCGCTGATGGTCCTGTGCCGCCTGCTGGCCACCCTGCACGACGACGCGGGCAACGTCGCGGTGGCCGGACTGCACACCGGCACCGCCGCTCCCGTCGACCGCGACGCGGACTGGGTCCGCACGGAGTCCGGGATGCTCGACGGTGTCGGCGAGATCGGCTCCGGGACGGTGGCCCAACGGCTTTGGGCCAAACCGGCGATCACCGTCATCGGCATCACCACCACGCCGATCGATAAGGCATCCAACACGCTGATCCCGCGCGCGCAGGCGAAGATCAGCCTGCGGGTCGCGCCGGGCGGCGAGTCTGGGGCGCACCTCGACGCGCTGCGCCGCCACCTCGAACAGCGCGCGCCCTGGGGGGCGAAGGTCACCGTCACCCCCGGAGACGTCGGTCAGCCCTACGCCATCGACGCCGGCGGACCGGTATACGACGCCGCCCGCGCGGCCTTTCGCCAGGCCTGGGGTGTCGACCCGGTCGACATGGGAATGGGCGGCTCGATCCCGTTCATCGCCCAATTCGCCGCGGCGTTTCCCGCCGCCACCATCCTGGTGACCGGCGTCGAAGATCCGGGCACCCAGGCGCACAGCGTCAACGAAAGCCTGCATCTCGGGGTGCTGGAGCGGGCGGCGCTCACCGAAGCGCTCCTGCTGGGCAAGCTGGGCGAGGCGAAAGAGCCTCACTCCCAGTAGTTTTCGCCGCCCTTGGGGAATCCGCCGCCATAGCTGGAGATGTGTACGTGGGTGTAGTGGTTGCCATCCGGGCTGCCCCGGTCCTCCATCAGGTGGGGGGTACCCGACGCCGGACGGTAGGTCTGCTGCCAGATGACGTACTCCAGCCCGAACCGGTCGGCGTTCCCGAAGACGTAGTCGACGACCCGATCGCCCAGTGCGCGGCCGGCCGGCGTGTCCCAGTTCGGGATCATCACGTCGACGGCCAAGCCGTTGGGGTGCCACTTCATGCCGTCCGGGCGGACCCCGCTCATCTCCTTGATCTCCGGGAACTTCTTGCTGATCGCCCGTTCGGCCAGGATCGTCTGGACCTGCAGCCCGCGCTCATTGCAGACGCCGGGCGGCAGGGCGCGCCGGACGGCAGCAGCCAACTGCGCCGACGGCGCCGCGCTGGACGACGCCGCCGCGCTCACGATCTGCGGCTGCCACGCGACGGGCTGTGCGGGGTGGACCGGGGCGAAGGCGACCGTGGCGGGTGCGGCCAGGATGGCCGCGAACCAGGTCATCACCCGCCCTAGACGACTCATCCGGCCCTCCGGTCATTAACTCCTGCGCGGCGTTACTTGACCGTGATGTCGCTGAGGCCGATCCGTGTGTTACAGGTGTGGCTGGATGGGATTAGCGTGAGGTGTGGGGCTAGGCCTGTTCGGCGATGAGCTTCTCGATCGCCGACGCCGCGCTGGCTGCCTTGACGTTGTAGTGAGCCGCCGCGATCTTGCCCTTCTCGTCGACGAGGAACGTCGAGCGGATCACGCCCTGAACGGTCTTGCCGTACATCTTCTTCTCGCCGAAGGTTCCCCAGGCAGTCAGTACCGTCTTGTCCGGATCGCCGAGCAACGGAAAGTTCAGCTTCTCGGCGTCGCGGAACTTGGCCAGCTTCTCCGGCTTGTCAGGCGAGATACCGACCACGTCGATGCCGACGCCGTTGAGCTCGGCCAGGCTGTCCCGGAATGCGCACGCCTGCTTGGTGCATCCCGGCGTCGACGCCGCCGGGTAGAAGTAAACGACCACCTTGCGGCCCTTGAAATCGGCGAGCTTGACGGTCTTGCCGTCGGCATCCGGCAGGCTGAATGCCGGCGCCTTCTCCCCAACTTCGAGCCGGACTGCTTCGGTCACAGTGCATCCCTTTCGTCGACTGCGGGTGGCCCTTCGTCCGTCTTGAGAGCCGCGCTGATCTAGGGTAGTTGCGCAGTGCGACATCGCGGCGTGCGGAAGCGAGGACTCAGGTGGCGGAACGGGATCCCGAGGTCATCAAGGCGGAGATTGCTGCGGCGCGTGACCGCCTGGCGCTGACCGTCGACTCACTGGCCGAGCGCGCAAATCCGCACAAGGTGGCTGAAGATGCCAAAGCCACCGCCCTGGAGTTCCTGAACCAGCCCAAGGTCAAGGCTGCGCTGGCCGGTGTCGGTGCGCTGGTTCTTATCAGTTTCGTGCGTTCGCTGCGCCGCTAAGGGGCCTGAGTCAGCGCCGGCGCCGGAGAAGCAGCCGGCGCCGTGGCGGGTTGGCCTGCATCCCGATCCGGCCGCAGGAATACACGCGAATCGGGGTATCGCCACTCTGGGGCTGCTCGCCCGGAGTGCTCTGCCATTCCGCCGCCATGAATCTCTGTCCGTTTTCTGGGCTAACTCCATCGGGTAAGTATTTCAGCCTACCGATTCCCATTAAGGCATGTCAAAGCATGCACTCTGCCGGGAAGTCCTCGTGTGCAGTTTTCGCAGGCGGTTTGCCGGCGACTGGCTACGAGTCGAACCGGGCCGAAGGAGCAGCTTCGAACGGGCGAAGATCGCGTCCGCGCGGAATCGCCACGAACTCCGTCAGCAGTGAAACGAAAAAACCCCGCCGGGCAGGGGATTTACGTGGTGCGCCGTCAGGGTTTCGAACCCCGGACCCGCTGATTAAGAGTCAGCTGCTCTACCAACTGAGCTAACGGCGCGTGGAAGCGACAATAACAAACCCGCCCTGCCGACATGAAATCCGCTCCCCGACTATCGCTGACCTGCAAAGTCGCCCCACTTCTTCGAGTTCCCTTAGAATGAGCCCGATTACGCGGGTTCTTCCCGCGCCCGAAACCAGGTGGGGAGCTCGGATGCGTAACGCCGGACCGGCTCCCCGGTCGCGCATTCGCACGCTGCTGGTACTGCTGGCTGTTCTCATCACCGCGGTGGCCGGGCTCAGCGGCTGCGGTTCGCGGCAGTCCGGGCCGCAGGTCTTGGCCGGCAAGGGCACGCCCTACCAGGACCTGCTGGTACCCAAGCTGACCGGCACCATCAAGAACGAGGCGGTCGGCGTCCCGGTCGATCAGCCCGTGACGCTGACCGCTCAGGGCGGGGTGTTCGGAGCGGTGACGCTGACCGACGACGCCGGCGAGGCGGTCAAGGGCGACGTGACGTCTGACGGCCTGACCTGGACTGCCACCGGAAAGCTGGGCTACAACAAGCACTACACCGTGACCGCGCAGATGTACGGGCTCGGCGGTGTCGCCACCGAGACCCTCAGCTTCAAATCGCACTCGCCGGCCAACTTGACCATGCCGTACGTGTCACCCGGCGACGGCGCTGTCGTGGGCGTCGGTCAGCCCGTCGCGATCCGGTTCGACGAGAACATTCCGGACCGGGTCGCCGCGCAGAAGGCGATCACGGTGACCACCGACCCGCCGGTCGAGGGCGCGTACTACTGGCTGAGCAACCGTGAAGTGCGGTGGCGCCCGGAGAATTTCTGGCAGCCGGGCACCAGGGTTCAGGTGAAGGTCAAGACCTTCGGCGTCGATCTCGGCGAAGGCCTGTTCGGTCAGGAGGACATCGACACCTCGTTCAGCATCGGCGACCAGGTGATCGCGTCGGCCGATGACGCCACCAAGATCCTGACCATCCGGCGCAACGGCGAGGTGATCAAAACCATGCCGACGTCGATGGGCAAGGACGACACCCCGACCAACAACGGGACCTACATCATCGGCGACCGTTTCCAGCACCTGATCATGGATTCGTCGACCTACGGCGTTCCGTCCAACTCGCCCAAGGGATATCGGCTCGAGGTCGACTGGGCGACGCAGATGTCCTACAGCGGCATCTACGTCCACTCCGCGCCGTGGTCGGTCGCCGCGCAGGGCAACGCGAATACCAGCCACGGCTGCCTCAACGTCAGCCCGGAGAACGCGGAGTGGTTCTACAACAACACCAAACGCGGTGACGTCGTCAAGGTGACCGGCACCCGCGGTTCGACGCTGTCCGGCGTTGAGGGTCTCGGTGACTGGAACATCCCGTGGAGTCAGTGGAAAGCGGGCAACGCGTCGCAATAGCGCCCCGTTCGCGGCCTGATCTCCAGCGGCGGCGATCGGGAGTCTAGGCCTGCCGCGGCGCTGTGACGATGATCAGGTCACATCCTGGTTTACCGTGGTGCCACTCTTGCCGGGAGCGGGCGCAGGCGCGGTGCCGAAAAGAACGTTGATGTTGGTGCCCTGGTAGGCGTTGCAGTCGACGATGTAGCCGTCGATGTTCGCGCTTTCGGTGAACTGCCATGCCGACGGCGTAACGCCCCCATACGGTTCCCAGCCGTCTCCGGAGCTGCCGCCGGATTGCGTGTAAAGGGTTGAGGCGTAACCGGTGCTGCCGGAATACGCGGAGGACACCATGCCGTCGGCCAGATTGGAAAGGCTCCCGCCGCCCTGCTGGTTCCAATACCACTGCGGGTAGTAGCCCAACTGGATGTTGACACCGGCATCGTTGAACGCGTCGATGACGGAGATGAGGTTGGCCAGGTCGCCGCCGTTGGCCTCCCAGTCGAGCATCGCCTGAGTCCCGCCGTTGTTGCCGAGCCAGGTTTGGGCCTGCGAAGCCGGGTCGTCAGTCGTCACGTAGTGGTAGCCGATCAGTGGCAGGTTGTTCTGCTGGCACCACTGCTTCACGGTTGGCCAGTACGGGTCCTCGTAATAGTTTCCTTCTGACACTTTGTGGCACATGCCGCTAAAGCCCTCTGGCACAAGCTGTTCCAGGAAAGTTATCGCGTCCTGATCGGATGACCAGTTGTTGTTGCTGCAATCCGGGTAGAAGAGTGTCACTTAAGCACCTTCTTCCAATGACTGCTGTGCGCAAGATATTTCGTGAGTCGGATCAACCCGTCGCGTTCACGGCGGACCTGCCATCGCAGTCCCTCGGGGGTCTTCACCGAGGTGGCGACCGCGCCGGCCTGCCAGTAGACCTGCCCGGCCCGAGTCGCCCTACCCATCTTGTTCATCCTGCCTCCTGGTTCGGCATGGTAATTGACTTCCCGGCAGGCGGTGCCCACAACGACGAACGGTCATGGCGCTGACTTGGCCGGCACCGCAGCCGGCACCGCACCGTTGCCCTTTCCGAGGAATGGGGCCATGATCGCCATCATCACTCCGCCCGCGACGGCGAGACATCCGGACAGAATGCCGAATCCAGGTCCGGACAGTTCGAATTGAAGCGGCGACCCCGGCACCGTCAGCCCGTAGACCGCCATGGAAAGCGCGGCCGTCAACGCCGGCAGGTGCGGCAAGTGAGTGAGGCGCCAGACGCGCTTCGGCGACGTTGCGGAAATCTCGGCATCGCCGGCGAGGTGTTGGAAGCCGTAGTCGCGCTTGGCCAGGTAGGCCGCCACGACCGTGACGGCGCAGGTGAAAACAGCTGAGCCGTAGAGAATCCAGCGGCCCCGGTTGTAGGAGGGGCCGCCCACCGAGAACAGTGCCAGGAGTGTGGTGTAGGCCAGGAGTGCTTCGCTGGGGATCTGCGCCACGAGTAGTTCGGCGAAGCTGGCAACAGACCCCGCCGCTGTCGGACGACTCGGGTCAGTTCCGGTCGAAGTCGGCTGAGCGGGAACAACATCGGGTCGGACGGGTCGGCCCGACATGATGGGCTGACCGGGGACCGTGTGGTCTCTGGCGATTGCGATGGATGACATTGAAAGCAAGCTCATAGCGGTCTCATTGTCCTCCTCGGGTGCCCAAGCTGGGCGAAACCGTCGATTTCCGCGCGATGCGGTCGGCAGCCGGTCAGGTTCGGTTGGACTAGTGTGACGCTGATGCGCACCTGGAGTCTCGTGGAGATTCGCGGATGAGTGCCGACGCCGGCATCCTCGTTCACCCAGAGGTGTTCGCGCGGCTCTCCGATACCGCTCCGGTGGAGGTTGTCGGGTCAGCGGTGCGTGTCTGTGCGCTGAGCAACGGATTCGAGCCGCAGCGCTGCACCCGTTTTCAGGTCTTCGTCGAAGAGGTGATCCGCGAGGCACGGCTACGCGAGGCGGCTACGGCCGGCCCGGGCGAGGTCAGTGTGGAGGTCACCTTCGACGGGGCCAGTCTCGAAGTCCGACTGGTTGATCATCGGCTGCCGCTCGACGCCGAGCAGTCCCGGCATCTGCTCTCGCGGCGCCTGCTCGCACTGGGATTCGCCGATCATCTCCACATCGGATTCGACGGTGCCACGGGCAATGTCGCCACCTGCCGTCTCACGATGGTGCCGACACACCCCGACGACATGATCCACTCCGAAATGCTTGATCCCGCAATGCGTGAGCCCGGAATTCGTGAGCCCGAAGCCTCGGATGCGCCCAGTGCCGCGGAAGGCGAGATCGACATTCGTCTGATGACGCCGGCCGACGCCGACGCCGTGATTCGGTGCGTGTTCCGCTGCTACGGCTACACCTACCCCAATCCGTCGATGTATCAAGCCACGGCTATCCGCCGGCAACTCGAATCGGGCGCGATGATCTCGGTGGTGGCCGTCGCGCCTTCCGGCGACGTGGTCGGCCATGTGGCGTGCACCTTTGACCGTCCGGGTGACGTCATCCCGGAAGCGGGCAAGATGATCGTCGACCCCCGATACCGAGGCCATCACCTGGCCGAGCGGCTCTCCCTGCGACGCAACGAGGTTGCCGCCGAGCGAGACATCCCCGGTATGTGGGCCGAGTGCGTCACCAACCACCCGGCCAGCCAACGCCTCGCCATCGAGCGCGGTGCGGCGGAAGTGGGGCTGCTCATCGGCGTTTGCCCCCCGAACATCGCGATGATCGGGATGCCGAATCAGGAATCGGTCCGCCATTCCCTGCTGGCTGTGTTCACCCCAACCGGCACCATTCCGCCGGCCACCCTCAGCGTGCCCGGGTACGCGGCCGAGCACGTCACCAACCTTGCCGGCCGGCTCGGCATCCAGCGGGAGATCCGCACCGAGTCGGTGGAGCCCACGGAGCCGCGCTCGCGGATCTCCAGCTCAGCCTCCGCGCTGGCCGGCACCGTCGAGATCCGGGTGCAGGAAATCGGCCGGGACATCACCGAGAAGGTGGCCGACGCGATCGATGAGCATGCGGCGTCGGCGCCGCATGCGGTGCACCTGCACCTGCCCGCGAACAACGTGGCCGCAGCCTGGGCGGCCGCTGAGCTCGAAAGGCTCGAATTCGCCTGGTGTGCATGGACACCGGCCCTCCTGCCCACCGGCGACTCCATCCTTGTGCAGCGGGTCAATGACCATCCGCTCGACCGCGAGACCATCGTGTGTGCGCGGTCCGAGGGTGAGGAGGTCCGCGACTTCGTGACTGCTCAGTGGATTCGGGTCCGCCGGGGTCGCGGCAGAGCGTGACCCCCGAACCGGTCAGGGACTGCGTGAAACACCGGCGGCGGCTACCCTTCGGCTCTAGGAGGGTGGGTCATGGGAGCTCGACACAAAGCTAGACGGATCGTGGCGGCTACCGTGCGGTCAGATCTGCCTGACGTTCACCGATCCGGGCAAGGCCTTCGCCGGCTGCCGGTAACCTGAGCCCGTGACAGGGTACGAATCCGACGCCGTGGTCGTCGCCGCACCCGATTTCCGGTCGGCGTAAGGACCTCTCCCGATGGTTTCGAGACAATTTTCGATCGAACGGGCTCCCGACGGGGGGCGATCGATACGGATTCATGCCCGCGGCATTGATGTGCTCGACAACCCGCAGATTAATCGGGGCACCGCGTTCACGATGGAAGAACGCAACCACCTCGGCTTGACGGGCATGTTGCCCAGCACCGTCGAGTCCCTTGAGCAACAGGTGGGCCGAAGCTACGCACAGTTTCTCGCCTTCGAGACCGATATCGAGAAGTGGGCCTTCCTGACGGGGGTGCATGACACCAACGAGGTGCTGTTCTACGCACTGCTCGGCGAGCACGTCGAGGAGATGCTGCCGATTGTCTACACCCCGACCGTCGGTACCGCGATCACCCAGTTCAGTCACGTCTTCCGCCGACCGCGCGGGGTGTTTCTGAACATCGGGGCCATCGATGAGATCGACCGGGCATTGGCCGCGACCGGGCTGGGACCGCAGGATGTGGACTTGATCGTGGCCAGTGATGCCGAGGCCATTCTCGGCATCGGGGACTTGGGCGTCGGCGGAATCGAAATCTGTATCGGCAAGCTGGCCGTCTATACCGTGGCCGCGGGAATCGACCCGAGCAGGGTGCTGGCCGTCGGCCTCGACGTGGGCACGAATCGCGAGGTATTGCTGACCGACCCGCGCTACCTGGGTTACAAGCATGCCCGCGTACGCGGCGCAGAGTACGACACCTTCATTGACACCTATGTGGCCAGTGCGAGTAAACGATTCCCCAACGCGATCTTGCATTGGGAGGACTTCGCCGCTTCACAGGCTCGCGGAATTCTTGCCCGGTACGGCGAGAAACTCTGCACTTTCGACGACGATATCCAGGGCACCGCAGCTGTCGGTCTGGCCTGCGCACTGTCGGGGGTCCGAGTCTCGGGCGGATCACTGACCGATCAGCGCATCGTGGTCTACGGCGCCGGTTCTGCAGGAGTCGGCATCGCCGACTTGATCCTTCTCGCCTTGCAACAGGAGGGGCTCAGTGCTCAGGCGGCTGCCGGGTGCATCTACCTGATTGATCGCCCCGGACTGCTCACCAGTGAGATGAGCGGGCTTGCGGCCTATCAGGTGGCCTACGCCAAGGAGCCGGCCGAGGTGGAGTCCTGGCGTTCAGCGGGCGGGCGGCTGGGGTTGGCGGAGGTGGTCGCCAACCTGCATCCCACCATGCTGGTCGGAACTTCTGGTCAGCCCGGCGCCTTCACCCGGCCGATCCTCGAGAACATGCATGCCACGTGCGAACGTCCCATCGTGTTGCCGATGTCCAACCCGACCGAACTGGCCGAACAGACCCCGGTCAATATCCTGCAGTGGACCGGGGGCGCGGCACTGGTTGCCACCGGAAGTCCCTTCGGCCCGGTTGACGTGAACGGCACCAGCTACCGAATCGGTCAGGCCAACAATGCTCTGCTGTTTCCCGGGTTAGGACTCGGCGCCATTGTCACCGGCGCATCCAAGTTGTCGCCGGCCATGTTCCTGGCCGCGGCTCGGGCCCTTGCCGGGCTGGCGGATCCCACCGACCAGTCCAAAGGATTGCTGCCCATGATCAGTCAGTTGCGCGAGGTCTCGGCTACGGTCGCCGTCGCGGTTGCGAATACGGCGATCGCCGAGGGGCTCAACCGCATCGAGGTTGATAACACGATTCAGGCGGTGCGGGAGGCCATCTGGTCTCCGACCTACGCGCCGATAGTGCGCTAGGCCGCAGCCGTGGCATGGTGTCGCTCACGGTAAGTTGGCGGCCACGACAAGCCGCGAATTCGACACCCGCAGTGTACGGGGCCACCGGGTTCGTCGGAAAGCTCACCGCGCAATACCTGGCGCACGCCGGCGGCAGTGCACGCATCGCGTCGGCCGGGCGTTCGCCGGGCCGCCTCGAGGCTGTTCGGGCCACACTGCCCGAGTCCGCGCAATCCTGGCCGGGTACTTCAGAAAGATCCGGGAGATACAGGGCCTCTCCGGCAGCCAACAGGTCAGCGGCCGAACCGCGTTCCACCAAGGTCGATCGCGGACCCTGATCCCGCCGCCCATAGAGGATGCGGCCGGTGTAGCTCTGACTGAGTGCCTCGACCGAAGCCAGGCAGTCGTGGTTCATCCACCCGGGCAGACGCTCGCGCTCTCCGTGGACGACGAAGGGTTCACCACGTATGGAGCAATTTAGCAACCCACCAGCAATGCAGAAAACCACCTCTGAACTGGTCAGAGGTGGTTCTCTATCTCGGGGTGGCTGACGGGACTCGAACCCGCGACAGCCAGGATCACAACCTGGTGCTCTACCAACTGAACTACAGCCACCATCGCCGCGCGGAGCGGCGCCGTTGATACTAGCCGGTTTCGTCCTCGGGGGCCGAATCGATATCGGCGACCGCACCCGCAGCGCCCCGGAGCTCGGCCACGGCCTCGGCGATCTCGCTGCTCGTGGGGCCGGGCGGGGGCACGAAGACGGTGCGCCGGTAGTACTTCAACTCGCTGATCGACTCCTGGATATCGGCCAGCGCGCGGTGGGCAAGCCCCTTTTCCGGCTGCCCGAAGTAGATCTTGGGGTACCAGCGGCGGCACAGCTCCTTGATCGAGCTGACGTCGATCATCCGGTAATGCAGGTAGTCGTCCAGGGCCGGCATGTCGCGGGCGATGAACCCCCGGTCGGTGGCGATCGAATTACCCGCCAGCGGAGCGGTTTTCGCCGACTTCACGTGCTCGCGGATGTAGTCCAACACCATGGACTCCGCGGTGGGCACGTCGATGGTCGATGCCCGGACCTCCTCGGTCAGCCCGGACTTGCTGTGCATCCGGGCGACCACCTCGACCATCCCGTTCAGCGCGTCGTCGTCGGCGTGGATCACCACGTCGATGCCCTGGCCCAGGACGTTGAGATCGGCGTCGGTCACCAGCGCCGCGATCTCGATCAGACGGTCCGAACGCAGGTCAAGCCCCGTCATCTCACAGTCGATCCACACCAATTCATCACGCACAGCGATAAACCTACTGATCGACGATGAGAATTGTTTCCAGGGACGGGTCGCTGCAGTAGGCGATTCTGCAGAACTTGCTGGCCGCCGTAATGGCGTCGAGTGTCTCTCGCGTCACCAGCTCGCCGGGAGCCAGCAGCGGGACGCCGGGTGGATAGGGACAGAACTGCTCGGCGCTCACCTCGCCGATCGCCTCGCTGACCGGAATCCGCCGACGTCCCCGCAGGAAGGCCTCCCTCGGCGTCAGGATCACCTTCGGTTCGACGCGCCACACCGACAGCGGGGATGCCGAACGCTGGTCGCCGCGGTGGCTTTCGATCAGATGCGCGAGCAGGTCGGCGAAGTCCACTATCCATTCCGGTTCGTCGGCCACACTCACCGTGAAGACCAGGGTGTCGTGATCGGCCGATTCCGGACCGTGGCCGAGGCGCCACAGCTCCTGGCCGAGAGCGGCCCCGTCGGCCCCGGTCCCGGGGAGGATTACGGTCAGCTTGGTCGGGTCGACGGGACATCCGGCGGTGGAATCGTCGAGGACCACCAGGCCGGGTACCCGGGCCAGGCGGCGACGGGCGTCCTCGACCGCTTCGATGATCAACTGCAGCCGCCCCAGCCCGCCGCGCTGCATCGCCGCCCGGGTGCCGTCGATGCTGGCCAGCAACGTTCCCGACGGTGACGTGGTGCTGGTGAGATCGACCCAGCGGTCCAGGGTGGAGCGGGGCAGCAGCGTCTCTCGCATGCTCACGACCGCGGTCTGCGAAAAGCCCAGCAGCGCCTTGTGCACGCTGGTGACGGCGAAGTCGGCGCCCTGGCTGATCGCTCCGCGGCCGGGCAGGAAGTCCAGGTGTGCGCCCCAGGCCTGGTCGATCACCAACGGCTCGCGGTGCTTGGCGGCCGACTTCGCCAGTGCGGCAACATCCGACAACGTCCCGATGTAGGACGGCGAGGTGGCGAAGAACCCGTTGACCGGCTCGGTGAGCGCATCCAGGGACGCCGCCTCCATGCCGATCGGCAGGTGGAACTCCGGGTGCAGTCGTGGATAGATCCAGACCGGCCGGGCGCCGATCAGTACCAGCCCCGCCTGTGTGCTGCGATGCGACGTCCGGTCAATCGCGATGGGGACGTCCTGGTCCCCGACGGTTCCCAGCACAGCGATGTTGCCCTGGGACGACCCGCCGACCAGGAAACGGCTGAAGTCCGCCCCGATGGCCGCCGCGTACAACTCCTCCGCCCGGGTCAGGTAGGCGTTGCTGTAAGCATTGTCGTCCACCCCGCCCTGCAGCGGAATGTCATCGCGGACAAGGTCTCCCACGAGGTCGTATGCCCACCCGGTGCTTCCCTGCGCATAACGATTCTTGTGGCCGGGAACCTGCATGGGCCGCCGCGCGGCCTCCGCGGCGCGGCGCCAAGCCTCCACCAGGGGTGCTGTCGTAGGGACGGTCGGCTCAGGTTCGATTGCCATGGATAACTCCCGCCCTCAGGTGCTGCTGCGGAATTATTGCCGCCGGGAGGCCGCGGCGCGCAGGCGTTCTCCGAGATTGGCGGCAGTAGTGTCGTACGCGGTCATCAGACGCAGGAAAGGCTCTCCATGACGGAATCGACCGTGACACCTGCCCAGCAGATCGCCGCCGGCTACGCCACCGCAGGTCAAGCGCTGGAATTGGGCTCGGTCGTGGTGGGCGGCACCGTCGACCCTGCCGCTCAGATCCGCATCCCGCTGGCCATGATGAACCGGCACGGCCTGGTGGCCGGCGCCACCGGCACCGGCAAGACCAAGACGCTGCAGGTGATCGCCGAGCAGCTGTCGGCAGCAGGGGTCCCCGTGCTGATGGCCGACTTCAAAGGCGATCTGTCGGGGCTGTCCCGTCCGGGCGAGGCGGACGACAAGGTCACTCAGCGTTCCGCCGACACCGGCGACCAATGGGTCGCGACGCCCTACCCGGTGGAGTTCCTGTCGCTGGGCACCGGTGGGCTGGGCGTTCCGGTGCGCGCGACGATCTCGGCGTTCGGTCCGATTCTGCTGTCAAAAGTATTGGGGCTCAGTCAAACCCAGGAGTCCAGCCTCGGCCTGATCTTCCACTACGCCGACCAGCAGGGCCTGCCTCTGCTGGATCTCAAAGATCTGCGGCAGTTGATCACCTTCCTCACCAACACCGATGAGGGCAAGGCGCAGCTGAAGTCGCTGGGGGCGGTGTCCTCCCAGACCGCCGGGGTGATCCTGCGGGCGCTGATCAACCTCGAAGCCGAGGGCGGCGACACCTTCTTCGGCGAGCCCGAACTCGACCCGGCGGATCTGCTGCGCGTCGACGCCAGTGGCCGGGGCATCATCAGCCTGTTCGAACTGGGCGATCAGGTGTCGCGCCCGGTGATGTTCTCGACGTTTCTGATGTGGGTGCTGGCCGACCTGTTCAGCTACCTGCCCGAGGTCGGCGACGTCGACAAGCCCAAGCTCGTCTTCTTCTTCGACGAGGCGCACCTGTTGTTCAAGGACGCTTCCAAGGCGTTCCTGGCACAGGTCGAGCAGACGGTGAAGCTGATCCGCTCGAAGGGTGTCGGCGTGTTCTTCTGCACCCAGTTGCCCACCGACGTCCCCAACGCCGTGCTGTCCCAGTTGGGCGCCCGTATCCAGCATGCGCTGCGCGCCTTCACTCCCGACGACCAGCAGGCGCTGAGCAAGACGGTGCGGACCTACCCCAAGACCGAGTTCTACGATCTGGCAACGGATTTGACGTCGTTGGGCATCGGCGAGGCGATCGTGACCGTCCTGTCCGAACGCGGTGCGCCGACGCCGGTGGCGTGGACCCGGCTGCGCTCGCCGCGCTCGCTGATGGCCACCATCGGCCCGGACTACATCAAGGCCGCGGCGCATGCCAGCCCGCTGTTCGGAAAGTAC
>Ga0194055_10001640_pt1 | contig 18185 bp, 23 predicted proteins | sample SepL449m_MetaG_FD_155482 | JGI IMG/M metagenome (GOLD analysis project Ga0194055, IMG submission 155482) | Anoxic zone freshwater microbial communities from boreal shield lake in IISD Experimental Lakes Area, Ontario, Canada - Sep2016-L442-9m | ecosystem: Environmental > Aquatic > Freshwater >...
TTTGACAGTTTTTACTGGCGTGATTGTTTTTTCGGTTTTTGGTTTGGTAACTTCGACAGTCGATAATTTTTTATTAAAGGCTTCGGCAACTGTAAGTTTTTCTTTGTTTGGTGTCTCTGAAGCAGTAATAATATTGACCAATTGCTGCACTCTAGCCTGTCGATCAATGACTACCTTTACCTCGTTATCACGAGTAGTTTCTAACGGCTCAGCCCCTTTAATATCTGCAGCTAATTCAATTTTTTTTTAGCTGTAGCAGGTAAATTAAGTTCAATAGTAGATATGGCAGAAGCCATCGCAACTTTCATAATTATATTTTCTCGATCGGGCACGGCTTCAAGCTCTTGAGATAAGGTTTTGATCACTTGCGCAAAAGGATCGCAAAGGTTAAAAGCTTGTTCGACAGTAAAAGTTTGGCCGTGTGCTACAATCTTCTCATCTTTTATGCTCTCAAGACCGTATTGCATCAGGGATGGTGGTCCAAGCAATACTTCTGGTGAAGTTTCGGCCTCAAGTGGTGGCTGAATAAATGTCGGCATTTCGCCTGTCGGGCTACCCTCGTTCATATAACTAATTATAGCACCAGCGTATTAAATCTGTTGCTTATTCTTTTATCGCTCATAACACAAAGAAGCCATCAATCTTTTTGGGTAAGGTTAACACTTAGCTGCTTCCCATTACCTACTCGACGTGGGAATTCGCATAAGGTTTAGTCATCGAGCCTGTGGTTATTAAGAGTTTTTATGAAGTGGCGTACCTGACTGAATGGCTTCATGATTTCGGCGTATGTTCGTTCGTTTTCAGTCTGGGACATTTCGGCGCGTGTAATCTTGTAGCCTTGGTTTATAAAGAAACGGTCAAACCCGAAGCCGTTATTGCCTTTCGGCTTTTCGGCGATATTTCCAGGTAGTTCACTATCGAAAAATTTCATCTGTTTGCCATCATAATATCCAAACGTACAACGTATGATCGCGCTTCGATCATCAAAACCGTCGAGCATTTTGCAGCAAGCCTCATCACCGGCATTTTCAACGAACCATTTAATATACGGTCCCGGTAAGTCGCCCAGGGCATTAAATACAAGGCTTACGTCCTCAACCAAAACGGGCTGGTGACATACTTCAAACGCTTGCTGGAGTTTATGTGTAACAATTTCATGCAAGTCAGTAGATTGTATTTCTATCAAGTCGATTTTACGATGATCCAAAACAACACCAAGCTGACGGGATAGATAATCAGCCTTACTCTGGTTTCCAGTTATGAATATGGGTAGTTTAGTCATGGGTTTACTATAGCAAGAAAACTGTATTACGAATGAACAGGCGGCTAATTGCTAGGTAAATATGGCTTTTTGCCAGGGCGATGGAGGCAGCCAACCCAGCAACAAGGTCGACGCTTGCCAGCCATCAGTTGTTTGGTGGTGCGTGTGACGTGTTCATCCCTAGTCTTCTGCTGCTTAACGGTTATACACCAACATATCCACTCGTTGCGGGCTAACGGCGTTAGGTCATTCCAGCGCTTCAAAGTCGATTCGTCAGCCAGCAAGGCTTGGCGTAAGTCAGCTGGAACTTTGTGGACGACTCCAGTGGTGATTACTTGAGCGATCATAACTTAATTATATCAAATAATATATTAGCGACGGTGGTCGTAAAGGTAGCCGATCGAGGAAATGTCTATACCAGCAATGTTTCTATAAACAAGTTTGGCTATCTGTCCTTGTCTGTCAAAGCTTCTGTAAATCATGGGTTCTAACAGGCGTAAACGGCGGACATGGTTGTGCTCTTTTACCTTGCCGCGATGGCCTCGCGGTATCCCAATCGGATCCGGGACAATAATCGCTTTTAGACCAGCCTTAACGGCTTCACCGGCGTTTTTTACGCCCTGATCGTCTATTAGAACAGCGTCTTTTGGGTCTGAACCAGAGGTTTTACAGAAATGGGTAGAGGTGTCGCCACTCGGTTTGCTACGCATGATAACGCCGCCAACTTTCATGCCTTTATGCACGAAAGGAATTTCTAATTTGTCAGCAATTTTGGTAACCAGGCCTTCGCCATCAGCGTTCGGTATATTAGTATTGTTGGTCACAATGCCAAAAGCAACATCGGTGTGTTCATGAATTTCGTCATAAGCATGGCCCATGTTTATTTCGCCGTGCCCTTTTAAGAAGTCGTCAAGCTTATGCTCGTATGGTTCGTTACCAACATAGTTCCCAAGAACGCCTTCTAAATCTATGGCGACCGCTCCAGCCCCTAACATATTGGCAACATTCAATGCAGAACGAAAGTTAGGTACTAGATGTATATCTGTTCTAGATTCTCTTTGCATTAACGAACGGTAACACATTTAATTCTATATGTAAAGCGTGGCTCACGATAGTAAAGGAAGTCGTAACTGTTATAATTTTAGATTCCTGATAAAATTATAGTCAAATGTCATTAAGAAAAAGAATTGATAATACACTCAGGAAATTTGAAAAGGCATTCGAAACTCAAAATCTGATCGAAGTATCTAAATCCGCTCTTATCGGCAACTTACATCTTTTTAATGAACTTAGCGGTAAAGCAATTATTCCTGTACTAAAAGGTAACGCCTATGGACATGGTATTGAGCAAGTGGCTATCGCGCTGAAAAATGAAAAGATACCTTATATAGGGGTAGATGGCTACTTTGAGGCTTTGCGAATTCGAGATGTTAGTCGAAAACCAGTATTAATCATGGGCGCAATTATGCCAAAAAATTTTAAGCATATTCACTATGATAATTTTACATTTGTTATTCAAGATGGGGCAACCGTTCACGCTCTTGGTGCTACTGGCAGAAAGCAAAAAGTTCATCTTGAGTGCAACACCGGTATGAACCGTTATGGTGCCAGCTATGAGAATATTGAAGAATTAACACGGCTAATTTTGAGTTACAAGAACCTTGAGCTTGAAGGCGTTATGAGCCATCTTGCCGACAGTGATGGTGATAATATTGAAACTGTAGATGCGGCCGTTGAAAGGTTTGACGAAGCTGTTGATAAAGTACTTGCCTGTGGAGCAACCCCAAATATTTTTCATGTTGCGCAGTCTGCTGGGAGCCTAAAAGCAAAGTCTAAATACGCAAATACTATACGTTTAGGTATCGGACTGTATGGCATAAACCCATTTCCTGCTGAACACAATCTATATGCAGGTCTTGCTAGTAAGTTACGTCCAGCAATGAGGCTCATCAGTACTGTATCTAAGATCACTGACTTGAAGCAAGGTGACCAAGTAAGCTATAACTACACGTTCACTGCACCAAAGGGAATGAGGGTAGGTGTTTTACCTTTAGGCTACTACGAAGGTGTAAATCGAAGCCTAAGTAACAGAGGTGTAGTAAAAATAAATGGAAAATTTCAGCCGATTGTTGGTCGTGTGTGTATGAATCACACAATAATTGAATTAGTAAATGATAAAACCAATGTCGGAGACAAGGTAGTTGTATATAGCAATCAGTCTAATGATCAAAATTCGGTTGATTCAATTGCAAAAATACAAAAACTCTTCAGCTATAACCTGCTTACCAGCCTGAGTAGTGACATAAGAAGGATTCTGGTGGATTAAGGGACTTAATCTCAACTTTATTATTGGGTTATGGAAAGAGTTAGGGCAATTCTCACAATTCTGACTCGATTTATTAGAGCCTTGCTCACAACGATAGAGAACGTTATAACTGCGATTAAACAGGATTCCACTGGTTCTCCTTAATCAAGATGCCTTAAGCGGTAAAATGCCTAGCCTTTATAGTCGTCTGGCTCTTCGTAATAATACGATTGTTCTATACCTTTAATGAATACTTCACGATCATCTATTTTATCAGTTAATGCCGTGCGCAGTAACTCACGTAGCTCTGTAGCCTTAACGTGGCTGCGTATCATGGCTTCTAGGTAATCGTTTTTATTTATAGTTGCCCAATCGATGCATTTGTCCAAACGTTTTTTTAAAATCAAGTCTAGCCAAATTCGTGTACTCCGACCGTTGCCCTCCATAAACGGATGGGCAATATTCATTTCTGCATATTTTTCAATAATTTCTTCAAAGGTGGTTTCTGACATTTTTTCTATGCGTTGCAAAGCATCTTCCAAATACAATGAATTAGCAAAACGAAAACCATCTTTACTGATATTTAGTTTGCGGATTTTTCCAGCAAAGTCATATAGACCACCAAAAAGATACTCGTGAATTTGTTTTAAACCCTTTATTGTGCCAACCTCAAAAGACGACAAGTCTAGGCTACCAAAGAGTTCTATGGCTCGCTGTTTGCTTATTTCGTCAATGTTTTGCATATCTATATTATAGCACAAAACGACAGACTTTTTTAGGATTAACCCCCGTTAAATTGGGCAGGCGGTCTAGGAACCCGATCAGAGTTTTTCACTGCTTAGGCTGGCTCGTAAGCAAGAAAAGACGAGCCCGGATGGACTCGTCTTTTCTTGGCTCTCCATAGTTAAGGAAGTTAGAACTATGGTTATTTTCAATGAAATCAGCAGCTTCATTATCAAGATTTTTATCTTTACAAAAGAATATGCTCAAGTTCCATCCCATTTTTTGTAGATAATTCTGTACACGACCTTTATAGAAACTCCAAAGGTTTGCGTACAACCCTTCGTATATAGTGCGCTTTTGGCTGATATTTCTACTATCAAAGTCGTCGGCAATTATTAGCTGATAATACATAAGTGCGGACTCGAGCTTATCTAATAGTCTGTCTGCTAGAAATTCTATTTCGTCTCTAGCAGAATCATCACAATCAAGGTGCTCCACTATTCCTTTAGCGAGTAAGTATGGTTTGGAGATTTTCGGATCGTCAGCTCCCCAACTAGAAGCTTCCTGCAAAATGGGGATCAGTATCTGTTGTGGCTTGTCGCGATTATTTGTCATTCTACGTTTATTATAGTGAACCAATCTTTATTGGTATAGCAACAATAGCATCCTAGCTTGGTCACGGAACCTGGTCTGCTTTCACTCTGCTTGGTTGCCATATAGGCAACAGGTCACTAACGAAACACTAGTATAGGGGTCAGAAATTGAAAACCGCCCTTTCAGGCGGTTCCAACGTAACAGTGTGTAATTCAAATTAGTTTTCTATCCTTGTGAGTAAGGAGTCAATCAGGGACTGGTCTTAGGAACCTGGTCACCTGATTTGACTGCTTGCTCTGGCTCACAACAGTAGAGGAAGTTATAGCTATAATTAAACAGGGTTTGGTTGGGCCGCAGTGTAGTTAGGCCTTGTGTTATCGCTTGGCGCGGCACAAGAGTAAAACTCGGCTCCACTATTGTACGCATTGCTAGAAGATGAAGCCATATTTATGGCGTTACCTGGGATAGGTCGCGTACTGTTGCAAGGGTGCCTCTAACTTAGAGAGTGATCTAAACCATTTTGCACAAGTCCAGGTGTCGAGGAGACAATTAATTGTAATGAAGCTTTCCTAGTGGGCAGCCTATATGTTTTGCGCAGACTGTGCTATAAGTTGACCTAATGGATTATTTCATCCACCTCGCGATCTTGATAAGTATTTATGCGATACTCGCACTTTCTTTGAATTTGCTGGCGGGCTACACCGGGCTTATCTCAATGGCGACCTCTGCGTTTATGGGTATCGGCGCCTACTTTGTGGCTGTAACGCTGACAAGATTTGAGTTGAATTTCTTTGTGGCTCTGGTCTTGGCGGCCATTGTTGTAGGTGTCATCGCTTATCTGGTCGACTTCGCATTGTCGCGGTTCAGGGGCGACTATTTTGCGATGGGATCACTGAGCATTGTGATTGTGGCTTCAGGGATTTTTGTCAACTGGCAGTCTATCACGGGCGGACCGCTAGGGATCGCCAACATACCGCGTCCCAACGTATTCGGTTTTGAACTATCAGAAAACTGGCACATCTTGGGCTTGTCACTGCTCTTTTTGCTATTTACTTATCTGATCTGCCAATGGATCGCTATGAGTTCATTCGGGCGAGTGCTCCGGGCAATACGCGAGGACGAGAAAGCGATTGGAGTTTTCGGATATGATACTTCGAAGTACAAGCTGGCGGCTTTCATTATAAGCAGCGCGCTCGCTGCGCTGGCAGGCGGACTCTTTGCAACTTATTTCTCCTATATCAGCCCCGTGTCATTTACTGTGACCGAGTCCATTATCGTACTCACAATGATCATCTTAGGAGGCCTTGCGAACAACAAAGGGGCAATCCTCGGAGCCGCCGTTATCGTGCTATTGCCAGAGTTGATCCGCTTTGTCGGCCTGCCGACCGCAATTGAAGCTGATATGCGCCACATCATCTACGGCCTCATCCTGATACTCTTCATGCTCTATCGGCCGCAAGGATTTTTGGGAGAATATAAGCTATAGGCAAAACAATGCGCATAAAGAATCTAGCTAAATATTTCGATGGGGTGAGAGCAGTTGATGACGTATCAGTTCAGTTCAGGGCCGGAAAGATCACCGGGCTGATCGGCCCGAACGGAAGCGGTAAATCGACGTTAGTAGACCTGCTCACGGGGTTTCTGCCCGCCGACAAGGGCCTGATATACATTCAAAAGCAAGATGGGATTAAGAGCGTTAATCCGAGTAAAAATTACTCCTCTGGCATCAGCCGCACTTTTCAGGACGCACGGCTGTTCGAGCAGATGACTGTCCTGGATAATATACTAGTAGTTTTGACAAAACGAAACGTTTTATTGTCGTTGTTCGAGCAGCATACTGAATCGCATCTTAAACAATCCGAAAAAGTGCTAAAAAAAGTCGGACTATGGAAAAAACGCGGTGAGTTGGCCAAGAATCTGTCTTATGGCCAGCGGAAGTTGCTGGGGATTGCCCGTACCCTGGCTATGAACGGGGATACATATTATTTCGATGAGCCGCTATCTGGCCTCTTTCCGGAGATGGTCGCCACGGTAAAAAATGTCTTGCAAGATCTGAAGAAGGACGGCAAAACGGTCATCTTAATTGACCACAACATGGATTTTATTCGCAGCTTGTGCGACACGGTTATCGTGCTCGACTCGGGCAAGATCCTGGCTGAGGGTAATCCCAGTAAAGTCCTTGCCAAAAAAGAAGTGATTGACGTGTATTTAGGGGCATGAATACTCAAAAGATGATTTTTATCTCCATAAATTACACTGTTGCACAAGATTTATATCATTATTTTGCATTTTGTTCCGGACAATTATATTATAAGATACACAATGACAGCTAAAAAAAATCTACTTAAACTCCCAGTTCTGGTGGCAACAGTGGTAGTCGCTATCTTGGCAGTTATTCTCATTTATCTTTATCAAAATAATATACAAACAAGCGCAGGCAAACCTGTGGTAAAACTCGGCGTAATTTTGCCGCTGAGTGGCGACTTAGCATTTATTGGCGAGTCCATTCAGCACGGCGCCGAACTGGCTAACGGCGAGGTAAAGGACACTAAGTACACCTACCAGCTCGTTTTTGAGGACGACGAGCTAAACCCAACAAAATCCGTAACAGCCCTGAACAAACTTGTCGACTTCGACAAAGTATCTGGTGTGATGTCCTTTTCTGGCACCGTTGGCCAAGCCTTGGCCCCCATTGCTGAAAAGACGAAAGTGCCGCACTTCGCCATTTCGTCTGACCCAAAAGCAGCGGTCGGCGCCTACAACTACATCAACTTCGTTAGCCCTGAGAGCGAAGCCGAGACAATGGTAAAAGCGCTCACGCGTAAGGGCATCAAGACGGTCGCGACGCTTTCTCAATCAGGTAACGCCGGTGGCGAGAGTCTCGTTGCTGCAGTCGAAAAGGGCCTGAAGGCTAAGTCTATCGCCAACACGAAGCAGGAATTTACTGCCGGCGACACCGATTTCCGCACAGTCATCCAAAAACTGCGTAACACCAACCCGGACATCTACTTCATAATGGCTGTCTCGCCAGAGATCGAACTGATCACCAAGCAGCTCCGTGAGGCTGGAATCGATACTCCTATCACTAGCATTGAAGGCTTTAGTCAGAGTACCCAGCTCGAACTATACGAAGGCCAGTGGTTTGTCGACCCAGCCGACCCAACCGGCGACTATCTAAAGAAGATGAAAGCGAAGTACAACGAAGACAATCCATCGCCTTACGGTGCCAACATTTACGACTCAATCAAGTTGCTGGTCCAAGCCACCGAAGCAGCCGGTAACGGACGTAAAGTTCCAACTAACACCGAGATCAACAGCAAGTTAATTAACATCACCAAAGTGAAATACGACGGTGCTGCAGGACTTGGCGTATACTTCAACAATGATGGTGTACTCGTCGATAAAGCCGGTATTAAAGAAATCCGGAAAGGCAAGATCGTTTACGTTGGTAGAGAATAACACAAAACTCCTTAGTCTCAGAAAAATAAGAGTACATTACGGTGGAGTCCTAGCGCTTGATTTCAAAGAATCAGGCGCTTCAGTCTATGTAAACGAGGGTGAGGTTATCGTTTTACTTGGACCCAATGGCGCGGGGAAATCGACACTTCTGAAAACGATGTTTGGCTTGACGCCCATTTCTTCCGGTGATGTGCTGTGGCGCGGCAAGAAAGTCGAATGCAGCTCAAACGCCATGAAGGACCTTGGAATATCGTTTGTCAGCCAGGATAAGCGTGTTTTCCCTTCACTATCGGTTTTAGAAAATATAGAGCTCGGAGGGTTGAACCTCAAGGACCAGGCTGTCCTGAAAGAAAGGCTGGCCGAAATGCTGCACATTTTCCCCAACCTCAAGCCCAAGCTCAACCGCCGTGCCGGTATGTTATCTGGCGGGCAACAGCAGATGATCGCCATTGCCAGGGGCTTGATGGCGCGGCCAAAGGTGTTGTTGCTTGATGAGCCAAGTGTTGGCCTTTCGCCGAAAATCGTGAAAGACGTGCTGGCTGTTGTGCGGAAGATAAGTCAAGAGCGTAATATGGCGGTCGTGATTGTTGAGCACAACATTAAATCCGCGCTTGAGATCGCCGACCGCGCTTACATTTTAGACAAAGGCAGTATTGTTTTTGAGGGTCCGGCACAAAAAGTTCTGTCGACCAAGATCTTTGAAAGAGTATTGATGAACAAATACGGGCCGAAGAAGTGATCGTACAAATCCTTATTAACACGCTGATTATCGGGTCGATCTACGCGCTGGTTGCCATTGGATTTAATTTAATATACTGCACGACACGGTTTTTCAATTTGGCGCATGGTGTACTGCTGGTGATTGGCGGCTATACATTCTTCTGGCTGACGCAGAACTTGGAAATGTACCCAATACTGTCGGTCGTGTTGGCCGTGCTTTTTACGAGCCTGGTTGGCTGGCTTTACGATAAAATAGTTTTTAAGAAGCTGCGTGACAAAGGGTCAACAGCTTTGGCAATGATGGTAGCCTCTATCGGCTTGCTGGTAGTCATCCAATCCACGATTGCAATCATGTTTGGCAACCGTTTTAGAATTCTTAGCTTTGAATATGATTTTGCCGTCCACAACGTCTTGGGTGTGACTATTACGACCCCGCAACTGCTCATCATGGCAACACTGATTGTCGTAACCGCCTCCTTGGCCTTGCTGCTCAAGTGGACACGTTTTGGTAAACAAGTCAGGGCGGTCGGCGACGACACAGTCCTAGCACAATCCATTGGCATAGACTCTAACAAAATTATTAGCCAAGTTTTTTTCCTTGGCGCAGCTATCACTGGCTTGACGGGAATACTGATTGGTCTGGATTCCGGCATCGAACCGACCATGGGGTTTAGCTGGCTCATTAAGGGGGTAATCGCTGCGATCATCGGCACAATCGGCTACTGGTACGGTGGCATTATTGGTGCGTTTTTGTTAGCATTTATCGAACAGATTATTGCCTGGCAGTTTTCGGGTGAATGGAAAGATGCCATCGCATTCCTAGTGCTCATCGTCTTCCTACTTTTCCGTCCGAACGGGATTTTTAAGGAGAGAGATGTACGTCGTTAAAACTTCGGCATCACTAACCGAACTATCATAATAATTCTTGAATAATAAAATAATGTTGCCTTATATCTAGCAACTTATCCCTGGTGTTAAGTAGTAATACTATTAAGTAACATTGACATTACGAAAAATTAATTTGGCTCCCGGGGTCGGATTCGAACCGACAACCTCGAAGTTAACAGCTTCTTGCTCCACCATTGAGCTACCCGGGAATACAGGTTGTGATTATATAAGATGTCGCCTCTGGTGGCAACTAAAGTGTGCCGCTTCGTATGTCACGGTCTTGATCACGTTTTTTAATTACCTGGCGCTTATCGTAATTCTTCTTACCCTTACCGACGCTAATGCGCAATTTAACGTAGCGGCCACGAGTTAGAATTTCTAAAGGTACAATACTGCGGCCCTGATGTTTAGCGGCGACTAAATCTTCGATCTCGCGTTTTTTGGCAAGCAGTTTACGGCTGCGAGTTTTCTCATTTTCTTCTAGAGATACTCCGGGTACACTAGTAACAGTGGCGTTTAGCAACCAGAGTTCTTCATCCTTAACAACTACGTAGGCTCCTTTAAGGTGACCGTGGCCCATTCGTAGAGCTTTAGTTTCGCGACCGTTAAGAGCCATACCGACCACTAAAGAATCACCCAGTTCGTAGTCGAAGCGGGCGCGGCGGTTTTGGATCTTGCCACTAGCAGCATGTTTCTTCTTAGCCATGAGCGATATTATAACAGATTAACACCTTGACAACTATTGCATTTATGGTGCTCTTTAGTAAAAAACTTTAGAAATAAGAATTAGTCCGCTGGGTATCCTGGACCTCTTGTTTCACGGCATTCCAGAGGCTGTCGTCATGGACAACCGTTTTGCGCCAGTACCACCACTCGGCTCCCCACAGGTCGACGGTCTTCATGCCGGTGGCGCGACCGTAGTTGATTCGATCGTGGAGTCGTTTGGCGTCGAGAGATTTATTTTGTTCGGGAACGGAGGCTGGGTCATTCATCTCATAGCCGGGTGGTAACCATGGTTCGGCTTGCAGTTCGTGCGCAACCATCGTTTTGCCAGTTAGGATCTGTCCTGCCCCAGCTAAGTAGCCGTAGAACCAAGCCGGGAATGGATATTCGAAATAACGATGCGTGATGGTTTTATCCCATACCCGCTTATATACAGAAACGCCGAACTGGTCGGGGGTTGGTTTGCCGACCGGCAAGCCCAGCGCATTATTACTACGAGCTATTATAACCGGGTGATTAGGATCCTGTTGCTTGACGTAATTGAACTCATTAACCAGTCGGTCGCGGTCAAAGTTTGAGCATTCTCCGAAAGCCTTTAAGAAAAATTCATTTTCTAATTGATAGCTTTCTAAGGCGGGGCTGTTTTTGTAGCGGGCAATTACCTGTCCTATCTGGTCTTTGAGTTGTTGCGACCAAACGGCCGTAGGTTCATTGACAGCCCAGTCGGGCATGTGGCATTCCGGCCAGCGAGGTTGCCGTAAACCGATAGCTAAAGAAATTTTAGTATTAGTAGCCTCGGCCATCTTCATTTGCCAGTCTAGTTGGCTAAAGTCATATTTACCTTTGGTTGGTTCGGTTTCATTCCAATAACTAACAAGACGGAACTGGCGAATGCCCAAATCATAAATCAAAGCACTAAAAGTCTCTTTGGGATCAAGCCCGTAGAACTCAGCATAAGACGGAATGAAAGTCGTCCCGAGATGGAGCTGTTCATGACTATGAATGGCGATATACCAGCGTGCCACGCCGTACATACTGCCAACAGCTAGAAGCACTAAGGACATAATTATAATCAGAAATCTTTGCCATAGTTGTCTTTCGCGGAACCAGTAGACTGGCTTTTCTAGACGGAGTTTTTGGAGATGTTGAAGGAGGCGAGTCCGATTACGGGCTTCATTGCTGCCCCAATGCCGATTGTAAAATGGCCTCTGTCGGTAGTGTTTTGGATTCTTCTTTGTTTGTGGCATTTGATACTATTTAAATAAGGATTTTATGTCAAATAAAGCATTAACAGTATCTGTAATTATACCAGCCTACAACGAAGAACGCCATCTAATGGCATGTCTGAAGGCTATTGCTGCCCAAACTGTTAGACCTGATGAGGTAATTGTGGTTAATAATAACTCGACTGATAAAACCGCGAAGGTAGCTAACAGTTACAATTTCGTCAGGGTTGTAAACGAAAAGATTCAGGGTCGCACTGCAGCTCGCAATACCGGCTTTAACAGTGCGAAAAGTGATATATTAAGCCGTATTGACGCCGACGTTATTATAGCGCCGGATTGGGTCGAAAAACTTCGCCAGGCCTTTATTGATGACCCAGAGTTAGCTGCCACAAGTGGGCTGTCTAAGAGTTTGGTGGTGCCCTGGTTATGGAAGTGGACGACCACCTTTTGGACTCGTGTATATTTTTGGGAAAGCCAGGGTTATCTAGGTATTCCGGTAGTTTGGGGCGCAAATATGGGATTACGACGCAAGCATTGGCTGACGATTCGCAGTGAACTATGTTTGGATGATGAGGCTGTTCACGAGGACCAGGACGTTTCGTTTGTGCTTGCCGAACATGGTTTGATCACTCGCGGTACTCCCGGTTTACTAGTTAGTATTGATGGCCGTGAGTACGCTTCTGGCAAATTTTTTGAATATTTTTGGCGGGAACGAAAAACCAAATGGTATCACAAAAAACGAGGCACATTCAAGCAAGTAGATTTCCGTAGACTACCTTGGCCGTCTAGGCTCAAAGATATTGTTTTCAGTATAATTCCGGCAATTGGTTTTTTGCTGGTGATTATCTTTGTTATGCTTGATAACTTAATTCGACTATTCCGCAAACAACCAAATAATTTTAAAGAGCGTTACTAGAGGTATAAGTACGGTATTTGTTTTTGATAAAATCTGCCGTCGTGACACCAAAAAACTTAACGTCTTTGTGAGGGTAGTGGGGCTCGGCCACATCGATACTAATTAAATGATCTCTGGTATTTTATCCATACCCCCGCTGTACAGAGCATGTATTAAAAACCTATTAAGTTTTCATTGTTGACGGTGCCATCAACGATAATAGGATTTTCTTCGGGGCGTGGTTCTTCTAGATGTCCACTGAGACGCTCAAAATCCAGATCGCTCATATTACCAAGTACCCTTGAATCTTGGTTGTGGGCCTGACTTGTAGCTCGTTTTTTTGCGATTGCTAGTGGTGCTTTGACCCAAATTATTGCTGTTTTAGCGTCATTTTTTTTGGCTATTGAACGAAGCCTCTGTCGGTCTGCAAAAAAGTTAAAATTAGTATCAAAAATCACACTTTGCCCACTAGACAATAATCGCGCAGTTTCTTCATTCATATAATTGTATAGTTCAGTATTTTCGGCGTGGCCGTAGTTAGGTTTAATAAAGCGTTCTTTACGAATTTGGTCGGCCCAAAGGTGGACCGCGCCAGTTTTGTCGTGGATAAGTTTAGAAACGGTAGTCTTTCCTGACCCCGGGTAGCCAACTAGCAAGTATAAAAAAGAGGCCATGGCTAGTAATCTATCCCTTTGTTAGCTAGAAATTTATCGTCAAAGTGGTGCTTAAGTTTTGTCATGTTGGTAGCAATGTCGGCCAGGAACATTAGTTCTTTGGGGTAGTTACGTCCAGTGAAACATAGGCTAGTGCCTGGTGCGCGGTCTTTAATGAGTTTCTTCATCTGATTGACGGTTAGCAGGCCGTTATTGACGGCATTATTTATCTCATCACAAATAACTAGATTGTATTTGCCGCTGGTAGCGCACCGGTAAGCTTGGTCGTAGGTTTCTTGAGCAGCTTGCTTATGCTGCTCCTCGGTAACGCCTTTAGCGCTGATGTCACCGGCGTTATAAAAACCCTTCCCGCCCTTATAAAAGTATAACTTATCTTTAAATAACGGTTGGATTTTATAAATGAATAAATGTTCACCGACTTCCCAGTGTTTAATGAATTGGATAAAGGCCACGCTCCAGTCGGTACCGAGTGCACGGGTCATCAGGCCCATACTAGCACTAGTCTTGCCCTTACCTTCGCCGGTATAGACTACAAAGACTGCTTCTTTTTGTTTGAAATCCTCGAAAGCCATAAATAGTATTATGCACAGGCTTACTAGCTTTGGCTAGAGTTTGCGTAGTTCTTTGACGTGGCTAGTATACATATGGGTTAGCAGGTTTTGTTGAGTCGCATAGATGACGTCTTGCACTAGATCGGCCATAACGGCTGAACTGAGTCGATCCTGGTAGTCGTTACGAAGTTGTCTAAGGGCCTGCAATATGGGGTTATTCTCTGCTGCCCAAACTGTTTCTAGCAATGCTAAGACTGCTACTGGTGGCAGTACTTCACTGTATTTAAATGAATGACCATGAAGCCGGATCTCTTTATTCAAGAATTTCTCAAAATTATGTGCAGATTGTGTAACTGACTGATCGATTGGCATATGAAAAGCTCCTAGGTTGTCGTTGTTATATGCGACAGCATCAACGACGCACCTTAGGCGAGTGGCACGGGTGGCATCGAGGACACTATTACCGACTAGTTTCCCGTTGCTGAATTCGAAGGTTTGAACGGGCCACTCTTTGTAGCCAGGAACTGGTAAATCACCAGCAAAGAAAGCTCCTTCAGCGACTTCGTGCTCGGGGTTAAAAAAAGGCCCTTCTGGCCCATCCATGTTAAGTAGTTCTAGCTCCCTGGCAGAGTCGGGTGCCTGCCAATCTGACCCGGGTAATTCTTGTTCGTGTAAAGACATACTAATATTATACTCCTGGAAACTAAATACTTAACGTGATATTTATCACAGTTTAACGTTGGAGGGCGGCGTCGATTTTGGGTCGATCGAAGCCTACGATAATAGTCCCGTCAATATCGAGCACAGGTATGCCCATTTGGCCGGATTTTTCAACAACTTCTTGGGCGTTGGCAGGGTCGCTTTCGATATCTTTTATAGTGTATTTGAGACCTTTTTTATCTAAGTAATCTTTAGCTGCGTGGCAGAAAGCACACCAGTCGGCGCTATATATAACAATATTTGATTGGGTTGTAGCCATATACCAACATTATATCACGCTTGCGACACCAGGCTGACTACTGTTATAATAGAGAGAGATGAAGAGACAAAAAGCCGCCGGCCAGACGACGACTCTAGATGCTTGTGTTAAGAGCCAAGGAGTTATCTCTTAATGCTTGCCTTTAATTTCGCGGCTCCTGATATTCACGTTAGTCTGCGGGCCGAGCCTCTTTTTAACGTCGGTCCCCTGCATATTACTAACTCGATTTTATATGGTTCGATTTGTTCAGTATTAATCGTTTTAATGATGATCATTGCCGCCCGTAGTATAAAGTTTCGACCTAAAAACGGTTTTTTCCGTAATGCCATCGAATATATGGTCGACTTTATAATCAAACTACTGGAAGGAGCTTTTGGGAGTCGCGAGACAGCCGCTAGGTTTGCCCCGTACTTCGGTGTTTACTTCATTTTTATCATCTTCTCTAATTTGTTCGAACTGCTACCATTTGTTGGCGAGAGCGTCTTCCGCAATACGGGCACAACTCACACAGCTCTTTTTCGAGCCGCCACTGCGGATTTAAATGGTACGATCGCTTTGGCTGTAATCGCTATATTGATGGTGCAGTATCTTAGCATTAAAGAACAGGGTTGGCGCGGCCACGCTCAGCATTACTTTACAGATAAACCGCTAAACCCACTTAATATGTTCATAGGTTTTTTAGAAGTTTTTGGTGAATTTACACGAATTCTTAGTCTCAGCCTGCGTTTGTTTTTGAATACAGCCGTCGGTGAAATTTTAGTCACTGTTTTTACCTCGATAATTGTCGCCAATGGTCGAACACCTTTAGCCGTGATTCCTATTTTTGCGTTCGAAGCACTGGTAGCGTTTATCCAAGCTTACGTATTTACTGTGCTTGCCGGCACCTATCTCGGGTTAGCAATTAGCCATACCGATTTATCCGGTCATGAGATTCACACCGATCATCAGCCTCCGTTACCTAAGGTCGAAACGACGGTTACAGCTGGTGAACATTAGAGCCATCTCGCCAAGGCGAGTTATAATATAAGGGATTAATAAGGAGTTAAAATTATGGTTCAAATTCTAGCAGAAGCAGCCAGTGCCCAGGCGATGAGCAAGGGTATTATGGCCGGGATCGCTTTTGGTGCTGCCGCAATCGGTCTGGGTTTGGTTGGTTCCAACTACATGAAGGCTTTGGGTCGTAACCCAGAAGCTGGTAAAGCCGCTACGCAGATCATTATCATCGCGGCGATGATTGAAGTAACAGCACTACTCGCCTTCTTACTAGGCGCGTTCTTACTCAAGTAATTTAGAAAGGATTCATTAAGGTGATAGCACTACTTCCAACATTACTAGTCTCAGCTGAGGCTGCTGCCGAACCACAAGGTATCGCGGCCTTAGGCATTGACCCGCTAGCTATTTTGGCGCAGGCTTTCACCTTTTTGGTCCTCTTCTGGCTGATCAAGAAGTTTGCGCTTAGTAAGATCGTTAAAACTCTCGAAGACCGCCGTAAAACCATCGACAAAGGGGTATTACTAGGTTTGGAGATGGAAAAAGAAAAATCTGAGCTAGATATTAAAGTCGAAGAGATTTTGCATCAGGCTCGAGCTGATGCCGATAAGATTCTCGCTGGAGTTCATTCTGAGGCCGGTGCAATTATAAAGCAGGCTGAAACCGATGCCCGGCGTAAAGCTGACGCCTTAATGGAGGATGCTCAAAACCGAATCATTGAAGATATTGAACGCGCTAAACTGAGTCTTAAAAAAGAGCTGGTTAATTTAGTTGCAGTCGCCACCGGTACTCTATTGAAAGAGAAAATCGACGCTAAAAAAGATGCTACCTTGATTGAAAAATTACTAGCGCCGATTACAAAGGCAGCCAAATAGTGGAAGTTACAAAACGTACTGAACTGGCAGCGGTAATAGCTCGAATGCTATCCGATCGCAAACCAGTTAAGCAGTTGTCGAAAGAGATTGCCGCCTATCTGTTGCAGGCTCACCAAACTAAAGACCTTGATGTCATTCTACGCGATGTTATGACCACTCGTGCTAAAGACGGCATTATTGAAACCCAAATTACCACAGCTTTCCCATTAAGTTCTGGAGTTAAAGAAGAAGTCCAAAAACTTTTATCCAAAGAATACCCGCAAGCCAATACTTTCGTTATCCAGGAGTCGGTTCAACCCGATGTCCTCAGCGGTATTAAAATTCAGACTCCCGACAAGCAGCTTGATGAGACAGCTCGCGGTAAACTAGATAAATTAATTAGAGTTTAAGGAAGATCATGGCAAATATATCGATTAAAGAACTTGGAGCCGACATTCGATCGGCAATTGAAGAACTCAAGCGCAGCGGTGATTTTGAAACAGTTGGTGTCGTAACTCGCGTGGGAGACGGTATTGCTTGGATCTACGGTTTAAGTAAAGCTGGCTTCAACGAAATGCTTGAGATTGAAGCAACCGACGGATCGACTGTTACGGCGTTTGCGCTTAACCTCATGGAAGACGAAATTGGTACGGTTTTACTTGGTGACGATACACTTATAAAGGCTGGTGCTAAAGCTCGCCTAACTGGTAAAGTTCTAGAAGTACCGGTTGGCACAGAGCTGATTGGTCGTGTGGTTGACCCACTCGGTCGCCCACTTGATGATAAAGGTCCCATCAAAACTCGCCACACTGGTTTAGTTGAACGTACTGCCCCAGGAGTTCTTGATCGTAAATCAGTCCACGAACCACTAATGACCGGCATTATGGCCATCGATGGAATGGTACCGATTGGTCGTGGTCAACGCGAGCTGATCATTGGTGACCGTCAAACCGGTAAAACCGCAATCGCTGTTGACACTATGATTAACCAGCACCAGCAAGGCACTGGCGTTATAAACATTTACGTAGCGATTGGTCAGAAGCTTTCTAAAGTTGCCCGCATGATCGAACGTTTGAAACGCGAAGGTGTTATGGATCAGACGATTATCATCGCTACCAGCGCTTCGGATCCGGCTTCCCTGCAGTACCTAGCGCCATACGCTGGAACCGCTATGGGCGAATTCTTTCGTGACAACTCCCAGCACGCTTTAATTATCTACGATGACTTGACCAAGCATGCTGCTGCCTATCGACAAATGTCACTTTTGCTACGGCGTCCTCCTGGCCGCGAAGCCTACCCTGGTGACGTTTTCTATCTTCATTCTCGCCTTCTGGAACGCTCAG
>Ga0194055_10001641_pt1 | contig 18175 bp, 7 predicted proteins | sample SepL449m_MetaG_FD_155482 | JGI IMG/M metagenome (GOLD analysis project Ga0194055, IMG submission 155482) | Anoxic zone freshwater microbial communities from boreal shield lake in IISD Experimental Lakes Area, Ontario, Canada - Sep2016-L442-9m | ecosystem: Environmental > Aquatic > Freshwater >...
ATCCGAAGAGGGCTTTGATAAGTCAGAGTTACCAACACAGCGTCGGCGCGATGAAGCGCGGGCGCGGGGACAGTTTGCGTACAGCCACGAATTGATTAATGGACTATTGCTGCTGGCCGGGACCGTCGGAATCTGGTGGAGCGGTTCGAATCTGGCCGCGGGTTTGAGTCAGGAAATCCAGTCGCATCTGCGACGACCTCGAGTTGAACTGACGATTGATGATGTCCCCGCCATCTTTACCGGGTTGATGAATCGCGGACTGGAACTGACGGGTGGGTTACTCGCCTCTGTCTTCGCCGTCGGCCTGGCCGCCAATCTGGCTCAAGCGGGATTCCACATCAACACCGAATCGCTTGGACCCAAGTGGGAAAAGATCAACCCGGCCGAGAACTGGGGCAAGATTCTTTCGACCGAAGGGCTATTGCGCGGTGGCATGGCCGTCGCCAAAGTCGGGTTACTGGCCACGGCGATCTGGTGGGTTCTGAGTGACCGTGGAACACAGATCGCCCTGATGGGGAGTGGGCTGTTGTCTCAGGCCGTCTCGATCGGCTGGGGAATTGCGATGGAACTCTGCATTGCTGCCGCTGCCGTGTTTGTGGTGATCGGTGCGATCGATTATGGCTACCAGTGGTATCGCAACGAGCAATCGATGCGAATGTCTCGCGAAGAAATGAAACGTGAACGTAAAGACGACGAAGGGGACCCGAACATCGTGGCTCGCCGTCGTCAGCGGGCCCGCGAGCTTGTCACTCAACGACGCATGCTGCAGGACGTGCAGAAGGCGACGCTCGTCATTACGAATCCGACCCACATTGCAGTTGCCTTAAGGTACGAACGCGGGGTCACGGGAGCGCCTGTGGTCATCGCGAAAGGACGAGATCAGTTTGCCTTGCAGATTGCGACGAAGGCCAGGCGGTATGGGATACCGGTCGTCGAGCGAAAACCGGTGGCTCGGGCACTGTTCAAGATGGTCAAGGTCGGGAAAGAGATTCCGCAGTCATTGTATGTCGCGGTCAGTGAAGTGCTGAGCTATGTGTATCGATTGCGAGGTTTGAGTGCATAAAAGAAGAAGAGGAGACCTTTCGGTCGGGCGTTTCGGCGGGGTCAGGAGACCCGCGCCGATCACGTGACCCATCATCCCGAATGCGATTGCGTTCCGGTGTTGACTGAACCGGACGCTAGCGAGTTCCGGCTGATGGGTTTGGATTGTCAGACGGCTAGATGACGGCGAAGAAAAAGAAAAGACGAAGAGGAGACCTTCGGTCGGGTGTTTCGGCGGGGTCGGGAGACCCGCGCCGATCGCGTCAGACCCGTGGTTAACGTGTCAAAGTTGATTATCGAAGAGGCTTGAGGGGATTTCCCTCATTAAGGTGTTGAAATGTCGACTGGGGTGGCAAAACCTCTGATTTTGAATCCACGCAGCGAGCTGATTTTTCCGCTGGCTGTGATGGCGGTTCTCGTCGTTTTGATTGTACCGCTGCCGACCGCGCTGCTGGATGTGCTGCTCACGTTGAATCTTGGGATCACGATACTGCTGCTGCTGGTGACATTGAGTGTCGCGCAGCCGCTGGAATTGTCCGTCTTTCCCTCGGCGCTATTGCTCCTCACACTGGGACGGTTGTCACTCAACGTGGCGACGACACGGTTGATCCTGTTGCAGGCCGATGCGGGCCAGATCGTGGAAACGTTCGGCAACTTCGTTGTCGGTGGGAACCTGGTCGTTGGTCTGGTTGTCTTCCTGATCCTCGTCATCATTCAATTCGTCGTAATCACCAAAGGGGCCACGCGTATTTCGGAAGTCGGGGCCAGGTTCGTCCTGGACGCGATGCCCGGCAAGCAGATGGCGATCGACGCGGATCTGAATGCCGGCGCGATCAACGATGCTGAAGCCAAGCGCCGTCGTGCTCATTTGCTGCAGGAAGCGGAATTCTACGGGGCGATGGACGGGGCCAGCAAATTCGTCCGCGGCGATGCCGTGGCAGGGATGGTCATTACCGGGATCAACCTGCTCGGCGGAATCATCATCGGGCTGATGAACGGCATGCCCGTGATGCGGGCCATTCAAACTTATTCCATCCTGTCCGTGGGTGACGGTCTGGTCTCCCAAATCCCAGCACTGATCATCGCGACTTCCGCCGGTATGCTGGTGACGAAATCAGCCAACTCGATGGGGCTGGGAACGGAAATCACGTGGCAGTTCTTTTCCAAGGCGCGACCGATGCAGATCGGTGCCGGGTTGCTGCTGCTGCTGGCCGTCACACCCGGAATGCCCATGCTTCCGTTTATTGTGATGTCGGCCGTCCTCTGGTACGGAGCAAGGCAGTTGACACTGGCAGCGGCAAATCCACCTGCCAATACGGAACCAGAACGCCCCGTCGTGCCACTCTCTCCGATGGAAGAACACCTCGCAGAATTCCTGGAGACCGACCGAGCCTGCATCGAGATCGGCAGGCAACTGATTCCAATGGTCGATCCGAAACGGGACCTGGGACTGTTGCAGCGGATTGCGACGGTTCGTAAGGATCTGGCAAAGCGATGCGGCCTGTGGATTCCACTCGTTCGAGTCCGTGACAGTAATCAAATGAAGGACCAGGAGTACCGGATTCTCGTCGGCGGACAGGAAGTCGGACGCGGCAGCCTGGTGCTCAATCACGTTCTCGCCATCGATCCCTCAGGATCGCGGATCCCGTTCCCCGGGACAGAAACAAAAGACCCGGCGTTTGGTCTCCCTGCAAAATGGATTCGTGAAAACGATCGGTCGCAGGCTGAGCTGACCGGATGTACTGTCGTCGATGCACCGGGTGTCATCACAACTCACTTGAGGGAAGTGCTGCGTCGACACGCCGGAGAACTGCTGAGCCGAGAAGATCTGGCCAAGCTGATCGACAAGGCACGTGAGACGTCAGCCGCCGTCATTGATGAACTGATCCCGAACATGTTGTCGATGGGAACGGTCCATCGCGTGCTGATGCTGCTGCTGGACGAACGAGTCCCGATTACGAATCTGACGCGTATTCTGGAAAGCCTCGCTCACAACGCTCCGTCTACAAAGGACCCTGCGGAACTGGCCGAGAAGGCCCGAATCTATCTGTCTCGAGCCATTTGCGATCCATTTGTGGACGAGCAGGGAAAAATTCACGGCATTCTGTTTGACCAGGCCTTGGAAATGGAACTGCGCCGTGTCCAGCAGGACAAGAAGCTGGCCATCAGTCCCGAAGCACTGGAAGCGTTGATCATCCGACTGGCGAACGTCCTGCGCGATGCCGGGCAGAAGGGGATCGAAGTTGCACTGCTCGTGGATTCTCAACTGCGCCGCCCCGTCCGCCAGTTGCTGCAGCGAGGCTTGGCTGACCTGACGGTAATCGCCTTCACGGAAGTTCCAAATGAACTGATGCTGGAAGCGGCTGCGATTATCCGGAAGGACGAAATCTATGCCCCACGCACAGGACAGGTGGACGCGAAGCCATAAATCAAATTGAACGAAATGCATCCGGGCTCACGACGGGCACACAACCATTATTCGGGCAAGTAACGCGATGAAGTTTGCTCCGTCTGATTTGATCAGTCTAAAGCATCGATCCTATCGTCACGGTCTGTCGCTGTTTCTACTCGATGCCTGTGGCTACGCTTTGGCGATTTCGGGAACGATTGCAGCACCGCATCTGCGCCAGCGGATTGCCTGCAGCATCGTCGCCGGATTCTGGATCTCAGGGTTGGTCACGGTTGCGCATGATGCGTGTCACCAGTCGTTGACACCCAGTCGCTGGCTGAACCGCCTGCTGGGGACACTGGCTTTTCTTCCCGCGCTTCATGCCTACAGCCTTTGGCAATATGGGCACAATCATGTGCATCATCTGCACACCAATCGCCGCGGATACGACTATGTCTGGGAACCGCTTTCCCTGGGTGAGTTTCAATCCCTGTCGTGGTTTGCACAACTGCGTTACCGCTTCTTCCGAACATTTATTGGACATTTCTTCTATTACGGCTATGAGGTCTGGTGGAAACGCCGCTTCTTTCCCAGACGCCAATTTGTAGACCGAATGAAATCCAGATATTGGGTCGACTTTCTACTTGTTGTCGCGTGGCTGATGACATTATCGCTGGTCGTAGTCAACGCACGATCATGGGTCATCGGGGCCTCGATCGACGACCCAACCGCCGCCTGCGCACCGATCCTCCTGGGAGTTGTCGTACCGTTTGTGGTGTGCAGCATGCTCAGTTCATTCTCAGAGTTTCTGCACCACACTCACCCAGGTGTTCATTGGTTCAATGAACCGCCACAGGGGGACTGGACGATGCGACAGGTGCAAACGTCGGTGCACTGTCAATTCCCCGCATTCATGGATCGATCCATGCACTGGATCATGGACCATACGGCTCACCACATCCAGCCATCGATTCCGTCGTATTATCTGCTGGAAGCTCAAAAGAAAGTCGAGTCGCAACAGGCGAGCGAGGTCATCACGTACCGCTGGAGCCTGCGCGCCATGCGCGAGATCTTGCGATGCTGTAAACTGTACGACTGCGAAGCGGGGTGCTGGACAGATTACACTGGAAAGCCAACATCGGAGTCTCGATTCCGAGACACCTTGGAAACCTCCAATGATTCTTCGGCACGGGCAGCTTAGAATTCGAGGGAGCGATACTTCAAAACAGCTCCGTCAGGATTCGCCCTTCCTCCATCAGATGGAAGGGGCGCCCTTCGCGATCTTTTGCGGAAAGATCATCAATCCCGAGCGAATGGAACACCGTCCGGGCGATGTGTTCAGCTCCGACGGGGTTGTCCTTCGGGTATTCCGCCAGTTTGTCGGTCGAACCGTAAACCTGGCCACCTTTGATCCCGCCGCCGGCTAATAACGTCGACATGGCATGAGTCCAGTGATCCCGGCCCGCACCCGAGACTCCGCCGGATCGAGGATCGCCAATCTTGGGGCGACGGCCCATTTCACTCGATACAATCACCAGCGTTTCATCCAGCAGACCTCGCTGGTAAAGATCGTCCAGCAAGGCGGCGAATGGTTTGTCGAATTCCGGCAGCAGTCGATCCTTCAAACAGTTGAAGTTGTTGCCGTGCGTATCCCAGCCCCCGCCACTTTTGCACAGGGTGTCGAGTTCTTTATCCGCTTTCCAGAAGATCGTGACGAATGGAACCCCTGCTTCGACCAGCCGTCGAGCCATCAGCATCGATGTCGCGGTAATACTGCTGCCATATTTCTGTCGAATCGATTCTGGTTCAGCTGCGATGTCAAAGGCCGATTTTGTTTCTCGCGATGTCAGTAACGAAAAGGCTTTCTGCTGGTGCTTCTGATAGTCGGTCAAGGCGACAGACTGTTCGGCCGTTCGCTGGGCTCGATCAATCGTCGCCAGCAGTTCCCGTCGCGAGGCCATCTGTTCATGCGTCGTCTGACCTTGCAGGGCCAGTGCCGGGACTGTGAAGTCGAGCGGCTGAGTGCGAGATCCATCGACGAACAACGGGTCATATTCGATGCCCAGTCGAGCGGCAAACTGGCCGGGCCGAGTGTATTCGGGGGCCCCTTCCTTTTGAGGAAGCGTGATCGCGTTGGGAAGACTCGGATGAGGTGGACGCTTCATCGCAACGACCGACGCCATGGAAGGCCAGTCGGTTGGATACGGAGTACGAGCGTTCAGTAACCGATGAAACGTCGGATCTGGTGAATGCCCCGTCAGGTTTGTGTAGTAACCGGCGTGATGATCCCCCGTTCCCCGATGGAAGTCACCCAAGGACCGGACGACGGCCAGATGATGAGCCTGTTTTGACAGAAAGGGAAGATGTTCGCAGAGTTCGATACCCGGTGCTGAAGTGGCGACGGGTTGAAACTCACCACGATATTCCAAGGGAGCGTCGGGCTTCATGTCCCAGGTATCGATGTGTGAGGCACCACCGGACAGCCAGATCATGATCGCCGATTTTGCAATCTTGCGTCGACCGGACCCTGTCGCATCGGACGCCGCGCCAGCCCCCAGCGCAGTCGCTGCCAGGTTTGCACCAAAGCAACTGACTCCGCCTGCCAGCAGAAATGTCCGCCGATCGAGTGAGGATGCCTGATACAGGGAACGAGCATCGCGAATTGAAGCCCACATGAAGGAAGTTTCCTGTTCCACGCATCGGACGAAAGTTTGCCAGGCGAGTCAACGCATCGACCAATTAAGATACGTCGTTGGGACGTTTGTGTCAAAACTGTTCCCCGAAAGCGGATCTCATCATCTTGCTTTCAATGACGGAATAGGATTCGCCGGTCGCATTCTGCCTGATGTTCGGATCGTCAGCGAACAATCACCTGACTCCATGCGAGTCACCCAATCCGTTACAGGCGGCACGATCGGCATCATCCTTCCAAAAAGGGAATCCGTCGACATCGTTCAAACCCATTCCGATAAACGAACTAGCTTTGTCGGAGGAATTGGAACGGGTGCTGGAGCGGCCTGACTGGTCGCATGGACGCAGGGAGGAATTCAGGTGAGCCGAACAACAGCGATCTTGATGGCGATCGGATGTTGCGTAGCGGCCCAGGGGTGCGCAATGAACAATTGCGGACGAGGTTACGGTTCCGGATTCGTCGGGAATCGGCGTTGTACCGACTGCGCTCCCTGCTGGATTCCGTCGCTGAAATACTGTGCGTTCATTGATGATCTGGTCACCTGCGAGACCGGAAAGAACTGTGGCATCCGGGCTCTGTCTCGCTATCGGCGGCAGTGTCGACACCCTCTTTCGGCAGATTTTGCCGCTGGATTTGTGCAGGCCTACATTGATCTCGCAGAAGGTCGTGGTCCGCTTCCGCCCAATCGTCCGCCATCACGATACTGGACGGCTTACTACCGTTCCTGCGTCGGCCAGCCACGTGTCGAAGAATGGTTCGCGGGCTACAACGTCGGACTCGAAGATGGCAGAAACAGCGGTGTTTCACAGTTCAGCCGGATCGATATTCGAACCGCGGGATGCTCTGTCCAACCTCGATGATCGCGGGGTGATCGCAATCAATAGCTTGGGGATGCTGCGCAGCAAAACGCCCTGATCCCAACCGAATCCCAGGCCGTGACACAGCTCGAGTCAAACCCTTGCAATTTCGACAGCTAACCACCAAGGCAATTCTTGCCGAAGACCAACCAGTGTCCCCTCTTTTTTTCGAAAGTCGTGAGTCGATCCGGAGTCGGAGACAACTCGTAACATCCTGAAAAATTAGGATGTTGCGTCGAAACACTTGTCTTGTTGTCTGATAAATTCGCACTTCGTTCTGAACTCAACTGTCGCATACAACGCCCCTCCTTGCGTGAATCCACAATCGCGCGAAGGTGTGTGGTGTGGCAATTGAGGTAAAGGATCGGATGGCGATGCGAGCATCCCGGCGAAGATTTTTCGCAGGACTCTGTCTGCTGCTACTGTTGCAGACAGGTTGTGCCGCGTTCCGTCCCGTGCATGGGGTCCCTGCCCGCTACCTTTCCCCGGAAATGAAGGAGGGCGAACGGAGTGGACGTCGCACCATTAACCCCTCATTGCTCGGACAGGCCTCACCCCCGGCTCACTTGATTGATGCCGGTGATGTTCTAGGGATTTACGTCGAAGGCTTCATTGGCAAGGCGTCTGATCCTCCGCCAGTTCACTTCCCGATGAACAACGAAGCCGCCCCCTCATTCGGTTTGCCTTATCCGGTGCGTGAGGACGGTACGATCTCTTTGCCGGCCGTCGGCTCAGTCAATCTGCGAGGACTCACGCTGATCCAGGCGGAGGAACGCGTCAGGCAAGCCTATCTGCAACCGCGTCAATTGATTCGTCCCGACTTCCATCGAGTGCAGGTCAATCTGCAACGCCCTCGGCATTACCGCGTCCTGGTGATTCGGCAGGATTCGCGAGCGGAACCACAGTCGAACGGTTTCATCGGCCAGGTCAACATCGGGATGGCAAAACGAGGTACGGGGAAAGTCGTCAATCTTCCGGCCTATTGCAACGACGTTTTGAATGCGCTCACTGCATCCGACGGTCTTCCCGGTCTGGATGCGGAAAACGCGGTCTACATCATTCGACGAAGAGGCAACTTCCAGGGGGGAAGTCTGGACCCGCGCTGGCCAACCGACTTGAACCCCGCTTTGCTGATGCAACCCGGTGCCGCAAAGGACGTCCCGATCATCCGCGGACAATCACCCGAAAGTGATCTTGGGTATCTCCATTCACAAAACGTCGTGCGAGCGCTGTATGTCGGATCCGAACGACGAGACGTTCAGCAGATCGCCGCACAGCCGACACCCGGACGCAACGGCTATTACCCACCCAATCCGTCGATGAATTCCAATACCCCCTTGGAACCATCACGCATCTGGCAAGATCGTCCGGTCAATGCGCAAGTCGCGTTTGAACCCAACGTCGTTGGTTCGCAACCGGGGATTTCCACCGGACCGTCTCCTCTGGGGCACACGCTGCCACAACAGTCTTATGGAACAGTACCTTCACCAGCAACTCCCTATGGAGCACATACAGTTCCACCGTTATCGGGTGCTGCACCGAATTCCCAGAGTCCCGCAGGCCCCCAGAATTTCAGACCAGCAGACCGTGATCTCTATGGTCCAGGAATGGGTCCCACCCCGATCGATCCGGGATATGGGCAGCCTCAGCCGCAATATGGCAATCAACAATACGTCCCGCCGGGATCAATGACACATGGTCCTGCCAATGACGGTTCCGCGATTCCTCCAGCAGGAAACGGTCCGACGGGCGGAGGCCTTCCCTACGGTATGTCCCCGCACAGTATCCCGGTCGGCAACTTGCCGTTCGGTACCGGAGTTGAACGAGGCATTCCGACCGATGGTGGCCAGTTCGATCCAGGTCACAGTCTTGCCGGAGGCGACACGCTGGATGGGCGCAAGGTCATTCGGATACCGATTCAGCTCGGTCCCGGTGAAACTGCGGACATCCGTCCTGAGGATGTCGTGTTGTATGATGGCGACATCGTCTTCATCGAATCCCGCGACACAGAAGTCTTCTACACGGCCGGGCTGCTGGGTGGCGGTCAATTCACCTTGCCTCGTGATTATGACCTCAGCATCCTCGAAGCGCTTTCGCTGGCCCAGTCTCGAGGCAACGGCGGCGCGCGATCGGTCGGTGGAGTCTCGGCACTGAACAACGATGTGTCGATCAGTCCCAGTACTGCGATCGTCTTGCGAAAGCTTCCGGACGGCAGCGAGATACCGATCAAGATCGACCTGTACCGCGCACGGACCGATCTGGCCGAACGAATCGTCATCCAACCGGGTGACTATATCCTGCTCCAGTACACACCACTGGAAGCCGTCGCCGCCTTCTTCGAACGTCATCTACTGGAAACAGCACTCTTCGGTGTTGCTGCCCAGAATTTCAACAGTTCCCGAAACTGACGCGACCGGACACGATCGTTATCGCTGAATTCGCGAGAATTCCGGGGTTTTCCAGCGTATCACAGAAATCTGACCGAGTTTGATGTGCCACCGTCCGGTGGCCGTGAAAAGTCCGTGCTGAGTGCCAATCAGACGTTGATTTCGACACCGACATCAGCCGGAACGCGCGAGCGTCCGGTTCCGATGGCCAATGGAATATGCACATCGCTAAGAACCGGGCACCCCCAAGCCTTGTTCAGTCCAGATTCCCAGTCGCATCGAAACTCCCGACCTCGATTCTCCTGCTCCAACACGAATATTTCACCACAGCTGACCAAGGCTTTGGGAGGCGGGGTTACTGATAGAAATGCTGCTCAGAAAACTCCAGTTCAAGTGCACCCAGCCAACAAATCCTAATCAGGCAGATATCCGTGGCCGGAAGGGACCGTATTCGCCGGGACAATATGCCATCGGGGATTATCAAATACACGCAGATCAACATGCGATTGGCGTGACCAGATGGAATCTGAGGTCTCGGGCATCCAGACTTCCGCGTTCGACAGAATGGCCCCCCACCACGAAAATGTGGATTGCGATATCACCAGGCGTGATGCGTTCAGCAGCCATTTGAAGTCATCGATAGGATTGGAATGCAGAATTACAGGGGAGTACTTCCGAAAATGATCGAGGTAGTTCGATCGAGGGCTGTCGGTCACGATAGTCAGTTCACCATGCGGGATCGATTCGATGAGCGAGGCAAAAAAGTCCGGGGCCAGTGCCCAGCGAATCTCCAGATAATCACCCAGCCGAATATTTACCATGAGACTGTGAGGTCCAGACTGAAACTGTGTGGTCTCGTATTCACTCATCCGCAGCCAGGTTCGAATTTCCGCGAGGTAAGGTGCGTAAAACTGGTATTCCTGCAGATAGGCGTTCACGATGAAGCCACGCCGCTGCGGTGCTGACAACAGCGCCTGCAGATCGGGCCGGACGATCCCAGAAAGAGTAATCGGGGACGCATCCTCGATAATCTCACCGTCGACCTCATCATGCGTACCGGGAAACCCAGGAATAGGATCAGCGAATAGTCGCAGCTTCAAGCGAGTTGCCAGGATGCGGCCGAAACAGTACTGGAATAGTTGATTTCCCAGCCTCCCCTCATAGATCACTCGTACCATCGAAGATGCTCTTTCAGTGAAAGGGACTTGACTTTACCAGGTTCTGCGAAATTGAGGCGCATGATCGATTGCCGGGACTTTGCGAAAGTGCGAATTCTCCGTCGACTGTGAGTCTTCACCACAGACCGGCTCTTTTGGATCAGGGCAGGTAGAGAGCTCGCCCTGTTCCACCGGGGCCGGTGCCGCTTGCGCCCACTTTCACGCGTTGAAGCTGTCCACTGTCGTTGTCGTACAACAGGAATCGCGTATTCCCGGAACCGGTGTCTGCATCTGCTTTGGCGGATTGGACCGAACCGGTGTTCAGTTGAACCGCCGTGTTTCCCACGATCGCTCCCGCTGAATTGACTGCCAGCAGGGCCGTGCCGGAATTGGTCTGCCACTGTGTCAAGTCCGCCGTTTGACTGGCGACTCCTTTGACCGTGAGGGGTGTGACCGATGCTGAGGCGGGGGAAACGACATTGTCGCTGGTCGCGACCGGGGCGAGCACGACCGCCGGGGGATTCAGCCAGAACCAGACGGCTGCTCCTGCGGTGGAATCCCGGCAGACAAACAAACGCGGCGGACTCGTATTCGTCCTCAGCCAGAATGAACCGGGAAAGTAATCCGAGCCTGCATCGTCCGTCGGACCGGGGTCCGACGTTTCGTTCCAGACACTCAGCGGATGCCAATCCGCGACACTCGCGAAATTGTCCTGTATCGCCAGCCCGCCATCGCCGGTCGGGGAAGGAGACACCACCTGCAGACCTTTGTAGTTTACCAGTGTCGTCATTGGAAGTTCCTTTCCGGAAATGCTTTCTGGAGACACCTGTTACAAATCGCGATTGCTTTTCCAAAAACGTTCGGTGTCGTTCTTGTCGCCCTGTCGTCAAGCCGCTTTGAATGCGCGACAGTCGCTAACGTCACTTTGGACATCCCACAAAGAAATGCAGGAAGTATGACACGCCGCAGAATCCGGAATGTACCAACGCGAAGACCGCGCGCCGACGATTCGGGACGTAACCCCAACCATCTGGATCTCTATCGGGCATAAGGAATGCGCAAAGTACTCCTATCATGGCATAAACCGCGTGGGCTACCGATACAGTCACTATTCGTGGTGGACAAAGCCGCGGCGGAAAATGCCACCCACACTCCAGGAGTGTGCCATAAAGTGAGGTAAATGCAATGACGAATCCGAACCCCCATAACTCGAATAACGCGGTTTGTTTTAGTTGTACTTCAGTCTCGTCTGAGATCATCATATTGCCCCCGCAAGGTTGATCATTGATTGCGATTGCACCCGACAACGCTGGGTGGTGCGAATGTTTCCGGTGACATTATTCCAATGCCAGTTCGAATCGGAATGCCCTCGACTGCATGCTCCAAAGCGAGTCCGCCAACACTTTGGACAATTTGAAGGGGTGACGACGCCAGAGGTTGGGTTGTAATTGGAATGGCACCGGAAGTCGGAGCTCCTGGCGCAAGTTGGAATCCGGAAGTTCCAACGCCCGTTGCGTATTGGCCACCGGCCGTCTTTGCGGCTGATACTGCACCGGTTGGAGTTACGGCTGACATACCGAACGCGCCTGGAGCCACGCCGTTCGTGGTAAAAGTTGTGTAGTTGGCAGGGTACGGTCGGTACCTTCCGGTTCGCAGGAGGCGAAGACATCCAGCGAAAAACCCTGGATTCGTGAGCCATTTCCCTTGTGGTTCACTGGTCATCCAAGTGCGTCCTGATTGCGCGGCGAAGCCTCCGCGTAGAGGGTTAAATGGCTTATCACCGTAACTATAGAGCGTGGGATTGGCCCCCCCGAGAAGTGCTTGTCGACCGCCGATTGCAACAGTTCCTCCGGCTACAGTTCCACCGGCCACGAAGCCAAATGCCGTAGCCGCCCCAATCTGTGAATAGTTGAGCCCATCTCGAGTCCCAATTAGATTCTCACCTGCTTGCACGGCAAGCTCGCCGGTCGCTCCCGCGATTCCTGATGCGGTGGCTGCACCCGCTATCGCACCGGTAACTGCGCCAGCTCCTGTAGCACTGCCACCCAGAACGCTTACGCCCGCACTTGCACCAAGAGCGGTGAGACCTGGATTAATCGCCCCGAGCGTCAAGCCCGCGACGCCCCCGGCAACTGCGCCGCGCGCACCACCATAAGCAGCCCCTCGGAGAATCGACCCGCCTTGCATGTATGCCCCAACGCCGCCTGCAACCGCGCCAATCACATCACCGACGGCTGCACCAATCAGTCCGGTCATCAGGATTCCAAATTCGCCGAACGGATCAACGAGACTTACTGGCAATCCGCCAACGTACCCATATGTATCAGTGCCTTGAAATCCGTATGGTTCACGCGTCAGCCACGTCCCCAGCCTCTGGTGATAGTACCGGTTCCGCACCGAATACAGCCCGCTTGTGGCATCAAATCGGTATCCAGCGTAGAGCGTCTCCCAGCCATCGCTGCTGGCTGCGCGTGGTGTAAACGTCGGCGACAGGAACGTGCAGTGGCCGTATGGGTCGTATTCGTACCGTTCTTGCACCGCTCCGCTGGTATCAACGACGGCCGTCATGTTCCAGTTCGCGTCCTGACAGCCGTACAGGCGTTCGTTGAGCGTGGCTGCGCTGATGGACCGATCCCGGCAGACCAGATCGTCGATGTACCGGATCCCCCACACGAACTGGCGGTCGGGATTGGATGTGTCAGGACTGGTCCCCAGGCGTTCCTCCACGCACTGCCAGTGGTCCGTGTAGTACGCATGCCGTGTCTGGCTCAGTGTCCCTGCCGAGTAACTCTGGACGACCGTCCGGTAGTTGCGACCGTCGTACTGGTACTCTTCCGTCGTCTGGCCGGTGCCGCCGTCCGTCAGTTTCACCAGCCGGTTCCAGGCGTCGTACGTCCCCTGGAACTTCGGTGCGACTTCCATCTGCGCCCACTGGTCAGACGTCAGGTTGGACCATTCTGCGACCGTCAGGTTCGCCCAACTCGGTCTGGGGAGCCCCGGACGGGGGATCGTCGTCATGTTCCCCGCCGGATCGTACTGCGGTGTCGCCCACGATTCTCCCACCGAACTGTCGAGCGCTGTGATCTCGTTGACAGGATTGGCCGAGCGGGTCTGCTCCAGGTTCCACATCCCACCGCCGGTGTCGTCCTGCTTGAACCCCTGCCAGTTCCCCGTACTGTCCAATGTCCAGCACTGGCCGAACTGTGGACTGGTGATCCCTGTCTTCGTTCCGTTCAGGGTTCCGCGCGTACCGCTCGTCACACGCTGCAGGCCGTCGTAACCGTACAGCCAGTCATAGTTGTTACTCGGAGCGGTCGGATTGGAACGCCACGTCCGGCTGGATGCCCGGTTGTACCCGTACTGCACCCGTGACAGGTCCGTATTCGTTGACGTGTTCCGCCAGCGAACGTCGGTCAACCGACCGAACCGGTCCAGACCCGAGTAGATATCCCCCGTGTCCGGATCATTCGAACCGGTCAGGCTCAGCAGCGTGAAACGCAGGTGCGCCTCTGTCGAATCCTGCTCGACAACGCTGGCCAGGCCCAGGTAGCTGTAATCCGTCAGGTGCGTGGACGTACCGTCGCTGTCAATCAGGCTGGCGATCTGGCTGCTGGAATCGGTGATACTCCCCGACGTACCGTAGCCGGAGGTGACAATCCGACCGTTCGGATACGTCAGCGAGGTCGGCCGGATCGTGTTGGCACTGCCGTTGGCATACCCCATCTGCACACTCGCCGTGCTCGACGGATTGACCGCACCGCTGGGCGACTGGAACGTCTGCACCGATTGACGGAACCCGTTATAGGTCCAGGTCACTTCATTCCTGACACTGCCCGAACCGACCGTGGGGGAATCGAACGACGTCACGCGGTTGACCATCCCGCGGACTTCATAACCCTTCCCGATCCGCCGCACCATACCGTCAATCCCCGTTCCCAGAGTCGTCACGCAATCCTCCGTCAAACGACCCAGCAGATCATACTCATACGAATGCTCGCTCCCATTCTGGTCCTTCAGACGGATCCGCTGCCCCTGGCGATTGTACGACACCCAGACCTGATCACTGCCACCGACGCTACCGGGATAGGTCACTGACCGCAACAGCAGGCTGCTGGCAATCTCCGAATCACTCAGCGCCGTACCGTAATGGTAAGTCGTTGTCTGATTGCTCGTCGAACTGTTGACGGCCTGTACCGTGCCGACCAGACCGTCGGGGGTGTATGTCAGGTTTGTGGTCCGATTCGTATCGGCAGAAGGACTGCAACCTGCCGTGCTGCTGGATGAACTGGAACTCGACGAAGAACCGGTCTTGTTTTCAATCAGACTGGTCCGTCGCCCGGCGTCGTCATAAACGAACTGCGAGATCATTCCGGCGGGATCGACCGTCTGTGCCAGATTCCCTGCGCTGTCATACGCCATTGTCGAGACCAGCACCGTATCTGAAGGGGCAGGGATGGTGGCTGAGCGAGAAAGCGGCGTGCCGCCGTTGGTCCCAGAGTTCGCGACGGCTTGCGGACGGCCCAGTGGGTCTGGATAGCTGGCCAGGTAAGTGACACGTGCCTTCGGATTATGGCCCGGATCCTGCAAGGCACCCGTCTGGGACGCGGGTGCGGTGTTGTACCGCGAACGCTGCGTCGTCTGGATCACGTTACTGGCGTCGTCATACACCAGTTCTGTCTGCTCCATCACGACATCCCCCGTCACCGAGAAGATATCGGAATAACTGGCGTCAACGCCGTAGCCCTGGTAACTGATGGTCGGCCGGTTCAGGCCATCATAGCTGGTCTTCGTCCAGAGTTTTGAACCGGCTGGCAGCGACTTGGCCACATTCCCTGCCGCATCGTACCAGGTGTTATCTGTCAGCGAGTTTCCGATCGTCCCCGTGTGCGGATCGACTTCGTCATTGCGTGTCTGGTAAACACGGCTCAGGTCATCGTAGCTGGTGGTCTGTCGCCCGATCAGGTGGCCACTGGTTGACGTATCAAACTGCTCGATCTGGATCAGGCGATCCAGATTGTCATAGGTCCGCCGTTCGCAGTAGTCGATTTCACCGTCGGTGACAACGACACGATTGCGCCAGTCGTACTGGAACTGAGTGACGCGGTTTGTGGTCGCGTTGACCTGTTGCGTCAAACGAGTCAGGTTGCCATCCCCGCCGGGCTGACCTCCATCGTATTCGTACTCGGCGACCACCACCATGTTGTTTGACGATCCCCCCGAATTATTGGTCCCGATCGACAGTTGCACGCGTTGGCTGCGCACGTCGAACAGGGTGAAGGAGATCGTTCCGCCGGGGGTCGTGACTTGATTTCGACGCTTCATCACGTCGTACCCAAAGCCCGTTTCATCGTAGTTCGTACCCGAACTGCCGGAACTCGACGACGGAATCAGCCGATACACTCGCTTCGATTCCAGCAGGCAGCAGTCTGTGTATTGATACGTCTGCCATCGCGTATAAGCCGATTGGGCGAATGTGTCGGACGGCAACAGCTTTCCAGTTGTGGCAGCACGTGTTGCCTGAATCTCCTGAAGCAGTTTGCCATCCAGATCGGTGATGCGGATCTGAACGGGGTTAATCAGCGTGTATGTGTAGCTCGGACCGGTTCCGACCGCGAAGCCTTGCCCGACTCGCACGGTCTGGTTGGGGTCATCATAGACGATCCAGACGGCCCGGCGCAGGCTGATGGCCGCGCCAGCGACATCGATCGTTGCTGCAGGCCCCAGGCCCTGCGTGGTTCTGCCACGGTTATCGACTTCAAAGTCCGAGACCAGGTTGAGGCCACCACCCGCAGGGGTGGTCCAGCCTGCAGGAGCCCCGGAGACGATCGATGTGTCGACATCGTCAATTCGTTGCAGCAGTCCGCCCGTCGGTTCGTCGTAAACAAAACGCGAAATAAAGCCCCGCTCGTTCATACTCCACGTCAGGTAGCCAAAGCGGTCGTTGAACTCGCGAGTCTGGTTGGACGTTCCGGACCCATTCTGGGAGGCCGCGATTCGGGGAAGAATCGTCGTCTTTTGCTGGACCTGTGTCGTGTCAGTATAGAACGTGTATTCGTAGCTGGTCACGATCGGATTTGATGGGCCGGTATCATGCCGGTACATGATGTCCCGAGAGACCGGGAACACCGTCGTCGTTACTGCCGCCTGACTGGTGTACTCCACGGACCTCAACAGAATCGGTGTTGCCAGTTGCCCCTGCTGAACGAGCTGCTTGTGCAGGTATCCTGGCGGAGCGGCATTCGAACCCGTGGGGACAGAATTCTGCGGGTAATACGATGTCAGGTCGAGCTTGCCATCGTGATCCCGGAGATATTGATACGTGTTCGTCAACGGCTGGTAAAGCAGGAGATCGTCGAAAGAATCGTCGTATCCTGTGATGGCCGACGGGGAGGCAGTGACAACGATTTGACCCTGTTCGTTGTATCTGAAGTACGTGCACCATTGATTGACTGTGGAAGCGGACGTCGTCGCAGTTTCAACCGTGACGGACAGCATTGTCTGCCCCGCATAGTTGGCATACGTGATGACCTGGCTGCTGTCTGGATTGGTCATGATCGTCTTGTAGATCCAGACATTCGGGCCGGGGGTCGTCGTCGATCCGCTCGGCGGACTCGGATGGCGTGGATTGCGTGCATAGGAAAACGTCATTGTGAGTGACCCGGCATTCGCACGTTCCAGCACCACCCGGTCGTTCAGGTCGTATTCGAAGTAGTTGTCGGCATACAGTCCAACTGTCGCGTCAGAGGCGGTGAACGGGTCAGCGGTATTCGCGATCAGATTGGCGAAGGCCTGGGGACCGCAGAAAAACTTCACCGTATGTGCCGAGCCAGTGGAGGCACCGGTCACGTAGTAGCGATAATAATCTGTTCCGAGATCGGCCCAGCTTGCACTGTCGCTCACCCAGATTTGACGTGTCGCCGTCTTCAGGTCGTTCTGGCTTCCGTTGGCGTCGCCTGGCACGTAATACGTGTAGGTGGCCCGGTTGATGTTCTGCCAGGCACCAGCACCCGTTCGCCGCCGGTAAGCGACCGACTGTATCTGACCGCTGTTCGGGCCCGAGCCGAAGTAGTTGTACAGGAACGAGTCGGTGATCGTTGTCCCGTCGACAACCAGGCTGCGTTGTAATTCCAGGATCTGGCTTCCGGATGTGCTGGTCACATCGATGGAGGTACCTCCCGGTGCCGTCAGGCTGACGAATCCGCCTGGCCGATCGAGGTGGGTCATGTCGTTGAAGACGAGTACCGATCCGTCAACTTCCGTGAGAATCAGATGCTGTGCCGCCGGATCCTTGACCAGAGTCGACAGGTCGCCAAATTGCGAGACATAGTTTCCCGTCGAATCCCTGCCGAAGTAGCGAAGGTTGTACATGTCGGCATTCAGCATCAGCGCAGCACCACCGAGCGTCGACGAGCTGAAGCGAGGGAGGTTGACAGGATTCCAGTTCCACCCGTTGCCTCGGTCGAAGTCGACCTTTTGCTGGTTGCTGTAGGTACGCACGTGCCCCCAGGGGAACCCATATCCGGTCGCTACAATATCCTGGCTGGTCAAAACGACTTCACCGTTGAAGTAGCGGACGGGACAGCCACTGGAATTCATCGGAGAACATGGACCGCTTCTTCGATCCGGTGAAGGGGGCGGGCTGGGACTTGGGC
>Ga0194055_10001642_pt1 | contig 18172 bp, 18 predicted proteins | sample SepL449m_MetaG_FD_155482 | JGI IMG/M metagenome (GOLD analysis project Ga0194055, IMG submission 155482) | Anoxic zone freshwater microbial communities from boreal shield lake in IISD Experimental Lakes Area, Ontario, Canada - Sep2016-L442-9m | ecosystem: Environmental > Aquatic > Freshwater >...
GACCGATCTTGTCCACAGGAATCCGGATAGTCTCAATCCGCGGCGCGTATTGGCTCATCTCCGCACGCGGAGCCGCCAGCGCTTGATTCATGGCGTCGAGCACCTTCATCCGCGCGTCACGCGTCCGATAAACCGCTTCCTCCATCAGTTGAAGCGAGATGCCAGGCAATTTGAGATCCAGCTGGAATCCCGTCACCCCACTGTCCGTGCCGCAAAGCTTGAAGTCCATGTCCCCAAAGTGATCTTCACTCCCAATGATGTCGGTGAGCATCGAGTAACGGGAAATATTCCCGTCCGCTCCGAATTCCGTCACCAATCCACAGGAAATTCCCGCAACACTCTTCTTCAATGGCACGCCAGCGTCCAGCAATGCCAAGACCCCAGAACACACCGACGCCATCGAGGTAGACCCATTGGACTCCATCACTTCAGAAGAAACCCGAACCGCATAAGGGAAGTCTTGGACACTCGGCAAAACTGGTGCCACCGAACGCTCAGCCAGCGCTCCGTGACCGATTTCCCGACGACCGGGCGAACCTGTCCGACCCGTTTCACCCACCGAGAACGGCGGGAAATTGTAGTGCAAAATAAACCGCTTGGTTTTCTCCCCACCAGTATAGCCGTCAAGCTCCTGCGCCTCATCAGCGGGAGCGAGTGTCACCAAAGCCACCGCTTGGGTTTCGCCACGCTGAAAGAGTGCCGAACCGTGACTCCGCGGAAGCAACCCAACCTCCGCACTCAAATCGCGGATTTGATCCAATCCACGACCGTCACAACGCGTCTGCTTGTCGAGAATCGAAACCCGGAAGGCTTTCTTCTGCAAATAGTCAAATGCTTGGCTGACTTCAAATTTCGAGGCCTCAGGAAACTTCGCCACAATCGCCACGCTGACTTCTTCCTTCAAAGCCGCGATCGCTTTCTGACGCACCACTTTGCTCTTGTTGTAAATCGCCGCTTCAATGCGGTCACCCGCCACCGCATAAGCCACTTCCATGAGCTCGTCTTTTACCGTGAAAAGAGTGACTTGACGCTTCGCCTTACCCACTCGGGCAGCGAGATCAATCTGAGCCGCAATCAACTTAGCCGCTTCACTATGCGCAAAATGTAAGGCTTTGATAAAGTCCGCCTCGGGCAACTGATCCGCCGCTCCCTCAATCATGATTACCTCGTTTTGCGTCCCGACATACACGAGGTCGAGATCACTGCGACTCATCTCTTCATGCGTCGGGTTAGCCACAAACATCCCTTGGATACGACCCACTCGAACCGCCGCCACCGGACCAGCAAAGGGGATGTCGCTGACCATCAATGCCGCACTCGCGCCGTTGATGAAAAGCATGTCGGGATCATTCACACCATCCGCACTGAGAAGGACCCCAATGATCTGCGTGTCATATAGATAGCCCTTGGGAAAGAGCGGGCGAAGCGGACGATCCGTCATCCGGCAAGTAAGGATTTCCTTCTCCGAAGGACGACCCTCCCGCTTGAAATATCCGCCGGGGAACTTGCCCACAGCGGCGGCTTTTTCGCGGTAGTCAACGGTCAAAGGAAACCAGTCTTGGCCCTCTTTAATCGTCGTCGCGGAGACTGCGGAAACCATAATGATGGTGTCGCCAGTCTGGACGGTTACCGCGCCGTCCGCGAGTTTCGCGAGCTTGCCGGTTTCAATGGTGATGGTGGTGGCTCCGATTTGAGCCGTGACGTTTTGAATACTCATATTACTGCGTTTGGTGTGGAATCGGGCACCGTGGGCAGAGTTCCGATTTCAGATTTGAACTGGGCCCGATCCCCCTTAGTCCCGTGCGGACAAAGGAAAATTTTCCCAGCTGAAATCTGCAATCGTGAAAACTGCACCTTAGTTCGGTGCCGATCGATTCTGGTTAGAAAACCGCTCAGCGGAATGCCAAGCGGAAAGGGGTGAAATAAAGAGGTTCGCCCGCGAACACATTCGCGGGCGAACCCGTAAAGGGGTTGGTGACGAACTACTTGCGCAGTCCGAGCTTTTCAATGGCGACCTTGTACCGCGCCACAGAAGAGCGCTTCAGGTAATCAAGCAACTTGCGACGGCGAGCCACCATCAACAACAGTCCGCGACGGGAAGAGTGATCCTTGGCGTGCGCCTTAAAGTGCTCGGTAAGATGGTTGATCCGCTGGGTAAGGAGTGCTACTTGCACATCAGCACTTCCCGTATCTTTAGCGTGCATGCGGAGGGATTGGATGTCTTGAACGTCGGTCATATCTTCAATTTATTTTGTGAGGGGTTAAGTATGGGAAGGAATCGGATTCTGGCAAGGAAGAATTGCAAATTTCTTCCCACCCCCACCAAGTCCACCCAAAATCCCTCCCGCAGTTCGCCCGCCAAGTGGCATCGGTGATGCTCTAATTTCCCCCATGCTGACCTTTGCTTACTCCGCTCGCGACTCCGCGGGCAAGACGATCGCCGGTCTTCAAGAGGCCCTCAACGAAGACAACGCCGTCAATACCCTCATGACCCGCGGTTGGATGGTCCTCTCCATCGAACAAAAAACTGGAGGTCGCGTCCGCTCGCCCAAAGGAAAAATCAGCGAGACCGATCTCGTTCTCTTTACCCGTCAGCTCGCCACGATGGTCGACGCCGGCCTCCCTCTCGTCTCCGCTCTCACCGCCCTCTACGAACAAGCCGATCCCAAAAAACAATCCGGCCTCCGCCGGGTCGTCGGTGAAATTACCGCCCTCATCCAACAGGGCGACTCCTTTTACGACGCCATCTCCAAACACCCCGCGGTCTTTAGCCGCCTCTATTCCAGCATGGTCAAAGCCGGCGAGTCTGGCGGCCTCCTCTCGGAAATTCTCGATCGCCTCGCCAGCTTTCTCGAGTCCGCCGCCCGCCTGAAAAAGAAAGTCAAATCGGCCATGACCTACCCAGTAATCGTCCTCGTCATCGCCCTCTCCATCACCACTTTTCTGATCGTTCGCGTGGTCCCCGTGTTCGGAGAGATTTTTGCCGACTTCGGCGCAAAACTTCCCGCACCCACCCAATTCCTTCTCGATTTAAGCGCCCTCATTCGCGGCAACTGGTATTACATCGCAGGAACGATCGCGGGGGTGGTTTTCTCCGTCAAAGCCTTCCTCAAAACGGAACGCGGCCGGCGACTTTGGGATACCTACAAACTCAAACTCCCCATCTTTGGCATTCTCGTCCACAAAATCTGCCTCACTCGCTTTGCCCGCACTTTCGCCCAACTGATCCGCGCCGGCGTCCCGATCCTCGAAGTCATGTCCATCGTCGGCGATACCTCGGGAAATTATCAGGTAGAAAAAGCCATCAAAAATGTCTCCACCGATATCGAAAGAGGCGACCAATTAGCCAACGCCTTAGCCCGCGAGCCGATCTTTCCCCCCATGCTCGTCCGGATGGTCGGCGCAGGTGAGCAAACGGGAAAAATTGATACCATGCTCGAAAAAATGGCGGACTTCTGGGACGAAGAAATCGAGGCCACCCTCAACGCCCTCACCTCGCTGATCGAACCCCTCTTAATTGTCGTCCTCGGAACGATCGTCGGCGGAATCGTCATCTCGATGTTCCTCCCCATCTTCAAACTCAGCGACGTGGTCGCTAATACCAAATAGCCACCCTCAGAAACCTAACCGGATTTCGCAAAAAAGAGCGGAAGCACCAGCAATAACACCCCGTAAGCCAATCCCCCAAACGTCGCCAATCGCCAGCGCTGGGGACTCCTCGTCAACCAAGCAATCTGGTCACGAAGGGTGAAGGGCATTCCAATCCAAAAAAGCGAAAAGGCGATCCAAACATAAACCAGCGTCACCAGCAAAAGCCGCGAGGTCTCAGGTCGCAAAAATGCCGACTCCAAGAGCGGCTCCGCCCCCAGCAGGACCAACATCCCCAATCCACGAACCGCGAGAAATTCGTCGACAAAGTACCAAGTCAAAAACCAAATCACCGGGATCGCATAGAGCACCCGCTCCCGCCAACTGCTGAACTCCCCCAAATCCATCGACTTCACCAGCCAATAAAACCAAGCCGCAGCGATGGTGACAAAAAAGACTCCCAACGCTTTGTCGCGTGGCAATGCCTGCAGCCAGCGCTTCGTCTCCTCAGGTTTAAAAAACGCCCATGAGTGACTAAAAATCAAAGCGAGTCCGACGAGGTAAAGCGCGTACTCTAATTTAAGCGGATAAATCATAATCTAGGGAGGGTAGACAACTCCTCTTCCCTCCACCCCTCAAGCGAAATGTCAAAATCTCCCCCAATCACCGCTCCGCAAATCAATCTCCAGCCGCGACCACGAAAATTTTCAACACCGCAAATCCATTCGTGGTGGGGTAAATCGCTCCAATCGCGGGCGCCTTCAGCCCAATCCTCACCCAATTTACCGAGCGGGAATGGTCAAAACAGGGGCGGCCCCTGCGGGTGGTGACTGAATGCGATACAACTGATTCAACAACGCCAAAGTGTCCTTGGATCGCAAGTCACTATGACTGACGCTGTAGTGGTATCCCGCGTACTTCACCGAAACCATCGCATCGCGCGGTGCCATGGCTGAGACCCGAATTTTCATCACCCCATTGGGCGTTCTTTTGACGTTTTTCTTCACCCGATCTAATTGATCTGGAGGGGTTTCCGTATTCCTTGAAGCCTCAAATAACACTTCAAATAGCGAGTGAAAGCGCCAATCTTTCAGAGGGAAAACCTCCCCAGAACTCGTCAGGGAAAGCACCCCGTTCGCCGAACCCACCAACAAATCTTGGCTCTCCTGCTTCCGACGCAACCCCTCCGCCCATTGCTCGAATTGGCGAAGACTCGGCGAACTCCCATGATTCACCAACACCTCCCCGCTAGGCAACGTCACCCGGTCCACTAACAACTTGACCAATTCCGACACGGACCAACCACCTTGAAAGAGCACGCAAAAAGTTTCTGGAGAAATCGCCGTCATAAACTGCGCCACATAACTTTTCCCCTCCACTGGCGTGTACGAGATCGTGGGCTTACTCGAAAAAGAATAGTGGGCACCGGCATTCCACGAGGGAAATGGATCAACCCCAGCTTCCGCCCCCACTTGACTCTCGTAAGATGCGGTGATGTTTCCCGCTTGGAGAAACATCGGCGATTCCCGAAAGTGCATCCGCACAATGTTCAAGAGAATTTGCTGACTTTGCGTATATTGCACGGTCGTGTTAAAACTCCCAAAATCGGATCGAATCGCGTGGTTCGCCACCATACAACCACTAAGCACGAGAGGAATCATCCGCCAAACCACCGACCGAATTGTTGAAATCGCCAAAATCATTTTCAATAAATTAAGGTTGAATCGCACTTAACTCCACCCCGCGTCCAAGCCGGAGTCTTTGATCTTCCGCAAATCGCAGCAAGTCCATCAGCAAATCGTGCCGCGCTAAGGACTCCTCAAGATCCGTCCGCACATTGACGTCCGCAGTAATCACAATGCTCACCCCATCACTCCCAATGTCCGAAACACCAATCTCCGTCCGCTTCATCAAAAACAAAGGATCCTCCTGCAACCGATGACGAATCGCCGCAATCAACCCCTCCAAACGCTCTGGGGTCGCTCCTTCCGTAACCAAAATCTTTAACTTGATCACCCGATGCCGACGCGTTCCCAGGTTGTTAATCGTGGCCTCCGAAAGCTTCCCGTTGGGAATAATTGCCACGCTATCTTGCGCCGTCCGAATGCGCGTGGAACGAATCCCCACAGCCTCCACCGAACCTTGTAAAGTCCCCGTGTCGATCCAGTCGCCACTCCGAAAGGGACGGTCAGTCACCAAAGTTCCCGCCCCAAAAAGATTCGCCAATGTCTCCCGGGCCGCAATCGCAAATGCCAGCCCCCCAATACTTAATCCCGCAAGAATACTCGTCGCAGGCATAGAAAAGAAATAGGCCACCCTCAAAGCCGTTCCCACCACAATCGCCACCCGCCCACCCGCAATCACAAAGTGGAGGACCAGATCGTCGGCCTGCGTCTCCGTCTTGCGAGCCCGCTCGCCGAACCGTTCGCCAGCAGCCGTCAGCAGATGCCAAAGAACCACCGCCACACAGATCAAAAAGACTGATCCGAGCACAGGCAAGGTATGCTCACGAATCTGTGCAGGAATCCCCACAAGCACAGGGATCCGATGCGCCATCAAGATCAACACCACCACCGTGAGCGCATAGACAAATCCCCGGGATATTTCGGCGGAACGTCCAAAAAGTCGTGGCGATAACCGCGTCACCAGCCGAACGATCTTGGGAGCAAAAAAAAGGGTCAAGGAGAGGCCTCCAAAGAGCACGAGCATTTGCCAATACTCCAAAGCCATCCACCGCCCGAGCAGCCATGGCAGATGTTTCGCCACAAAATCACGCATTAAAAAATAAGGCGTAGGAGGAAGACTCCCATAAGGCAAAAAAGTCAGCGGTGGAAGCCGGTTCGTCTCCATATACAGTTCCCGAATCTGCTCGACTGTCCCTCTGGTAAACTGCCAAGGCGCATCCACCTCCGACCCACTCGGGGCGATCACAATCGATCCCAGCCCGTGCACAAAGTGGACATAGGGAGTCCGGTCCGCTCCCGCGTTGGGAATTGCTTGAAGATTCACCAACCCAATTTGATCCAAAGTCCGACGCAAATACTCCACAATCAATAGCCCGTCCTCCCGTTGAACGATCTCCGGGAGCCCCCGTAAATCGATCGTCGAAAATGCCAACTTCCGTCCATTCCCCTCCCATTCTCGCATCCCTTGAAGAAAAACTCGCATCGTGTCCCGGGGATTTTGAAGCTTGCGATAGGAATCCGCCGTCGGTGGAGCTTTCCCATACACTTCCAAAAGCGACCTCCTCGATACCTCCATCGCTTCATCACTCGGAATCAGCAGATGCCAATCTCCCGCCCCATTCCGCCGAAACTCCACCGAGAGGCTCACCTCCGTCGGATCCTGCTTCAACACTCCCGTCGCCCTATCTCCTTCTTCCCGAAGAGGAACCGATGACCAATCAAAGGTGGTCAAGTCAATGAGATCAAAATAATTTCGGACCTGATTCAGAGAAACCTCCCGAGGCACATCCGTCCCACTAGGCACAAACTCAACCGCTTGGGCGGCAAAGTCCCAAGTGACGCTCCGCCCAAAACGAGCGAGGTTCCCCGCAAAAATAAACTCCTTCAGGGCCTCTCGCGGACTCCTCAAATGCATCGGGGGAATGGCGGTCTCCCCAACCATCCGCGTCCCCGTCAACCAATTGTGCAAATCATCCCGCCCAGAAAATGTCTTTTTATCCTCACTGAGAATTAAAACCACCTCCCGCGATTGCCCACCCCCCGGCGTCCATCGACCGCTCATCCGATTTCCACTCACCTTGCCCTCGAATCGCCCACTCCACGGCGCATTCTGCCCCGTCACTTCCTCACCCGCCTGCTCAAAAATGAACCGCCGCTCGTCGTCATTCCTTTTGACATGCCAAGTCCCAGCCCAATCCCCCGCAGCCTGAATCCATGCCACCGATGCCAGTAAAAATCCCCAAGTCAGAAGTCGAACAATGCTCATCGTGTCTTAGACATTCATCCGCAAAATCCCCCGTGAGAACAACCCAGAATTCTCCTCAAGACGATGCCCTCAGCGGGAAATGCAAAAATCAAAAATCAATTTTAGATTGAGAAAAACGATCAAGGCCGCCGCCACCCACGCCAAAACTTGCACCCATCGCGGATTCACAAACGATCCCATCTTTTTCCGACACCCCGTAAAACAAACCAACGGAATGACCGCAAACCCCAGCTGCATACTCAATAGCACCTGACTCCAAATCAGCAAATCCGTGGTCCGCCCCTCCCCAAAATAGCCAATCACCCCCACCGCAGGCACGATGGCGATCCCCCGCGTAATTAGTCGCCTCAACCATGGCGCCACCCGAACTTGCAGAAATCCTTCCATGACAATCTGCCCAGCCAGCGTGCCCGTCAGCGTAGAGTTTTGCCCGCTCGCAAGGAGGGCGACCGCAAACAGCGTGCTCGCTGCCCCCACCCCCAATGTCGGACTAAGTAAGCGATAGGCGTCCTGGATCGCCGCCACCTCTTTTTGCCCAGTAGCGTGAAACGCCGCCGCCGCCAAAATCAAAATTCCCCCATTAATAAAGAGCGCAAAAAAAAGCGCCGCCGTCGAATCAATGGTCGCAAACTGAATCGCCTCCGCTTTGCCTTCCCGCGTCCGCTCAAAGTCCCGAGTCTGCACGATCGCACTATGCAGGTAGAGATTGTGCGGCATCACCGTCGCCCCAAGAATCCCGATCGCCACAAAAAGCATCTCGCGGTTTTCCCAAATCGCTGCCGTAGGAACAAATCCCCGCGCCACTCCCCAGAAATCGGGTCGCGCAAAAATCAGTTCTGCACAAAAACAACCGCCAATCACCAAAATCACCGTGATCACGAGCGCCTCCAAATAGCGAAATCCTTTGCTCTGCAGAAAGAGCACGATCAAGACATCGAGCGCGGTAATCACACAACCCCAGACCAGCGGAATCCCAAAGAGTAACTGCAATCCAATCGCCGAACCCACAATCTCCGCCAAATCGCAGGCCGCAATGGCCACCTCACAAAGAATCCAAAGCATCCAACTCACGGGCTTCGAATAAGCGTCACGACACGCCTGCGCAAGGTCCCGACCCGTGACCACCCCAAGCTTCACACAAAGATGCTGAAGCAAGATGGCGATCAAGTTCGAAAGCAGGATCACCGAAAGCAGACTGTAGCCATACCGCGAACCCCCCGCAAGATCGGTAGCCCAATTCCCCGGATCCATATAACCCACCGCCACTAAAAAACCTGGCCCCGCAAAGGCAAGGCACTTTTTCCAAAACGATGCCCCTTTCGGAACGGAAACCGACCCAAAAACTTCCGGCAACGAGCGACCACTTTGGCGAAGCCATCCCGTTGAGGGAGATGATTCCGAATCCGCTGGTTGAGGTAAGGACATAAAAATTAGCCGCGCCTAACTTTATTCACCGCTCCTAGAATTTTGTCAATCGCCAATCGGGGCTCTTCTTGACGGATTCGTTCTCTCTTCCTAGCTTTCCCCACTTCCTATGCCCAACCTGAAGAAGACCACCACCACGCCAGTCGCCTCGCAGGCCGTGGAAGATTATCTCGAGCGCATCCTCGAACTGATCAACACCAAAGGCTACGCTCGGGTGGTCGATATTGCCCAACGACTGAAAATTTCCCAAGCCAGCGTCACGAATATGGTCCAGCGCCTCGACGCCGAAGGCCTCCTCAATTACGAAAAATATCGGGGTCTCATCCTCACCACCGCAGGAGAAGCCCTCGCCAAAAATATCACCCACCGCCACCAACTCCTCACCGATTTTCTTAATCTCCTTGGTCTCGATGACGAGGTGATTTATCACGATGTCGAGGGCATGGAACATCACATCAGCCCGCCCACCCTCCGAGCGATCGAAGCCCTCACTCACCAACTCCAACGCCAACCCGCCCTCCTCGCGAAAATCCAACGAGACATCCATGACAATTGAACCCATTCAATTCGGAGGCTGGCCAAACTGCCTGCGCATCGCCAACCAATGCGCCGAACTCATCGTCACCCTCGATGTCGGCCCACGAATCATCTCCTACCTCCATCTCCCCGGTGGTTCCAATCTCCTCAAAACCAACCCCGACGAACTCGGCAGCTCCGGCGAAGATCACTTTGTCGCCCGAGGCGGTCACCGCTTCTGGGTCGCTCCAGAAAACCAGCTCACTTATCTCCCCGATAACCTCCCCGTCTCCTCTCAAATCCTCCCCGATGGCGTCGCCCTCACCGTCCAATCTGGACCGATCCGCAAAGAACTCACCATCACCCTCCACCCCGATTCCTCCGCCGTCACTATCACTCACCGAGCGACCAATCTCGGCGATGTTCCCCTCGAAATCGCCACCTGGGGCCTGACGGTAATGGAACCCGGTGGCTTGGAAATCATCCCCAGACCTCCACTCGGTGAGCATCCTCGGGATCTCCTCCCCGATCAAGTCCTTGTCCTCTGGCCTTATACCGATTCTTCCGATGACCGCTGGCGCTGGGGTCGCGAGTTTATTACCCTTCGCCAAACTCCCCATAGTTCACCAGCAAAAATCGGCCTCCGCCATCGCCAAGGCTGGGTCGGGTATCTCCTCGGCAGTAGCTTCTTTCTCAAAACGGTCGCCTTCGAAGAAAATGCCACCTACCCCGACTTCGGCTGCAACTACGAAACCTTCACCAACGCCCAAATGCTCGAACTCGAAACCCTCAGCCCGTTGCGCACCCTCCAAACTGGCGAGTCCCTCGCCCACACCGAATCTTGGCACCTTTTTGGCTCCCTCCCCGAACCAGAATCACTCAAAGAAACCGCCCTCGCCATCTGGCTCGCCCCCATCCTCGCCTCCCTTCAATTACCCGCCAATCCTCACTTATGACCTTGCCCAGATCCTTCGCCCTCACCGCTCTCGGTGCGACCTTCATCCTCTCTTACGGTTGCGCCACCGACGACGCCCAAGCCCGCTCCCGCGAAACCATGCTCGCGGAAATCAAGGCCGAGTCCCCTCGCACCGGCTACATCGCTCGCCGCTACTATAAGACGGACTACAAGTTCTGGGGCTGGGTCCGCAAACCAGGCGAGCCTTGGAGCAGTGCCGTCCTCGTGGTTTTTAATGAAAACAAAAAGTTCGCCCCTGACCGCGAACTCGGCACCATCGGCAGCGACAACAATTACGAATACCTCATCCAAGGCGAGTTCAGTGGCGACAAAGTCTACGAGCCCGCTAGCAACGCTTTTTATCCCGAGTTCATCCTCAAAAGCTACGAGCTAAAATCCGTCTCCCCAGGAAATATTTACCGCATCCCCGGGGCCACTGACCCCAATCGCCGCGTCATCGCCCGCCCCTACTAACCTCGGATGCCTCCTCGCGCCCACTCCACCCTTTCACCTAGTCACGACCCCAGTGGCTGCCAGGGGGTTTGACGCCACCCCCAGCGTCGCTTACTTTCCGCCTATGTCTCCCGCTGTTCAGGCTCGGTTCAACGCCTTTATTCTCGCCAAAGGCCTTCGCAAAACCGCCCAACGCGACGCCATCGTCGTCGCCGCCTTCAGCACCACCGATCATTATACCGCCGAAGAACTCCTCCTCTTGGCCAAAAATGTCGACCCCTCCGTCTCCCGCGCCACGGTCTACCGCACGCTCCAGCTCCTCGTTGAATGTGGCATCCTCAAAGAATTGGACTTTGGTCGCGACCAAAAAGTCTACGACCCCAATTACAACGAACACCCCCACCACAACCATCTCATCTGCGTTGACTGCGACAAAATCGTCGAGTTCGAAGACCAACACATCGAACTCCTCGAGGACTGTATTTCCAAACGCCTCGGCTTTTCCCCCTCCTCAAAAAGCCTCCGCATCGAAGCCAACTGCGACCAACTCAAAAAACTCGGCTCCTGCACAAAGCGCAAGACTTGCTGAAAATCGTTCCCTCCGCCGCCCTACTCAAAACCTCATCCCCCCCTCAAAAACTAACCCCAATCATTCAAACTCATGTGGAAAGGCCGCTTCGCCCAAGAAACCTCCGCTCTCTTACAGCAATACAGTCAATCGATTAGCTTTGACTGGCGCTTGTGGCGCCAAGACATCGCCGGCTCCATCGCTCACTCCGCCGCCTTAGAAAAAGCTGGCCTCCTCACCCCAGAAGAACGCGCCCAAATCGTTGCTGGCTTAACCGCCATCGGAAACGACATCGACGCGGGAACCTTCCAGTTCCAAGTCGAACTCGAAGACATCCACATGAATATCGAGGCCGAACTCACTCGGCGAATCGGCGCCCCAGGAGCCAAATTACACACCGCCCGAAGCCGCAATGACCAAGTCGCCCTCGATCTGCGCCTCTATCTTCGCGAAGAATCCGATACCCTCGCCGCCGCCCTCCGCAATATCCAACGCGCCCTCGTCGACCTCGGCTCTCGCCACTCCGAAATCGTCATCCCCGGTTACACCCACCTCCAACGCGCCCAACCAGTCTACCTCGCCCACCATCTCCTCGCCTACGTGGAAATGTTTGACCGCGACCACGGCCGCATCCTCGATGCCCGCAAACGCCTCAATGTCATGCCCCTCGGCTCGGGCGCCATCGCCGGTTCCACCATCCTCCTCGATCGCCAGCTCATCGCCGATCACCTCGACTTCCCCGCCCTCACCCAAAATAGCATGGACGCCGTCAGCGATCGCGACTTCGCCGTCGAACTCCTCGCCGACCTCGCCCTCGTTGCCATCCACCTCTCCAGACTCAGCGAAGACCTGATTCTTTGGGCCTCCAGCGAATTCCAATTCGTTACCATCAGCGACGCCTTCACCACCGGGAGCTCGCTCATGCCCCAGAAAAAAAATCCCGATGTCGCCGAACTCACTCGCGGAAAAACCGGCCGAGTCATCGGCAATCTCGTCGCGCTTTTAACCACCCTCAAAGGCCTGCCCATGACCTACAACCGCGATATGCAGGAAGACAAAGAACCCGTCTTCGATTCCATCGATACCATCAAATCCGCCCTCGCTGTCTTCACCGCCATGCTCGGCGGAATCACCGCCAACCCCGCCGCCTGCGCCCAAGCCGTAGCCGATCCCATGTTGCTCGCCACCGATCTCGCCGACTACCTCGTCAACCACGGCGTCCCCTTTCGCCAAGCCCACGAAGTCATCGGAAAAGCCGTCGCCCTTTGCGGACAAAAGCACTGCCAACTTCCCCAACTCACCCTCGCTGATTATCAAACCCTTTCCCCCGTCTTCACCGCAGAGGTTTTCACCCTCCTCTCCGTAGAAAAATCCATGAACGCCCGCCAAGCCGTCGGAGCCCCGAGCCCAGCAAATGTCGCCTCCCAACTCAACCGCTGGAAAACCCTCCTCGCCTAAATCACCCCTGCTTTTCCTCCGCGCGTCGCTTCGCCCCACCAAAGGTCAGAACAGCCGCACTGGGCTTCGCCTGCCACCCAGTCTTCCAGCGAAGAAAACTCAATCCGCGAAAAATCCCCCGCGCCACTTCATTGACCGCTTGATAAGGATAAGTGGTCAACCACCGCTGCCAAGATGGGAAAGGACGCCGCGAACTTTTCTGGATCGACGACTTAAATCCGCTCGCCGTTTGGGAAATTGGAAAAGGTTGCACAGAAGCCGCCCGCAGTCCAAAAACCCATTCACGATCAAAAGCGTGATCGTAAGGAAGCCACATCGGATGCAACCCCACCACAAAGGCTTCCGCCGCTCGGCGATCGAGAACATAGGCCCCCGCCCCTTTGAGCCTTCCAAAGTTGACGCAGATCGAATACCCCCCGCCAAGTGCTTGAACCGCCCGAGCAGAGCCCGCACTTAACCCCGTAAGGCGGAGGATATTCCACGATTCACGCCACTCCAAAGCCTGAGCGAGCACGCCTAAAAAATCCTCCCCAAGAACAAGGTCATCCTCACAGATCAATCCATGGTCGTCGCCCGTCTCCAAAAAGGCACGGCAAGCCGCCAAATGACTTAAATAACATCCCACCTCGCGGAGATTCGTCGGGCGACCGTGAAACCACCGATAACCAGCCTCGTCGTAGTCAGCGGTCGGAAGCTCCAACTTAGCCCCCTCCACCGCCGGAACTCGGGTCACGGAAAATTCCCGCAACTCAAATGCCCCCGTAAGAGCCGCCCAACGGTCTTCCGCTTGATCGAGGTTAATAATATAGGCGCGCATCCTTGATGAAAAAGAAAGAGAGTTTCGGCGGAGCGACCAGTCGAGTCACGGAGGAAAGTTTAAATTCGCCATCCCCTCACGGGAGTCAAACTGGAACGGGGGAAGGGTTGACAACCACCCACGGGAAGGGCATAGCCTCCACCCCATCTGAACAAATCTGTTCCAGAGAAAAGCAGAACCCAACTAACCAAAACCAGTCCATCATCATTATGAAGCATCTCGTCACCTCCATCAAAAGTCTCGGCGCCATCGCCCTTTTAGCCATCGGCGTCGGTTGCGCAGGCAACCTCCAAGAAAAAGAAAACCTCACCATCGCGGCGGGCTTCAAAGTCATCACCCCAACCAAGGCCGACCAAGTGGCACTCCTACCCACCCTGCCCGCAAACAAGGTGACCCGAGTCACTTACGCTGGCAAAACCTACTACATCCTTCCTGACCTCAAACATAACCAAGCTTATGTCGGTGGACCAAAACAGTACAAAGCCTACCAACAACTCCGCTTGGCCAAGCAGCTGAGCAACGAAAACCTCGAAGCCGCCCAAATGAACGAAATGGCTTCCACAAGCTGGGGCGGATGGGGCGGATGGGGCGCAGGTTGGGGCGGAAACGACTGGTATTAAGCGAACGGCCACGAATAATCGATTGTGAAACGCGTGGGCTGCCCCTGAAAAAGGGCGGCCCACGACTTCACCACCGCCCTCCCCAGCGCCATTTTTCCTTCTTCCAATATGAAAACTCTCTCCATCCTTTCCTTCGGCTTCGCCTTCCTCACTCTGCCGCTCGTGGCCTTCAGCCAATTCCAACCCAGCGGTCAAACCGCCACTCCCCCCGTGGCCACACCAGTGGCTGCCGCCCCAGCAGGCGCCGTCCCAGCGGGTCTCTTCGAACCTCTCCCCATTCTCAACGCCAACGCCATTCTCCGCCCCACCTACCTCCAAGGCCCGAACTTTACCGTCCGCAATCCCGTCCCGACCACCGCTGGCGCCAACCGCTACACCATCGACTCCGACTTCGGGGTTTTCGAAGCCAAGGGCAATTTACTTTTAACCCGCAGAATCGCCGAAATTAAAGCCCTCGCCCAACTCCAAACGATGTCCCAATCGAAAGAGTTTACCGACGCCTTAAAACAGGCGGCCACGGTTCCCCTCAATGTCGCCCAAAATTTAGTGGCCGATCCCGTCGCCACCATCGCCAGCGTGCCCAAAGGCATTGTGGGACTGATCAACCGCACGGGACAATCCATCAAAGAAGCCACCCAAAATCGCCAAGCCGCTCCTGAACAAGGCAATGTCGTCAGCAATGTCAGCGGGTTTGCAAAAACCAAACGCGACTTAGCCTTCCAACTCGGCGTCGATCCCTACACCACCAACCCCGTTTTCCAGCAAGAATTGAGCAAGGTCGCGTGGCCAGCATTCTTGGGAAAATTCACAGTCAACTTAGGCATGGCCGCCGTCTCCGGTGGAGTAGGAACCGCCCTCTCCGCGACGAATTTAAGCAGTTCGCTGAACGATGCCTTACGCGACAAAAGCCCCGCAGATTTGCGCCTCATGAATCTCGGCAAACTGCTCGGCATGGGCGTTTCCCGCGAAGATGCCAATAACTTTCTCAATAACAACGCCTTAACTCCTTCGACACAAACCGTCCTCGTCGGCGCTCTCACCCAACTAGGCAACATCTCCGGGCAGGCCGAATTTATTCGCCAAGCAACCACCAGCCAAGATGAATACGAAGGCTTATCGTTTCAGCAAGCCGCCGAACTCATCGCCAAACTCAACAAAGACTCCTCCGTCTCCAGCATTAAGCACCTCGGCGGTTTAACCGTCTGCCAAACAAAAGACGGCACGGTCGTGGTCCCAATCCAATGGGACTACGTCGCTTGGACCGCTGGCACCTCCCAGTTTGCCACCGCCCTCAAGGCCGCCACTTTCCCCAAACCCGCCACCGCCTACAGCGCGATGATCACCGGGGTGGCTTCCCCCATGGCCACCGAAGCCCTCACGAAACTAGGAGTGAGTCTCCAGCAAAAGTCCCTTCCCGGCCCCCTCCAGTAACCCTCCAGAGGAACCCCCGCCGAGGGCTCCACTCCCTCCGCCTCATGGCTTTCACCTTGAGCGTGAAGGCTTTCCAGCGGCTAATCTTTTCCACAAGAGACCTGTCCACCGCGCCTTGGCCTCAGCCACATCCAGCTTGCGGTTGCGATAGACCAGCACGTAATCGGCGGTCAGCGCCTTGCCTCGTTTACCGTAGCCCTCGATCCGGCCCGGCGTGATCGAATATTCACGGTCAACTTTGCTCCCCTCCACCTCACCCCAACCCGCCGCCTTCAACGCGGGGTCAATATGTTCGGCTCGGGTTTCAGCTTCGTTCATGGTTGCTTAAGTGAGTAACGCCCGTTTTTTTTGCCGCCGATTTTTTCCACCAGTCCGGCTTCCAGCAAAGGACGGAGCAAGTCCATGGCGCCCTGCCTGGAAATGGCGAGCGCCTCCCATATCTCAGCGGGCGACATCCTCCCGTGATCCCGGAGCAGCTTGAGCAGATGCTCCTGCCTGGGTCGCAAAACCAGTTTCTCTGGCGATTTCACCTGATAGGATCGCACTCTGAGCCACACCCGGTCCAGCGTTTGGCGCACGCCCTCAGCGGAGTATTCCAGCCAACCGGTGAGGTCCTCGCCCGATCTGCGAACCGCATCCAGCGCGGCGTAGTAACCGGGTCGGTCTTCCCAATAATACTCATCGACCGAGAATATGTGATGGCTGTCGAAACCGCGCCGATAGAGTTCCCACAGCGAAAGGGCGCGGCCCGTCCGCCCGTTGCCATCGGCGAAGGGATGGATGTCCTCGAAGCGATAGTGCAGAATCGCGGAACTGAGCACCGGGGAAAGCTCGACGGATTTCTTGTTCCACCAATCCAACAACTCGAACATCAGCCCGGAAACATCCAAGGCGGCGGGCGGGAAATGATTGCCGACCCGCACCTGAATCGTCCGATAGCGGCCCGCCGTTCCTTGGTCCATCACGCTCTCCGCGAGGATCCGGTGGAGCTCGAAGACGTCCTCGTGGCGGATGGCCTTCTTCTTGGGGTGTTTTTCCACGTAGCGCAGGCCGGCGAAGTAATTCAGCACCTCGCGGTTGGAGCGGACATCCGAGGCGGCGAGTTCACGCCCTTCCTCCAAAGCCCGCACTTGCTCCAGGGTCAGCGGATTTCCCTCGATGGCCGTGGAGGCGTGGACGTTGCGGGTGCGGGTGTCCTGTTGGAGCGCGGGAATCCAAGAAAGCTCCACCGCCGCTGCTTGGATCCGCTCCCGCAACGCGGCGATCTCCTCCACCAGCGAAAGCAGGTGCGGACTGATCGTGAATTGCGGTTCGTAGGCCACGGCGTAAGTCAAGCGTAAGTCAAGCGTAAGTCAAGTCATCAGTCAAGCAATCAAAATGCTCCACCGAAGGCTTAGTGGAGCAGCGACTTTTTCAACGCCTCCAGCTTCCGCGAGGAGAGGCGGACGAGGCGGTGAAGTTCAGCTTCGTTCATTTGCGTAATAACTACCCATCCGCGGCAGGAATGGAAACACCCCAGATTCGAATATCAATCGGAACCATTCCTTCTGGTGTCAGCACGAAATTGTCCGAACGAGCATCGCCGATCCAAATCTCCATAGCCGATTCGTGATCCGCCTTTTTCCACAGCCAGCATTTCTGCCGCACGGCCACGACCCCGGCATCGACCAGAAACTGATCGACCTCTTCCTGTGGTGGCTCTGCATCGCCTAGGATAAACCGCTGTCGCGAAACCATCTGCCCGGTCTCTTTCATAACTATGGGAAAGGGGGCCGAGGAAAAAAGCTTCTCCCACCAGCGCATGCGCAGCAGATACTCCATTGGAGTGCTGTCGAACTGATTCATCCGGCCATCGATAATCTCGTAGTAGTCCCCATAGGTTCCGGGCAGAGTGATCTTCACGACCTCACTTGTCTGATCATCGAACAGGACCAAATGCTCGGATCCCTGGGCCAGCTCAGGCAAACTCATGTCCACCCACATGGTGTGCTCACACCCATCGATCCATTCCAGCAGCCGTGCCGCCTCCCACTTCTTGAACCAGTCTATTGCTTCGTTCCGTCCGACTTCTGGAACTTGCGGGTTTGAATCAAAGCATCGGCCAAGGAAACCGATCGGGGTTGAGCCGCCACCGCAGCTTTCACACGGCCACGCACGCCAGCGAACGCACGGATGGTTCCCGGGTTCAGAGTGATGGTTTTTTGTGTCAGCGACATGGTTCATAAATACGACAGCTCGGGGTGGGGATCAAGGAGGAAGAAGATTTTGATTGTGCGGTCAAAGCGTGCCGCTGAAGGCTTGGTGGAGCAGCGACTTCTTCAAAACCTCCAGCGCCTCCAGCTTCCGCGAGTAGGGCCGGGCGAGGCGGTGGGTAGCGGCCTCGTTCATAC
>Ga0194055_10001643_pt1 | contig 18167 bp, 17 predicted proteins | sample SepL449m_MetaG_FD_155482 | JGI IMG/M metagenome (GOLD analysis project Ga0194055, IMG submission 155482) | Anoxic zone freshwater microbial communities from boreal shield lake in IISD Experimental Lakes Area, Ontario, Canada - Sep2016-L442-9m | ecosystem: Environmental > Aquatic > Freshwater >...
GCCTTGACGCCGACGAGATCACGGCGCTTCTCGAAGGTGACGCCTTCGCCGAGGATGTCAGAGCCGATGAAGCCATGGCGGCCGAATCAGGATTCACCGGCGTGCCCACCTTTGTCATCGACGGTCAGTTCGCCATTCCGGGCGCTCAGCCCGCAGAGACCCTGGTACGTCTTCTCGGTCGCCTCGCGACGTCCGACACCACCGATTTCGTCCAACCCGAGGGTTAGACCTCCTCGGAGGGACTCTCCTCGGCAACCTTGGTCACTGCAGCCACCACTTGTCCGTCATCGAGGTTCATGACTCGGACTCCGGTTGCGTCACGACCCTGGGACGCAATTTCGCGCACCGGCATCCTTATCAGGACCCCTCCCGAGGAAACGAGGAGGATCTCCTCATCAAGGCTGACCATGAAGGCGCTGACCACTCGACCTCGAGCCGCGGTGAGCTTGATACCCCGGACTCCCTGGCCACCTCGTGCTTGGACATTGAATCGCTCAAGCTTGGTGCGCTTCCCGTAACCGGCATCGGTGACCAAGAGGATGTCCGCTTCGTCGGACGCCACGTCAAGGCTGACGACGGTGTCGCCTTCCTTGAGCCTGATGCCGCGGACGCCACCGGCGGAACGACCCATATTTCTCACGTCAGACGCCGAGAAACGGATTGTCATTCCCTTCGCAGTGACGATGAAGCAGTCATCGTCCGGCTGCGTCTCAACCACCCTCATCAACTCGTCGCCCTCGCGAAGCGAGATGGCAATAAATCCCTCACGGCGGGACTTGTCGTACTCGCTAAACGGAGTCTTTTTGACCTGGCCCAGCTTCGTGGCGAAAACAAGTGATGAGTTCTCGGGGAACTCTCGTGTCGACACGATCGCCTCAATGGTCTCCGATGGCGAAAGGTTGAGGAGGTTGACGATGGCGGTTCCCTTGGCCGCCCTCTCCTTCATGGGGATTTCGTGGCCACGGAGCCGGTAGACCTTGCCCTTGTTTGAGAAGAGCAGAAGGTAGGCATGACTCGAGGTGTGGATCACCTGAGTAATCAGGTCTTCGTCCTTCAGGGTGGATCCCTTGACGCCACGGCCACCACGACCCTGTGTCCGGAATGCGTCAGCGGCCACCGACTTGATGTAACCGGCCTTGGTCATCGTGACGACGCACTCCTCGTCATCGATGAGGTCCTCGACACCCAGTTCGCCTGGGTCGTGGGTCACCATCGAGCGACGCGGGTTGGCGAACTTGTCGCGGACCTCAGTCATCTCGGTCCTGATCACTCCACGAAGGATCACTTCGTCGTTCAAAATCAACTCGAAGCCGGTGATTTCTTCCCGGAGCTTTGTCATCTCGTCGTCGAGGTCGGTCCGGCCAAGCCTGGTGAGTCGACCGAGGGTCATGTCCAAGATGTGCTTGCCCTGCTCTTCGGAGAAGCTAAAGGGGTCGGCGATGAGGGCTTGGAGTGCTGCTGGGCGATCGTCGGATGCCCGGATCGTGGCGATGACGGCGTCGAGCATGTCGATCGCTCGGAGGAGACCTTCGACGATGTGGGCCCGGCGGAGTGCCTTATCGAGTCGGAACTGCGTCCGCCGCGTGACGACCTCGACCTGGTGGGCGACGTAGTGGGTGAGCACCTGCGCCAGGTTGAGTGTTCGGGGCACGCCATCAACCAGCGCCAGGGTGTTGACCCCGAAGGACGTCTGAAGTGACGTCATCTTGTAGAGCTTGTTCAGCACCACATTTGCATTGGCGTCACGCTTGAGCTTGATCACCAAACGCGGCTTGCGACCAGCGGAGTCGTTCTGAAGCGCAGAAATCCCGTCGAGTTCCCCCGCCTTCACCAGATCGTGGATTTTCTCTTCAATGGCCTCAACCGACACCTGGAAAGGGAACTCGGTGACGACGATCCGGGTGTCCCCGCGGGACTCCTCGATCTCGGCGACGGCGCGCATCTTCACCGATCCTCGGCCGGTGCGGAAAGCGTCGAGAATGCCTTGGCGACCAAGGATCTGTGCTCCGGTTGGGAAGTCTGGTCCCTTGACGAAGACCATCAAATCGTCGGGGGTCGCCTCCGGGTGATCCAAGAGATACAAGGTGGCGTCAATGATCTCGCCGAGGTTGTGTGGCGGGATGTTGGTGGCCATACCCACCGCGATGCCCTGTGAGCCATTGACGAGGAGGTTGGGGTACCGAGCCGGCAGCACGGTGGGCTCTTCATCGGTGTTGTCGTAGTTGGGGGTGAAGTCGACGGTCTCTTCGTCGATTCCCGCCATGAGCTCGAGAGCAAGGGGGGCGAGGCGACACTCGGTGTACCGCATCGCTGCCGCACCCTCGTCTGGACCGGTACCACCGAAGTTGCCGTGTCCATCGATGAGGGGATGCCGCATCGAGAAGTCCTGGACCATCCGGACGAGGGCGTCGTAGATCGCCGTGTCACCGTGTGGGTGGTAGGTACCCATGACCTCACCAACGACCTTGGCGCACTTTGTGTGTGGTCGGTCAGGCCGGAGGCCCTGGGCGAACATTGAGTACAGGATCCGACGGTGAACTGGCTTGAGTCCGTCTCGGACGTCAGGCAGGGCTCGACTGACGATGACCGACATGGAGTACTCGAGGAAGGATCGCTCCATTTCCTCTTGGATCTCGATCGGCTGGATATAACCCTCGACCGCGGCCTCCTCGTCAGGAGTCGGCTCGTCTGTGTTCTTCTTGCGTGCCATATGGTTCCCTTTGCTCCTCAGATGTCGAGGAAGCGGACGTCCTTCGCGTTCTTCTGGATGAAGTTCCTTCGTAACTCAACGTCTTCGCCCATCAAGACGCTGCAGACCTCGTCGGCAAGGGCTGCTTGTTCCACGTTGATCTGGAGCAGTGAGCGCTTGGTTGGATCCATCGTCGTCTCGCGGAGCTCGTCGTAGTCCATTTCCCCAAGACCTTTGAGGCGCTGGAAGTCGTTCTTGTGGTCAGGATGAGCGGCGAGGAAGGCTGCTTTGGCTGTGTCGTCCTTGAGGTAGGACTTTTCTTTGCCAACCAGTGTCGAGTACAGCGGTGGCTGAGCGACGTACACATGGCCGGCCTCGACAAGGGGCTTCATTTGACGGAAGAAGAAGGTGAGCAGGAGTGTCCGGATGTGACTTCCGTCAACATCGGCATCTGCCAGGAGAATGATCTTGTGGTATCTGATCTTCTCGAGATCGAAGTCTTCTGCCAAACCGGCGCCGATCGCAGCAATCAATGCCTGAATCTCTGTGTTCTTGAGCATCTTGTCGATGCGGGCCCGCTCAACATTGAGGATCTTTCCTCGAATGGGAAGGATCGCTTGTGTGCGGGGGTTTCGAGCGTCCTTGGCGGAACCACCAGCTGAGTTGCCCTCGACAATGAAGATTTCGGAATCCCGAGGGTCTCTTCCTGAACAGTCGACCAGTTTTCCAGGGAGACCGGCGCCATCAAGAGCCGACTTTCGGCGGGTCAGGTCGCGAGCAGATCGTGCGGCGACTCGGGCTCGAGCCGCGAGCATCGCCTTCTGGAGAACTTGGTTTGCCTCGCGTGGGTTCTCCTCGAACCACTCAACAAGCTTTGCGTTGGTCGCCTTCTGCACCAGGGATCGCATTGGGACATTGCCCAACTTCGCCTTTGTCTGACCCTCGAACTGCGGCTCGGCGAGCCGGACCGAAATAATGGCGGTCAGACCCTCTCGGATGTCCTCACCGGTGAGGTTGTCATCCTTCTCCTTCAGGGTCCCCTTTGCCCGCGCGTACTTGTTCACCACGTTGGTGAGGGCTGAGCGGAACCCTTCTTCGTGCATCCCGCCTTCAATGGTGGAAATTCCATTGGCGAAAGAGTGAATCGAATCGTTGTAGGAGGTGTTCCACTGGAGGGCCACTTCGACCTCCATGGTCTCCTCAACCACCTCATACGAGGCGACTTTTTTGAACAGTGATTCCTTAGCGGCGTTGAGATGCTTGACGTAGTCAACGATGCCGCCGTTGTACTTGAAGGTCTCGGTTGCCTTTCGACCCACACGCTCATCGGTGAATTGGATCTCAAGCCCCTTGTTGAGGAAGGCCATGATCTGAAGACGCTCAAGGATTGTCTGAGCTCGGAATTCAATCTCCTCGAAAATTCCTGGATCGGGATAAAAAGTGACGGTGGTTCCCGTCTGATTGTTCGGTGCCGCTCCGACGACCTGCATTGGTCCCTGCACCACACCACCCTGAGCGAACTCAAGCACGTGATGCTTCGAATCACGATCGATCTCAAGCTTGAGATCGGTCGACAATGCGTTGACGACGGAGATCCCCACCCCGTGGAGCCCGCCGGAGACCTTGTAGCCGCCACCGCCAAACTTGCCGCCAGCGTGCAGGACCGTGAGAACGATCTCGGCGGCGGTCTTTCCTGGATATTGAGGGTGTGGGTCGACTGGGATGCCACGACCATCGTCAGAAACCTTGCAGCCGCCATCGGCGAGAAGAGTCACTTCGATGTGAGTGCAGTGACCAGCCATGGCTTCGTCAACCGCGTTGTCGACAACTTCCCAGATGAGGTGGTGAAGACCCGTTGGCCCAGTGGAGCCGATGTACATGCCGGGGCGCTTCCGGACAGGCTCAAGGCCCTCCAGGACGGTGATGTCACTCGCGCTGTAGGAGGACGTCTCCTTGCTCTCGGCCTTTGCCACACAGCTCCCCTCGGCTCATCACAATGTCGCCCGGTTCGGGCGCGCACCACCTTGTGAAGGCCTTCTCTCTGACCCGATCCTATCGCACGGAGGACTCAGTTCCGGGGTTGCTCAGCACTCCTCACCACTACCTCGACCGCCGTCACGCCATCGATGCCCAACTCGGCGAGTTTGGTGATAATTCCAGAGGAGAGCAGGCGGATTTGTGTTGCCCAAACCGGTCGATCGACTGCCACCACAAGAGTCGATTGATCGAGGCGAAGGGGTTGCGCGTGGAGCGCAACGGTCTCTTCAACAACTGAATTCCACACGTCTTGGATCGCTGACATCCCGAGAAGATTTATCTTTGTAATCCGACCCGCAACCTGTTGGAGTGAGGTCCCGAGCGCGATGGGTCCTTCATTTCTTCGGCGTCGGGCCATCACAACCCCCCAAGGAGGCTGGTGACGTCAAGGGTCATCGCCGGGTGAATCCCCTCGGGAAGGGGGGCCGCTGTTGTCACCAAAGCCTGACCTGGCGGAAGCTCGTTGATGAGTCGACGCGAACGACCGGGATCGAGTTCGCTGAAGACATCATCAAGGAGCAAAATAGGTGCCTCACCTCGTCTTTCGCGAGCCGCGAGGTGGATAGCAAGACGCAGAGCAACAGCGAAGGTTCGCTGCTCTCCTTGAGATGCCTGCGTTCTGGCGTCTCTTCCTTCAAGGCGAAGCCCGATGTCGTCGCGATGGGGGCCCAGTGTGGTGAGTCCGCGACGAAGATCGTCGCGGCGACTCGCTTTCAGGCTGGCTGCGACGCCGTCAGGGGTGGACGACTCGTAGGTCACAACGGCAACGCCGTCGGGTGCTTCTCCCGAAAGCGCTGTGTACGCCTGATCGATGGGCTGTGTGAGGGATTTCAGGAGGGTCATTCGCGCTGCACCAAGGCGATCCCCAACGACACTCAGTCGGTCGTCCCAGATATCAAGAGTGGTCTCAACCTCGGCGGTCAACCGACCACCAGAACTCTTCAGAAGGGCATTCCTCTGCCGAAGGACCTTGTCGACCTCCTCAATGAGTGCTCCAGCGGCTGGGTCAAGGAGGCTCAGTGCGTCGTCCAGGAGATTTCGGCGCCCAGCCGGACCGCCTTGTACGACATCGAGGTCACCAGGAAAAAATGATGTCACTGGTACGGCATTTGCCAAATCCCGTCGCGTCTTGGCGGCCTGGCGGTTTATTTGGATTCTTGAGCGGCCCGAGCGAACGAGTTCTGCTTCAACAAGGACGTCGCGTTCAGAGAAACTCAGCTCCGCTCGGATGATGGACGTTGGCGCTCCATTGCGAACCATTGCCTCCCGAGGGCTACCGCGCAGAGAACGTCCGAGACCCAGATAGCCAACAGCTTCGAGAATTGAGGTCTTTCCGGTTCCGTTGGGACCGATCAGAACGGTGGTTCCTTCGGGATCGGGTTCGAAGGTCGCCGAATCAAACGCTCGAAACGAGGTGATCTCGAGCCTGTGAAGCCCCATCGCGGTACCCCTAGGCCGAGATCATGAAACGCGTACTGGCATGAGGAGGTATCGATAACTATCAGCCTCACCGCTTCGAACGGTTGCTGGCCTCGTAGCGTCTGAGGTCTCAATAATCACTTCGTCGCCCGCCACTGCCTCAATTCCCTCGATGAGGTAACTGGGGTTGAAGGCAATAGTGAGATCTTCACCGGTGTAGTCACCATCGACCGTTTCAGTTCCCTCACCAACCTCCTGAGAGACGACCTTGAGGTCCACTCCGCCAGCTCGCATCGAGAGGCGGACTGGTGTTGTGTTGTCTTTTACCAAGAGGCGAACACGGCGGAGGGCACCGACAAGGGTTTCCTTCCCAAGGTGGAGGGTGTTGGGATATGACTCAGGGATGAGTTGGCGATAATCGGGGTAGGAACCACTGATGAGTCGAGTTGAAATTGAGACGTTCCCGACATGGAATGTGATCTCCGACCCGGTCGTGGTCACACCAACAGTGCCCTCGTCGCCCGGGTTGACCAATCGTTGAAGCTCCGTGAGGGCCTTGGCGGGAACAAGAATGTCTTCGTCACCGACGACACCATCAGCTCCCTCGAGGTCCCGAAGGGCTAGCCGATACGAGTCAGTTGCTACCAACCTGAGGCCCCCGTTACTTGCCGTGAGAAGAACTCCGGTGAGAAGCGGCCGTGCGTCGTCGTTCGAAGAAGCCCGCACCACCTGGCGAAGTGCTTCCGCGAGGGTTCCTGATGGAATGTGTGCTGAGGATTCACTTGTGAGTGAGACAGCGGGGAACTCCACCACTGGGTAAGAGCGGAGTGTGAATTGCGAACGAGCCGCCGAGATCTCAACTTCTTCCTTGTCGGGTGCGGCGTGGAAGGTCACCGCACCAGGCTCAAGGGATCGGGTGATATCGGTGGCAAGCCGAGCTGGAATCACTGCGGTTCCGTCGTCGATTCCGATGACCTCAAGAGTCACCTGAACCGAAAGATCTCCGTCGGTTCCTGTAACGGTGAGTTGGTTCTCGGTCGATGTGATGAGAAGACCAGCGAGTACTGGCATTGTCATGCGGTTGGAAACCGCTCGGCCTGCGGTGGCGAGGGCTTCAACAAGAGAGTCTCGCTCTGAGCGGAACTTCATGATGTGGGTTCCTTTCTGTGTGTTTCAGCGCCACACCAGATGTGAAGCTTAAAGAATGAGAAGTTGTAATAAGACCTGTGGATTGGGGAGAACTTCGAAAACACCCTGTTCAAGCGAAGTTTCTTGATCCACAACTCCAAAAAGGAGAGTGGACGACTCTCCAAGGCATTTACGTGACCCCAACTGTCCTGTGGAGGGATACCACCACACTCCCCAACTTGTGAGACCGGGACCAACAACGTAAGTAGGAGTTTTCCACAGAAACTACCCATTCCCCTTGATCTGATGGATGAGTGAGGTGACTTGCTCGTAAAGTTGGCGACGTTCTTTCATCTGGCTCGAGATCTTCTCGACCGCGCTGATGCAGGTTGAGTGATCACGCCCACCGAAAACCCGACCAATGGAGGGATAGCTGTACTCGGTCAAATTCCGAGTCAGATACATCGCCACGTGTCGTGCTGTGACAAGTGGGCGGGCCCTCCTGGGTCCAACCAGCTCGGCGATTGTGAGTCCGTAGCTCTGAGAAACAGCTTCCAGGATCATGTCGGGAGTGATGTGCTTCGGCTCTGCTCCGATGTCAGATAGGACACTCTGAGCCAACTCAAGTGAGAGAGGCTCCCCACTCAGTGACGTGAAGGCCATCACCCGAATGAGTGCCCCCTCGAGCTCACGGATGTTGTCCTTGACGTTGGTGGCTATGAATTCACCAACATCATCCGGCAGAACGATGCCATCGGATTGTGCCTTTGTCCTGAGAATGGCCAGCCGTGTTTCAAGGTCTGGTGGGTCGATCTCTGCCAATAAACCCGACATCAGTCGGCTACTCAGCCGATCTTCAAGGGTTTCGATGGACTTCGGAGGGCGATCGGAGGTCAGGACGATCTGCTTCCCAGCTCCATGAAGGGTGTTGTAGGTATGGAAGAGCTCCTCTTGCAGACCTTCTTTGTTCTGCATGAACTGCACATCATCGATCAGCAAAACGTCGCACTCCCGATAATGCTTCTTGAAAGCAAGAGGGTTCTTCACCCTGATCGAGTCAACAAAGTCATTCAGGAACGTCTCAGTGGTGACATAGAGCACCCGATGGTTCGGGTAATTCTCAACGACCCAGTTCCCAATCGCGTGAAGGAGGTGGGTTTTGCCAAGACCCGAAGCGCCATAAATGAAGAGTGGGTTGTAGGAACGACCTGGGGTCTCAGCCACCGTCTGAGCCGCTGCGAGGGCAAGCCGGTTTGAACCTGCGGGGACAAACGAATCAAAGGTGAACCGCGGATCGAGTTGTATTGATCCAGTTGATCGTGAGGAAGACGTGGGCGGGGTCTGATGATCACGTGGTGGTGAGACCTGTGTGGAGGTGATTTCAAGACCTGGTGTCGGACTCTCGTCATCGGTGGTGGGGACAACGATCAGGGTCAACTCAAGTCTCTTGCCTGTCTCAGCGGAGATGGCATCTTGAATGAGGCCGGCAAAGCGATCGGTGACCTTTCGCTTCACCACAGCATTGGGAACACTCACTACAAGGTTTTCACCAGAGATCTCCACAGGGGTGATCTGGGAGAGAAACATGTTCCACACAGTGTCTGACACAGATTCTCGAAGTGATAAGGCACATCGAGTCCACAGATCTTGAAGTTCCTCCACCTAGCCCCCCCTTTCAGATATCGCACTGTTTCCCACAAAGTAATCCACAGGTGTGGAGCGCGCTCCAACACTGTGGGGAGTCGAACCTAGCCGATAAGAATCATTTCGACTAGTGGCGCGACCCAATCCGCGCCTAGCATGGGAGATCACGACGCGCGGTGTTTGGCGGTGCACTCTTGACAAGAGTCAAGAGCCCCAGACGAGGCGCAAGAACGGAAGGTCAGAATTGTGAAGCGCACCTATCAACCCAACACCCGGAAAAGGTCCAAGACACACGGCTTTCGGGTCCGTATGTCGACCAAGGCTGGTCGCGCCATCCTTCGCCAGCGCCGCCTCAAGGGCCGCCACAAGCTGACTGTCTGACCTCATGGGTCACCGGTCGGTCGGCCCAATCACGGCTCGATCAACATTCGTCGCTCTCCGCCAACCGCATGGTCGAGCGAGAAGCGGCCCCTTGCACGCCTCATTCATTGCCGGGGACACAGAAGGCGGCCGACCTCGCGTTGGTTTCGCAATCTCAAAGCGATGTGGTGGAGCTGTGCAGAGGAATCTGATCCGACGTCGCTTACGTGGTGCGCTTGAAGAAATCGCTCCAGGGGTGACCAATGGGTCGTACTTGATCAGAACTGACGCAGGCGTCATCAACCTCAACTACACAGAACTTATCCACAACCTGAAGAGCTGCATGAAGCGAGCTGGGGAAACAGCAAGGAGGGGCAATGACTGACAATCAGGGACCCAACCTTCCTAGTCGAGCGGCACTCAAGGCAATTGGGGCCTATCAGTCGGCAAGGTCCGGCCAACTTTCTCCCTGCCGATTCACCCCGAGCTGCTCAGAGTATGCGGCTGAGGCAATCAGGTTTCATGGATTCATCCATGGAACTGGTTTGGCGATTTGGCGAATCCTTCGATGTAATCCCCTCGGCAGCCACGGGCTTGACCCCGTGCCCATCAAGACCGGAGTCCCCCGATGACTGAAACCCTTTCCCACCCACTGATCGCAAACAGCATCGTTCACTCGGTGGGCCAGATCTTCCAGCCCGTTTTCAAACTCTTCGCCACAATCTTGGCCTGGTTTTACGCCGTCATCCCTAACTATGCGATCGCCATCACCCTGCTCACGATCGTGATCATGGGCGTCTTAACGCCACTGACCGTCAAGAGCACAAAGTCGATGATTGCAATGCAGCGGGTCCAGCCCGAAATCAAGAAGCTCCAACAGAAGTACAAGGGAGCAGAGAACAGAGCCCAGATGAATGAGGAGTTGATGCGCCTCTACAAGGAGGAAGGCGTCAACCCGGCCGGCGGCTGCCTCCCGATGTTCATTCAATTCCCATTCCTCATTATCCTCTATGACATCATCCGCGGGCTGACTCATACCGATAAGAATGGAATAACAGTTCCGGATGCCTGTCATCTAACGCTGACACACACGCAAATAACACCGCTCTATATTCCACAGTCATCCGACATGTACTGCAATCTCATCGCAAGTGGTGGGAAGATGATGTCATTCGGAATCGACCTTGCACTAAAGCCTTTCGACCACCACTCCTCAATCTGGGCGGCGATTCCATTCTTCGCACTTGTGGCATTTGCTGTGGCACTTCAGTACATTCAGATGTCAAGGATGAACAAGAGAAACGCTGCATCACAGACAAATTCACAGATGCAGACAATTCAGAAATTTATGCCTATAATCTTCGCTTATATCTATTTTTTGATTCCAGCAGCAGTTCTTATCTACATGGTCGTCTCCTCGGTGATCCGTATCGTCACCCAAGAGGCAATTTTCAGAAATCTCGACCAGCCGGTGGGTGTCGTCGCGGCGAAGTCCGTGCCGAAGACCTCAAGCGGGTCAAGCGAATCGAAAGAACGGGAGCTTCCGCCAGGTAAGCCAAGCAAGGGCGCCACGCCCACCCAGGCTGCTGATGCGGAGGAGGGGTCCAACAAACCAAGCGCCAACCCCACCACCCGCTCGAAGGGCAAGCGCAAACGGAAGGACCGCTGAGACGTGGAATGGGTTGAAGTAACTGGAAAGACAGTTGAAGAAGCAAGATTGAAGGCTCTTGACCAGTTGGGCATTGCCTTGTCTGACGCAGAAGTTGAAGTGATCACTGAGCCAAAGACTGGCTTGTTTGGCCGAGTTCGAGCTGAAGCTCGTGTTCGCGCACGGGTCATGCCGTCAGCCCCACGACCAAAGCGTTCCCGAGGCGGGCGCGCGAAGGCAAAGGGTGGCCAGGGTGGCGGCCGCCAGGGCGGCGACTCACGGTCACGGGAAGAATCCCGAGGTCAGGGGGCCGAAAGTCGATCAAATTCCCCCCAGGGTGGCGGACGACAGCGTGCGCCAAAGGAGAAGGCAGCCGGCGCTGCCGCAGGAGCAAAAAAGGCGCCCGCCGGTGGCGCCAACCGAGAGTCGAAAGAGGATGAGATGGCAGAAGGCGTGACGCTTGAGGAGCAGGCAGCCGTGGCGAAGGAGTTCCTCGAAGGACTAGTGAGCACCATGGAACTCGAGGCGACAGTTGCCATCCGGCCCATTGATGACGAAACGGTAGAGCTCGCTGTGGACGGTGAGGGACTTGGAATGCTGGTTGGTCCGCGCGGCACCACCCTTGCAGCACTCCAGGACGTCACTCGCACCGTGGTTCAGGGTCGCTACCCGACGAAGACTGACAGAATCCTGGTCGATGTTGCTCGCTACCGCGAGCGTCGGTCTGAGGCCCTTACCCGATTCACCCAGCAGGTGGCGGTCGAGGTAATCGCTGAAGGAGCGGAGCGGGCCCTGGAACCGATGTCGCCGGCTGACCGTAAGGTCGTCCATGACGCAGCGAACCAGATCGAGGGTGTGACGACACGCTCGGAGGGTGAAGATGCCCGCCGACACATTGTCCTGAGCCCCACCGAGGTCTGATCAGGCCATGAATTCGGCATCGTCAGCTCATGTGCTGGCGGCGCTGGGACGAAGCCGGGAACTCGGGTTTCTCGGACCAACTCCACTCGAGCGTCAATACGAGCACTCGCTGGGATTTGTGGCAGCGCTTGATGCTGCTGGAATTTCTCCACCCCGTCGTGTTGTCGATCTTGGTTCAGGGGGTGGTCTTCCCGGACTTATTCTCGCACTCTCGTGGCTAGAATCTGAAATGACTCTTCTCGATGGTTCAACGCGCCGCTGCGAGTTCCTTGAAGAGGAGGTCACGATCCTTGGCCTCGAAGGACGTGTAAGCGTTCAATGTGGTCGAGCGGAAGAATTAGCGCGTGACCCGCTCCTGCGAGGGTCGTTTGACCTTGTTGTCGCACGATCCTTTGGGGCACCACCAGTACTTGCGGAGTGTGCGGCAGGTTTTCTGGGCGTGGGATCTCATCTTCTTGTTTCTGAACCCCCACAAGCAGAAACGGGAGATGGAACCCGGTGGCCTGCTGAAGGACTTGAACTTCTGGGGTTCAGTCCTGTGGTCATGGTTGAAAATGCTTCTCGCTACGCACTGATGAAGCTGATGACACCATGTCCCGATCGTTACCCGAGGAGGGTTGGCGTCCCATCGAAGCGCCCATTGTTCTGAGGCCATCATGGCGAGGATGTTTCACGTGGAACATCTTGGCGACCTATCCCCACTGGTTGGTTGTTTCACGTGGAACATCGAGTCTCCCCTTGACGGGGGGACTGGGAGAGGCGATGATGGCGCAGTGATCAACGCTTCTGGAAACGCCCTCTGATGGCCATCTGGAAGAGGCCATTGCGGTCAGAATCCCCCCACCAGGGAAGCACTGAAGAAAAAGGCACCGAAATGCGCTCTGAACTGGAGGTCTCTGTGAAGTCAGATGACCAGTTCGGGGTCGAGAAATCCCCCGAAGCGTCGAGGCTTTCTGTGAATGACGGGGTAGAGATCGAAACCCCAGAGGCACCAGGACCCCGAGATGGATTACCTGCCAGTATCAGGATCATCGAGAACGATGACATCCCAACAGAGCCGACTGCTCAAGATTCTCCTGAGCATGTGGCACCCATCGTTCTAAGCCCAGAGACCGATCTCGACGACGATGAGCTTGATAAGGCTGTGGGTATCGAAGAGCCGGTGAGTTCCGAAGAGCCTTCAGCTCGCCCAGTCCGCCAACTTCCCCGCATTATTGCAGTGGCCAACCAGAAGGGTGGCGTCGGAAAGACCACCACGACAGTCAATCTCGGTGCTGGACTGGCAGAACTTGGCTATCGGGTACTCGTGATCGACCTTGACCCTCAAGGCAACGCCACGACCGGCCTAGGGATAGAGCGACGGAATTTCGAATTCTCGATGTACGACGTGATCATGCGGGAACATCCCCTTGAGGATTGCATCGAGCCAACGAGCGTCAAGAACCTCTTTGTTGCTCCAGCCACCTTGGATCTCTCTGGAGTAGAAATCGAGCTGGTCCCGGCGTTCAGCCGTGAGATGCGCCTCAAGCGAGCCCTGGCCCGTATTATCGACGATTTCGACTTCGTCATGATCGACTGCCCCCCTTCGCTTGGTCTCATCACAATCAACGCATTGGCGGCAGCCGACGAGGTGCTTGTACCAATCCAGTGCGAGTACTACGCCCTTGAGGGTCTGAGCCAACTCCGCTCCACCTTGGCCTTGGTTGGGGGAAACCTCAATCAGGACCTCGAGCTCTCGACGATCGTCCTCACGATGTACGACGCAAGAACACGCCTGGCGGCAGATGTTGCGGCAGACGTCAAGGAGCACTTCCCGGACCAGGTCTGCTCGACGATTATCCCCCGAACCGTGAGGCTCTCAGAGGCCCCCTCGTTCGGCCAGCCCATCACGACATTCGATCCTTCCTCGCGTGGAGCGAAGGCCTATCGAGATTTGGCCAAGGAGGTAAGCAATGGCGCGCCGAAGCGGGCTGGGTAAGGGCCTTGGGGCCCTCATCCCCAGCGAGATTTCAGAACGAGAGGATGGGATTCTCAGGGAAGTGGCCATCGGGTCGATTCAACCCAACAGCTATCAGCCCCGAGTCCATTTTGATGATGAGAATCTGGCATCACTGTCTGATTCGATCCGGGAACTTGGTGTTCTCCAGCCAATCTTGGTCCGTCCGATCGGCGAGCCTGGCGATGAAGAGGCCTATGAGCTCATTGCTGGGGAGCGTCGCTGGCGTGCAGCTCGCCGTGCTGGTTTGACGACGATTCCTGTACTGGTGCGGGCATCAACCACTGACCAGAACAGCTTGGAGCAAGCGCTGGTCGAGAACCTTCATCGGGCTGATCTCAACGCACTGGAGGAAGCGGCGGCTTTTCAGCAATTGGTGGACGACTTCTCGCTCACGCATGACGAGGTGGCGACCCGGGTCGGTAAGAGCCGAACGTCGGTCACCAACACACTCCGCCTCCTCCAACTCCCCGCAGGGGTTCAGCAGGCACTCGCTGAGGGCGACATCACCGCTGGGCACGCACGAGCACTCCTTGGAACCCCAGACCGAGGCCTGCAGGAACAACTGGTCGGCGTCATTGTGTCTCAGGGTCTTTCGGTGCGAGCCACCGAGGATTTGGTGCGGGCTGGTGGAGTTTCTGAGGTCGAAGGCGCTCAGCCTGAGCCATCTCGGTACGAGCCTCGCCGGACAGGACCCAAGCCATTGCCTCCCGCAGGAATCCTTGAGCTTGAGGAATTGCTCTCGAGCCATCTCGACACCCGTGTCAAGGTAGATCTCTCATCTCGTAAGGGTCGGGTGATGGTGGAATTCGCCACTCTGGAGGATCTTGAGAGGATCTATCGCCAGATGCTTGGCAACCAGCGTCCCAGTGAGGATCAATAGTCTCAACCAAGGAATGTAGGTTGGCTCAACCCTCAATCGATGGTTTTCCCCACCCTGTGCCTAAGGTTGTGGATTATCGAGGCTTTGCTCAGGGCCAAAGAAGTCGCTGTTGAGGGTTCTCGCAGGTCAGAGCGCTGAACTTGGGAGAAAGAGAGCCTAGGGGCGGCTGGGGATGAATCTGGGATGATCCGCACTCGTGGAGCACCGATTCACACGCTGATCCCAGTGACGATCAGTCGGTGCTGTCATCGAGTCTGGCATCCGCCCATGAGGCGAACGCGCTGGCCAGCGCCTCTGCGAGCTGCGGTGATCGCTCGACCACGAGGTCGATGGGGCCCACCTCAACGACAATTGCTGGCATTCGGGTCTCCCGAAGCACCGAGAGGCTCATTCCCTGGACCTCACTGGCCTCCGAAACAACCTGATTGACGTGCATCGCTGCCTTGTGAGCCAAGAGCTTGCCCGCTTCCGACTCATAGGTGTAGCCGGAATAGTAGGAGATTATGCAACCAGTGGTTACAGGAAGGAGACGCAGTCCGAGGTAGACGTCGACATCGGCAAGGTTGGCCTCTGCGGCCTGGGCCGACTCGTCTGGGTGGCTCAGAAGGGTCACGCGGGCTCCTGCTGCAGCGAGTTGACGGTTCAGGGCACCAGCGACGGTTCCAAGTCCGCCGCTTTCCCCGATTCCTATGTGGCGCCCCTTGAGCGTTCGAGGTTGCGATCGCCGCTCTTCGGCTTCGCGAACATTCGTCACCAGCGCCAAGGTCTGATGCCGGGCTGAGACTCGGAGCAACTCATCGACAGAGGCCTTTCCAGCCGTTCCGTCAACGGGAAGCTGGACATTGCGCTGGAACTCAGCCAGCGCCTGAGCCGTGGCATCGCCGAAGATACCGTCGACCCGTCCGGTGTCGAAGCCCAGGGAGCACAGACGACTCTGGAGTTCAGCCACATCGTCACCCCTTAGCATCGGGTGTGCACGGTAGAGAAGGCGGTCACCAAGACGCAGACCGGCTTCGATCAGGGTGCCCCAGGTACTTGAGCCGACGACGCCGTCAATGCGAAGACCGCGCTGGCGCTGAAACGACTCCACGGCAGCGCGCGTTGACGGTCCAAAGACACCGATCTGGTCGGTGATGGGTGTTGTTCCAACCCGAGCGAGCCGGGTCTGAATATCAGCGACGGGAGGGCCAGATGACCCCTCTTCGACGATCAGGGCTGCTCCTAGGCCAGGTGGGGCGTGATCTCCTGGAGCAGAGCCCCCTTGGGCTTCGCCCCGATCAGCCTCTGGACGATCTGGCCGTCCTTGAACAGCAGAAGGGTCGGAATACTCATCACCTCGTAGCGGCGGGTGATCTCAAGATTGGCGTCGATGTCCAGCTTGGCAATGGAGAGCTTCCCAGCCTGTTCGCTGGCGATCTCTTCGAGGACGGGGGCAATCTGCTTGCACGGCCCGCACCATTCGGCCCAGAAGTCAACAAGCACTGGCACATCAGAGGTGGTGATGTGCTCGTCAAACGTTGCGTCGGAAAGGGTGGTGATCATCTCGCTCATCGTTGCGCTCCTCTGGTTCTTCCATAGCGTACCAACGCATGGAGACGTCGATTTGTTCCCCGGGTCAGGACCCGTGCGCTTCGAGCCACCGTTCGGCGTCGATCGCAGCCATGCAGCCTGAACCAGCGGCTGTGATGGCTTGCCGATAGGTGTGATCCTGGACGTCACCGCAGGCGAAGACGCCGTCGATCGAGGTCTTGGCCCCTTCGTTCACCTTCAGATACCCGTTCTCGCGAAGCTCGAGCTGGTCGGCGAACAGGCTGGTGGAGGGCTTGTGGCCGATTGCCACGAACAGACCAGTGACGTCGAGTGTGGAACCCTCGCCCGACACCGTGTCGACCACCGAGAGTCCCGAAACTTTGGCGTCGCCGAGCACCTCGGTGACCTGAGTGTTCCAGCGGAACTCGATCTTCTCGTGAGCGAGCGCCCTGTCCTGCATGATGCGTGAAGCCCGGAGTGAGTCGCGGCGATGCACGATGATGACCTTGGCGGCGAAACGTGTCAGAAAAAGCGCCTCTTCGAGAGCAGTGTCTCCCCCGCCAACAACGGCGATGGTCTGATCCCGGAAAAAGAAGCCATCGCAGGTGGCACAGGCCGAGACCCCGTAGCCGAGCAACCGGTCCTCCCCTGGTACGCCAAGCATGAGCGCTTGGGCCCCGGTGGCAATGATGACGGTTTGAGCCTCATAGGTCGGCTCGATCGCCGCAGGATCACCGATCCACGCCTTGAATGGCCGGGATCCGAGTTCGAGTCGGGTTACCTTCTCGGTCAGGAGTTCGGCGCCGAAACGTGCCGCCTGAACCCTCATGTTGGCCATCAATTCCGGGCCGGTGATGCCGTCGGGAAAACCGGGAAAGTTCTCTACCTCGGTGGTGAGCATGAGCTGGCCGCCAGGCTGATCGGAGGTTGACGATGGCTCACCTTCGATGATCACGGGGGCCAGCTGGGCCCGAGCGGCGTAGACGGCAGCGGTCAGACCCGCAGGGCCTGAGCCGACAATGAGGACCTTGGTTGCGGTGGTCATGGATTCTCCTTCACTGCGGGATTCTCGTTGGGGGATTTCATAGTCTTCTCTGAGTCGCCGGTGTCTTGGCCCTGGGAGGCCGGTGTCCCGTGCTGGCGAAAGAGCAACGACATGACGGGGAAAACAGACCCCGACAGTCTCACTCCCGGGAGTCAGGTGTTTTGGCTGCTTCCGTCGCCGGATGCCTTCGGGGCACGCTTGGACCAGGCGATGATTCCGACGAGTGAGACCAAGGCTCCCAGGATCGCATACGAGATCCAGACTCGGTCTCCGAAGGCATAGACATCCAGGATGCGCAGGAGGGCGACGCCCACCACCACGGCAATGACGAGAGCCAGGGAAGCGATGAGAAGGCCGAAGACAATTGCCCGTCCGACGAGGATGATCGGTCGGATGACACGGTCGCTGACCGTATCGACGACCAGATCGATGAGGTCGACGGCCTTCTCCGGCCAGTCCTCGCCGATCTTGTGCTCGTGTGCGGTGTCCGTCATGGAAAAGCCAACCTAGCCGTGGTGTGCGAGCTCAGGCTCGCGCTAGCCAGCAGATGCCGATGATCCCTGGGCCTCCGTGGGTGCCGACCACGGAGCCGATGTCTCCCACGATGAGGGGTGCATCGGTCTCGATGCCCTCGAGCTTGGCCAGCAGATCATTGAGATCATCGGCGGCTCCGTGGACGACGGCGAGCTTGGCAAAGGGAGCTCGCTCGGCAGCCAGTGCAGCGAGTTGGGCGATGGCCTTGGCGCGGGTTCGTGTTCGTCCCGCTTCGGTGACCTTGCCGCCTTCGAGCTGCAGCATTGGCTTGATGGCCAGGACGCTGCCGAGCAACGCCTGAGCCCCGCTGACGCGGCCGCCCTTCTTCAGATG
>Ga0194055_10001645_pt1 | contig 18157 bp, 18 predicted proteins | sample SepL449m_MetaG_FD_155482 | JGI IMG/M metagenome (GOLD analysis project Ga0194055, IMG submission 155482) | Anoxic zone freshwater microbial communities from boreal shield lake in IISD Experimental Lakes Area, Ontario, Canada - Sep2016-L442-9m | ecosystem: Environmental > Aquatic > Freshwater >...
CGTGACGCGCTCGCGGCTGCCGACGTAACACTTCGTCCTTTCGTTCACTCAACCAAAGGCGCATCTGGGCATTGAGCCCAGCGGTCGCTGCTGGGTTCGCTAGGTTGGCGCGATGGACAGGCGCATTTACGGGCTCGAGAGCGAGTACGGAATCACCTGCACGTTGCGCGGGCAGCGACGTCTCAGTCCCGACGAGGTGGCTCGCTATCTGTTTCGGCGGGTGGTGAGTTGGGGTCGGAGCAGCAACGTCTTTTTGCAAAATGGGGCCCGCTTATATCTCGATGTTGGTTCGCACCCCGAGTACGCAACCCCCGAGTGCGACTCGCTCTACGACTTGGTGGTGCACGACAAGGCCGGCGAGCGGATCCTCGAAGATTTGGTTGAGTCGGCCGAGCAGCGCCTCAGCGAAGAGGGCATTCGAGGCACCATCTACCTGTTCAAGAACAACACCGACTCGGCCGGCAACAGCTACGGCTGCCACGAGAACTACCTCACCAGTCGCGACGACGACCTCGGCCACTACGCCGAAGTGCTGATCCCGTTCTTGGTGAGCCGCCAGATCTATACCGGCGCCGGCAAGATTCTGCAGACAGCGCGCGGCCCGGTGTATTCGATTGCTCAACGCGCCGAGCACATTTGGGAAGGCGTGTCTTCGGCAACCACAAGAAGTCGACCCATCATTAATACTCGCGACGAACCACACGCCGATGCCGAGAAGTATCGACGCCTTCACGTCATCGTTGGCGACAGCAACATGAGCGAATACACCAACTTTGTAAAGGTCGGTGCAGCGGCGTGCATGTTGCGCATGGTCGAAGATCCCGGGGTCGTGCTGCGCGACATGACCCTCGAAAATCCAATTCGAGCCATTCGCGAAATCAGCCACGACATCACCTGCCGGCGCACCGTGAAGCTGGCGAATGGTCGCGAGGTCAGCGCGCTCGACATCCAACGCGAATACCTCGACCGAGCCTTGCGATACGCCGACACCAAGGGCTTTCCTCCGCTCGAACAACGCGCCCTCGAGATGTGGGAACACTGTGTGAGCACCATCGAGAACGACCCGCTGAAACTCGATCGAGAAGTCGACTGGGTCATCAAGCACAAGCTGATTGAGGCCTATCGAGCAAAGCACGGCCTCGCTCTGGGCGATGCGCAAGTCCAATTGCTCGACCTGCAGTATCACGACGTCACTCGTAGCCGAAGCCTGTTCTACAAAATGCAAGATCGGGGCATGGTCGAACGCATGTGTACCGACGAAGACATCATGGCTGCGGTCGACATTCCGCCGCAGACAACTCGGGCCAGGCTCCGTGGCGAGTTCATCAAACGCGCCAAAGAACGCAAGCGCGATTACACGGTCGATTGGGTGCATCTCAAGCTCAATGATCAAGCGCAACGCACGGTTCTGTGCAAGGACCCGTTCAAGAGTCGCGACGAACGCGTCGAAAAACTGATCGCCTCGCTCTAACACCCGAATCGCTTTGTGGCACCCACCGGCAGCGATGAGGCGGTACGGTATCCGAGCGATGAGGCCCCGGTGTCCTCGTTATCAGCGATGAGAGATCTGAAATGAACATTGGCGACTCACTAGAACCAACTCCGCAGCAGGCCACAGAGATCGCTGAAGCCAGCGCGCCGCGCCCTCCAGCGAAGAAGCAGAACCATTTCACGAAGGCCTTCCGCGAGTGGATCGTGGTGATTGTCATTGCAATCGCTGCGGCAGTGCTCATGAAGGTGTTCGTCGTCCAGCAGTTCTATGTATCGGGTCACTCGATGGACACCACCTTGCACGACTTCGATCGCGTGCTCGTCAACAAGCTTTCCTACGATCTGCACGACCCACGCCGTGGCGATGTTGTGGTGCTTCAAGAAGCCCAAGGCCTGACACAACGAGATCTCATCAAGCGGGTCATCGCCCTGCCGGGCGAGACCATCGAGATCAGCCATTGTGTCGTGCTCATCAACGGCAAGGTGCTCAACGAGCCCTACCTCGATCCGGCGGTGGTCACGCCCGATAACTGCGGCGGCGATCTGCTCAAGACCACCCTGACCCCTCACCATGTCTTTGTGATGGGCGATAATCGCCCCGGTTCTGGCGACAGCCGCGGGCCCCTCGGCCAGGTCGACTACTCGCAAATCGTTGGCCGTGCGTTTGTGGTGATCTGGCCCAAGTCCGATTGGGCGTGGCTCTAGCCACCCCTCAGCGCTAGAGCAACGGCGCCCCGAGCTCGGCACGGTAGGCATCGATCATTCGATCGACCCAATCGCTGTGCACGCCGTCAATGCCCATTCGCAGAATTGGGCGCAGCACGTGCTCGTACTGCAAATCCCATGCGATTGCACACAGACCAAACCGGTGAACGAGCGACACGAGGCCGCCGTTCCAATCGGTGTGATGCATGTTGAGTGCGTGAATACCCTCGTGAGCGAGGGATGCGGCGCGACGCTCGGGACCCTCTTTGATGCGGGTCAAGCGGGTCGAGTCGACCAACTTGGCGCCATCAAGATGGGCTCGTAGCGGGAGCAGGGTTTGCCATACCGGATGACACAACCACAGCCGGGGGAGTAGCTGAGGCGCGACGTCGCGCACCACGTTGAGTACCGGCAGCCCGCTGTTGTCGCCTTTGAGGTCGAGCGACAGATGGAACTGCGAGCCACATTGCTCAATCAGTTCGGCGAGGGTGGGGATAAACGACGGCAACTGCGATCGGCGCATCTCGGTGATGCGGCGCTTGCTCAGGCGATGCCGTACAAACCCGTCGTGGTCGAGCACCGGGACGCCGTCGGAAGTGACCCATACATCGCTCTCGAGGCCGGTAGCCCCCAGCTTGAGGCCCAAGGTGAACGCAGCGATGGTGTTTTCGGGGGCGTGAGCTTTGCCCCCGCGATGCGCAAACGCAATTGGATGTGCGAGCAAAGAGGGGAGCCGTTGTTGCATCGCAAGCATTGTGGCAGCTGTCTGTTGCCCGCGAAAGATTGAGCCGGTTCGCGACCACAGAAGCTCCGTGGATGAGCCAACCCGCCCTAGACTCCACCACGTGTTCAACCTGTCGGGCAGCGAACTGATTTTTCTCGTGTTGATTGCCCTCGTTGTGCTTGGTCCCGACAAGCTTCCCGAAGCTATCCGCAGAGCAACGAAGGCCTACAACGATTTCAAGAAGATGGCTGGCGGCTTCCAAGACGAAATGCGCACGGTGCTCGAAGAGCCCATGCGCGAACTGCGTGAGACCGCCGACCTCGTCAAAACTTCGGCCATGTTCGATCCAAAGGTCGACTCCAAGCCTGCCGAAACTCCAGCTGCCACGCCGGTGACGCCGTCCGAGGCGGTCACCACCGAGCCTGTTCCAGTGATTGCAGCCCCGCCAGCGCCGACGCGAACACCATCGTTCGATATCTCGAATTACGTCAGCGAGATCGATGCGTCGTACGTGGCTCCCGAGTCCACCGACGCTTCGGCCGGAACCGACGAGGCAACACCCGCATGAAGATCCCCTTTCTCTCCGGCAGCCTCCCCGCTCTCAGAGGGCCCGAAGATCGCATGACCCTGCGCGATCACCTCGCCGAACTGCGAGTTCGCATTGTGCGCAGCATGCTGGCGGTCACCTTGGGCATCGTGTTCATGCTGGCGTTCTACGACCCGGTGCTTCGATTCTTGGTGCGGCCATACAAAGACTTGTGCCACGCCAAGCCGAACCTCAACTGCGACGGTCGACTCTTCGGTCTCGGACCACTCGATGGTTTCTCTACTCGTATCTCCGTCTCGATGTATGGCGGCTTGATCCTGGCGCTACCCGTTGTGCTCTGGCAGGTGTGGCGCTTTGTGGTTCCGGCGCTTCACGCGAAAGAAAAGAAGTACGCGATCCCGTTCATCACGTCCACCATTGCGCTGTTTGCGCTGGGCGGCTACATCGCCTACTGGACCCTCGATAAGGCACTCGAGTTCCTGATCTCGTGGTCTGGCTCCGGGGTTGGCCAAGTCTTCCAAATCGACAAATACATCAGCCTTGTGGGCCTGATGGTGTTCGCGTTTGGTATCGGATTTGAGTTCCCGGTGCTGCTGGTCTTTCTACAAATCGTTGGCGTGCTCACCCCGCAAACGCTGCGCAAGGGTTGGCGTTACGCGATCATGGCCATCTTCGTGATCGCTGCGGTCATTACGCCTTCGGGCGACCCCATCTCGATGCTTGCGTTGGCCGTGCCGATGAGCATTTTCTACCTGTGCTCAATCGTCATCGGACTCATCATGCAACGCCAAAAGCGCAAGCATGCGCTGAACGCCACCGATGACGATGACGATGATGATGACGACGACCGCGACACCGCAGGGGCCTCCACGTCCGCATAAACCGGCGCCCGATGCGCCACACTGGTAGCCGTGCGTGCCGACCGGGCCGAGTTGATTGCCCACTACACATTTCCGCTCGATCGTTTCCAATTGCAGGCAATGGACGCGCTCGACGATGGCCAATCAGTGCTCGTCGCTGCACCGACAGGCTCAGGCAAGACCGTGGTAGCCGAGTACGGCATCGAGACCGCCGTTCGCGCCGGGAAGCGAGCGTTTTACACAGCGCCCATCAAGGCGCTGTCGAATCAGAAGTTCCACGATCTTGTCGCCATCTACGGCGCCGACCGCGTGGGATTGCTCACCGGCGACAATGCCATTAATGGCGACGCAGCGATCGTGGTGATGACCACCGAAGTGTTACGCAACATGATCTACGGCCGTTCGAGCGCTCTCGATGATCTCGCCGTAGTGGTGCTCGATGAGGTGCACTTCCTGCAGGACACGTATCGAGGCCCGGTGTGGGAAGAGGTCATCATCCACCTCCCCGAACGGGTGCAGTTGGTCTGCCTGTCAGCCACGGTGAGCAACGCCACCGAACTCACCGATTGGATCAGCACCGTTCGCGGCCCCACCACGGCTGTGCTCGAAGACACCCGACCCGTGCAACTCGAAAACCTGTTCATGGTTGGCGATCGCAGCAGCGAGAAGATTCACCTGCTTCCCACTCTGGTCAACGACCGACCCAACGCAGTTGCCATGCGACTCACCGAAGAAGGCACGCATCAGTGGAAAGGTGGCCGGTCTCGGCGCGGCGGTCATGGCACTCGGCGCCTGTATCCACCGTCGCGCGTAGAGGTCGTTGATCGGCTCGAGCAAGAGCAGATGTTGCCCGCTATCTATTTCATCTTTAGTCGTAACCAATGCGACGAGGCAGCCAAGACCTGCCTCGCTGCTGGTATTCGGCTCACCACTGGCGAGCAACGCGACCGCATCCGCGAGATTGCCGATGCACGTCTTGCGGGTATCGAAATCGACGACCTTGCCGTGTTGGGCTACGGACAGTTTCTTGCTCAACTCGAGGCTGGCATTGCGGCGCACCATGCGGGCATGGTTCCTCCGTTCAAAGAAGTGGTCGAGGCGTGCTTCAGCGAGGGCCTCATCAAGATCGTCTTTGCCACCGAAACGCTGGCTGTCGGAATCAACATGCCCGCCCGATCCGTAGTGATCGACAAGCTCACCAAATTCACCGGCGAACATCACGCCACGCTCACCGCCGGCGAGTACACCCAACTCACCGGGCGCGCAGGCCGCCGGGGCATCGACGAATACGGTCAGGCAATCGTGCTGTGGACACCGTTTACGCCGTTCGAGCAGATCGCTGGCATCGCAGCAAGTCGCTGGTTCCACCTCAACTCTGCGTTCCGACCCACGTACAACATGGCGGCCAACTTGGTTCGTACCTACTCAAGCGAACAAGCACATCATCTGCTGAACCTGTCGTTTGCTCAGTACCAAGCCGACGGAGATGTGGTGCGGCTTGAAACCAAGCTCTCTCGACGCCAGGCACAGCTGGCCGAGCTGACCGAGCAAGCCACCAGTCCGTTCGGCGACATCGAGGACTACCGAGCGCAACTGCGCGAAGCCAACAAACCAGCGGCGTACATGCCCGGCCGAGACGACCCCATCGACCTCGCGATCATGAAGCTTCGACCGGGCGATGTGATCTATGTCAACAAGGGCAAGTACGCCGGCCGCGCTGCCGTCGTGGCCACAGCAAACCGCAAAGGCGGCACGCGCCTCAGCGTGATTACGTCACGTCACGATCTACTGATGCTGTCGGGCACCGACTTCGAAACTCCGCCCGCCGTATTGGGCAGCATCGATATGCCCGCCGGATTCGCACCGCACCGCAACGATTTCCAGCGCGAGATTGCTGCACGCCTCGACAAAGCCAAGCTCAAGGCGCAGCCACACGGTCGGCGCATTCCGGTCGTATCACTCGACGGGTATCACCCTGTTGAAGATGATCCCGATCTGAAGGCTCGCCTGAAAGCCGCTGCGCAAGCCGAGCGCGTTGCGCGCGACGTCGAAGAGATTCGTACGCGCGTCAAAGGTCGCGGACAATCCATTGCACGCGACTTCGACCGAGTGCTTGGCATTCTTTCGGCCTGGGGCTACATCGATGGATGGAAGCTCACCGATGCCGGCCAAATGTTGGCGCGCACATTTCACGAGAGCGATTTGCTCATCGTTGAAACCCTTCGTCAGGGCCTGCTCGACGATCTCGATCCGGCCACTCTCGCCGGACTCGTATCGGTGTTCGTCTACGAGCACCGCAGTTCTGATGAGCCGCCGTTGGCGTGGTTCCCGAACGCATCGGTGCGCAAGCGCTGGCTGCAAATTGCGTCGCTGAGTTCTGACCTTCGCGAGATCGAAGAAGAAGACGGCCTCATTGTGCATCGAGCCCCCGACGCTACGTTCTTGGCAATTGCCTTTGCGTGGGCCGCAGGCGAGGGCTTCGCCGAAGTAGTAGAGGCCGAAGAACTCTCCGGTGGCGACTTCGTTCGCACCATCAAGCAGCTCATTGATCTTTTGCGTCAGCTCGCCATCGTTGCTCCTGTAGCCGCCACTCGCCGCAACGCCGAGAAGGCCGCCGAAGCCTTGTTCCGCGGGGTTGTTGCTGCATCAAGCGCCGTCGAAATCGAAACCGACAGCGACACCGAGACCGTCACCGATGTCCCAGCTGAGGCTCTCCCCGAATGACCATCCGCAAGGGCCAAGAATGGGGTTCGCTTGCTGTCGCCTCAACAGCGATGGTCACTGTGTCCTCGAATGCAGAGTTACGCGCGCTCGTCGAGACTGCCCGCAAGGGTGGCGGCGATATCGCCACGGTGGGTCTGCTCGGCGGCGATCTGATGCGCACACTTGGCGGCAGCGCGCAGCCATCCCGATTTACCTCTGGCGAGCCCGTGCCACATCTCCCTATCGACCTTGTGCGCGTGGTCACCGATGACTCACGCGAAGGTTGGTTCGCTGCGCACCTGGTGGCGCGGCACTCTTGGTGGCGCGGTCAGATCGTTGCAGCCATGAACGCTCAGTTCATCAACACGTGGGATGTCGCGCCACGATGCCACCCCAACGACGGCCTCGTCGACCTTGTTACAGCGCCCTCAACAATGAACCTTCAGCAGCGCTGGTTGGCACGATCGCGCCTTCCACTCGGCACTCACGTTCCGCATCCCCTGATCACAACTCGCCAAGTGGCAAGCGTCGTACTCGACCTGCCAGGCAAGACGCCTCTGTGGCTCGATGGTCAGCGATGGGGAAGCGCTCGCCGAATAACAATCACCGTCGAACCCGATGCCTTCGTCGCTGTGGTGTGAAATCACTTCGGCTACGGTCGAACGATGCACGCATGGATACTCGATACATCACCAGGCAATTACCGCTGGGGCGAGATCGATTTACCCGATCTTGCCGACGACGAAGTACGTATTGAGGTTGTTGCCAGCGCACTGAACCATATGGATCTATGGGTCACACGCGGCACGCCTCGACCTCACCTTCCGCATGTGCCCGGCTGCGATGTGGCTGGCATCGTCAGCGAGATTGGCGCGCGGGTCACCAATGTGGCCGTCGGCGACGAAGTAGTGATCAACCCCGGTGTCTCACCCGTTGACGACATCGTCACGTGGGGCAACAACAGCCCGATGGGGCCAGGTTTTCGCATCTATGGCGAACACTGCTGGGGTGGGCACGCCACCTTTGCCCAAGCGCCCGCGCGCAACGTAGTGGCCCGACCCAACGGCCGGTCATGGGCCGAGTGTGCGGCGTACCCGTTGGCATATCTCACGGCCTACCGCATGCTGAAGCGGGGCCGACTGCAGGCCGGAGAAACCTGCTTGGTGGTGGGCGTTGGCTCTGGCGTTTCTTGTGCCGCCGTGGCATTGGCCCGCCACATGGGCGCCGAGGTCGTGGCAACCAGTCGTAGCGAAGCCAAGCGCGCCGAAGCCCTCAGCATGGGAGCCCAGTCCGTCTACGACTCGGCCGCCGAGTCATGGCCCGTACAGGCCGACGTTGTCATCGAAAGCGTTGGTCCAGCCACATGGAATCAATCGGTGCGCTCGCTGAAGCCCGGCGGACGGCTTGTCGTCTGCGGCAGCACCAGTGGCCCAAAGGTTGAAATCACGATGCCCCGACTGTTTTTCAAGCAGTACGAAATCATCGGTTCAACGTTGGGGAGCTATCAAGAGTTCGACGAGGTAACTCGGCTTGTGGGCGCTGGCCTGCCGGTCAGGGTCGATACCACGTACGATCTCGCCAACTACGAACAGGCCTTGCATCGACTTGAAGCAGGCGACCAGTTCGGAAAAATTGTGCTACATCATCGCCAAGGAGCAATGAATGAACAATGACATAGAGAGCCTGAAGGATGCTGTTTGTGCCGAGGTCGATCGACTCGCCCCACAGTTACTCAAGGCCAGCGAAGACATTCATGCCCATCCCGAACTCAACTTCGAAGAGCATTACGCGCACGACTTGCTCACCGATCTGCTCGAGCAGGCAGGTCTACCCACCCAGCGCCATGCGTATGGCGTCGCCACCGGCTTCGAGGCTCGCGCTGGCGACACCGGTTACGACATTGCCGTGCTGTGCGAGTACGACGCGCTGCCCGCCATTGGCCACGCGTGTGGTCACAACATCATCGCTACAGCGGGGCTTGGCGCCGGTCTCGCCGCAGCAACCGTCGCTCAGCGCGCCGGCGGCCGCCTGCGCATCATGGGTACGCCGGCCGAAGAAGGCGGCGGCGGCAAGATTGTTATGGCGCGCAACGGAGCGTTCGCTGGTGTCGACGCCGCGATGATGGTTCATCCCGCCGATGCCGATCTGATCCGGATGGACACGATTGCCTTGCAAACCGTAGATGTCGAGTTCCACGGCAAAGCGGCCCACGCCGCCGCCGCTCCGCACGAGGGCCGCAACGCTCTCGATGCTGCGGTGCTTGGTTACATGAACGTGGCGGCGCTGCGACAGCACATCGGACCCAACGAACGCATTCATGGCATCTTCACCAAGGGCGGCGACAAGGCCAACATCGTGCCGGCCGAGACCGAAATGAACTGGATCGTCCGCTCGCAAACCATCGCCTCGCTGCAACCGCTCAAGAACCGAGTGCTGCAGTGCTTCGGGGGAGCAGCGGCTGCATGTGGCTGCACCACGTCGAGCACATGGAACACCCTTACCTATGCCGACATGATCGACAATGGCCCGATGGTCGCTTCATATGTGGCCAACTCAGGTCGCCTCGGCAGAGTAGTTGTCGACCCCACCGCGCTCGGCCGACGCGTCGTTGGCTCTACCGACATGGGCAACGTGAGCTACCTCGTCCCGTCGATTCATCCAATGATCAAGACCGCTCCCGACGGAGTCGCGATTCACACCGTCGACTTTGCACGCTGGGCAATCAGTCCGCTTGCGAAGCGAGCGCTCATCGATGCTGCCAAGGCAATGGCCATGACCGTGATCGACCTGTGGTGCGATCCCGACCTCATGATCAACACCAAAGAGGCCTTCAGTCGCCGACCAACGAACGTCGAAGTTCTCTAAGTCCTGCTCACAGCGGGCGCGCAATACCATTTCTGGCCCTGCCGCACCCGTAGAGTTGACACTCGTGACGGTCTACGTCCCCGAAGAATTCTCTAGCGAAGAAAGCGACGTACTCCGTCGCTATTTCTCCAACCTCGACGGCCCAGTTTTCGCGCTCGTGAATCTGCCCGAAGTGGTGAAGGGCGCGTTGTTTGCCCGATACAGCCGCAGCCCGAAGAGCCTGCGGCGGTTGTTCCTCGACGAGTTCGTCGGTGACCTCGACATCAGCGGAGACCAAACGGTCGATGCAACGATCGGCCTCGAACGAGCCGAAGAGCTCTACGAAAAAGTCTTCTTCGAGTATGGCGACGACTCAGTCGCTCAGCTCGGCGGTGTTCACCTTGCATGCGAACAGGCTTCAAACATCTTGACCAAGGTGCTCGAGTGGGGCCGCCTGATGAGCTACCTCGAGCAGAGCACTCGCTACATCGCGTATGACTCGCGTCTTGGCGGCCGCTACCGGTTCTACCGTGACCCCGCGGTGCTCAACAGTCCCTTCGGCACTCGCTACGTGGGCGACATGGACCGCATGTTCGACTCGTACAGCCTGCTCATCAACAAAGTCACCGAGCACGTTCGGGCTACGGTGCCACGCGGTGCCGACGACAGCGATTTCATCTATCGCCAAGCCACCCGAGCCAAGGGTCTCGATGCCGTACGCGGCGTGCTGCCGGCAGCGTCGCTCAGCAACGTCGGTATCTACGGCACCGGCCAGGCGTTTGAGATGCTGCTGCTGCGCATGAAGTCGCATCCGCTGCCTGAGGCTCAGCATTACGCCGAGCTCATGCTGCACGAGCTGCGCAAGGTCATCCCTAGCTTTTTGCGCCGCGTCGATCTACCCGATCGCGGTGGTCGCTGGAGCGAATACATGATCAGCACCCGCGACCGAACCGCCGAACTCGTCGATGGCATCTTCGGCGGCACACCCGTAGAGCCAGCCGCTTCGGTCGAACTGCTCGACTGGGATCCCGAAGCCGAAGACAAGCTGCTCGCAGCCATCTGCTACCCGCATACCAACTTGCCCGAGTCGCAAATTCTTGAGCGGGTCAAAAAGCTTGGCGCCGACGAACGAATTGCGCTGGTGCGCGCCTACGTCGGCGAGCGCGAGAACCGCCGCCATCGTCCCGGCCGCGCATTCGAACGCATCGACTACCGCTTCGACGTGGTCAGCGATTACGGAGCGTTCCGAGACCTCCAACGCCATCGCATGCTCACCATCGATTGGCAGCCGCTCACGCCAAACCACGGCTACGTGCGGCCCGATGTTGTCGACGGCGCGGGCATGACCGAGGTGTTCGACGACGCGATGTCGCGCTCAGCAGCGCTCTACGACGCGCTGCGTCACGACTTCCCACACCAGGCCAGCTACGCCGTCTCGATGGCGTACAGAATTCGCTACTCGATGCAGTTCAATGCCCGCGAGGCAATGCACATGCTCGAACTTCGCTCATCACCACAAGGCCACCCGGCATACCGTCGCGTGGCACTCGAGATGCACCGACTCATCGCCGAGAAGGCCGGGCACCACGCCGTGGCCGAGGCGATGTCGCACATGACTCAAGAGGTTCCAGAACTGGAACGCCTCGAGTCAGAGCGACGCGCCGAGAAGCGCCGCCAGCAGACCTAGACTGCCGCCAATTTGCCGCAGCCAGAGGGTTTCTGCATTTGTGACCGGTGTCACTGAGGTTGTGCGAGAAGTACTGGGAACAACACACGTATGCTCGCCGCCCGCGCGGGGGTTTGAATGAGGAGACAATATGGCTGACGATGACGACATGATCGACCCAGAAGACGAAATCGTAGAACCTGAGACCGAAGAAGCAGACGAAGCCGACGACGTCGACCCAGACGAACTCAGCGAAGAAGAACTTGACGGCGACGATGAGTTCGCAGTCATCGACGACGAGTTCGCCGATGAGACCGAAGAAGACGAAGACGACACCGATGGTCCAGTGCGACGCACTGTGTCCACCGACGACGACGACGACGACGACATGCTTGCACCCGACGATGTCGAGGCAGACCTTGACACCATTCTCAAAGACCGCCTCGTCGCCACCGACGACAGTGACGAAGACGAAGATGAAGAGCCCGAAGATCGCTCCGAGTCGTCCGATCGCTTGCAGCCAAAGCGCTCCGACGAACGTCTCTGCCCAAGCTGTTTCCTGCTCGTTCGCAACGGTGCCCCGAATTGCCCAATCGGCGACGACGACTGTCCGTTGCTCACCAAGCCGAAGAAGAAGTAGCCACCTCATGGCAGCCGGGAAGACTCCGCTTGGCCACGTGGTCGATCTCGTGGTGTACGCACCCGTGGGTCTGATCACGTTGGCTCAGCGCGAGCTTCCTGAACTCATTAGCGCTGGTAAGACACGAGTCGATAATCAGATAACGCTGGCTCGCTTCATCGGCAAGATGGCTGTGAAGCAAGGCTCGAACGAGTTCAAGCGACGCATGCGCGCTGCCGAAGCCTCACGCACGACCACCCCCGCCGCTGCGCAGGTCATCGATATTCTTCCGGTTCTCGACATTGCGCCAAGTTCTGCACGCAACACGTCCGTTGCAGACCTACCCATCGATGGCTACGACAGCTTGGCGGCCTCGCAAGTGGTGCAGCGCCTCAACACGCTCACGCCAGCCGAGCTCGAAACAGTTCGCGCCCACGAAGAAGCCAATCGTGCCCGCCGCACCATCTTGGGCAAGATCACTCAACTTCAGGCTCGCTGAGCATGGACCCCGTCGTACGCCGGGCAACCCTCAACGACACGACCGACCTTGCTCGTCTCCAGCATCTGGCGCGGCAAGGCATCGAAGACGTGCGCGGCGGAGCGCTACGGCTCGCTGAGTGCCCTGTGGTGACCGATTGGAATACGCTCATCAACGACCCGCACACGGTGGTCGTGGTCGGCACACTCGATGAGTCAGTGATGAGCTACGCCGTGATGCAGCTATCGGCTGAGAAGAACCGCGGCTTAATTACCCACGCCTATGTCGAAGCCGAAGCGCGCGAACTCGGGCTCGGCGACACAATGGTTGAGCATTTCATTGCTGCGGTACGCACCGCCGGGCTCGACGGCATTGAAGCCGTCGCCCTACCCGGCGATCGCGAAACGAAGAACATGTTCGAGCGGGCCGGTCTCACGGCCCGCAAACTCACCGTGTACAAGGCGCTGCAGAGCAACGCCGACTGACACCACGCAGGTGATTACTTGCCCTGCCAGTTGGGTGCGCGCTTTTCGATAAAGGCGGTGAGACCCTCTTTCACGTCTTCTGACTGCATCACCTTGGCGAACTCAGCATTGGTGAGGTTCTTCAAGGTCTCGTCGTCTTCGTAGGCAGCTGCAAGCACAACCTTGCGGCTGGCGTATACAGCGAGTGGGGCGGCATTGGTGATCTGGGTCGCCAAGCGCATTGCTTCGTCGAAGGCCTGACCGGGCTCGGTAATGCGTGACACCAGGCCGAGGTCGTAGGCGCGCTGTGCGGTAAATGGCTCACCGGTGAGGATGGCTTCCATCGCCGCAGCCTGACCAATAGCACGGGGGAGTCGGAACAAGCCGCCAGCGCCAGCAATGAGGTTGCGCTTGGTCTCGGCGAGACCAAACGATGCCTGAGTGCTGGCAACCACGAGGTCGGCAGCAAGAACGATCTCGCAGCCACCCGCTGTGGCGAGGCCATCGACGGCCACGACCACTGGCTTGGTGCGCTCGCGGTACACAAAGCCGGCGAAGCCTCCGCGCTTGGTGTTGAGGCCACCGGCTTGACCCGAGTTGATTGCCTTCAGGTCGGCACCAGCGCAAAAGACTGGCTTTTGCTGACCTTCGGTGTTGGCGCGCAGAACGCCAACCCACACCGTTGGATCTGCCTCGAGCTTGTCGATAGCAGCCTCAAGGCCGGCAGCGACGTCGCCGTTGATCGCGTTGCGAGCATCTGGGCGGTTGAGTGTGATGACCGCGATGCGGCCTTGTGTTTCGTACTGGACGATGTCAGACATAGTGAAGCATCGTAGAGCCGAGTAGCTCTACGATGCGAACTGATGTGTGATCAGGCTGGGTCGGCCGGAGCCTCTAGCGCAGCCTCAGCGGCGACGACCTCGACCTCTGGCTCAGCATCAACAGAGACGGCCTCAACCTCGACGACAGCCTCGGCTTCAACAGCTGCAGCTTCAACAACTGCAGCTTCAACAACTGCAGCTTCAGCAACTGGTGCGGCTGGTGCTGCGCCCGGACGGGGAGCCGCCGGCTTGCGTGTTGGCGCGCCTGGACGGGCTGGACGCAGCGGCTTCGGCATCGATGAGCCACCGGTGACCTCGATGCCGAACAGGGCTGCGATCTGCGGCAGCGCTGGTGCCAAGCGCTTCACGGTGGCGGTGAGCTCATCGCTCACCGTGGCCGGGGGAGCAGCTGGCTTGATCAGCGAGCGCATTGGGGCAAATGCTGCAGCTTCGAGCACGGCGACCCAACGATCGGGCATCGCATCGGCTGCGAGCGATGCAATTGCACCCTCGGCAAGCTTGACTGCGAGTTCTGGTGGCAGGCGCACGCCGGCCTTTGGCGGCAGCGACGACAGCTTGAGCGCACGAACGACGCGACCCACAGTGAGTGCCGAGGTGATGTCGTCAAGCCAGAGCAACAATTCGCTCTCTTGCTTGGCGATCAGCGCCTGCTTGAGTTCGGCGGCGAGCGCACGAGTGGACTCATCGCGAGCGACCACTGGATCTTCCGATGCGGCTACAACCGAACGGAGATCGGGCAGTGCCAATTCGGCTAGATCGGCCTTGGCGGCATCGGCACGGTCGAGCCATTCAGCGACACGCAACTTGGGGAGCAACTGCTCGGCCATCTGAATCAAACCGGCCGCTGGAATCTCTTCCTGTCCTGCAGCCTTCAGGCGAGCATTTTGCTCCTGCACGGCCTGACGTACGGCGGGAATGCCACCTTGCAAGGCGCGCTCGGCAACTGTGCGCTGAGCCTCTGGCAGATCGGCGAGCACGGCGGCGCGATGAGCGCGGCCCGGCTTGAGACGCTTTGGCTTCGGACGCTGTGCCAACTCGGGCGGTGCAGTGAAGTTGGGGCGTGGGCGACGTTCGCCCGAGCCTACTTCGCCACCAGCGCGCGCTGGGCGGTCGCCATCGCGACGGGGACGACGCTCGGCACCAGCACCAGCACCAGCAGGCGCTGCGCCCTCGCGACGAGGACGACGATCACCATCGGTACGCGCTGGGCGATCACCATCGGGACGACGCGGTGGGCGATCACGACGGTCGCCGCGATCTCCACGGTCGCCGCGATCGTTGCGGTCGCGCTTGGCGAGCTGCTGCGTGACTGGTTCGAAGTCTTTGCTGCTTGGCAAGATCTCAAGCAAGCCACCCTTGTCGGCCTTGCCCTTGATGGTGGAGACGCTGAGGACTCGTGTGCCATCGAGTTCGGTTTCGACGTCGGCGCGGAAGATATCTCCCACCTTCGACGGGCCGGGCAATACCGTTGCTTCGAGTACACCCTTTGGCTCACGGGCCCCGGCTGCTCGCCAAGTCCAAGTGCCATCGGGGCGCGTGCTTGTTAGTTCGATCTCAATCCTGCGGGACATATGGCCTGCACGCTATCCGGTGAACGGCCACTCTCTGTTACTGCCGCGCATCTCATCGGCTGAGCAGTTGTCAGGTCCACTCACTTGGCTACCGTTGCCGTGTGCCGATTTACGCGCTGGGCGACCAGGTTCCAAACATCCATCCCGATGCATACATACATCCCGACGCCGTGATCATCGGGTCTGTACACATCGGAGCCGAGAGCTCTGTGTGGCCGTGCGCCGTGCTGCGTGCCGACGACGGCGCCATCTATATCGGCGAGCGCACCTCGGTGCAAGACGGCTGCGTGCTGCACACCACCCCGTTCTGGCCCACGCGTGTTGGCAGCAACTGTGTTGTTGGCCATCTCGTGCATCTCGAGGGTTGCACCATCGAAGATCGGTGCCTCGTTGGCAACGGCTCCATCCTCATGCATCAAGTAACGGTGCACACCGGGGCCATCGTGGCCGCCAACTCGGTGCTGCTCAACGGCACGGTGGTTCCTAGTGGCGCCCTTGCTGCTGGCGTTCCGGCAGTGATCAAAGAAGGCAAAGCGCGCACCGAGCACATCGATCTTGCAGTGCAAAGTTATGTGAACCGAAGCAAGCGCTTCCGCGACACGCTGCGTCGGATCGACTGACCGGTGGTACTTGCGCTTGTTGTCACCGTAGATACTGCCGACGCAGAACTCGCCTCAGACGATCTCTGGTCGCTCGGTGTTGTAGCTGTCGAAGAGCGGTTGGGTCCGTCGCACAACACTGTCGAACTCTGGACGTCGCTGGGCGAAGAACAAGACTCGGTCATCACCGCACTTGTCGCGCTCGAACGCCCGTGGACATGGCGCTTTGAAACCGTCGACGAATCGGTCAGCGAAACATGGCGCGATTTCGCGACTGCCACATGGGTTACCGACGACCTCGTTGTGTATCCGGCGTGGATGCAGCGCCCCGAGTCAGCAGAAGCCACCGCAATCAGCATCGATCCCGGCGCAACGTTTGGAATGGGCGATCACCCCACCACTGTGCTGTCGCTGCGCGCATTGCGCGCACTGCCTACCGAGGCCGCCACGGTGCTCGATGTCGGTTGCGGTAGCGGCGTGCTGGCGATCGCCGCCGTGTTGTTCGGAGCCACGCACGCTGAGGCCATCGATATCTCGCCGGCTGCGGTACCAACCACCATCGACAACGCAACGCGCAACAACGTGGCCCACCGGATCCACGTGTCCACTACTCCGTTGGCCGATGTAGATGGCAGCTACGACATCGTGCTTGCCAACATTTTGGCTCCTGCGCTGATCGACCTCTCGTTCGATCTCAAGCGGGTGCTGTCGCCTACGGGTGCACTGGTGATCAGCGGCATTCTGGCCGAGCGTCACGACCATGTGCTTGCGGCACTCGAACCGTTACGTGTGGTGCAGCGTTACGAACTTGAGAACTGGACAGCGATCACTCTGCGGTGGTGAGCAGCGCTTCGATCGCTTCGCGATAGGGCAATGAGGGCACAGCGCCACGAACCGTGGTAGCCAAGGCTCCTGCGGCCGACGCGAAATGCAGTGCATCAACAATTTCTTCGCCTCTCGACATCGCTGCGGCAAACGCGCCACAGAACGCGTCGCCAGCTCCCGTTGTATCGATGGCGTCAACGCTTAGGGCAGGTATCGCCAGCACGGGCTGACCCGCGCGACACAACATTGCTCCGCGCGAGCCGAGCGTGATCACCACCGCTGATGCACCGAAGTCGAGCAGCGTGGTGACACCTCCGAGTAACTGCACTTCGTGTTCGTTTGGGATCACGATGTCGCACAGAGCAAGCGTGTCTTCGTCGATTCGGCTCGCTGGCGCAGGGTTCAAGATGGTAAGAGCACCCGCTCTTTTGGCAGCGGCAAGCGCCTCGCGCACCACGGCTGCAGGCACCTCGCGTTGCACGAGCAGCACGCGTGCCGACGCAGCCGCAGCACGCACATCGTTGGGTTTCAGTTTGCCGTTGGCACCAGGCACCACGATGATCGAGTTCTCACCGCTTGATGAAACACCAATGAGGGCACGTCCCGTAGGCGAATCGGACAGCTCGATGAGCGCACCGCGATCGATGGAGTCGGCATCCATCACGGCGATGAGCTGGCGCGCCGCATCGTCGCCGCCGACGGCCCCAGCAAATGCCGTGCGCGCCCCAGCGCGTGAGGCTGCGACGGCTTGGTTCAGTCCCTTACCGCCGGCAAACTCGGCGTAGGTGGAACCCATCACCGTTTCGCCCGGACCGGGCAAGCGGTCGGTGGTGGCGACGAGGTCAAGATTCGCGCTGCCCACCACGCACACGTCGAACTGTGGCTGCGTACTCACGAGGGAGTTGTAGTGGGTCGAAAGACCGCTGGGCGTTTCGCGATAAAGGCGGCCACAGCCTCGGCATGCTCGGGCGATTTCCAACACTCGGCCAGCAGCACTTGCTCGCGCCGCTGGATCAAGGTGAGGTCTGTCTCGACCAAGTTCTCAGTGAGCAGCTGCTTGGTCATCCGCAATTGCGGTGTGGGGTTTTGGGCATACGAGCGCGCCGTGTTCATTGCTGTCTCGAGCAGTGCGTCGGGCTCGACGAGTTCGTCGGCTAGCCCGATGCGGGCAGCTTCGGCCGCAGCAATTACTCGGCCCGACAAAAACAGATCGCTGGCA
>Ga0194055_10001647_pt1 | contig 18156 bp, 40 predicted proteins | sample SepL449m_MetaG_FD_155482 | JGI IMG/M metagenome (GOLD analysis project Ga0194055, IMG submission 155482) | Anoxic zone freshwater microbial communities from boreal shield lake in IISD Experimental Lakes Area, Ontario, Canada - Sep2016-L442-9m | ecosystem: Environmental > Aquatic > Freshwater >...
GTGCATATAATAGATTGTGACATCATTTTTGGGGTATCCAGTTTTGTTTTCATCAAATAAATCGATAGCGATATTAGCCATGATTCAATCTCCTTTGGTTTAGGTTACTCACAACTATAAGGTTAAAAACTTTGGCCGAAACTCAACTGGTTTTGTCTACTGGTGTGAAGAACAATTCAGAGAAAATATTATCGGCATTGATTTCAAAAACAGTTTTCCATCCTGTAAAAACTGAATCTTTATATCCATGCTCGCCCACAACTTCTTCCTGTACAAAAAAGAAGAAATTTCCCACCGAGTTGTTCTGGTATGTGGTGTTTATCTTCTTGCCAGCTTTTTTCGCTGTTTCTAGCGTCCTATGGTTACTTTGCAGGAAGTAGACATTAGGATGACCATCGATAAACCTTTGTCCTTTTACTAATCGAAACATGATTCAATCTCCTTTGTTTAGGTTACTCACAACACAATGATAAGGTGAAAAGATTTGGCCGAAACTCAACTCAATCTTTTCCACTCACATATACTTGTTCGTTGCTGGTTGAGATTTATTTCTTAAATACTTTCAAATTCGTATTTAGTTCCACGAGAAATTTGACTGGTATTTCTATTATCATTAAATTCCCTGCAAATTTCCCTAGCTTCCTGCAATGTAAGATTTCTTCTTATAGTTCTTTTGGTTGCAGTTGCAAATTGTTGCCAGTTCTTGCATGATCGACTGAATACTCTATAATTATTCATAGTTATCACTCCTAATTAGCACCAGTTCTCCATTTTGGTCATACACATTGTTTCCACGCTCAGATAGTATTGGAAATTCTCCGAAGCAAGCGATGCACATTTGAATAAATTCATCGACATCTGTATAAGGTTCATCGCCAGTAGGATCATATTTGTCATTGACGCAAATAAGCATTATTTTGTCTCCCATGTTAAATCGTATGATGGTTCAATGCCATTGTCCTTGCACCAGCTATCTGTAAATTCAGCAGCTAATACATACTCATTTTTTTTGCACACAAAGGTTTTCAAGTTTTCTATTAGCTTGTTGCTATGAAAGATTGCAATCCACATAGTTAGTTCCAATCTTTGAATGAGTTACGCTTTTGGGAAGAACGAGTTCGCAACCGATTAGGGCGGTTGTCGTGTATCCCAATGCCACCACGATGGCTTTTGTGACCAGTAGACACCTTCGTCACATCAACTTTGAAGGTTGCAGAGTCCGCTTTGCCATTCAACCACTTTTTTACTGATTCATTCATTTCAATCTCCTTTTTTGGTTTCCGTTACACCTATAAGGTGAAATTGTTTGTCCGAAACTCAACCTACACATTTTCGACACCAAGTTCTTTGTTGGCTAAGATGCTGGCGATAGTGCCAATGGCCAACTGGTAGAAAGTTCCTACTACAGAAGCTGTAACTGCCAGCGGGAAATTATCATCGGCTGTATTGATTGCGACTACAGCACCAATAACACCAGATAAAGTCGAAACACCGAAAAGAAAAATACTCATTTCAAATCTCCTTTTGTTTAAGTTCTGTTACACATATAAGGTTAAATTGTTTGTCCGAAACTCAACCTAATTATTTATTTCAACAATGATTTCGTCATCATGTAAAATAAGCAATTGGTATGTTAAAGGATTTTTACCTTCTTTGACCGCTATGATCGTGCTGGTAAACTTATCATTCTCTACCTTTTCGTAGGAAGAAATATAAGTTGTGGCGTTATCGGTTTCGATATAGTTATTGCCAACGAATAGTCCAAGTATAATTCCAAATATCATTTCATTCTCCTTGTTAAATTGGTGATCGATCCGCATGAATATCGAAAAATATATCATCCTGTTCGTCTTCGGAAAGCTTGCCCGAAACTTCCCAAACATATTCGCCAGCTTCGGAAAACAGAAGTGGCGACTTTACTAATTCGACACTATTGTACTTGTTGTACAGAGAGTTTTGTTTCCTTTCGGCCTGTTTCAAAGAACTGCAAACTTTTTTGATCTTCATTTCAATCTCCTGTTTGGTTTTCGTTACAACTATAAGGTAAAAGTGTTTGGCCAAAACTCAACTGGCCGAAAAAAAAGTTCGACTTTGTGTACTACCGTTTAATGGGTTATAAAACTATCGGGATTTTCCGATAGCCTTAGCCCTTAGCTGTTTTTTCTATCCGCCTTTAATTCTTCCATCATTTGACAATAGTCTTTTGCCTGTTTGATGGTTTTGAATTTGGCGTAAATCTCGTCACTAATGAAGGTTTCAACGATCCAATGACCGCCCTCTTCATAGTTTTCCATTGCCCAAGCCGTAATCTTTGCTACTCGATTCATCTCAATCTCCTTTTGAAAAGTTACCGATCACAAACATAAGGTAAATTCATTTGGCCAAAACTCAACCACTCCTAAAATGCCTTTAAATCGCTTTGGGTTTAAGTTTGGTGTATCATGTCAAATAACGAAAAAAAGCGGTTAAAATAAGGGATAATGGCCTTTTAAACCATCATCCCTGTTGTTGATTAGACTGCTTCCTGTAAATCGTCAACTGTATCGCATAGACTGATGATATTTTCGGCTTTAACCACAAAAACTCCACTATCATTAGGCTTTTGATCGGAAGGTGTCAAAAATGAATTGAAAACTTCCTTTTCGACTTGTTGCTGATTGACGAAATATTTAACAGTAATTCGACTTTTTGGGTCTGGATAAAGTCGAATGTAAAAAGTTTCCACATTATCTTTTGTGTGTTTGATAATGAAAGGAAAGGTTACCCACTCCCCGAATGGAAGCTTTTGGACTTCCCCTCGCTCCCCAGCAGCAATTGCTTCCTTTACCGCTTTTAGGTTAGCAAAGTTTTTACCAGCGGTGAACAGGCCGACTGTTTCTTTTTCAAGAATCGTGCCTTTGAACTTTGCAGCGGGCTTTTTGGTAGTCCGAAAACCCGCACGAACAAACTGGCCATTTGCACTCAAAAACTTTTCGATATTGATATCCATTTCTATCTCCCTTTGAAAGTTTTAAAACAACAACAACCACAATGATAAGGTAAATTCTTTTGTCCAAAACTCAACCGAATCTTTTCCCCCTCACATATACTTGTTCGTTTGGGGTTTAGATTTATTTCTCAGATTCGTTTAAATTTGCAATATGTTTTTTTGCTTCTATTACACTTTGGGAATAAATGCTGGAAGATGATAGAGGATTATCATCATGTACACCGGATAACAATTCGTATTTTGTTATGTTTTTTGCAGCAAGTATCACCTTTTTACCTGCAAAGATAAGTTTGCTTGCAGCATTGTAGATTGATTGATATTCTTTTTCGCCTTTGTAATGGCTTTGCTCAAAATTCTGTTGGACTGTTTTGGATTGTTTTAGCTGATCAACATACTGATTGATCGTTTTGGCATATGTGCCTTTTGCTTTTTCCAAGTTTGTTTTGAATTCAACCATTCGATCCATTTCAATTGCATTCATTTCAATCTCCTTTTGAAAAGTTATTCGTCACACAATGATAAGGTAAAAAGATTTGTCCGTAACTCAACAGGATTAAAAATCGGCAATTTGAACCACTTGTTCACCAGCTTTTTCGGCCAAATGAACACTTACTTTGTATTCATTTTTCTTTGAAACTTTAAAAGCTTTTACTGCCGTTTGCTTTGCGTCAAAAAGGTCATTGGCATAGACTTCAATGCTTTTGCCACTAAAGAAACAAATATATCCGTTCATTTCAATCTCCTTTTGAAAAGTTATTCGTCACACAAATATAAGGTAAAAGTGTTTGGCCGAAACTCAACTAGGATTTTTGTGTTCGTGTACTACCGTTTAATAGGATGTGAAACTATCGATTTTTTCGATAGTCTTTAAAGGGCTTCTATTGCCTTTTAAATGAGATGTTTTCATAAACGACATGGAAGGTCACATTGTTTATAAGAATGGCTTAAACGGCAATTGAAGCGGGTTCAATTACCTTATTACCATTAGTGGTTAATACATCGAATCTATAGCCATCAATGTTATTGTCATTTGAATCAAACCAGTATGGTTTAATTTTAGGATTATAGGATATAGGCTTTCCAATTTGTAGGCTTGCAGGTTCGACTTCTATTTTCTTACAATCGATCCAAGAACAAACATCTTTCCTTGTTTTCCCAGAGTATATTTTGTTAGCAATATTAGGATTATTATGTAGATAACAATCGTATAGTGTTAATGTGACCTTTTGGGGGTCTAAATAGCTTTTGTTGTCATTATCATCGATTATTTGCCACTTCATGAAGTTTTTGCCGTTTAGCAAATGGAATCTAACTTTCATGTTTTGCTCCTTTTTAAACAGTTGCGAAAAAACCCTTGCTTTTGTAAATAGCGATATGTTTATCGCTGTTAAATGCAGATTTCACCAATGTGATACCATTGATTTTAATCGCTACTGGCAATACCTTAAAAGCATCATAATCGTACTTATAAGTATCGATTTCAAGCTTAACTTCGGCAAACCAAATGCCATCACCATTGTAAAAATTATCTACTCCAATAGTTTTATCGATCACAGTTGCAATAGTCATTTCAATCTCCTTTTGAAAAAGTTATTCGTCACACAACTATAAGGTAAAATCTTTTGGCCGAAACTCAACCCTGTTAGAATTTAGTTTTTTTGTCAATTTTGATTCCAAAAAGATGGCCAGCACCTTCAATATCTGCATCGTATCCAAAATTGACATCTTTTAAATTCGCACCACTTAAATTAACATCTTCTAAAAAAGCATCGACTAAATTTGCACCTTTTAGATTCGCATTAGTAAGATTAGCACCACTCAGATTCGCACCTTCTAAATTAGCACCACTCAGATTCGCACCTTCAAGATTAGCACCAACCAAAGTATCAGCATCTACTGTAAAAAGCACTTTGCCAAATTTGTTCTTAATTTCAATCTTCATTTCTATCTCCCTTTGAAAGTTTTAAAACAACAACAACCACAATGATAAGGTAAATTCTTTTGGCCAAAACTCAACTCGATCTTTCCCCCTCACATATAGTTGTTCGTCAGTACTCAAGATTTATTTCACAGAAAAGTGAAAAAATATTTTCGACTTTGTGTACTACCGTTTAATGGGCGTAAAAAAAGACTGTCGGGTTTTCCGACAGTCTTAAAATCTCAACTGGTTGGCAAGATTTCAGTTTCCCGCAAAGCAAAACCATAGTTTTCAAAAGAAACACTATAGACAAACATATCTTCACATTTGAATCTTCCTGTTCGGGCAGGATAAAAGGTCACTTCATTAACAATGCACTCTTTACCGAAATACCAAGAATTCTTATCATTGTTGATAACCTTGTCACCAACTTTAAAATTACTTACAAGCTTATTGGACTGTTTTATTTCATCACATAGCCATTTGGTTGACACTTTTTTAGTTTTGCACAAAGGGTGCGACTGTGTTTTGTGTTTGCTTGTCGTCACAGAAAATTTTTCTTCGTTTTCATACCATATACCATTCGAAAATACAAAAAGAGGAAAGTGTTCGCCATAAGAGTACACAACATATTTGTCACCCTTATTTACTGCAAACAAGTTATTGCCTTTGAATTCTTTTTTATCTTGCACGAATGATGCTGACCGATTATTTGCAATTTTCATATTAATCTCCTTTGTTTAGGTTACTCACAACTATAAGGTAAAACTGTTTGGCCGTAACTCAACTTTAAAAAGGCAAGTCGAAAACAATCTGGTCGATATGATCTTGTGGTATGGCAATTCCAAGCTCATTCAATTTTTCAAGAAGCTTGCCATTAGTACCAGCCACTTCGCCCCACACACCTACAAGCTCTACAGTCTCTCCATTTTCATCATATGATTGGAGAAAATACTCTTGCAGGTGTTTATCGAATCCGTAAGCGAATTGTTGTCCAGACAGATTGGAAGAAATATAGCGACTCATATCAATCTCCTTTGTTTAGGTTACTCACATCACAACTATAAGGTAAAATCATTTGGCCGAAACTCAACAGGTATTTTTTACTCATGTATACCTAAATTTAAATACTCAAATACTCAACAGTGAAATTTTCCGTATAAAGTTTTGTTTTACCTTTTTTCCATGTTTCATATTCATTATCAGTAGGTTCAAACCAGCCACCATTTTGTTGATTGGAATGATCAGCTACCATTTTAGAAGTTCGAATAAGTTCATCATCAATATCATAATTTTCTTTTCCAACAGGTAGTCCATAGTAGCCATGTAAATGCTTCAAAGCAGAATCAATTGAATCAAATGATTTGCCTATAGGTTCATTTCTTAAACCACAATTTGTGTTTTCACCAAAACCTTCATTATAACTATCTTCGTAAATCGTTGATGAAATTCTAACCAAATGAATGCAACTCATATTAATCTCCTTTGTTTAGGTTACTCACATCACAACTATAAGGTAAAATCATTTGGCCAAAACTCAACAGGTATTAAACGGTAGTACACAAACATTAGTATCAAAAAAAAAGACTGTCGGTTTTTTCGACAGTCTTAAAGTTTAATCTTCATACTCATCATCTGGATGTCTTGCAGGTGGCCCAGAATAATTGGGATTTTTTTCCCAAGTATCCCAAGGCGTTAAAATCCAAGCAGACTCTGGCCTATCGCAACCAGCATTGTGGGCATACTCTCGACAGGCATCAGAATAACTAGCCCTTCCGTAATAATCTTCTTCCATTACTCATCTCCTTCATCAAAAGAAATTCCACCAGAAATTAAAAGTTCTTCTACACCAAATACTGTATCCTTTTCACAACTTTCGCACTCTACATTACTTGCATCTGGTTCAAGACAACTGCTGTATTCTTCACCGCAAGCAATGCACAATCCGATTTGGTCTTCACACAATTCCAAAAATGTTTCTTCGCTCATAGTAAAATGGCCTTTTTCAAAATTCATCTCAATCTCCTTTGTTTAAGTTACTCATCACACAACTATAAGGTAAAACTGTTTGGCCGAAACTCAACTTAGATAATTTTTGTTATTTTAGAAAATCCAACCATCTCTATTGTCTCACTACTATGAAGTTCAATTCCATAATCTGTAAATAATTCTACTGATTCAATTCCATAAGTTTTAGCCGTAAGGTTCATTTCCAGCAATTCTTGTTTGGTGATGAAGCATTTATCTTCTGTTTCAACAATAGCCACTACTACTGCTTTGTTGCCATTGTGTCCGATATAATAGTCAACACCATTTTCGGTACAATAATTTAAATCGGAAGTAATTGAATATCCGTTTATATTCAAAATGTCTAAAACATTTTTACTACTTTCTTTGACAATAAAATTATTCATTTATAATTTCCTAATAAGTAATATGGTTATGGTGAATGTCTATAAACATAGGCTTTGTTGTGTGATCACGAAACAGATTTCGGGATCATAATTGTTTTCTAAAAGTACCACAAACAAGGCAAGCACCATCTTCACAGTCTGGTGTTTCTGCATCACAAGCTTTACACATACTCCACTCATCTATGCCAATCTTATTAGCGTAGTCATAAACATCACCACCGTTCTCATAAATCTTTTCTGCTTTCTTGTATTGTTTATCTGTCGCTTTCATCTTTGATTCTCCTTAGAAATGTTTGTGCGATATTTTTTCGGAAACCCCATTTTGAATTGCAGACATAATGCAACCCATCACTTCTTGTGGTTCTTCTACCCACTCTTGCTCATTGTAAAAAAGCAATTCATTTTCATCAGCATCAACAAACCGAACATAGCTAGTTCCATCTGGATTGCCTGTGTAACTTTCAAAAACTAAGAATTGTCCTTTTGCAATAGGTACTACACATTCACCTTTTTCAATCATGATTATTCTCCTTTGTTTAAGTTACTCATCACACAACTATAAGGTAAAACCATTTGTCCGAAACTCAACAGGTTGGCAAAGTAAGACTTCTTAGACGATTTATTGGCGTTTCTGTTCGTTATTGTGTTTGCATCACTAGCATAACGCTCACTACCCATTTTAACCTTTACTCGCTGGAAATTACTCAGCTTTCATGGTTCACAAGATGATTGCTTGTGGCCCTAAGAAATCTTACTTCACCAACCCTTTCGTTTTTAAGTTACTCATCACACAACTATAAGGTAAAACTGTTTGGCCGAAACTCAACTTATCCGTAAATTACTTCTCCAAAGATAGCAAGCTGAATGAAAGCATCGAAATCCCATGCGTCAGCTTCGCAAAGCCAATCCTCTAAAACTTCTGTGTCTTGCAGAAGATTAGCTGGAACTTTAGTTAATCCCTTGCCCCACTTATCAGTAAAGATTAGTGGTATAGCTGCAAGTAGTTTTTCTTTGTTTACTGAATACTTTTTTTCTTCTTCTTCATCAAAGAAATTGAACTCTAGCTTCTTGTAGTTCCATTTTGTACATCTTAGGCACTCAGAAGATTCTGGAAAGTTTTCCATTACCGATTGTAGAAACTGTTCTTTGTTTGCTTCACTCATTTCTAAATCTCCTTTGGTTCGACTGAAACGATTTCGTATTCTTCGTCATATTCGTCAAATTCTAATTTTTCCCATTCGTATGTCTCAGCAATACGCTTTGCCTCATTTTTATCTAAGGCTTCTACTTGTATGTCAACGACACTAAATGTTTGCTTTTGCACTTGCACATTGAACTTCATCTCAATCTCCTTTGTTTAAGTTCCTTCACAACTATAAGGTAAAACCATTTGACCGAAACTCAAATCATTCTTTAGTAAACGATAATGAAAGTTTTTTTTACTGTGTAGTCTTTTGGAATAGACAAGCCAGCATTTTCCCTCTGTTCCTTAAAACTTCTAACAGCTTCTTTTTTTGTACTCGCAGCAACACACTTAATTATTTCGTAGTTACTGAAAGGATCTACCCAATTGAACTCGTATCTGTACCATGGTTTATTGGCCATTTCTAAATCTCCTTTGTTTAAGTTCCTTCACAACTATAAGGTAAAACCATTTGTCCGAAACTCAATCTAATAGTTGTTCGTTATGACATGAAAAAAATTTCACAAAAAAACGGCAGCACTTGTGTACTACCGTTTAAAAGCTTCTCAAACTGCTTTATTCTCCCTTTATTCTTTTGGCTGTGGGATATTTTCCTTTAACTTCTGAAAAGTCATAGAGAGTATCTACAAGTTTTTCATTCTGGAAGATTGCCCACATCCACCTGCCATTTCTTACATAATGTCTTCCGTTTCTACCTTCGCCTTCTTCAACATTATTATTCCAATTTCTTTGAAATGTTAATTTATCACTCATGCTATAACCCCTTAAGTCTTTCGATTTCTTCACGAAGTTTTTGGTTTTCCTCACGCAATCTTTGCAACTCAGCTTCATTTTGTTTTGAAACCAACATAGCAAGATCATTTTTACTCAATCTTTGAAGATGTTTGATTTCTTCTTCGTCAATCATTGCTAATACTCCTCTGGTTCAATTGTTTCGCCCATCTCCTCTAGTTCTTTTCTACCATCTTGCCCACTTTCACTCCAACCGCAATAACATCTTGTCAAACCTTTATGGTTATTGCATTTTTCGCATATCCAAGCTGCACAATGCTTAGAGTAGAATCTAGATTTGCAATTACAGTTGCTCATTATTGCTCCTTAATTGTTTGATCTGAAAAGGATTGATAATTGTGGTTCTTCTTTAAGGAATTCTGCTAAAGCATCTGATTGTACTCTATCTTCATATACTTTGAATATTTCATCAAATACAACCTTCGCAAATAGACTTACAGCACCACTTACTGAAAAGATATCTTGAATCAATTCTCCATCTGGATAATACAATTTAAAGCCATCAGCAAGCTTTTTACCAGCTATAGTTTTGTGTTCGATTTTAGCTGGAAAGATTGTGTAGCCATTAAAATCTAGACACAACTTTTCCAAATCGCCATCATCCGACAACAATTTCGCTAAAGCATCTGAAAAGGCAATCATAACTTTATCATCCGACAACCATTCCGCTGTAGCATCTGAAAAGTTAGTCTTAATTTCGGTATTGTAACACAAATTCAAAGTGCCAAACTTTTCCAGATTAGGGAAAATATATTTTAATGATTTTTGAATTTCTTGAACTAGACCCAAAAAAACATCAAGTCTTTTATTACTCATTATTGCACTTCACTTTCTGTTTCTGGTGTTTCTTCTTCTTTGTTTTCTTGTATTTGTTCCCAAATGTGTTCAGCTATTTCGTAATAATTTACTTCGGATACAAATGATAGTGCATATGATAGCACTAAACTGTTTTCATCGCCACATATTTCTTGCCCTAGAATTTCTTGTACATATTCCTCAAGCAACTTTGATAAATCATGAACATCTTCAACATTTTCATATGACTCTGCAAAATGATCAGAATCAGAAAAAATTTCTAATTTTATTCTCCAAGTCGCATAGTTAGTCCAGCCATTGTACTTTTTATCTTCGCTCATTTCTCAATCTCCTTTGTTAAAGTTCTGTTACAACTATAAGGTAAAACCATTTGTCCGAAACTCAACTCAATAAATGTCATTGGTCTTTGGCTCTATAACAATCCCAATCATTTCCTTTTTTCTTTACTGATACTCCTGTCGCACCTTCAAAATTAGCATTTTTCAAATTTGCATCTTGAAGATTAGCACCTGCAATGTTTGTAAATCGTAAATCTGCACCTTCAAGATTAGCACCTGTCAAATCTGCTTTAAACAAGTTAGCACCTTTAAGCTTCGATCCTGTCAAATCAGCACCCTTCAGATTCGCAAGTGCCAGATTTGCATCCATCAACCAAGTGTCAGTCAGATTCGCACCAGTAAGATCAGCGCACCGCATATTAACATGACGCATATCCGTATTTTTAAAAATAGAACCTTTCAATAATGCAAATTTAAAAGACACTGAATTCAAAATAGCGTTAGTCAGATCAGCACCAACTAGCTCGACATCATCCATGCAAGCATTACAGAGGTCAGCACCAGTTAAATCCGCACCTTCAAGATCGGTCTTGTACATAACAGCACAGTTTAAGTACGAACCTTTCAAATTAGCACCAATCATTTTTGCTTCTTGAAGAGTTGAACGCCTTAAACAAGCTCCTTCTAGATTCGCACCCCTAAAACAAGCCCAATCCAGATCCGCACCAGAAAGATTCGCACCAGTCAGATCAGCACCAGTCAGATCAGCACCCCTAAGATGCGCACCATAAAAATCAGCCTTTGCTAATTCTGCATAAGCTAGATTGGCATTAGGAAGATAAGCACCCCTTAAGGAAGCGATATCAATCTTAACATTTTGCGGTTTAATTTTAATCTCAATCATTTCAATCTCCTTTGTTTAAGTTCTTTCACATCTATAAGGTAAAACCATTTGTCCGAAACTCAACTCAATCCAGAAGCACCAGTAAAAGAACCAGTAAAATCAGCACCAATCAAATTTGCCGAATCAAAGATTGCACCAAACAGATTAGAATTTCGCAAGTCGGCATTTTGAATATCAGCGTTAGTAAAATTAACTTCTGTCAAAAACGAACCTTTCATGTTAGCACACTTCAGATTAGCACCAGTTAAATTTGCATAACGAAGATTAGCACTACGCAAATCAGCACTACGAAAATTGGCATTGGTAATGTTAGAACTTTGAAGATCGGCATCACGCAAATTAGCACTACGAAGATCAGCACCAGTCAAATTTGCATTGGTCAAAGCTGCATTACTAAGATCGGCACGAATAAGAATAGCACCTTGCAGATTAGAATGAGAAAAATCTGCATTGGTTAAATCTGTACGAGTAAGATCAGCATCAGTCAGATTTGAATGACGAAGATTTGCAGCATGAAGACTTGCACCAGTAAGATCAGCACCAGTAAGATTTGCATCAATCAAATCTGAATTGCATAAATTAGCACCTTCTAAATCTGCATAACTTAGATTCGCATTATTCAAAGTAGTCAAATTCAGATTAGCACGAGTAAGATCAGCACCAGTAAGATCAGCACCAGTAAGATCAGCACCAGTAAGATTTACACCCTTCAGATAAGCTTCAGTCAGATTCGCACCTTTTAAATTAGCCTTAAATAAAGTATCGGCATATACTGTTATAAGCACTTCTCCACTTGTATTCTTGATCTCAATCATTTCAATCTCCTTTGTTAAGTTCTCTTACATCTATAAGGTTAAATCTTCTGGCCGAAACTCAACGATAAGGAAAATCAAATCCTTTTTCCTAAGTCTGAAGGTGATCGTAACCAGAAAGTTGGAAAATCAAGTCCGTTTTCTTCATCTGTCTTTCCATCTTCACGAACTTCATTCGCCCAATCCCATATTGCTTCTGCTTGTTCTTCAATCTTGTCTATTGTTTTTCCAATAAGCTTTTTAGAAAAACCTTTGCCGTATTTGAGATCAAAGACATCAGTTCCATCGTCTGAATTTTCTACAATCGAACCAAGTTTAATGCCCCAGTCGTGAAATTCAATCCAAGCACCACAACTTGTGTACTTGTAAAGATTTCTTTCACATTCTTTTTGATTTTTCGCAGAGAAAAATTTCAAAACTGTCTTTAGTCCATCTTTACATTGTTCATTAGTCTTGCTCATCGTTTTACTCCTGTTGCTTTGTTGATCGCTGCTTTTGCTGCATCTATTAGTGGTTGAGTTTCTTCATTTACTTCTCCCAAATCGCATTGATCTAGTAGACCATTGAGGGCTTCCAATAGTTCTGGTGCTGCTGCAATTAGTCTTGCATTTGCAACACTTTCTTCTGTAAGAAAGCACCTTTTGTCTTTTCGTTTATTATTTTGGGGGTGTTTCAATTCATGCCCTGCGATAAGACAGATGTAGATTTGATCATCTTTATAGTAATTCTCATCTTGAGAAATATATTGCATCTCAGCCATATCTCCAACAGCGAACATTTCAGATGACCAAGGGCCACTTGTATGACTCATTACTTTTCTCCTTTTGCTTTAGTGATGACTGTTAAAACCTTTTGCTTCCAATAATCGATGGTTGCTTTATCCGTAGCGGGTGCTGTCAACCAAACAGATATATCTTTCAGCGTTTCCAATAGTTCTGGTGCTGCTGCAATTAGGATAGCGTTGGTTTCGGTTTTAGGGTTTTTGTTCGGCATACGGCAAACCACATTCACATCACTAAGTGGTTCATCATAAATCAAGTGGTTAATTGTCCACGGATTAATTTTGTTAATTGTCCAAAGGCCAGATGTATGACTCATTTCAATCTCCTTTGTTAAACTTTCAAAAGGTCAATAGGTTCGTTATTTAAAACATGAGACAAAGCTAGAATTGCAGTAGTGTTGGGATTATTATCATCTATGATCCACTCCCATCTTTCTTTAAATTCCAAATCAAATTGATCATCGATCATGTCATCGTATTGTTTAAATCCATCACCTTGAAGAATACGACAAATATATTCGTAATCTTTTTCTTTAAGCATTTGTTCAATACGGATAATTTCGTCTGCCATCAAAATGGCAGTCTTTTCATCTCTAGTCAACTTACTCATTTCAATCTCCTTTGTTAAAGTTCTGTTACACTTATAAGGTTAAATCTTTTGTCCGAAACTCAACATCCTTTTCAAGCAATTTAAAATCTTCTTCTTGTTGCAAAGATGGAAATTCTTTGGCAAGTGCTTTAAGATCATCTACTGCATATCGGTAATTAACTGAATCTTTAAACTTTTCTTGCCAAGATTTTATTTCATCGATAGTTTTATAAAATCTTACAGAAGCTGTAGATTCATTTAAGACATCAGAACAATAAGCGAACTTAACCTTTTTGAATGGACTATAATCTTCAATCAAACCATGTTCTTTTTCGATAAAGTCGAGAATATTTCCTTTGAAGTATTCTTCGTAATATCTGGTGTCTAAATCCCAATCCCGAATCACTTTGCGGACAACAACTTCAGAATCGAAAAGATTGTGTTTGCAGATGATATCGTACTGGTATTCCGTATCGCCATGTGTATCATGACTGATTGTAATTTCAGCTTCTTTATTTGCACGAATGAATTGTGTTCCAAATCCACCCTTTGAAGGGTTAGTCAAAGTATTGTACAAATAAACCGCTGCCCCTTGTGGGTAATTGTCATAGTGGATGTATATTGTTACATCCGAGCTAAAACTATCCACAAACTTGTATGTTCCTCTAGTTGACATCTTTCATTCTCCTTGTTAAAGTTACCGATCACAAACATAAGGTAAAACCATTTGTCCGAAACTCAACCATGTTAGAATTTAGTTTTTTCATTCACCTTAATATCCAGCAGATTCGCATTATTCAGATTAGCACCCCTCAGATTCGCCCAAGAAAGATTCGCACCAGTAAGGTCAGAACCACCAAAATCCCCATCATACAAATTCGCATAAGTTAGATTCGCACCAGAAAGATTCGCATCAGTAAGATCCGCATCCTTTAGATTCGCACCTTCTAAATTTGCACCCACCAAATTCGCATAACTTAGATTCGCACCTTCTAAATTTGCACCCACCAAATTCGCATAACTTAGATTCGCACCTTCTAAATTTGCATTACGAAGATAAGCACCCTTCAGATTCGCCTTTAGAATACTCGCATCTTCTAAATTTGCACCCACCAAATTCGCACCCCCAAGATAAGCACCCTTCAGATTCGTACCTTTAAGATTAGCACACTTCAGATTAGCATCTTGCAGATCAGCACCAACCAAAGTGTCAGCATCTACTGTCACAATCACTTTGCCACTTTTGTTTTTTATCTCAATCATTACATTCTCCTTGTTAAAGTTACCGATCACAAACATAAGGTAAAACCATTTGTCCGAAACTCAACCATGTTAGAATTTAGTTTTTTCGTTCACTTTAATCCCACGCAGAATCACACCTTCTAAATCACATACGCCAATCAGATTCGCACCACCAAGATTCGCACCCTTCAGATTCGCACCAGATAGACTCGCACCAGAAAGATTCGCACCAGTAAGATTAGCACCACCAAAATCCACACGATAAAGATTCGCACCTTTCAGATTCGCACCAGTAAGATTCGCACCCTCCAGATTCGATTCACCAAGATTAGCATCAGCAAGATTCACACCAGTAAGATTCGCACCCTTCAGATTCGCATACTCAAAATACTCCACACCCTTAAGATTCGCTTTAGAAAGATTCGCTTTAGAAAGATTCACACCAGTAAGATTTGCACCTTGTAAATTCGCACCAGTAAGATTCGCACCAGATAGATTCGCATCCTCAAGATAAGCATCCACAAGATTCGCATCATTTAGATTCGCACCCTTCAGATTCGCATTCCGAAGATTCGTACTCTCAAGATCTGCACCATGTAAATCCAAACCAGTAAGGTTCGCATTAGATAGATCAGCACCAGAAAGATTCGCACCAGTAAGATTCGCACCCTTCAAATAAGCACCAACCAAAGTGTCAACAGATGTCACACCAGTAAGATTCGCACCAGTAAGATTCGCACCATCAAGATTCGCACCATCAAGATCAGCATCAGTAAGATCAGCACCAGAAAGATCAGCACCAGAAAGATCAGCATCAGTAAGATCCGCACCCTTCAGATTCGCACCACTAAGTTTTGCACCTTTCAAATTAGCACCAACCAAAGTGTCAGCATATACTGTCACAATCACTTTGCCTTCATCGTTCTTTATCTTAATCTCGTTCTTAATCTCAATCATTACATTCTCCTTGTTAAAGTTACCGATCACAAACATAAGGTAAAACCATTTGTCCGAAACTCAACATGAGTTTTCTGATGACATATAGTTGTTCGTTACAAACCAAGATTTATTTCGTATTAAACAAAATTAACAAACAAGATATGAAAAAAAATATGCAAAACAAAGATAAGATGATGGTTGCAAAATCGTCAACAGTTAGTCTTTCACGGATCGATTTCACTTTAGATTCCTTCCTTGTGTACTACCGTTTAATCCCTTCAAGCTTTTTTCTGTAAAAGAAAAAAGCATTGTAACTTCTATTGAATTTTTATCAAATTATTTTTTCCACAAGCTAGAAAATTTGCCCTTTAGCTGTCGGGTGTACCGCTTGAGCATAAGGTATGCAGCAATCAAAGACTTTTCTTCTTCTAATCCAGCCATGTAAAGGAATCGACTTAGGAAAGCATCAGGCTTATTGAAACCAGAAAAGTCTCTAGTCATAGCACCATCACATTCACCAAGCATGAATTTCAATGCATTTTCAATATCTGTTTTCAATTCTGGTGTCAGTTCTGGTGGAGTAAACTGTCCAAGCTTCGAAATCTCACGACTGATTATGATTTCGACTTTGTTTAATCCAATCTCCTTAGACCTAGCTTCTCCCTTAGCCTTTTCATTGACAACAATTGAGTTCATTCTGTCGATGAATTGTTCTTCTGTCTCATTGATTACATTCCTATTGATAGGACTAAGCTGAATCTTATCATCGATGGCAGATTGAATCAAAGCAATCTTTTCGGCCAATAAAGCGTGTATATGAAGGTCAAGAGGATGATTAGCAACCATACGAACAATTTCGACTGGTTTTGTTTGACCAATACGACAAATACGATCTTCGGCTTGACTGTTCCAAGCTGGTGTCCAATCTAAATCTACAAAAATTGCTTTCCAAGCATGAGTCAAAGTCAACCCAACCCCGCCAGCTTGAATAGTCAAACCAACACCTTTAAGTTGCCCACTTTGAAACTTACGAACAATTTCTTGTCTTTTTTCAGAATCAGTAGAACCAGTAATGATCTCCCAACCTTCACGATTGCCAAGTTCTAGAATAGGGGAACGATGAGCCGAGAAAACGACTAAAGGAATACCTTCTTCTTCGTGCGACTCAACTAATTCCAATATTGCTGGAATTCGAGATTCGGCAAGTTCAGCACGAATCTTAGCGAATTCTTCAAATGGTGGAAGTTCGCCAGCATCGATCATAGTGCCGTAATCCTCATAGAGATCATCCATTAGGCGAACTAGTTTTGCAGAAACCCCATTGACTGCAATGGTGCTATAAGATTTTTTGGGTAGTTCTGGCAACACTTCTTCACGCCTTCTACGCAACATTACTCTGCGGAGTAGTTCTGGAACGATAGGTAGAGGGCTACCAAATTCATAACCGCCCCAATTGTTTTTGTAACCATTGAAGCATTTGAGGAAATTTGTCCAACTACCAAATACTTGACGATCAAGATGCAATGCTGAAAGAACACCATAGAGATCGAATGGTCTATTAGTTAAAGGTGTTCCAGTAAGTCCGATTACTTTTTGTGCAGAAGAAGCAAGAGTTTTTACAGCTTTACTTCTTTTTGTTTTGTGGTTTTTGCAGAGATGAATTTCGTCACAGATAAGGTAGAATTGTGACGAAATTGAAAATTCTTGTGGGAGAATATCATAATTGGTGATTACAATTTCGCCAGCTTCTGGAAATCGGAAATTACCACGACCATTTAAAATAGTAACTTTAAGATCTGATCTCCATTTTGCAGCTTCGTCTGACCAGTTGTATTTGAGTGCAGCAGGACAAACGACAAGTATGCCAATGTTGATTGGCAATGCACAAAGGGTTTGAATTGTTTTTCCAGTACCCATCTCATCGCCCAAGATACAACGATCTTGTGTGGTAAGGAATTTAACACCCTCACGCTGGAATGGGAAAAGGCTTTTGTTTCCGAGAACCTGTTGCAATTGCACTACCGATTGCAAATTGGTTTCGGATTCAGCAGCAATTAGTTCTGGTGCTACTGTAAGATTGAGTTGTCGAGCGATTTCTAAAATGCGGGTCAGATTGGATGCTGAGGGTGTAACGCTCCAATACCTACCATCCTTATTGTATTTTGCTGATGGTAGAGATTTGACAGCAGCTACTGCATTTGCACTATATGGGAAGAAAATATCGCCAGTTGCAGTTACTTCAGCACGAGTTTGAGGTTCTTCGATTCTAACTGGCACACAGCTAGAACAGTATGTTTTCCATACATTTTCGTTTTGAACTGCAAACCCTTCTTTGATTTCGACTTTCGTTTTGCAGGTAAAACAGGCTTTGGCAAATTGGTTTCTAATAGTTCTCATAGCTTTCTCCATATATTTTTATATTCTCTCAACCATAAGGTAAAATGTTTTGGCTGAAACTCAATCTATATTGCTTCTAAT